>Ga0105049_10002066_pt1 | contig 23719 bp, 20 predicted proteins | sample MAT06_FD_78087 | JGI IMG/M metagenome (GOLD analysis project Ga0105049, IMG submission 78087) | Freshwater microbial communities from Lake Fryxell liftoff mats and glacier meltwater in Antarctica - MAT-06 | ecosystem: Environmental > Aquatic > Freshwater > Ice > Liftoff microbial mat | place...
ATCGCGATCCATCAGGCCCATCAGGTCGAGCACGGTCTGTCCCCGCCCCGCATAGTATCCGAACTGCCCCAATTGGTCCCCCGCGATGACCGCGCCGGACGGAAGATTATTGGCGACCCAGCGGCCCGCCTCGGCGTTGATGAAGATCGGCTCGTGCAGGTACCAGGAAACGCGCTCGCCCAGGTCCCATGTTTCCTTCTCGATCAGGCGCGCGTGGAATCGCGAGCGCGGCGCGTCGGTGTTTCCGCGAAAAAGCGCGCTCCCTTCCCGATAGATCGTGAACGGCATCGGCAGGAACACCAGCAGCGTCACCATCGCGGCGATAGTCCGCGCGGTGCTGGCGCCTCTGTGTATCTCGAGGCGTTCCGCGATGAATGCAACCAGCAGCCACACACCAATCACCGAAGGGACAAAGAGCGGGACGAGGTAGCGGAAGCCCTCGTTGAGGAGGCTCCCCGCCTTGAGCTGAAAGAGAACAGCGGCGGCTCCCATGCCGAGCGTTGCCACGGCGAGGGGTCGCAGCTTCTCCGACCTAAGCGCCAGCAAGGCCCCCACAAATCCAATCACGGGAACGCCCGTGCGCGATGCCGTATAGGACAACACGGGCCCGTAACCGAGGCCCGAGGCGCGCTTGGCGATCATTGTGTTGGGAACCCATTCGCCATAGTAGAATAGGCGGAACGCGAGCTGCGCGAGAAATGCCCCAGTGGGAATCGCCGCGAAGAGGAGGAGCGGCCGCCACGCGGCGGGATCGCGCGGGCGCAGGCCCGGGCGCCAGAGTTCCCTGGCCGCGACGGCGGGAAGCAGCGCCAGCGCGAAGCCGATTCCCTCGGGCCGCGTCAGCGTCGCCATCGCCGCCAGGATCGCGGCGAAAAGTATCGAACCCCCGGCGCCGATGACCAGAATCGCACCACCGAGAATAGCGGCGTAGGGTACCGTCTCCAGCCCACGGTCGTCGTGATAGTGGAGCAGCGGCTCTACCGCCAACGCCAGCGGAAGCCACCACACCACCCACCACGGGTCCTCCACGTGGGAGAGCCTGCGTGCTGCCCACCAGCCGCCCGCGATCAACGCCGAGAAGAGGCCCGTGGATAGGACGCGCGCGCCGATGTCTATACGGATGCCAAGCAGCTCGAACGGCACGGTGGCGAGCACCCACAGGAGGTTCGAGTAGCCCTCCACGCGGTCGCCCTCGTTGAAGACGAGGCCATGTCCCTCGGCCAGATTCCGCGCATAGCGGAAGGAGATAAAGGCGTCCTCGCCCAGATGGCTGTAGGTGACGAGCGCGAGCAGGAGAAATGCGAGGAGCAGCCCCGCGAGTGCCGCCCACCCCCCCGCCGATGGCTTGCGGAGTTCGGGATTCATTCAGCCTCCACCTCGCGAAACCGGTCCGCCGCATAATCTGCTGCGCGCACGACGCGGAAGGCGCGCGAGAACTCCTCGACGATCACACGCAACTTCGCCTCCTTGCGCTCCACCGAGAAGTTGAACCCTCCGAGCGCGGGGCGGCGCGAATCGAAAACGATGGGTCGGCGGCAATCGACTGCGTCGATGGCGTGAAGGAGGAGAAGAACGGGGCGGCGTTTCTCCGCCATCCGCCGAAAGAGATCGCGAATACCACCCGCCCCGAGGCGGAACAGCGTCGCAGCCGTCAGCGGCATTCGCCATCCCGGCGTGACGCCCACGGGGATTTCCAGCACATCGCCAACGGCGGGTGCGGCCATCGCCTTGCGAATCGCGTGGCGGCGGGGATGATAGGGCCTGCGCGGCGCGCGTCCGTAGGAGAAGCGCCCGAATTGGCGCTTCGTCGGATCCCATCGCCTCGCGAGCACGGCGTCGGCCATGCGCAGCACCGGCGCCAGATACGTCGGCAGCATGGAGGCATCGTAGAGATACCCGCACTGGCGCACGGCGCGCAGGACGCGAGCATCCACGTCGTAGCCCGGCGCGCGAAAGCCGACCGGGCGCGCACCGACGGCGCGCAACAGGCGATCCGCGCGGCGCACTTCGGAGAGAATCTCCGCATAGGTTCCCAGCGTCATGCCGAGCCGGTGGGTCATGCTGTGATTGCCGAGTTCGAATCCGCGATGGAGCATCTTGCGCGCGGCGCGGCGCTTCGCGTCGAGTTCCAAGTCCCTTCCCACGATGAAGAACGAGGCGGGAGCCCCCGCAGAGGAGAACAGCGCATCGAGGCGCGGAACCCCCTCCTGCCAGCAGGGGTCCTCCGCGAACGTGTCGTTCTCTGGACGCCCGTAGCATCGGCGCACGGCCCACAGGCCATCCACGTCCACCTGCACGAATCCCGTGGGGGCCGCGCTCATGGCCGTCGCAGCGCGCGAGTCATCGCAGGATGTCGAAGGAATCGAACTTGGGATCGACCGTTTGCCAGTCGAGGCGTATGTCGCTTACGTGGGCGAGCACGGGGCCACGATAGAGATCGGTGAGGAACTCGGTGAGGGCCAACTCGTCGGCCTCCGCGTGGACCTCCACGGTGCCGTTGGGGCGATTGCGAACCCAACCGCGGATGCCGTGGCGGATGGCGGCCTCGCGGCAGAATATGCGATAGCCGACGCGTTGCACGCGCCCACGAACCACCGCGTGGAAGCAGTTGGGCTGCTCCTCCTCGTTGGTGGAATCGCGCCGGTCGAGTCCGGCGCCGCCGTGGCTCATCGCGTCACCTCAACTCTCCGGTTGGTTGCCATACTTGCGATTCACCTCATCCTCCATGCCGAACTTGCGGAGGCGGTATCCCAGCGTGCGCCGGGTGATATTGAGGATGCGTGCCGCGCGCGTGCGGTTGCCGCGCGTTTTCTCCAGAGCCTGCATCAGGCAACTTTTCTCGATGTCCTCCAGCGAGGCGTGGCCGACGGCGCCCGAGAGATTCCCGGAAAGCCCCGCGCCATTCCCCGAGCGATCCTGCACCGCGGCGGGGAGGTCCTGAAGGCCGATGCGCGTCGGATCGCCAAGGACGATGGAGTGCTCGATGGCATTCTCGAGCTCGCGGATGTTTCCCGGCCACGCATACTGGCGCAGCGCCTCCAGCGCCTCCGCGGAAAAGGAGGGAACCACGCCGCGCGGGGCGAAGCGCTTCGCAAAATGCGTCACGAGAAACTGCAAGTCCTCCGGGCGAGCGCGCAGCGGCGGCAGCACCAGCGGCACCACATTCAGGCGGTAGTAGAGGTCCTGGCGGAACTCGCCAGTCTCGATCATCTTCTCCAGCGGCCTGTTGGTCGCGGCCAGCACGCGCACATCCACGCGGCGGACGGTCGAATCACCGACGGGGTGGAACTCGCCCTGCTGCAATACTCGGAGCAACTTCACCTGAAGCGGCGGCGTGACCTCGCCGATTTCGTCCAACAGGATCGTCCCGCCATTGGCCGTGGCGAAGTGCCCTTCGCGGTCGGAGGTGGCGCCGGTGAAGCTCCCGCGCACATGGCCAAACAGCTCGCTCTCCAGCAGGTTCTCCGGCAGCGCGCCGCAATTGACCTTCACATAGGGCGCCCTGGCGCGGGGGCTGTTGGCCTGGATGAAATCCGCTAGGACTTCCTTTCCTGTGCCGCTTTCCCCGCGCAAAAGGACAGAGGCGTTGCTGCCGGCCACCTTGCGGGCCTTGCGGAGAATCTCCTCCATCGCGGCGCTGGCGAATGGAACTTCGAGGCGCGGCGACTTCGACTCGTCGCCGCTGCGCGACGCGGGCTCGGGGGCAACACGCGCCGCCGTCGCGCGCTCCTCGCGGGCTTCGCCGCCGGAAAGCAGACGCGCCAGCAGTGGCTTGAGTTCGTCCTCCGCGCTGACGGGCTTGGGAAGGTAGTCCACGGCGCCGCGCTTCATTGCCTCGCGCACGGTATCCACGGAGGCATAGGCGGTCATCAGGATCACGGCGATTCCCGGGTCGATCTTGCGGACGCGGTCAAGCACCTCCAGCCCATCCATACCCGGCATCCGCAGGTCTGTCAGCAGGACATCGTAGGGCTTGGCGCGAAGGTCCTCCAAGGCGAGGAGCGGATTGGTGTGGCCATAAGCCTCGTAGCCAGAACGCTCCAGGGAGCGAACCAGCAGCGTCACCATCTTCTCTTCATCGTCCAGGATTAGGATTCTGCCAGGCATTTCAGACCAATTCGGTGGATTTCCCGTCGCCAAGCGGGCGACAGTCTGGATTCGCCCTCCTCGCGAATGCAAGGGTTTGGCGCGCCCGAAATCATCCGATCAGCTGTTCGATGCCCATTTTCCACTGGAGGCCCGGGCAATGGAATGCCATTTTTCCGCCCAGGCTTAGTTGGAGTAATTCGCGGGAAAGTGGACAGCGCACCATGCCGATGGAAATTATGCAGGAATCCAAGGACGATGTGGTGATCCTGACTCCGAAGATGGGCCCAGGAGAGACCGATCGGCAGTCCATCGTACCGCTCCGCAACGAGTTGAACCGCGTCGTGGTGGAGGGCTTCCGCAAGGTGGCCATCAATCTGGAGCACGTGGACATGATCAACTCCTCGGAGATCGGGACGCTGATTGGCTGTTTCCGCGGCATCGCCGACCGCGACGGCGCCTTGATTGTCTGCGGCCTGCGGCTTCGGGTCATCGAGGTGCTGTCGATCACCAAGATGCTCGGCGTGTTCCCAATACGTGTCACGCTCAACGAGACCGTGGTGGAACTCGCCAAGCTCAAGGTGGGAAAGGGAATCTCCAACAAGCTGGTGCAAATGAATCCCACGCTCGACCAGATGCGCAAGTGGTGGGACTCGGTTACGCAGAAGCAGTCGAGGCCCGCCGCCCCCGCGCCAGCGCAGGAGCCCGTTGCGGAAGTTCCTGTGGCGGAGGCCCCAGTCGCCCCGGTCGCGGTGCCAACGTATTCCACCCCGCCGCTGACCGATTCGCAGGAGTCGTGGCTGGAGGCCCTGGCATTGGTCTCCGCAGTGCGCGCCTATTGCGAGGCGCGGGGGATTCCGTTCGAGATGGAAATGACGCTGAAGGAACTGGTCAGCCGCTCGGCCCTGCAATTGGCCGGGAAAAAGCAGGGGTAATTTGGGAAGGAGTGGAAGGTGGTACGGCCAACGGGATTTGAACCCGTGTTACCGCCGTGAAAGGGCGGTGTCCTGACCCCTAGACGATGGCCGCACACTTGGCCGGGCGGGGTCGCCCGGCGCGCGGGGAGTGAAAGGGAACAGCGGGGCCGCTGTCAAGCGCGGCTTCGCGACTATTTCGGGTCAGGGGGCAACAGTGCGGCGGACGAAGTCCACCCGGTTGTCTTCGCGCTGGGGCGAATAGTCGTAGTACCAGAGGAACACGTTCTTGCCGTCGGAACTCGACGTGAGGAAAAACGTGTCGCGCCCGAGGAAGTAGAGCCCTGTCTGGTCCTGCAGCGGGTTCGCGGAGACTGCGGGGATCACTGCGGCTCCCCCGCCGCGCCCGCCCATCAGCGCCACCGCGTTGGCGAACAGCGCCAGCGCGAGGAGTAGTATCGATCCGATCAGCATTCGGTTGGCCTGCATGGGAGCCCTCCTGGAATTGGGTCAGTTGGCGGCGGATTGGCGCGTGGGCGTGGTGAGCTCGAACAGTTCCCTGATCGAAGGAATGCTTCCCGTGTGCTGCTTCACGACGGTTCCCTGTGGATCAACGAGGAGCAGCGCAGGCGTGCCACGCACTCCATACTCCGCGAGCGCCGCGCGGCCGGCCTCGCCATCAAGATAGGTGGATTCGGCGTTCATCGTCATCTGGCGATAGCGCGAGGTCCTCATATTGAAGCGCAGATTGACGTCCTCCTCGCGATCGCCACTGGTGATGACAAGAAGGGCGAGCCTCCCTGAGTCGCGCGCTCGGGCGAGAGTCTCCTGGACGGAGCGCCGCGCTGGCTGGGCCGCGGCCTTCTCGTAGAAGCGAAGCGTCTGTTCCTTCTCGGTCACCACCTGCGCCGGGAAGAACTTGGGGAGATTGTAGCCCGCGACGCGAAGCGTTCCCTCGCGGCCGGTCGGAGCGATCACGAGGATGCGGCTGTTGGCAGGATCCACAAGAAGAGCGCGCACCTCCGCCGGCGGTTGCGACAGATAGTACTCCAGCCAGAGAGTCCGGCTGCCATCGGGACGCTCGAGCTGCGAAAAAACTGTCATCGAGGTGGGCAGGTCGCCGGACTGCAACGGGAGCGGCCTTCGTTGGGCCAGGAACGTCGAGGCGCCGAATGACGTCCCCACGGAACTCGATAGCCGGGGAGTCACGGGAATGTATTGGTCAGTCCATGCGCCAAACGTCGTCTGGTCAAAAGGCACGCCCTCGGTGGTGTAATTCGGCAGCGCATTGTCTCCCGCGCCGATCCGACCGCCTGCGGACATCAGCATTCCCTTTCCGACAAGGACGCAATAGTCGCGACGCGCACCCGATGGGCGGGGGATCTCGATCCAGCGGAAGAGTTCCTCGGCCTGCACCAGATTCGCCGCCCAGCCGCCGGGCGAAAGATCGCCCTCGCGTGACCACTCGTCTAGGACGAGGACGTACTCACCCATCACCATCAGTTCGCGAACGCGGACTGCATCGGGAACGGCGATAGGGGGCATGGCCTCCCACGGGCCGAGTTCGAGCTTCGCGTCGAAGGACGATTTCCATACTTGGATCGCATCGCCGACCTTCCCCGCAACAACCAGGTGCTGGGTGAAGGGATTCGCCGTCATGGCCTGAGGAGTGAAGCCATCGGGTAGGGCGGGAATGGCGATCTCTGAAATCGGATTCGCCGCGAAGTCGGCATTGAGTTCGACGCGATGGAGGCGGAGCGGGGCGGACCCGAGGCGCGCGCCCAGAAGGTTCCCGTTGTATACGGCGAATGCGTCGCACTCGCCCATGGGCGGTGCCAAATCGCGGGCGGCGGCGAAGGGGAACTCGCCCGGCCCATCGAGTGGCAGGCCCTTGTCAAGAGTCTGTGCACGGAGCGGCAACGCGAGAAGCATCAGCAAGGCGGCAATCAGAAGGCGAGGTGTCATGGGTGGGCTTGTCGTGGAGGTGGTCAGTTCCCAGATAGATCGTATCCGGGACAGCATGGTTGGGTGTGCGACCCGGGAACAGGCGAATTTGTTCCCGCGTTCGGTGAGACTTGCCCCCCGGGCGGCGGGCGCGCTACGCTCCAACCGTGAACCAGTAAGTCCCCCAAGAAAGGCCCCCCGCAATGATTATCGGCGTCCCCCGCGAAGTGAAGGATCAGGAGTACCGCGTCGCCATGGTCCCCGCCGGCGTAAAGGAAGCTGTCCGGCGCGGCCACCGCGTCGTCATTCAGGCGGGCGCCGCCGACGGCATCGGCCTGGACGACAGGGCCTACGCCGCCGTCGGCGCGGATATCGCTGCCACGGCGGAGGAAGTCTTTGAGCGCGCGGAGCTGATCGTGAAGGTGAAGGAACCGGTGAAGTCGGAATATCGGCTCATCCGCAAGGAGCACATCCTCTTCGAGTACTTTCACTTCGCATCGAGCCGCGAGCTGACCGATGCCATGCTCGCCAGCGGAGCGCGCTGTATCGCCTACGAGACGGTGTCGGGTCCCGGCGGCCATCCGCTCCTGACGCCGATGAGCGAGATTGCCGGGCGGCTCTCCGTCCAGCAGGGCGCCAAGTACCTTGAAAAGCCCATGGGTGGGCGCGGCACGCTAATGGGTGGCGTGCCCGGCGTGAAGGCCGCCCGCGTGCTCGTGATCGGCGGGGGGGTCGTCGGCACAAATGCCGCCAAGATCGCTGCTGGCATGGGCGCGCGCGTGACGATGACCGACATCAATCTGGAGCGGCTCCGCTATCTGGACGACATCATGCCCAAGAACGTGACGACGCTTTACTCCAGCGAGCTAAACATCGTGGAGCAGCTCGAGCGAGTGGATGTGGTGATCGGCGGCGTGTATATCTCCGGTGCCCGCGCGCCCAAGATCATCCGCCGGGAACATCTCTCCCTGATGCCGCGCGGATCAGTCCTTGTGGACGTGGCCATCGACCAGGGGGGATGCTTCGAGACCTCCCGCCCGACGACCCATAGCAACCCGATCTACGAGGAGGAGGGTATCATCCATTACTGCGTCACCAACATGCCAGGTGCCGTGGCGCGGACCTCGACCTTCGCCCTCACCAACGCAACGCTGCCGTTTGTCCTCCAGATCGCCGACAACGGCTGGCCAGACGCGGTGTCCCAGAATCCCAGCCTGCTTGATGGCGTCAACATCGCGCGCGGGATGATCACGTGCCCCGGCGTGGCGCAGGCATTTGGAATGCCGCTGCAGCCATACGAGGCAGTACTGTAAAAACAGCTGGGATGAGGTAGGAGGGATGAGGGATCAACGGCAGGTATGAGGGATGAGCGGCAACTACCGTCTCCCGACTTTCTATTCCTGTCTCTCCCTGCTTCTGTCTGCCGTTCATCCCTCATCCCTGCCGTTTCATTCCTCTCTCAATCGCGTCCTCCACCACGGCGGCGGTCTTGGCCCAGGTGAATTCCTGGGCCCGCGTGAGGCCCGTTTCGGAACACCGGCGCCGAGTCTCGGCATTTCCGAGGATCTCGCGTAGCGCCGCGTCGAAGCTCTCCGGCCAGTCGGGATCGAAGACCAGGGCGCAGCCCGCGGCGATCTCCTTCATGGGGGAACGATCGGCGACGATGACGGGGGTTCCGACGGCCATGGCCTCGAGGACCGGAAGGCCAAAGCCCTCGGCGAGGCTTGGATAGAGCAGAGCCTCCGCGTGTCTATACACGGCGGGCATGGCTGCGTCATCGATCCAGTCGAGAACCAGAACGCGGTCGGCAACGCCGTGGCGCGCAGCGAGGGCGCGGAGCTTGTCGCGGTGTGGTCCGGCGCCCGCGCAGACGAGCGGGAGGCCGGAGGTATCGTGGCGGAGTCGGTCGAAGAGGAACTCCCAGTTCTTGTGACGCTTCACAATGCCAACCGCGAGGAGGTATCGGGCTGGGAACCCATCGGGGCGGGGAAGCGCCCTGGCGTTCTCCCCGTCGGCAAGATTGCCGGGGCCCAGACCCGTGCGCAGCACGCGGTCGGCGCGGAACCCGTGGAGCGTCTGGAGCTGAACCTTCACGTGGCGGCTTGTGGTGAGCACAAAGGCCGCGCGCCGACGCAGCGCCGCCAAGTAGAGCCGATTGTAGATCGCCGTTCCGCGCCGCGTGGGATGCGTGATGTGAAGCACGTCCTGAACGTGGGCGATCAGGACGCGGCTGGCTGTGAGCGATGTGGCGTAGTGGGGAGAGTACCACGCGGCGCATCGGATTCGCGGCGATCCGATCGCGGCGGCGAGGGAGTAGAGGCGCGGATTCCACGCGACGATCTCGGCGGAGAGCCTGCCCGGCACCTCCTCCCGCAGTTGCGCCGAGTCGCCACACAGTGCCAGCCGAAACGGCGGTGGGTTCGCGGACCAATGGCGCAGCAGCCCGCGAAGAACGATGCCGATTCCGCTGTGGCGGATCATGCGGGCATCGACGCCGACCAAGGGGCCGCTCATCGCGGGGGCGGGTCGTCGTAGAGGTCGGGGTCGCGGGCCTTGATGATTTCGATCATGCGATCCACGGAACGAAGGCGCTCGGCAAGGCCTTCGCGGCGCGCGGGTTTGAGGAACGCGGCCAAGCGATACACAGGCCGGCGGAGCCTCATGTCGAGCAGCATCGCGCGGAAGATGTTCTCCTTCGTCGAGCCCTTGAACTGCCGGTTGGTGTAGTGCACGATGCTGCGATAGACTCGCCGGAAGAAGAACTCCGGGCGCCGGTTCACGGAGCCCTTCTGCTTGTGGGGTAATTGCAGGTTGGGCATGTGGACGATGCGGAAACCGGCCTTGCGGATGCGGTGGCACCAATCGGTGTCCTCGCAATAGATGAAGAAGGATGCCTCCAAGTCGCCCACCTTGTCGTACACGCGGCGCGGCACGATCAGGCAGGATGCCTGAACCCACCCCACCGAGTACGGCTGCGTCCGGCGGAACAGTCCGCTCTTGTGGAGCACCTTGTTCAACTTCTCCATGACCGGATAGAGCATGGAGTTGTTCTGTATGTACGCGAGGGCCGAAAGCTCCCTGTAGGCGCTTTTCTGGGGGAGGCCGTCGTCGTGGAGGAGTTGGCAGCCGACACCGCCGACGTCGGAGTGTTTCTGGAGGAATCGCACCATCCCCTCGAGGGACGCGCCGATTGCCTTGGCGTCGGGGTTGAGGAGCATGAGGAACTCGCCGGTGGCGGCGTGGAGTCCCACGTTGCAGCCCGCGGCAAAGCCCTCGTTCTTGGGATTCCTGATCAACTTCACCCAGGGATAGTCGCGCTCGACCATCTCCGGCGTTCCATCGCGCGAGCCGTTGTCCACCAGGATCATCTCGATGGGAAACACGCACTCGCCGCGCGACTTCTGCATCGCGGCAAGGTACTCCACGATGTCGCCCATCTGGTTCCAGCTGATGGTCACGATGGAGAGCGTCGGCTGCTTTTCCGCCATCAATCGTCGTCCTCGTTCGGGGCCGTCGTGCCTTTGCGCGGGCCGCGCGACATGCCGCGCTTGCTCTTGACGGAGCAGAAATCGAGCAGGTGCGCGACCTCCGGTGCCGCGTCGGCGCCGAACTCCTCGCGCATGGCCGCAACCGCCGTGCTCAGGGCGAGGCCGCTACGGAAAAGCGCCTTGTAGCATCGCATCAGTGCCATACGCGTCGGCGCGCCGACACCCGCGCGGCGCAGCCCAACGACGTTGAGGCCAACCACCTCGCCATAGTGCTTTGTCATCATGTAGGGCGGCACGTCCCTGGGGATGCCCGACCGCCCACCGATCATGGCGAGGGTGCCCACGCGGCAGAACTGGTGGATCGCGACGTGGCCGCTGATGAAACAGCGATCCTCCATCGTGACGTGGCCGGAGATCCCCGCGAAGCTGACCAGCACGTTGTTGTTTCCCAGCGTGCAATCATGCGCCAGATGGGCCGTGGTCATGATATAGTTCTGGTTGCCGAGGACGGTGTTGGTCCCGTCCTTGAGTCCGCGGTGGACGGTGCTGAATTCGCGAAAGTGGTTCCCGTCTCCGATCACCGTGCCCGACTTGGTCTCTGGATCGAAGCCGAGAAACTGGGGATCGTGGCCCACGATGGAGTTGTAGTGAAAGACGTTTCCCTTCCCGGCCACCGTCCGGGGGCCAAGAATGGCGCCCTGCATGAGGACGTTTCCCTCTCCCAGGACGCAGTGGGGGCCGACGCGGCAATAGGGCCCCACCTCCACGGAGGAGTCCAGAACGGCGGTTGGATCAACGAAGGCGGTGGCGTGGATCGGCATGGGGTTGGGCGCGTGGTCTTCCCGGGGAATTCGATGGGCAATGTTGGGGCCGGGGGTGGGAGCGTCAACGGGGTTTGCGGCATGGCCGATCCCTTGCTTCAATAGGTGGCGAGGCCCGGGCGCGGAGGATATTCCCCTCGCGGACGAGTCCCATGCTGACCACAAAGCCCCACAAGAGTTTCCATCACCCGCCCCACCGAGGTTCTCGACGATGCCGAAAGTGACTTTCCTGCCGCTCAACAAGACCGTGGAAGTCGAGGTCGGCCAAACGCTCCTCGAAGTCTCCGAGGACCACGATATCGGCCTCGAGCACGCCTGTGGCGGCGTCTGCGCCTGCTCCACCTGCCATGTGATTGCCGAACAAGGGACCGACAAGTGCCTGAGCGATCAGGAGGACGACGAGATCGATACGATGGATAAGCTGTGTCCCGAGCAGACGATCCACAGCCGCCTTGGTTGCCAGGCCCGCGTGGAGCGCGACGTGGTGGTGACGCTGTTCAACTGGCCTCCGAGGGAGCTCTGAGACTATGCCGCCCGCGATGACCTGGAAGGATTTGGACGACATCGCCAGCGCGCTGCACGAGACGCGCCCCGAGCTGGACCCGCTACAGGTCCGCTTCACCGACCTGCTGGAGTGGACCCTGCAACTCGATGGTTTTGCCGGCAAGCGCGAGGAGAGCAACGAGTCCAAGCTCGAAGCCATCCAGATGGCATGGCTGGAAGAGTGGCAGGATGCCCAGTAGCCGACTCACCCGGGGGCCAGCATCGTGACCAAGCGGGCGATGGGGGCGAACTACTGGAAGGAACTCGCCGGGCGGGGCCGCAAGGGCCTGACGGAGGAGTATCGCGCGGCACTGATCTGCCCCAACGACGACGCGCCGCTGGACTATCTGGAGACTTCCCAGTCGTTCAAGTGCCCGGCGTGCGCGCGCGCTTTCGAGGATCGCGACGGTGTGCTCTCCGTCATGCCGACGGGCGACAACTATCGGCTGAGGGAATCCGAGATCGCGGCGCTTGAGGCCGAGGCGGCGACCATTGCGGCGGATGGGCGAACGGCTGAGGATCGCTATCCCGCCCTGGTGCCGCTGGTGGAGAAACTTGCAGGAAAACTCGAAGGTCGGCGCGTGCTGGACCTCTGCTGCGGAAACGGCTGGGCCGCCGCGTGGTTCGCGGATCGCGGCGCCCGCGTGGCGGCGGTGGATGCGGTGGCAGGCGTCGGCGGGCTTGCATCCGCGCGCGGGCGGGGAGATCGCGTCGATTGCTTTCAGGGCGACGTGTGTCGCCTTCCCTTTGCGCCGGAGACTTTCGACATCGTGTTCATGGCCGACGCGATGAACCGCATCGCGCGGCCCGAGCGACTGGCCCGCGAGCTGGGGCGAATCCTCCGCCGCGGCGGCATCGTGATCAACTTGGGCGAGCCGCTGGGGCGCGGGTCGATCGCGCTGGGAGGAAGCGACCCACGGCACCACGGCCGTTCGCTGGGGATGGACGACTATCGGGGCATCTACCGCGAGGGAGGGCTCGATTGCCGCGCCGTGTTTGTCGACGGATCGGGGCTGGCTCCCGCCCGCGGCATGTTCCAGAAGATGGCCGCGCGGCGCCGCGAAGCGAATCCCGATGGCGAGCGCCTACTGGTTGCCCGCCACCAGGCGCCGTTGGCGCTCCCCCGCCTCGCGATGCCGTGGGGCCGAAAGGAGAAAGCCGATGCCTGAGATCGTCGCCAGTCTTAGCGAGATTCCCGACGGCGGTTCGATTCGCCGCCCCTTTGCGGGCCGGGAGGTGGCCCTCTTCCGTAAGGGGGACGTCGTCCACGCCATCGACGCCCAGTGCCCGCATCGCGGCGGGCCGTTGGATGGCGGCGACCTGGAGGACGATTGCGTGGTCGTGTGCCCGTGGCACGGCTGGCGGTTCGACATCCGCACGGGCAAATCGCCCACGCATCCTGGTCAGGTGCGCTGTTACAAGGTCACCGTCGCCGACGGCAAAGTGGCCATCGCGGAGTGAGCAGACTCTGGGGATTCCTGAAGGGAGCGACCACTCCCCCACCCACCACGCTGGCGGATGAAGTCCCCGCGGGCGCGGATCGGTTCGCCCGCGCCGCGAAGTCGCGCGGCTTCTCTCTGGACGCCGCGGTGGAGGACGCAGGGCGCGCGCCCGACGACCAGCGCGAGCGACTGCTCAGCGATGCGGCGAGCCACATCGGCGAGCACGTTCGTGCGATCGCTGGTGGCGAGTGGATCGAGGACGAGGCATGGGGCGTGACGCTCGGCGGAATCGGCGGCATTGCCTCCGGGCGATTCTTTCCCCTCCCCACCATCGAGAAGAAGATCGCCCTCGGCGCACGCTTCTCACTCGATGCGTTCCTCGCCACGCTCCCAGCCCGCCTCGAAGCAGAACGCGCAAAGGCGCACCCATGCGGTGAAGCGCCGCAGGACGCCGAATGGATCGGCAAGTCCGGCGCCGACGCCCTCGATTTCGTCGCGGCTCAAGAGCAAGCTTTCCGCGCGTTCTGGCGTCAGCGCTTCGGCGGGGAGCTACCTTTGTCGCTGCTGGGAATGAGGGAACTCGATGGATTCCTTCGGTCGCACTATCTGTTGTCGTTCATCGAAGACACGCGCCTGGTTCAGGCGGGATTCGCCATCGGCGAAGTGGGGCGCGGACTCTTTGGCGGCGAGTGGGATTTCCGCGCGGCGACGAGCATCGAGAAGGTGGCGCTGCGCTTTCCCGAACTCGACTATTATCCGGTTGGACGGATCATGAAGATGATGACGGAACGCCCCGAGGGCTCTCCCCTCGACGAATACCTGCGCGTGATCCCCAGCGCACGTGCGGAGCTGCGAAAAAAGTCCTGAGGATGCTACTCGCCCTCCACCTGGGCCCATTCGAGCGCGCGCCATGTCGCGAGTGCCCACTCGCGCTGGTTCTCTTCGTCGAAGTTGATGGTGAAGATCAGGAGGCTCCCCGGCACGGCCGCGATGGAGCCGAGGCGCCAGAACTGGCGGCCGTCCTCATTGGCGCGATGGAGGTTTCCCTTCGAGACGATGCCGCCCCGCTCCCAACTGAACTCCTCGCCAAGGCCTCCGGGCCCCAGCGGCGGAAACCCGGCGACGATGTCCGCCGCGCTCTGGCCGGGGGGCGCAGGCATCGGGGCAACCTGCACCGTGCGCTGGCCGTCCCAGAATTGCCAACCGCGCTCGTCGGTCGCCTCGGCCATGATTCCAGGAATCCTGACGATCCATCCGGAGCCTATATGCAGCTTGAAGTCCCGGCACCGGTAGCCGAACAGCGAGCGCGCAAGGGGATCTACCTGTGTCATTCTCTGCACGGTCTGGTAGAGCGGATCGGTGGTGGCGCGGGGCGTGAACTTCATGAATTCAAACCACTCCCGCCATGGGTACTTGAAGTGCGGCGCCAGCCGATGGGCAGCCTCGAAGCTGGAAAGCATGCTGGAGAGGTACTTGCCCTCGTCCTCTGTCAGCGGAGGGCGGAAACGCGCGTGGTTCCACAGGATCGCGAGGGCGCGGCCCAGATGGTAGTTGGCGCCCAGTCCCTCGTCCCACCAGGCGAAGACATCCCTGCCGCGCTGGGGATCGTGGGCCGTGGCGACCATCCATTCGGCGGACCGCGGGCCAAGCGGCGTCGCGATCTCGCCGTCGTGCTCGAACTCGTGGGGAAGCGGTGGGTAGAACATCACATCGTCGCGATCGTCGATCATCCCCTGAATCGCGTCGGCTAGGAAGCGCAGGAAGGCGCTCTCGAGCGAGCGGCGGTCGCGGTGGAAGAAGTACCCGGTTGGGTCGGCCTCGCGGTCTTGGGACCACGCGATCTTGTGCTTCTGGCCAAGGGCAAGAAAGGTGTCGCACAGGTATTGATGGTAACCGGGGCCCACCGATGCGGTGAATGCGGTGACCTTGATGGTGTTCGGGGCCTGGATCGTGACGCGGACGGGGCCCGTCGCGGGGTGGACCTGCATGCCGAGTGTATAGACGCCCTTCTGGGGCTCGTCCATGTCGCCGCCAGCAACCATCCCCTGAAACTGTTCCGCGCAGGATTTCGAGAACTTTAGAAAGAACGACTTGGGCCCACCCACGATCGGAAGCCCCTTGGGAAAGGTGCCTGTCAGGTTCAGGGCAATCGGCGTCGTCAAGGGAGGCTCCCTTTCTGCATTGTCCGGCGGCTGCTCGCGATCAACTGCCAGATGGGCTCCGCGGCGTCAAGTCGCTGGCTCCGCCTTGCGCTCGCGGATGGGGGCGGTGGCCAGTTTCTTCCAGCGGCTGGCCTCGGAGTCCCACGCCTCCGGGCTGAGGCGAATCGCGAGGAAGCCTTCGAAGAGTTCGTCGATCAGGTGATAGAGCCGCGCCGTTGCTTCCGCGCGCATCGTCAGGTTGGCCTCGATATCGGCGAGGGGGGGCACGGGGAGCTTGATAGCCTTCAAGTCGAAGGTCTCCGCGTCGAAGGTGAACATCCACGTGTCCACCGCGGCGACGAACTCCAAGCGGGCGCGCGTCAGCTTCTTCCCTTGGCGCAAGGCGGAGCGCAGCTCCGGCGCGCCAACCGCTTCGTCACCCGCGAGGGTGATCTTGTTGGCCTCGCCCGCGTCGGAGATGAAAACGAGGGGGCCTTTGATATCCACCGTAAGGCCGGGCTCGGAGGCCGGGGCGGGGAAGTCATCCTCCAGCACGCGGACCATCATCCAGGTAAGGAAATCGGGACCGAGGGCCGAGTAGCGCTCGAAGGCTTCCAGGTTCGACAGTTCCATGCGACTACTCCCGCGCGATTTCGACGACCGCCATCGTATCGTCCTGCCAGAGGATTGACCCAAGTCGCTGGCGGAGCAAGGAGGGAAGAAAGTCCTCCGACATGCCTTCCATCTGGATCGTCTTGTAGAACACGATGAAGCGTATCCCGTCCTCCCGGGCCACACGGAGGATTACTGTCCGCTGAGCATCGGTCATCGAAGGGCGCCGCCCGGCAAGGATGCTGTGGAAATGCTGTTCCCACGGCCGCGCGTCGATCCAATGGTTGTACTCGGGGAGGTCGCGGGAAAGATATCCACCAAGGATCGGTCGTCCGTGGATCGTCTGGTCATACATCGCAAGCCCCTGGATCACGAATCCGCGGTCGGGGTAGGTGCGGACGGCTCCGTCGCCCGGGAGATCATGCAGGAGTTCCAGCCCCGCGCGATCAAGGCGGGGCTCCGTGGGGAAGAAGGGGATCGGCTGCTCCAGCCATAGCAAGGTGCCGAACGCCAGCGCGGGAATCGCGGGATGAATCCCCTGGGACTTGGCGATGTTGAGCGTCCGTTGAAATCCTCTGACGAATGCAGGAGCGAGGAGGAAAATGATCGCCGCCTGCATGAAGTAGGCGGCGCGCGTATTCCCCCGGATATGGCTGAAACCCGGAAGATCAGCCAACATGGCATAGGGCGACGGAAAGGAAATCCCCCTCCAATCCGGGGGGCGGCCGATGTTCTCCGATGCAGGGACATCAGCGGGATCCGTGATCGTCCAGACCTTTACGCGAGGACCAATGGCAACGAAGATCGAGAGGAGCGCAACCGTGACGAGACCCAGACGGACGCCGCGTGGCTTGACAGAAACTTCATCCGCAGCCGCCGGGGCCCTACACCAACCGAAGAGGGAAATCGCCATGAACATCAGTGGGGGCGCATACGCGATGACGCGGAGGGGAGGAGCCAGGAGCGCCCACGGTTCATCGGGAACAGCTTCGCCCGTGAGGAGTGCGCGAACCCAGCGCGGCAGTAAGAGCTGGGCCAGGTCGGCGGATCCTCGGATCTGATTCCATTCCGTGTATCCTGATACTACGCCCATGTAACCCTGCGAGTCGCGCAAGCCAATGACGATGAAAGCGAGGGGCCCGCATCCTAGCATTGCCGCGACGCCGAGCTGGCGCGACCACCCGATCCATGCCGCACGCCCGGGGCGGGCGGCGATCGCGAGCGCCACCCCCGTTGGAGCGGCTATCAGGGCGGTGAAGAAGAGGTAGTAGAGATTCGCGTAGAGCAGAACCACCGCTCCCGCGCCAAGCCACAGCCCACGGCGCCAGTCGTCCGGCCTCTGCCAGCATCCCACGATGGCCCACCACAGGAAGAACAGATGTCCCGTGGCAAGGAGGCTGAGCGCGGGGGCATTCACGAAGCGATAGCTGCAGCAGCAGAGCAGAATTGCCGAAACGATCGCGCCGGACGCCACAATGCCCAGACGCCGCGCGAGAAGATGCGCCGCTACCAGAGTCCAGAAGTTGTGAAGGACGAAGGCAAACTTCCATGCGGCCTCCACCCCCACCAACGCGCGGACTGGCCATGCAATGATCGCATCCAAGATCTCGAAAGTATGCAGGAAAAGCGGCGCGCCGAAGGGATGGAATATCGCCGGCGAGCGATACGGATTCACGCCGTGCGACAATGCCTCGGCGAACCACCAGTGATTCCACAGCGTCGTGGCGATGTCCCCGCGTGGATAGAAGAGCGGCGGAGCGCCGAGGTTGAGCAGCATCGCCGCGGCGGGAAGAACGGCGATCCCTACGTAGAGAAGAAGGACGCGGCGCGACGGCACTTCAGATGCCCCGCTGGGATCAGGCAACGGGCGCCACCGCGCCGCGGCTGAGGCTTACCAACAATGCAACCTCCAGAGTGGCAGAGACCGGTACCGCGCCGGGGGCGGGGGAACCCTTGGAGAGAACTCGCGTCGCATCGATATCGCGCGCAAGGACTTGGTAAAGGACTCGCCCACCCCCGGCAACAAGCCGACTGCGAAAGTCCTCTCGCGCAGCGGCCTGGGACGGCACGTCCCACACAAGGCCCGCGCAGCGCGCGCGCAACTCGTCGGCGCCGCCGTGGTAGATGATCTCGCCCTTGTCCAAAATCGCGAGGGTGTCGCAGTTCTGCTCGAGGTCTTCCACGATGTGAGTGGAGAGCACGATGAGGTGCTTTTCCGCGAGGCGCGCGAGGAGCAGCCGCACGTTGACGCGCTCGATGGGATCCAGGCCCGCCGTCGGCTCGTCCACCAGTAGGATCGGGGGGGCCTGAAGGATGAGGCGTGCAATGCCTGCCCGCTGCTTCATGCCACCGGAGAACGTGCCGATGCGCTGGTCGGCGACGTGGCCGAGGTTGACCTCCGCCATCGCCCGATCCACCGCGGTGCGGCGCGAATGCGGATCGGCCAGTTCGCTCAGGCGGCCAAGGTGCTCGCTGAGCGCGGGGAAATCCGTCCCGAGCGATCGCGCGCGGGAAAGTGTCCCCGCAGTCAGCGTCGCGAAGTAGTCGAGATACTGCCGCAGCGTCATCCAATCGTAGTGGCCGTGATTCTGGGGCAGGTAGCCGATCAGCGGAGCGAGGAGCCCGGGAGCATCGCGATGCGACAGGCCGAACACTCGCACGGATCCGCGCGTCGGCTCCAGCACGCCAGCCATCGCGCGCATCAGGGTCGTCTTCCCGGCGCCGTTGGGCCCCAGCAGGCCGAAGATCCCCGTCTTCATTTCGAGGGTCACTCCCCGGAGGGCGTGAACGGAGCCAGCTCCCCGCGGCGTGCCGCCAATTCGCTTTGGCAGCTTCGTTCGAAGCGCCGCGATGTGGCTGGTCGAAAAGATGACCTGAATGTTGCGGAGCTGGAGCGGAGAGGCTTCGCCCACGGGTGAAACGACATCCTGCGCATCCATGCCCCGAGCCTTCCGACCCACTCGATGCGCGATCCACGCAAAAGGAGCACGCACGCGGCTCCAGATGGCCGAACGCCACCGTGCCAAGCGCGAGGCTTGACGCGCCTTCAGGCCGCGCCGGTCTCCGCGCAAAAAGTAGCCCGCGACGAAGATCGAATCTCCCGGGGCTCTGAAGAGAAGCCGTGCGGGCGTGCGGAGAACTTCAAACGCGAGGCGAGACACTGCGCCAAGGAACGGCCACAATGTCGGCGCGAGGCGTATCTGACGCCTCAGCACGCGAATTGGGTGCATGACTGTGTTGGTACAGGCCTCGGTGATTTCGAGGAGGACGCCAAGGAAGGTGAGGAACGGCCTTCGGGCCCAGCGCACGAAGTCGTCTCCGATCAGATAGAAGCACGGCAGAACGATCAGCGTGAGGATTGTGGCACTCGTGAGCCCGCCGATCACCACGACCGCCACGGGTCGCCACTGGTCGCCCTCCTCGCCCACGATGGCCAGTGGCAGCAGCCCCAGCACGGTGGTCAAGTACGTCATCAGGATTGGGCGCAGCCGCGTAATCGAGGCATCGTAAACCGCGCGCGTTCGCGAGTATCCGTCGCGCTGGAGCATGAGCGCGCGATCCATCAGCACAATGCCGTTGTTAACCGCCAGCCCCACCAGCAGGATGACCCCGAACGCCGCCATATCGTCCAGCGGGAGCCCCATCATATCGAGCGCCCAGACGATTCCTATCAGCGTGAGCGGAACGGTCGCGAGGATGGCGAAGGGGACCCAGAAACTTTCGAACACCGCCGCCATCACGATATATACAAAGAGCCCGCCCATCAGCACTGTGTAAATGAAATCGGCCATGCGCTGGTCCAGCTTCTGGGCCTCGCCTGTCATTTCAATGGAGACGCCGCCAGGATTGGGGACACGGGCGACGATCTTCTTCACATCCTCCTTCAGCGCAGAGAAGTCGGCCTTTGGATCGTAGAAGTAAACAAGGCTCGCGCTGGACTGGCGATTGGTTCGGCGAATGCGCCGCTCCGATTGGGAGGCTTGGAAGTTGGTGAGCTCGCCGAGGGGAACGGTGCCGCCGAGGCCGCTGACCACGGCCATCTCCTGCACCTCCTGAACAGTGCTCCCGTCCGCGGCCTCGATGATAAAGGAAACGTCGGTGCGCTCATCTCCATTGATCAGCTGCAGGCTGGAGATCGTCCCGTTGGACCGCGTGGCGCCCACGTACCGGCCAAGCGCCTGGGCTTTTACGTCGAAGAGCCCCGTCTTCTCGCGATCAACCATGGCGAGATACTCCGGCTCGCTGCGGTCCTCCTCCAGCTTTGCGCCGGTGATGGAAGGATGCGCGCGGATGGCGTCGATCACACGCTCCGACTGGGCGTGGATCACATCCAGGTCGAGGCCCTTCAGCTCCATAGAACCCTGATTGCCGAGGTTCACCGGCGGCGAATCCATCGGCATCGACTGGCGCCAGAATGAAATCTCGAGCCCGGGAACCTCTCCGACGAAGTCGATCATCCCGGCGCGGATTTCCTGATAGCTCTTGCGGTCCTCGCGCTCCTCCAGCGGCTTCAGGATGATGTCCACATCGCCCTCGTCGGCGCGAAAGCCAACGCTGAACGTCTTGATGTCGGGGTGCTTGGAGAGGCGGTCCTCAACCACGCGGACAGCGCGGTCCATTTCCGAAAGCGTGGACCCCTGGGGGGACGTCAGCTCCAGCTCCATGTACTCGTTGGATGACTGGCGGGATGAGCTTGCCTCGCGGATGCGCGAGCAGCTTTCCAGCCAGGTGAAAGCGAGCGCCACCGCGATGGCAAACAGCACCCTCGCCCGGTTCCGCATCGCGCCCTTCAGCACCGCGCGGAACGGGCCGTCGAAGAAGAGCCGGTGGGAACTCGCCGTGGCGCCCCGCCGCTTTGTGCGCAGAACGATATACACGAAGACCGGGACAATTGTCAGCGCCACCGCCAGCGACATCAGCAGCGGGAAAACCAGAGCAAGCGCGGGCTCCTTCACAATCAGGCGAAACTCGCCCTCCAGAAACGCGAAGGGAACAAAGACGACCACCGTGGTGAGCGTCGAGGCGAGGAGGCCGCGCCCCACCTCCACCCCTCCCTGCGTCGCCGCGTCGCGCGGCGTAAATCCAAGGCCGAAGAGGCGAAATGAATTCTCCACCACCACGATGGAATTGTCCACCAGCATCCCCACGCCCAGAGCGAGGCCGACGATGGAGAGCACGTTGATGCTCATCCCGGCGACGTAGAACAAATTAAACACGGCGATCAGGCACGTTGGCACCGAGAGGAAAACAATGAGCGCAACGCGCAGCGAACGGAAGAAAACGAGCGGCACCAGCAAGGCCAACAATGCGCCGACGCCCGCCAGGTTGCGCACCTCCGCGATGGCTTCCTCCACATACTTCGCCGCGTCCTGCTCGATCGTCAGCTCAACGCCGGGCGGCAGGGTCAGGTTGATTTCCCCAACCCGTTCCCGCGTTGCCTGCGCCAGATCGATCAGGTTTCGGTCGGCCTCGCGCTCCATTCTGATGCGGATGGAATTCTTTCCGTCCGATCGGCTGATGCGCCGATCCACGCCCGTCCCGGCATAGATATCCGCCACATCCCTGAGCCGAACCACGCCGCGCGTGTCCACGATGACATTGGCAAGCTGGTCGATCGTGGCGATGCGATCGTTCAGGCGGACGTAGTGGGTCTCCCCCGGCACCATCAACCGACCCAGGAACGTGTCCTCCGAAGCCACCGACTGCACCCGCGAAATTACCTGGCCAATGTCCAGCCCGAAGGAGGCCATCATGTCGGTGTTCAGCTCCACCTGCACCTGCTGCGCGGTGGTTCCAGAGATCTCGACATTCGATACGCCACTGATCGACTTGAGCTGTTCCTCCACCTTCTCCGAGGCCGTGCGGAACAGTGTGTCGGTGTCGCCCTTTCCCCTCACGGCGAGGGACATATAGGTCGCCTGAAAATCCGCCGAGGAAAATGGGAACGCGTTGATCACCGTCCGCCGGTCGTCAAGGCTCTGGCGGAAGGAATTCAGCCTCTCCTCCAAGTCCACCTGCGCATATTGGATGTCGGTGCCGTACTCGAAATCGACCCTTATCCACACGCTGCCGGCCCGCGTGTGGGAGCTGATCCCCTTCACGCGGGACATCTCCGCCGCGATCCCCTCGATCTTCTTGGTGATCTCCTCCAGGTTGTCCTTGGTGGACTTGTCGTTGCGGACGAATACGCCGATGGTCGGGAAGGTGATGTCGGGGAAGAGCTGGATCGGAAGCTTGAAGTAGGACACCATGCCCAGCACCATGACCGCCAGGAACACCATGCACGTGGTGATCGGTCGGGCGACGGAGAGGGCGGAAATTCTCAAAGGCGGCGGGCACCCGGCGAAGCTGGCGAGGACGCGCGGCCACCCATGGCCAACACCCCTCCCGTGAAAGTTAACCACCGCGCGCCGCGTTCGCAAGGCTGGATGCGCCGCCCAACCCCGGATTCGCTTGACGGATGGGCGCCGCCGCGGCGATGGTCGCGATGTCGGGCAGGGAGTTATCACCCAGCCCGGCGATTATCCAACACCCGTGGGGGCGATCGGTTTCGACGGGGAGCGTCTGGGTAATGGCTGCAGGCCGGGCAAGGTTACGATGAACCCGTTAAAAGCTTCCGTGGCATAACGACTAACTGCCAACGATAACTTGGCCCTCGCTGCCTAAACAGCAGTGACGTTCCCATCCACGTTCCGCCTGTAATAGGATGACGAACGCCGATCTTCAGGCTGGCCGCGCGTAGCCCCGTCGGGGGCGCCAAACGGCGAGATCAAATCCCGACTGGTGCGAGAGTTGGGCCGGTGTCCTCCCGGCGCCTTGCACGAGATCCAACTGGACACTAAGCCTGTAGACGCTGTTGCTGGGACCTTTTCGGACGCGGGTTCGATTCCCGCCGCCTCCACCAGCCTTCGCGTTTCGCGCGGCGAAACGCTTCGGCTGGCAAGCCAGCTTAATCGCGCGAAACGCGAAGGCTGCCCGCCGCAGCTCAAATGCCTGAGGCACGAAGGCAATTGGGCGAAGGAGGGCCGCCAGCCCACGAGGAACGCGGAGCTTGCATGTTCTGCGTTTACCTCCTTCGCAGCCCCCCCCAGCCCTCCGAAAAATACACCGGCTTCACCTCCGACCTGAAGGCCCGCCTCCAGAAGCACAACGACGGCGGCAGCCCCCACACGGCCAAGTTCCGCCCCTGGAAACTCCTCGCCTACTTCGCGTTCGAGGACGAAGCCAAGGCTCTGGAGTTCGAGAAGTATCTCAAGTCCGGGTCGGGACGGGCGTTTTCCAGCAGGCACTTCTGGAACGAGTAGTTTGAGTCTTGGAAACCCGCCGTAGCTCAAACGCCCGAGGCACAAAGGCAACTGAGCGAACGGCCTGCCCGCCGCAGCTCAAACGCCTGAGGCACAAAGGCAATCGAGCGAAGGGCCTCCCCGCCGTAGCTCAAACGCCTGAGGCACGAAGGCAATTGAGCGAAGGCGGGACGAATGAAGAGGGTCGGCTTAGTGCTCCACCTCGATCTTGGGATGGGCCTTGCGGATCGCCGCCGCCCCTTCGGCCCCGACCGCCGTCCGGCGGAGGTCCAGCGTGGTCAGGGCCTTGAGCCCCGAGTCGGGCTTGGCCAGGGCCGCCGCCCCAGCGTCCCCGACCTGCGTGGAGCTGAGGTCCAGCATGGTCAGGGCCTTGAGCCCCGAGTCGGGCTTGGCCAGAGCCGCCACCCCTGCGTCCCCGACCTGC
>Ga0105049_10002067_pt1 | contig 23718 bp, 21 predicted proteins | sample MAT06_FD_78087 | JGI IMG/M metagenome (GOLD analysis project Ga0105049, IMG submission 78087) | Freshwater microbial communities from Lake Fryxell liftoff mats and glacier meltwater in Antarctica - MAT-06 | ecosystem: Environmental > Aquatic > Freshwater > Ice > Liftoff microbial mat | place...
CCACCACCACCACCACCACCACCACCACCACCACCACCACCACCAGGCGGAGTGAGACAAGCGGCGCCGCACGCCGGATTGTCGCAACACGCGTAGTCGGGAACGCTCTCGAAGTCGGTGCAGATCTGGGTCGTCGTGCAAGTACAGGTGTCCGAGCAGATCCGGGTGAACACGCGGCAGCCGGCACCAGAAACCTCGGTCAACTGCTTCACCGTCAGGCGCTTCAGCTCGAGTTTCTTGATTCCGGTTCGCTTCATACCTTCGCAGAAAGCACGGGTCGTGCCAGACGAGGAGGCCGCAAAGTACCTGGATCCTTTCGAGTGCTTGGATCACGAGACTTCACAAATTGCAATTCGTGTACGAACTGTGAAGAGGGATTTGGGCCTACATCGCCTTCGGTGTGGGCTTTGCGACAGACGTGGTCTTCGGCGCGGTCGCGCTCGGACTTGATCGGGTTCGCACCCCGTGGCTCGCGAAGGCCGGCGCCGACGCCGCCGCGGTCGTCCGGGCACGCGCCGCGCGCACGAAGCTACGCCGTCAGATGCTCGACCAGCGTCTTGATCGCGAGCCCGATCAACACGACGCCGCCGACGATCTCGAGCTTCTTACCGACGCGACTGCCGAGCGACCCGCCGACCACGGCGCCGAGTGCACTGAGTCCGAACGTGATCACGCCGATCAGCACGATCGTCAGCAGGGCCGGCGCAGCCATCATGGGAATCGTGACGCCGGCGGCGAGCGCATCGATGCTGGTCGCGATCGAGAGCACCACGATCGTCCGTGCATCGAGGCGCGGCTCGTCCTCGACAGAGCCGCCCTTGATCGCCTCGAACAGCATCTTGCCGCCGATCAACAGCAGCAGGCCGAACGCGATCCAGTGGTCCCACTCCGAGATCCAGCGCGCCGCCGTCTCGCCGAGGACGAGCCCGCCCACCGCCATCCCGGCCTGGAAGGCGCCGAAGCAGAACGCGAGGATCATCAGCGAGCGCCGCGGCACGCCGGAGACCGACCGGGCGGCTGCGACGGCGGTGGCATCCATCGCGAGTGCAACCGCCAGGGCGATGGCTTCGAGCACGGACCCGTTCTACCGCACCGCGGCGTGGTAGTCAGACGGTGATGAGCAACGGGCGACGTCGCGAGCTCGTGGCCGCGATCGAGGCGAGCCCCGATCTGGCCGACACCTACCTGGTGCTGGCCGATGTGCTCCAGGGCCTCGGCGATCCCCGCGGTGAGGCGATCGTGCGATGGCACGGCGGCACCACGGGCGTGCGTATCGAGATCGAGAAGCAGCTCGGGCCACCGCCGCCGCGCCATGGCGACGTCGAATGGTTCTGTGGCTTCATCCGGCGCGCTCGCACGATCCTCGACGAGGACGAGCCCGAGGCGTTTCGGGCGTACCTCGATCATCCATCGCTACAGTTCGTGCAGCACCTCGATCTCGACGTCCCCGGCAGCCCCTATCCCGAGGAGCGGCAGTGGGTGATCGAGCACGTCGCCTCGCGACTCCGGCCAACCCTGAGGACCCTCGCGATCAACTCGTACGTCCGCGGTGGTAGCGAGCCGCCGATCGGCGACCTCGATCTGGCGCCGCTGTGGGCGAGGTTGCCCGGGCTGACGTCACTGCGCATCCACGCGCGGTTCGTGACCCCGGGGTCGCTGCTGTCGAATCGGCTGTCGTCGCTGATGATCGACGGTGAGGTCGACGGGGACGCGATGATACCGCTGCTGAACGGCACGATGCCGGCCCTCCGGGAGCTCTCGCTCCACGACGTCGGCGAGCCGTTCGCGGAGCGCTTCAAGGACTCCGCGCTCGCAGCACAGCTGACCAAGGTCGAGCTGACGCGAAACGATCCAGCGGACGATCGGTACGCGCACACCGGGGAGTAACCTGGTCGCATGCTCCACGGTTGTCTCGTGTTCGCGATCGCGTGTAGTCCGACCACGCCGGCTCGCATCGAGATCGTCGAGGCACCGCCGACCGGCGACCTCGTGACGTTCATCTCCTCCGAGGTCGTGCGCGGCACCCAGGATCGCGTCCCCGTGCTGGTCTACGTCGGCGCCACGTGGTGTGAGCCGTGCCGCGAGTTTCACGCCGCCGCGAAGGCTGGCCAGCTCGATGCTCAGCTCGGTCCACTCCGGTTGCTCGAGCTCGATCTCGATCGCGACGGCGCACACCTCACCGCCGCCGGTTACACCTCGGCACTCGTGCCGCTGTTCGCGCGCCCGGGTGCAGACGGCATGGCGACCGGCCAGCAGTTCGACGGTGTTCGTCAGGGATCCGATCACGTCACGCAGCTGACGACGCGAATCCGCACGCTCCTCGACCAGTGACCGGCGCCTGAGCCTTCGGATCGGCGGGCAGACTCGCCACCGCGGCGGCGTCTGAGCCTTCCGATCGCGGCTCGCTGGCCGGCAACTCGATCAGCCGGTCGCAGCTAAGCATGCGAATCCCGCAGCACAGCTGCCGGTACACCCCTTGCTCACGGTTGTGGGCATGGTTCGCTCGACGCTTCGCACCTCCCTCCTCCTCGCTCTCGCCGCGTGTGCCACCGAAACCAGTCGGCCGGGTACATGCGAGAGCGGTAAGTGCGATGAACGAGCGAAGCCGCAGCTGTGCGCCGCGATCCGCGGTAACGGCCAGCTGATCACCGCGCACTTCGCCTCGCTCGCGCGGATCACCGAGCACTACGGGTTGATCGATGCCGCCGCCGGTGGCAGCTCGGGCTCGATCACGATCTTCATGGCGGAGAGCGTCCGCAAGAACCCGAACATCTACAGCTGCGGCGGCGCAGATTGCACCGAGAGCGAGACCGCCGGCCGCGCCGCGCTGCTCCTCAAGTCGTTCCCCGGTTACCTGCAGCACCTCTCGACGACCAAGGAAGCCGCCACGTTCCTCCAGCTCCAGCCGCTGGTCGCGAAGCTCCAGGCGAGCGGCGTCGAAGGCCTGCTCGACACCGATGTCGAGGCCGCGCGCACGGCGCTCCTCGAGATCCTCGAGTCGGACGATCTGCGCGAGCTGATCAACCCCGAGCTGGTGACACTCGTCGAGGAGAGCCCGGATCCCGAGTTCCACATCCGCGACATCCTCGACGGCGCGAAGAAGCTCGGCAACTTCTCCGTCGATTCGGATCGGATCTTCATCCGTCCCGGCCTGATCAACTTCGAGTCGGTCGCCGACAAGCTCGGTCGCGCCGGCAGCTTCTACGCGGGCTATGGCCCCGCCGACGATACCAAGATGGCCGCGTGGCTCGATGCCTGCGCCGAGCCCGGTCGCAACAAGACCTGGTTCGAGGTCGCCGGCTTGCCGATGGGCGACAGCACGTGCGGTGCCGAGCTCAATTCGATGATCGGTTCGTATCGCACGGCGTTCCTCGCCGATCCGAGCATCCACTCGCGCGTCGACGACAAGATCGGCGCGGTGATGCCGGCGCTGATCTCCACCTCGGTGGTCACCGGTGATTCGGTCGCCGCCTTCCAGGCCGCGCGCACCTCGTACAAGGCCGCGACACCGACGCCACTCGAGGTCTCGTTCGACGACGTCAAGTTCGGTTACTTCGGCGACGCCGCCGACCTCGCGACCGTCGCGAAGAACACCCGCGGCTACACCGACGTCAAGACCAAGAAGTTCATGAGCCTCGGCGAGGCGACGTGGCGCACGGCGATCTCGTACTCGCCCGCCGAGCCCGGTCTCTCGCGCGCTCTCGAGCTTCCATCCGGTGACATCTCGTTCGGCGGCTGGTCTGACCTCGCCCCGACGCTGGTCCTCGAGAACCTCGGCTGCGAGAAGGTCGTCTACGTGACGCGCACCGGCGAGGAATCGGAGTTCGCGGTCGGCATCGCACGCCTCCTCGGCATGGACGCCGCGACCGAGACCGACCTCTACGATCTCGACAATGCGAGCTCGGCGTTCTCGAAGTCGCTATCGGAGAGCGACGCGGCGTGGTGCACGAACTGGAACGAGCAGAGCGCGACCGACCTCCCCGGCATCACCGCCGACAGCTACTCGGCGCCGATGGAAGCCACGGGCGAGTTCTTCACCGCCGGTGACAACGCGTACCCGGGCGTCAAGGCCTCGATCAACAAGCGCGGTTGCAGCTCGCCGCGCACCGCCGACTAACTCGGTAACCACCTGCGCACGACGGCGTAGAGCCGCCCGTGCGTAGCCTCTTCCTGCTCCTCGTCGCCGCATGCGGCACCGATGCCGCGCCGGTCTCTCCGGACGGCCCCTCTGCTCCCGAGCCTGAGGCGGCGCCGATCACGGTCGACGACCAGTCGCCCCCTACGACCCACGCCGCGCTGGTGCCGTGGCTCGCGGACGGTGCGTACCAGACCTGGGCGTGTGAGCCCGAGGCCCATCCGGCGCGGCCACCCGGCGCCCACGGCAGCAATCGGATCTGCAGCAACGCGCTGCTCTCGGCGACGGCGTCGGGTCCGTATCCCGTCGGTGCGGCGACCGTGAAGGAGCTGGTGCGCGACGGTGTCATCACGGGTTACGCGGTGATGAGAAAGCTCGATGATGCAAACACCGCAGGCAGCTGGCACTGGTACGAGGCCTTCGGTGACAACGTGATCGTGGACGGTCGGGCCCCCGGCGGGTGTGTCGGATGCCACTCGGGTGGTCGCGACTTCATCTTCACGCGCGTCGAATGAGCTTCGCTGCTCGCTTGTACGTATGCTCCGCTCGATGACGCTCGCATTCGTCGATGTCGAGGCCGCGAAGGCTGCGCGCGGAACACGCCTGATCGTCAACGCACTGGTGCCGAGCCCGTGGTCGGAGGCGATGAAGGGCCTGTTCGCGATCACCAAGCTGCCGGCGGTCGCGGTGCGTCGTGGGATGGACTCGAAAGAGGTCGATGCGTGGACCGGCATCGATAACGCACCCGCGGTGATCCATGATCGCGAGCCGATCCGCTCGAACTGGGCGGCGATCGTGGGCTTCGTCGATCGCCACGCGAACGTGCTGCCGGATGACCTTGCCAGGCGCGCTGCCGCGATGGGCACGCTCGATACGATCGCCGGCGAGAGCGGCATCGGCTGGAATGCGCGCCTCGCGATGATCCACGCCAGCGACGGTGCCGCTGGGTTCCCACCGCCGATCGCGAAGTTCCTCGCGAAGCGCTATGGCTACGCACCTGCGGTGATCGAGGCGGCACGGACGCGAATCGGCGAGCAGCTGGTGTACGTCGCCGGGTCACTGCAGGGCGACTACTTCGGCGGCGAGGCCCCGAACGCGATCGATGTCTACTGCGCGACCTTCCTGACCCCCATCGCCGGACCGATCACCGAGGCGGAGTGTCCCGCCCTGCTCGCGCCGCTGCGATCAGCATTCGCGCTCGCACATGCCGCGTTCGGCAGCCTGATCCCGGCATCGCTCCTCGCCCATCGCGAGCGGATGTTCGAGCGCCACCTCGAACGCCCGATCGTTCTCTAAGTAGGCCCGCGGCGCGTGCACCGGATTTCATCGATACTCGCGGGATGGGGTTCTTCGACAGTCTCTCGAAGGGGTGGACGTTCACCAAGGAAGCGTTCGTGATGGCGAAGCACGGCAGGCTGCTGCTGCCGTCGATATACCAGGTGCTGTTCAGCATCGCGTACTTCGTCCTCGTGGTGATCACGCTGGTCGCGATCGACCCGCACTGGTCCGACGGGATGTGGGCGCTGGTCAGCGGCATCATCATGTTCGGCTCGTTCTTGATCTTCTATTTCTTCTGCGGCGTCACGGTGAACATGATCGATGTCCACCTCAAGGGCGGCACACCGAGCTTCAGGGACGGGGTCGCAGACGCGAAGAAGAACTTCGTCGCGATCGTGTTCCTCGCGTTGATCTCCGCCGTGATCGAATCGTTCGCACGGTTCGCGCGCAATGAGAATTCGATCGTCGGCCGGATCCTCGCGGGCATCGTCGAGTCGATCTGGACCACGCTATCGTTCCTGCTACTACCTACGATCATCATCGAGGACGCCGGCTTCAAGCAGGCGATGGGCCGCGTGCGCGACCTCCACAAGGGTCACCTGATGCTGATCGCCGTCGGTGACGTCGGCGTTCGCGCGATCACGTTCCTGATCGGGCTGATCTGGTTCGGGCTGATCTTCGCGCTGGTGTTCATGTCGTTCACCACGTTCAGCACGACCACGGCGCTGATCATCACGTTCGGTGTCGGCGGCACGATGTTCGCCATCTTCGTCGCGTTCTCGACGTTCGTGCGGATGGCGTACTACACGTGCCTGTACCTGTATGCCGCCGAGGTGGCGAAGCACGGTGCCGAGGCGCCGGCTCCGTTGCCGCTCGCGATCGCCCTCGGCAAGGCGTCGCGCTAGGTCGACGTCGCGACAGGTGGCGGGCTGAACGGCGGCCGCTGCGCGAAGCGATAGATCAACGCGAGTGGCGAGCTCGGGAGCTGCATGGAGTACGCGAGGAACCCGGGCAGCGTCGCGAACTGACGCTCGGCCGCGGCGAACGCCGGATCCGCACGCAGCGTCTGCTCCTGGCGAACCGGCGGCAAGGCCTCGCGGTCGGCGCGAAACCGCACGACGTAGTCGAGCAGCCGCGCGTGATAGTCGGGATCCTCGACGATCGCCGCGATCGAGCGAGCACGTGGATGGGTGCCATCGATCATCGCGCGCGTCTGGCGCTCGAGCTCCGCGAGCCCATCGCCGAAGCACTCGAGCAGCTGCAGATCGTAGCTCGGATTGAGATGCACGACCTGCATCACGTGACCGACGATGGTATCGCGCTCCGAGAGCAGGCCCGTCGGATCGATCATCGAGACCGGATCGTCGAGCACGCGAAGCAACGTGTGAAACCCGAACGAGATGCCCTTGTGCTGGTAGTAGTCGCGCGCCGCAGGAGCGATCACGTAGCGAACCATGTCGAGACCGCCGAACCACAGCTGCCAGCGCGTCGGTGCATGCTCGACGTAACCTGCCGCGCGCAGCCGCTCCAGCCGCTCCGGGATCTCCCGAGGTCGAGCGTAGAGCGCCGCGGTCGACGCGATCCGGCGCAGCTTTCCCGCGATCGCGCGCCGGTCTCCGAGCGCTCGTGCCGCCAGCACCAGCGGACGCTCCGTCAAGCGTGCCGTCATCTCCATGTCACAGAGCCTATCCACATTCCGGACGCTGGCAGCCCGAGATGTTCGGCCAGCGCTGCCAGGCAACTCGAGTAGCCAGTCCTGGCGGGATCGCCGATGGACGAACTAGCCGAGATCACGACGCGCTGCGTGACGGTTCGATCGCAGGTCCAGGTCCACCTCTTGCTCGTGTCGCGACTCAACATGCGTAGCGCCCTTGCAGTTGTAGTTGCACTGATGACGGTAGGTTGCATCGAATCTGACCCGGACAAACCGGACGAGGAAGAGCTGCTGGACGACAGCAAAGCGGACTCGCAGCGCAAGCCGACCGATCACGGCGTCACGGTCTTCGGGCTGCGAGAGCAGTCCGTGCTGACTGACGCCGAGCGCTACCACGCGTGGGGCTTCGAGGTGACCGGCGATGCGAAGGTCACGATCACCACGAGCTACGCGCTGCTCGGCCAGCGCAAGACCGACACGGTCCTCTACCTCTACAAAGAGGGCCCGAACGGCTTCGGCAGCTACATCGCGCGCAACGATGACTACGACGGCAAGGTCTACTCGCGGATCATCAAGAACGTCGGCGCGGGCCGCTATCGCCTGCTCGTCAAGGGCTACCTCGCGACGACGATGGGCAAGTTCTCGGTGACCACCGGCTGCGAAGGCGACGGCTGCGCACCGCCGCCGCCGTCGACCACGTGCTTGTTCGGCGCGGTCTACGGCGACCTCGAGACCGCCGCCGGACTCGAGCCACTCAACAGCTTCAAGCTGACGCCGGCGAACCTCAACACGCTGGGCGACGACCTCAAGGCGCTGGTCGTCAAGGCGGTCCAGCAGTAGTCGCACACCGATGTCACCACCGCCGAAGAGGCGCTCGGGCGCGTCGATCAGGAAGAGATCAACGTCAACTTCTACAGTGAACCCGACGCGCAGCGCGTGTTCGTCGCGATGGAGTACGGCGCCGGCGACAACTCGTACGGCGGCATCTTCAACCGCACGACCGGCGAGCTCGCGTCGTCGATCCACGACGGCGATCTCGACAACTGCTCGGTCAAGCGCGAGACCTGTCTGCTGTCCGACGACTGGGGCGCGATGCGCGCCGACCCCGCGTTCGAGCGCACCACGTCGGTGGTCGTCACCCAGGCGTCGCAGCTTGACGTGCTCGGCACCAAGCAGGCGATGGAAGTGTTCAGCCACTCCTACAACGTCACCACGGTGGCCGACGGCCTCGCGCGCGTCGACGACAACCAGCTCAACGTCGTCTCGTTCACGCACAAGGCGACCGGCCAGAAGTTCACGGTGGTGGAGTACGGCGCCGGTGACACCTCGGTCGGCGGCGTGTTCTACGAGGGCACGACGAACCTCGCGGGTCGCATCAACGACCTGTTCATCGAGGGCTGCAACTTCTTCCAGGAGTAGCTAGCGGCGCGCGAACAGGTCCCTCGCCGCTTCGGGCCAGGTGGGGAACTTGAACTGATAGCCCGCGGACACCAGCCGGCCGGGAATCACCCGCCGGCTTTTCAGCATCAGCTCGGCGTCGGTGCGCAAGGCCCACGCGCCGATGCGCGCCATCCAGCCAGTCGCCGGCAGGCCGAGGCGAACGCCCGCGGCGTCGCGAATCGCGGCCATGAACTCGCGCTGCGGCAGCGGGTTCGGAGCGGCGAGGTTGACGGCGCCGGTGAGGTCGTCACGCGCGATCAAGAGCTCGGTCGCACCGAGGTAGTCGGCATCGTGGATCCACGAGACGTACTGCGCGCCGCCGGCGATCGCACCGCCGAGCCGCTTGCGCGCGAGCCCGAGGAGCACGTCGAAGATGCCTTCGCGATCCGGGCTCATCATCATCGCGGTGCGCAGCGCGACCTTGCGCGTGTTCGGCGTGGTTGCCTCGGCGAGTGCGTTCTCCCACGCGACCGCGATGTCGATGCTGCGCTTCCAGTACGCGGGGACGTCTGGTTCGTGGCCACCGATGATGCCGGTGGCCTCGTCGTTCGGCGCGTCGAGCCGGTGCGCGTGCGCGTAGATCGTGGCGGTGCTCATCTGCAGCCACACGCGTGGTGGACGCTTCGCGGCCGCGATCGCCTCACCGACGACCCGCGTCGAATCGACGCGCGAGTCCATCATCTGCTTCAGATTTTCTTCGGTGTAGCGGCAGTTCACCGTCCGCCCGGCGAGGTTGATCACGACGTCCGCACCGTCGATCTCCGCCGCCCACGGGCCGAGTGTCTTGCCGTCCCACGGCGTCACGCCGCTGCCGCGTCCGAGGATGACGACCTGATGACCAGCCGCGCGAAACTGCCGCCCGAGCACCTGCCCGATCTGTCCACTGCCGCCCGGGATGATGATCTTCACGCGACGGCGATGCTACCTGACGTCACGGCGCGCAAACCCGCGTCGTCACGCACTTCGAGTCACGGTTCCTGCGCGACGCTCCGGCGTGACGTGGCGCGAGGCCCGGCGTCGCGATCCTCGTCGTAGGGCGAGCTCGAGACCCAAAACCGATCGCGCGAGCGCCTCCCGCACCACGTTCGAACGAAAGGCCACCACCACCACCGGTGACGAGGACCATCGACAACGCGGTATCATCGCTCCGTTCATGCAGAGCCCCGAAATGCGTGTGTTGTGGGAGCTGATCGAGCGGCGCCTCGCGGGCGGCGATCACGAGGCGATCGATCGCGAGATCTGGGATCGGTTCGGCGGCGACTGGACGATCCTGTCGACCGACCTCGCCGGGTTCTCGCGCCAGGTCGCGCAGTTCGGGATCATCCACTTCCTGCAGACCATCCACGAGCAGGTGCGCGTGTTGATGCCGATCGTCGAGAGCCACGGCGGTCTCCTCGTGAAGACCGAGGCGGACAGCATGCTGATCCTGTTTTCGTCGGCACCGGCGGCGCTGCGCAGCGCGCTCGCGATGCAGGCGGCGTGCGTCGCGCTCAGCCGGGAGCGCGCGCCCGAGGACAAGGTGTTGCTGTGCGTCGGCATCGGTCACGGCAAGCTGCTCAAGGTCGGTGACCACGAGGTTTTTGGTCACGAGGTCAACCTGTCGAGCAAGCTCGGCGAGGACACCGCCGCGGCCCACGAGATCCTCGCTACACCGACCGCGCACGCCGCGTTTGGCGAGGTCGAGGGTGTGACCTGGGAACAGCTGCGTGCCGAGTACGCAGGCGAGACCGTGTACTGGCGGGCGCGCTATAGGATCGCATGATGTTCCCACCCGGTCCGCGGTCCCCCGCGCTGTTCCAGATCGCGCGCTGGGTCATGCAGCCGCTCGGGATGCTGCGCGAGTACCACGCGAAGTTCGGCGACGTGTTCACGCTGCGCACGCCGCGCAACGAGAAGTTCGTGATCGTCGCCGACCCCGACTTGATCAAGCAGGTGGTCACCGCCGATCCGGCCACGCTGCTCGCCGGCAAGGGCAACGCGACGGTGCTCGAGCCGATGCTCGGCAAGTTCTCGCTGCTCACCCTCGACGGCGCGGATCATCTCCGCCAGCGGCGCCTGCTCCTTCCCGCCTTTCACGGCGAGCGCATGCAGGCGTACGGCTCGGTGATGACCGAGGTCACCGACGCGAGCATCGATACGTGGCCGATGCACCAGCCGTTCGCGCTGCACCCGATGATGCAGGCGATCACGCTCGACGTGATCCTGCGGACGGTGTTTGGCGTGGCGAGCGCGGATCGCCAGGGCAACCTGCGCGCGCGGCTGATCGAGCTGCTCGAGGTCGCGACCAACCCGTGGCTGCTGTTCTCCGGGGTGGTCGGATTCTCTCCGCTCTCGATCCCGTGGCTACCGATCTCGAAGCTCAAGGCCGCGGTCGACGAGGCGCTCTACGACATGATCCGCGATCGCCGCCGGCGGTCGTCTGCCGCGGGCGGTAGCGTCGACGTGCTGTCGATGATGCTCGAGGCTCGCGACGATCGCGGCGCCGCGATGAGCGATGTCGAGGTGCGCGACGAGCTGGTCACGCTGCTGCTCGCCGGGCACGAGACCACCGCGACCTCGCTCGCGTGGACGTTCGAGCGCTTGCTCGCGCATCCGCACGTCCTCGAGAAGCTGCGCGCCGAGCTCGCCGTGGGGCGCGAGGAGTATCTCGATTGCGTGATCCGCGAGACCCTGCGTGTGCGCCCGATCTTGCCGCTGATCGGGCGCCATGTCGCGACGACGTACCAGCTCGGCACGTGGTCGTTGCCGCCGGGCACCCGCGTCGCACCGTCGATCTTCCTCGCGGCGATGAACCCGAAGGCGTATCCGAACCCCGAGCGGTTCGCCCCCGATCGCTGGATCGGCGTCAAACCCGATCCGTATCTGTGGCTGCCGTTCGGCGGCGGCATCCGCCGCTGCATCGGCATGGCGTTCGCGCAGGTCGAGATGCGGCTGGTGATCCAGGCGGTGGTCTCGCGCACGCGGATGCGGCTCGTCGATGGGCCCGCATCGGTCGTGCGTCGCGGCATCACCCTCGCACCCGCCGGCGGCACGCGCGTGATCCTTCACGAGCGCAGCCAGCACGAGAGCGCCGCCTGACTGGATCGTTTTCGGGGCTGACTCGCCGTGGCTCGCGCGCTCGCGTGCCTACGCATCGCCGGACCTGTCGCCAGGTGCCGTCGCAAGGCTCGCTTCCGAGTGGTCGGGCTCAGGATTTCGGAGGCGGTCGTCGAGTGACGAGCAGGACGTTGCCGTTGACCGTGATCGCGAGGCGATGCACGGCGGCCACCGTGCATGCGACCTGATCCCACGGCACGCGCTTGAGGCGCAGCGTGACCTTGCCGGTGACGTCGTCGGGCACCACGATGTTGATCCGTCCGACGTCGCCGAGCAGCCGATAGACGTCGTGGATCTCGGCGCCCTTGACGTCGAGGTCGACGACCGCGCCTCGATAGCGCATGCGTGTGCCCGGTTCGCAGAGCTCGCGATCGGCGTGCGCGACGGACGTCGTTGCGACGAGCAATCCGATCACCAGCGCACGCATCGGGGCCAGTGTACCGTGCGGCTCGTGTCGTCGCTGCTGCCATTTCCGCCGCCGATCGAACCGATGCTCGCGAAGCTCTCGAACGAGCTGCCCGGGGGAGATGGCTGGATCTTCGAGCCAAAGTGGGATGGCTTTCGCGCGCTGATCTTCAAGGCCGGCAACGAGGTCATGATCCAGAGCCGCGACCTCAAGCCGCTCGGTCGTTACTTCCCGGAGCTCGAAGCGTCGCTGCGTGCGAACCTGCCCGAGCGCTGCGTGCTCGACGGCGAGGTCGTGATCGTCACCAACGGCAAGCTCGACTTCGACGCGATGCTGATGCGGATCCATCCCGCGGAGTCGCGCGTGAAAATGCTCGCCGAGCAGCATCCGGCATCGTACGTCGCGTGGGATCTACTCGCGCTTGGCGAGGAAGACCTGCGTGCGAAGCCCCAGGCCGAGCGCTGCGATCGCCTGCGCGAGGCACTCAAGGACGTCACGCCGCCAGTGCACGTCACGCCGATCACGCGCGATCGCGCGCTTGCCGCCGATTGGTTCCAGCGCTTCGAAGGTGCCGGCCTCGACGGGGTGATGGCGAAGCCCGAGGGTCTGGCGTACATGCCGGGCAAGCGCGCGATGCTCAAGATCAAGCACGCGCGCACGGCTGACTGCGTGGTCGCCGGCTTCCGCTGGTACAAGGGCGGCAAGGACAAGCTGCTGGGCTCGATGCTGCTCGGGCTGTACGACGACGAGGGCCAGCTCCATCACGTCGGCGTGTGCTCGGGCTTCAAGAATGCCGAGCGCGAGGCGATGGCGGATCTGCTGCGCCCGCTGATCGAGGGTGCGCGCGAGACGCATCCGTGGCGCGAGTGGGCGGAGTTCTCAGGAGGCGAGAACGCCCAGCACATGCCCCGCGCGAAGAGCCGGTGGACAAAGAAGGGCAAGGACCTGTCGTGGGTGCCGCTACGGATCGAGCGCGTCGCCGAGGTCTCGTACGATCACATGCAGGGCGAGCGGTTTCGCCACGGCTCGCACTTCAAGCGCTGGCGTCCCGACAAGCCGGCGAGCGACTGTCGCTACGACCAGCTCGAGGTCTCGCCGCCGTGGGAGCTCGCGAAGATCTTCGGCTAGGGGGCGGGGTCCGAGACCACGACCTCGTGACCCTGGTCGAGCCTGGTCGAGCCTGGTCGAGCCTGGTCGAGCTCAGGCCAGCGGGAACGGCTTGGCGCCGTCGATCGTCGCCTGAGTCATCCCCACGGGGTTGTCCGCGGGGATCACGAACGATGCCGTGCGCTTGATGCCCGGCGCCACGGTCGCATTTCCGATCGGACGATTGACCGTGATCAGCTGCGCGTCGACCTGCGCCTCGGTCACCTTCACGTAGCCGTAGCCTTGCGCGTTGGTGTCGACATACCGCAGGTGCGTATTGATCGTGGCATCCGCCGCACCATTCGCGGCGGCGAGCGCCTGCGCCGTGGTGGCGCCGCCGCCGATCGCACCGGCGAATGTACCCGCCGAGAGCAGCCCCTTGGTGAGCAGCAAGTTGAGGTTCTCGGTGAAGGCCGAGCCACCCGTCGCCGATGCGTTGACCGTGACCAGCGCCCGAAGCGACGCTGGAACAGTCGCCGCACGCGTCGCTGCCTCGTAGAACGAGAACAGCGAGTTCGACGACACGCCTGCCGTGATCAGCTCGGTCGCGACCGGCACCGCAGCGAGGCCCGCGTCGTAGTTGTCGAGCAACACACCCGCGAAGTGCGCGTGGATGTCGCCCGTCAGCACGACGACGTTCTTGATATTGCTGGTGCGCAGGAACGACAGCAGCTCGACGCGCTCGGAGGGATAGCCATCCCAGGCGTCACCGTTGAGGACGCGATCGAAGCCGAGCGCGCCGCCGATGTTCCTGACGAGCATGCGCATCATCGGGACTTCGTTGCCCCACAGCTTCCACGTCGCGTCGGAGCCCGACATCGTGGACTTCCACCATGCCTTCTGCGCCGTGCCGAGCATGGTGCCCGCAGGCGACGCGGCGCGCGGGTTCGCCAGCCCGATGCCGGGGATCGCGAGCGGCGGGTTACCACCGTTCGCCGTCTTGCCCTGATCGAGCAGACTGACGATCGCCAGCGGCAGGAAGTTCCGCGGATCGAAGAACACGGTCTGGCCGGCGCCCGCATTGATCAGCGGGGGGAGATCCTCGGGGATCGCGTGATCGCTGCGGTACGAGCGCTGGTCGGTCATCACCAGCTCGACGTGCTTGCCCCAGCGGAGCGAGCGATAGATCGTCATCGCGCCGATCGCGGCGACATTGTTCGGCTCGTCGACGAAGTTGTCGTCGTCGGGTGGCGTGAAGCGCGCGTCGGCGACCGCCGTCGACGTGAAGTCCTTCGCATCCTGCGGGACGCCGGCCACACCGGGTGCCTCCGAGAGCTGCGCCGGGGTGTACTCGAACCACGCCTGGCTCGCCGCGAGCTTGCGCGTCTGCGAGCCCTCGTCGGCAGTCGTGCCCTCGATGTAGTTCGCCATCGACTGCCACGAGTCGTTGGTGAACTCGTGATCGTCCCAGACATAGATGAACGGCCACTTCGCGCGGGCCGCCTGCAGCGCCGGGTCCGCCAGGAACGTCTTGTAGAGGTGGCGGTAGTCGGCGACGGTGTGCGCGAACTTGGCCCCCGTCGGGCTGTTGCCACCGCCCGAGGGGAATCGGCTGACGATGCGATCGGAGCCGTCGACCTCCGCGAGGAGGATCTCTTCGAAGTCGTCGGTGAGCGCCCGCTGCGAGCTCTCGTCGATCGTCTCGTAGATCACGTCACCGAGATGCACCACGAAGTGGATGCGATCTGGCGCCGCACGTGCGTCGTCGTCGATCAGCATCTGCCGGTACGTACCGAAGTGACCGGACTGGTAGTCCTGGCACGACACCCAGGCGATGTTCGCCTGGACGTCGGCGTTGGCCTCGGGGGCCGTGTGGGTCTCGCCGACGATCTCGTCGCCGCCGGCGATGAAGCGGTAGAACAACGCCGTGTTCGCGGTCAGGCCGGTGACCAGCACGCGCACCGCGTGATCGCTCGCCGAGGTCGCCTGGATGTCCCGCTCGGCGACCACCGTCGCGAACTCCTCGTCGGTCGAGACCTGGAGCTTGAGCGTGACGTCGGCATCGGGATCGGTGGTCGAGACCGCACGTGTCCACAGCACGACCGAGGTCGAGCGTGGATCGCCAGACGCGAGGCCCTGTGGGAATGCAAACAGACCGCGTGGCGCCGCGTCGCTGCCCAGCTCGCCTGGCTTGTTGTCGCCGCACGCAGCAACGAGTGAGGCGGAGGCGATGAAGTAGCCAGCGCCGCGAAGAAAATCTCTACGTTTCATTAATGCGATTCCTGTGCTTACTGCTGCGCCACGGTGCCGCCGCCCATTGGCGTGGGCTGCGCCTTGCCGCCGAAGGTCCCGACGACGCCGAGCGAGATCACCACCGCCTGGACACCGTAGGTACCCTGGAAGATCGGCACCGCCGGATCCGTCGTGGTGTCGCGCTCCTTCGGCGGGATCCACAACGCACCGAAGTTGACGCCGAGCGACGGCGAGACCTGGTGGCTCGCGCCGATGGTGAGCGCGATCCGATCGACATCGGGTAGCTGTGCGGTCTGCGCGGTGATCGGGATCGGCGTCGGGTCGTAGATGAACCCCGCGCGGAGGTTCGCCTTGTACTTCGTCAGCTTGTAGTCGAGCCCGAGACGGAAGCTGACCGTGTTGTCGTAATCCTGGGCGGCTGACGAGGTCGTGCCGTCGGGCAGCGTGATCGTCAGCGATGTCGTGTCTTCACCACGCTCGTCCTTGATGAAGGTGCTGCTCCAGCCGATCCACACGGCGTTGAACTCGACCTCGAGGTTCTCGATCGGCGAGTACGCGACACCACCGGAGATCGCCGCCGGCAAGTTGATCGTCGTCGAGGCATCGCCGTCGGGCGACACCTGACCGCGGTACGGATCAGCGATGTCGATGTCGGCCTCGCCCTCGAAGCCAAGCTTGACCTTGTGGCGATACGACACCCCCAGCTTGAGCCTCTTGACCGCGGGCGGGTGATACATGACGCCGGCGCGGAAGCCGATGCCGACGGCGTTGGCCGCCAGGTCGACGGTGCCCCGGGTGTCACCGAACACCAGCGCGCGCTGGAGGCGGACACTCGCGGGGACGATGTCGAGGCCGGCGCCCAGCGAGAGCCCCGGCACCTGCTTGTTGAGGTTCACGCCGACGGTAGGCGACAGGAACATCGTCTTGAGGTCGGAGTCCTGCGCCACCGAGGACTGGGCGTGGTTGTCGGGCCACGACACTGCGAGGCCGAACGGGAAGTGAACGCCGACGCCGACCGCGAACATGTCGTTGATCCGCGATGCGAGGTACAGGCTCGGCACCACGGCGGGCGAGCTATCCGTCCTGGTGCCGTTGTCGCGGCAGAGGTTCTGCTCGGCATCGTTGCTGTTGCAGTACCAGCCCTCCGCGACGTAGAGGCTGCCGCCGAGCATCACCTGCGTGCCTTCCGACAGCGCGAGGCCACCCGGGTTGAACACGATCGACGAGGCATCGGTGTTGCTCGCGGCGGTGGCGCCACCGCGGCCCGTGACGCGTGCGTCGTGCTCGTTGATGTTGAAGGAGTTCGCGTGGGCCGTGCCGGCGATCCCGACGAGCCCCAGCGTGGAGAACAGAAACGTACGTAGGTTCTTCATGGCGCCTAGAGGAGGTCGAGGTTGGAGAGGAGGAAGAACACCGCGTCGGTCTGCAGTCGCGCCGTCGCGAAGTTGCCATCGCAGCTCGCGCCCGTCGCCGGGTTGCAGGAGCCGCCGCTGACACTCGGCTCCGGCTTGAGCAGCGAGCCGTGCGCGAACGTGTTGCCCGGCAGGCAAGACGCCGTTCCGGGTGCCACGGTCAGGTAGTCGAGGAACAGGCTCGACGTCGGCGCCGCGAGGAGCGCCGACGACGGAACGATCCCGGGCGGGCTGCCAACGGGGATTCCGCAGCTCGCGTCGCCCTTGAGCTGACCGGCGAGCGCGCCGAGGTTATCGGTCGCGAGGTTCGGCACCACGTTGTCGTTGGCGACGCGCTGGAGCAGGAAGCGTGACGCGCCCAGGCGGCTACCGAAGTTCGCCGGATCCGACGGGTCGAGCACCCAGCGACCGATCACCGCGAACTGGCGATAGCCCGGATCGGACTTCCACGCGTTGGTGAGGCAGAGACCGGTGCCCGCGATGGGGTCGAACTTATCGGCCTCGGTGCACGGCGCGCCACCACAGGTCAGCGATCCGGCGTCGATCAAGGCGTCGACGAGCGGGCACTGGAAGCCGATCGTTTGGCCGGTGTTCTCGAAGATGTCGACCCAGCCAGCGCCGCCGACGTTGAGGACGGTCGCGGCGAGGTCCGGCTGCAGGCCGGCGACCACGCCGCCGAAGATCCCGCCCATCGAGTGGCCGAGGTAGGAGATCTTGTCGACGTTGACCTTGAGCTTGCCGCACGCGGTGGTGCTGCACGCCTTGAGCGAGGTCACGAGTTGCTGGAGGTCGAGCATGCTCTGGCGGAAGCCATCGCGGGTCGCCGCGAGATCCGCCGAGAAGATCGGTGCGTAGCAGGGCACGTTGGTCGTCGGGTCGGGACCACGATCGGGACGCGGCCCCGGGATGCCGACGTTGACGTCCGAGCAGTTGAGCGCCGGAATCGCGTTCGCGACGTTCGAGATCCGGACCGCGCGCGAGCCGTGGTTCGACGCGTCGATCGCGACGACGGCGAAGCCGTTGCTGGTCAGCGCCCCCATGACGCCAAACACGTCCGAGCGTGCGCGGGTGATGCCGTGCTGGAAGATCACGACCGGGAAGCCGTTGACCGGTACCGCGCCCTGCGGGATCAGGACGGTGACGTCGAGCCTCGCCTGCGCGTCATTCGCGAGCGGGTTCGCGTTATCGGTGTTGTGGACGACCGTCGGTGTGAGCGGGTTGCTCCACGCGCCCGGGATCGGCGCGGCGCCGGTGCCGGTGTATCCGGTGTTGGTGACGTCGGACCGGTACTGCTTCGAGAGCATGACCGAGCCGAGCAGATCGTTGACCGCGGCGCAGCCGGCAGCCGCGCAGGTTGCCTTGCCGACAGCGTAGTTGCCGGCGCCGAGCGCGATCCGCAGGAAGCACTGCGTGTCGGTGATCGGATCGTCGGCCACGCACTGCGCGAACACGCTCTGTCGTGTATTGAGGCCTGGGATCGCGACTCCGACCGAGAGGTTGCCGAGCAGCGGCGCGGCGGTCGGCGTCGACGCCGGCGAGCCCGCAACGGCGGGGTCGAGCGGATCGATCGTCGTCTGGGTGTTGAACTCCCACGCGAGGAGGAGCTCCTCGCTGTCATGCCCGGTGCCTGCCAGGAAGGTCACCGCGTCGTGGTGCGCGTTCCACAGCAGGTCGACGCCTTGGAGCTGCGCCTTGTCGGCCGCGTCCAGTGGATCGAGCGGGGTGCGGTTGAGGGTGACGTTGCCAGCGTCGTCGAACGCGACCACTGGCTGCGGCTCGCGCACCAGCGACCACGTGAACGACGCGCCGAAGTCGCCGCCATCCTCGGACTTGATCCCGGAGAGCAGGGCGACGGTATACGTCGACTTTTGCGTGAGCGGAACGCGCGGCACGAACGTGACCTGATCGACCATCACCGGATCGGTGCAGGCCTTGATGTTGGTCTGGTTGGTGAACCGCACCGTCTTGCCCGGGATCGCGACCACCGGGATCGGGATCGCGGTGAGCGGATCGTTCGGCTCGCCGCCGGTCACGCGCTGGAACACCAGCACCTTGCCTTCGAGCGTCGCGACGTCCACCGGCGTGGTGAACGTGACGTTCAACGCCGGCTGGTATGTGCCGAAGCCATCGAGCGTGTTGAGCACGCCGGCGCGCGTCGCCGTGGATGCCGCACTCTCGTTGCACTGCTCGGGCAATTTTAGCTTGCCCGTCGCTGGATCGAGCAAGAGGTTATTTGGAAATGGAATGACCCGGCTGCCCGGATCGAACTCGACGGTGGGTCCCTGCACCCCCTCGTTGTCGTCGACCGTGACACTCGGACAAGCGCCGAGCGCGAGCGCAAGACAAGCTAGCCACTGACTCTTCATGTGGTTCTCCCCTGAGTGGTCGCAGTATAGACACGCCTGCTACACATTCGCGAGGCGGTCTCACCTACCTTCCGAAACAACCAATCCCGAGGTGCACCCGATCACGGACTGGACAAACCGCCTACACGGGCCGTTCGTGAGGGTCAGCGAGCTGCGCCGCGGCGGAGCTCCGGTGTTTGCGGAGGTCGGCGAGCACGTCGTTGATCTCCGCACCGACGAGGAGCGCGATGTTCGAGAGCCACATCCAGGTCAGGAACACGATCACGGTCCCGAACGTGCCGTAGGTCGCTTCGTAAGAACCCCAGTGGCTCAGATAGACCCCGAAAAGGTAGCTCATCCCGAGCCACAGCAGGACGCCGATGAACGCGCCGGGCGTGAACACGCGGAGCGGCGCCCGGGTATTCGGCAAAGTCTTGTAGAGCAAGGCCCAGACGAACATCACCAGCACGCCTGCGCCGACCCAGCGGCCGATGCTCCACGCGATGTCGAACGCCTCGCCGAGCCCCGAGTACTGCGAGAGCCAGCGCCCGATGGCCGGGCCGACGACGAGCAGTCCGAGCGCGACCACCATCAGCACCGCGACCACCAGCGTGACGGCGATCGCGATCAGCTGACGGCGCACCCAGCTGCGGGTCTCGGTCTTCTGCAGGATCGCGTTGAGTGCACCGCCGAACGCGCTGGCGCCGCGCGAGGCACCCCACAACGCGAACAGGGCGCTCCCGATCGCGAACCCGGGATGCGCCGAGTCGACGACCTGCTGCACGCGACCTGCGACCAGCTCGCGCGCCGACTCCGGCATCGCGTTGGTCGCCATCATCACGCCCTGGCGAATGGTCTCGTGATCGAGGACGAGCATCCCGATCGTGAGCACGAACACGAGCATCGGGAACAACGCGAGGATGGCGTAGTACGTCATCATCGCGCCGACGTCGTCGATATTGTCGGCCCAGATCTCGGCGGCGAGCTGCTTCGCGAAGCGCACGGGCACGCTGCCGGTGCGCGATAGGACCACGGCCGAGCGATCCGGCCCACCGACCGACTCGCTCAGCGTGCGTTTCTCGATGACGTCGGTCCCCCCCGACTCACTCAGCGTGTGCTTCTCGATGACCTGGGTAGCCACATCGAGAGTGGCAGCACGCATTGTGCCAGTGCGCCCAGCAGGGCTCGAACCTGCGGCCTGCCGCTTAGAAGGCGGCTGCTCTGATCCACCTGAGCTATGGGCGCTCGGACGCGACACTCTGCCCGACGATCGGCAAACCCTCAAGTCCGTGCGCGAACCCCCGAGAACTGCTCGAAGTGTCGACCGCACGGTGCTAGTTTCCGCGCCATGCGGATGCTGCTCGCGCTGTGCGCGCTTTCGTCGTCGTTGATCGGGTGTGGCAAGGAGAACGCGGGGGCCGAGGAGGCGCGGAAAGAGGCCGAGGCCGCGCTCAAGGACAAGATGGATAAAGGCGAGGTGCCCAAGACCCTCAAGCCTCCCGTCCCCGGCACCACCAAGCTCGATTGCAACAAGGTGATCGACGCGGCCGCGTTCACCACCGCGCTCGGCGAGAAAGAGCCGCTGACGATCGGCGACACCTCGAAGAGCGATACCGAAGCCGCGGCGATCTGCAACCTCGTGCGCAGCGGCAAGAAGCTGACCACGGCCGAGCAGACCGCGCTGACCAAGAAGACCGGCAAGCTCGGCGTGCTGCCCGGCGATCCGCTGTGTCAGGTCACGCTGCGCTGCTCGACGATCGAGGACCCTGACAAGTACCGCAAGAAGTGCGAGGAGCAGGCGGCGGCCGATGCCAAGCGCGCGTCGATGCCGTTCGCCGGCGTGCGTGCCGACGATTCGATGGGCAACTTTGCCTGCCTGCAGATCGTGCCGACCGGCGCGGTCGACGCCCAGGTGTTCAAGTTCTTCGACGCAGACACGAAGTGTATCTTCGAGGTCCGTGGCGGCCCGAGCAACCAGGACAACGACCTGGTCCGGACCTGCGCGAAGACCGCACGCGACACGATCGGCCCGACCCAGATCGGGAAGTAGCGACGAGCGAATGCCGATCGACGTTCAGCTCTTCGAGATCGTGAAGCCGGTCAGGCAGCGGTACTGCTTGCCCTTGTACTCGGACGTCACGTACTCGACGGCGACCTGATACTCGGAGCGGAACGCCGCGAACAGCAGCTGCACGCTGGTATCCGAGAGATCGCGGCCCTTGCACTGCAGGCCGCCCCACCGGTAGTTCCACGTCGCCTTGTCGATATCGAGCCAGACCGCGCCGTGGAACAACCTGTACGCCTCGTCACCGGGCTCGAGCACCATCAGGCGATTGAGCCCGGTCGGTGCCGTGGTCTCGGCCGAGGCGATGGCCGTGAGGCCGAGCAGCACGGGGATGACGAAGGCACGCATCGCGAGGATGGTAACCCGAGTGCCTCGTCGTGGGTTCAGCGCTGCTTCCGGATCACGACGAAGCCGAGCACGAGACCACCGAGCAGGAACGGCGCCCACGGGTTGTGATCACTCGATGTGCTGCAGCAACCGCCCTCGTCGGCCGGCGTGAAGCAGATCGAGTCGTTGCCGGCCTTCACGCACTCGAGGCCTGCGGGGCACGCATCCTCGATGCCCTGGACGCAGCTCTGCGTGCAGATGCCTTCGCCCTGGAACACGGTGTCGCTGCACAGACCGCTGATGCACGCCTGCGGGAACGTGCACGCGTCGCCGACGTTCGACGTCGGCGCATCCCAGAAGCACTTGCCGACTTCGCACTGCTGACCCTCGAGGCACGCCTCGGCGCTGACGCAGCCACCAGCCGCGCCCTTGACCACGGTGACCACTGGCGACTCGCCGACCAGCTCGAGGTCGTCGAAGGCCTTGACCTGGACGTCGACGACGCTGTCCGGCACGCCCTCGGGCACGAGCAGGTTGTAGATCGAGGGGTTCGGCTGACCCGCACGCGCGAACGGTACGCCCTTGGTCTCGGCCCACTTGTAGTTGTTGATCCAGAGCTCGACGCGGCCGACGCCACGCGTGCTACCCGCGTTCGCGGACACCGCGGTGCCAAGCGAGTTGGCCGCCGTCGAGTTCCCGGCGGGCGACGTGATAACCGAGGTTGGCGCGGGGATCAGCGAGGTGCCCGCGCCGAACAGGCTGAGGAGCTTGATGTGCGAGTTCTGCGAGGGGCCGCAGAAACAGGCGCGCGGACCGGGCGGGCTGCCGTCGATGCCACCCGACACACCGCACGCGGCGAACCGGTTGCGGAAGAACTTCTGGCCACCGCAGTCGGCCTCGTAGGTCATCGGATCGTTGCAGGCACTCGCCTTGTCGTCGATGTACTCGAACTGGTGATCCATGCCGAAGTTGTGGCCGGTCTCCTGCGCGATGATCCAGCACATGCCGAGGATGCGGGCCTCGGTGCTGGTATCGCCGAGTGCTTGTTGCGCGAAGATGTTGACGATGTTGTCGTGGGCGAACGCGTACGCGACGCCCTTCGGATCGGGATTGCAGCCGGTGCCACCGCCGAGCCCGCCGATGCCCGGGTCGAGCCCGAGGGCGGCGCCGGCATTCTGCAGCGTGTTCCCTGCGACGAGGATGCCGGAGTAGCCGGCGACGTTCGGCCGCTGGTCGGTCACCGTGACGTTGAACGGCGAGTAGACCTCCTGCACGCACCGCACGATCCCGGTCCACTCGGCCTCGGTGAGGTCGCTCGCCTGCGCGAGGGTCACCGGGCTGGTGGCGACGTTGGTCGACGTCGGGTCCGAGGTCATGTCGTCGTTGCCGGGCTTGAGCTCGCAGCCACCGACGCAGCGATTCAAATAGATCGTGTGCCCGGCGAGCGCGCCCGCGGGCAACACCGGCTTGTTCTTGGGTGCGCGCGGCTGGATCCGGAGACGCGGCGGCTTGACCGTCGCGGTCGAAGAATCGGCCGAGGCGAGGACAGGAACGAGGAGCGAGACGAGGCCCGCGAGAATGGCTGCACGCATTACTTCTTCCTCCGGATCACGACGAAGCCGAGCACGATGCCACCGAGCATGAATGGCACCCAGGGAGTGTGGTTGTCCGAGGTGCTGCAGCACCCGCCCTCATCGGTCGCCGCGAGGCAGACTGACATGTTGCCGGCGGCCACGCACTCGAGACCTTCGGGGCACGCATCGGCGAGGCCCTGGACGCAGCTCTGGGTGCAGATGCCGTCGCCCTGAAACACCGAGTTGCTGCACAGGCCGCTGAGGCAGAACTGCGGGAACGTGCAGTCGTCCCCGATCGCGCCGGCCGGCGGATCCCAGAAGCACTTACCGGCTTCGCACTTCTGACCGGCCGCGCAGCTATCCGCGCTCTGGCAACCACCCGCGGCGCCCTTGACGACCGTGAACACCTCCGACTCGCCGACCAGCTCGAGGTCGTCGAAGGCTTTGATCTGGATGTCGACGATGCTGTCCGGCAGCCCCGCCGGGATGACCAGCGAGTACACCGACGGGGTTGGCTGACCGTTGCGACCGAACGGTGCGCCCGGGACCTGTACCCACTTGTAGCCGTTGATGTGGAGCTCGACGCGACCGACGCCCCGCGCGCTGCTCGCGAGCGCGACCACGGTGTTGCCGAGCGAGTTGGCGGC
>Ga0105049_10002072_pt1 | contig 23703 bp, 19 predicted proteins | sample MAT06_FD_78087 | JGI IMG/M metagenome (GOLD analysis project Ga0105049, IMG submission 78087) | Freshwater microbial communities from Lake Fryxell liftoff mats and glacier meltwater in Antarctica - MAT-06 | ecosystem: Environmental > Aquatic > Freshwater > Ice > Liftoff microbial mat | place...
ATGCTGACCCTCACCTGCCCGTACTGCTACATCCATGCCGATGAAACCGAACTCGCCCCCGGCGGCGAGGCGCACCTGAAACGCCATGGCCCCGGCTCCTCTGACGCCCAGTTCGACGCCTACATGTTCGCCCGCGAAAACCCCAAGGGGGTGCATTTCGAGCGTTGGCGGCATGCCTATGGCTGCGGCAAATGGTTCCTTGCCGCCCGCGATACCAACACGCTGGAGGTGTTCGGCACCTATCCCGCGCAGTCCAAGGCCCCGCCGCTGGCGCTGCAGGACGCCATCACCGCCAAACGGCCCGGCTGGCGCTGGAGGGATCTGCCATGAGCACCCGTCTGGCCACCGGCGGCCGCCTGCTGAACCGCGCCAGACAACTGCAATTCCGCTTTGACGGGCGGCATTATCAGGGGTTTCAGGGCGACACCCTCGCCTCGGCCCTGCTGGCCAATGGCCAGATGCTGATGGGCCGCTCGTTCAAATACCACCGGCCCCGCTCGGTCGTCGCCTCCGGCCCCGAGGAGCCCAACGCCCTGGTCAACCTCGGCCTCGGCGAGCGGTTCGAGCCGAACCAGCGCGCGACGACGCAAGAGGTGTTCGACGGGCTGACGGCGGAAAGCCAGAACCATTGGCCCAGCCTGGACTGGGATATCGGGGTGGTCAACAACGCGCTGGCCCGGTTCCTGCCGGCCGGTTTCTATTACAAGATGTTCATCCATCCGCGCTCGTTCTGGAAACATATCTACGAACCTTTCATCCGCCAGTCCGCCGGCCTTGGCCGCGCCCCGCAGGCGCGCGACGGCGATACCTATGAACACATGCACGCCCACACCGATGTGCTGATCATCGGCGGCGGCATCGCCGGGTTGCAGGCGGCGCTGGTCCAGGGCGCAACCGGCGCGCGGGTGCTGCTGGTCGAACAATCCGCTGATTGCGGCGGCCGCGCGTTGGTGGATGCGCCGGTGATCGACGGCACGCCGGCGGAATATTGGGTGAAGAACGCCCTGCAAACACTTGCCAAGATGCCGAATGTGCGCGTCCGCACCCGTTGCGCCGGGGCAGGGGTCTATGACCACGGCTACGTGCTTGGATACGAACGCCTGACCGACCACGCTCCGGCCACCGGCCCGCGCCACCGCCTCTGGCGTCTGCGCGCGGCCAGGGTGATCTGCGCCACCGGGGCGATCGAACGCCCGCTGTCCTTTGCCGGCAACGACATCCCCGGCGTCATGCTGGCCAGTGCGGTGCGCGATTATGTCGCCAACTGGGGCGTCAGCATCGGCGACCGCACCGTGATCGTCACCAACAACGACGACGCCTATCGCACCGCGCTGGCCCTGCACGACGCGGGGATGATCGTGGCCGCGATCCTGGACGCAAGGCCTCAGGCCGACGGCCCGTTGCCCCAAGCCGCCCGCGCCGCCGGGATCCGCGTCGCCACCGGCCGCGCCATCGCACGGGTCAAGGGCCGTGCCCGTGTGACCGGGGTACAGGTCTGCCTGCAGGCCGGCGAGGGCGCGGTGCTGGAGGAGATCGCCTGCGACGCCGTCGCGATGTCGGGCGGCTGGTCGCCGGTGGTGCATCTGTGGTCCCATTGCGGCGGCAAGCTGACATGGGACGACGCGCAGGCGATGTTCCGCCCCGATCCGGCGCGCCCGCCCACCGGCGCGGATGGCTTGGGGTTTGTGTCCTGCATCGGGGCCGCCAACGGACATCTTTCGACGGCCGCCGTGCTGGCCGATGCCGGGGCCGCGCTGCCCGTCGCCGAGCCCGCCGAGGCTGCGATCATGCCCGTCTGGCTGATGCCACAAGGCGCAGGGATCAAGCTGCGGTCAAAGATGTGGCTGGATTATCAAAACGACGTCAAGGTCGCCGATGTGCAACTGGCCGCGCGCGAAGGGTATGCCTCGGTCGAACACGCCAAACGCTATACCACCCTCGGCATGGCGACCGATCAGGGCAAGCTGAGCAACATCAACGGTCTGGCTGTCCTGTCCGCCAGCCTGAACGCCCCGATCCCGCAAGTCGGCACCACCACTTTCCGCCCGCCTTACACGCCGATCAGCATGGGTGCCATCGCCGGGGTCGCCCGCGCCGACCTGTTCCAGCCGGTGCGCGAAACCCCGATCCACGCCTGGCATCAGGCCCATGGCGCAGAGTGGGAGCCGGTGGGCCAATGGCGCCGCCCCTTTGCCTATCTGCGCCCGGGCGAGGATACCCACGCCGCCGTCAACCGAGAGGTGGTGAATACCCGCCGGGCCGTCGGCCTGCTGGATGCATCCACCTTGGGCAAATTGATCGTCAAGGGCTCCGATGCCGGCCGTTTCCTCGACATGCTTTATACCAATGTCATGTCGAGCCTGCCCATCGGCAAATGCCGTTACGGCCTGATGTGCAATGAAAACGGCTTTCTGATCGACGATGGAGTTGTCGCCCGCCTCTCCGAAGATACCTGGCTGTGCCACACCACCACCGGCGGCGCGGACCGCATCCATGCGCATATGGAGGACTGGCTGCAGTGCGAATGGTGGGATTGGCAGGTCTATGTCGCCAATGTCACCGAACAATTCGCCCAGATCGCGGTCGTGGGGCCGCAAGCGCGCGCCGTGCTGGAATCGCTCGGCGGCATGGATGTCTCCAGAACTGCGCTGCCCTTCATGACCTTCGCCAGCGGCACCCTGGGCGGCTTTGATGCCCGCATCTTCCGCATCAGCTTTTCCGGCGAACTCAGCTATGAAATCGCCGTGCCCGCGTCGCAGGGCCTCGCCTTCTGGAAGGCCCTGCATGCTGCCGGCCAACCGCACGGGATCATGCCCTACGGCACCGAAACCCTGCACATCCTGCGCGCCGAAAAGGGCTTCATCATGATCGGCGATGAAACCGATGGCACGGTGATCCCGCAGGACCTGAACCTGGGCTGGGCGATCAGCAGGAAGAAGGCTGACTATCTGGGCAAGCGCGGCCAGGAACGGTCTGACATGATCCGCCCCGACCGCTGGCGGCTGGTCGGCCTCGAAACCCTGGATGGCACGGTGCTGCCTGATGGCGCCTGTGCGGTGGCCGAGGGCAGCAATGCCAACGGCCAGACCCGCATCCAGGGCCGCGTCACATCGACCTATTTCAGCGCCACTCTGGGGCGCGGCATCGCCATGGGCCTGATCGCGCATGGCCCGGAACGCATGGGCGAGGTGCTGGAATTCACCAATGGCAAGGGACCGCGCATCAAGGCGCGGATCGTCGACCCGGTGCTGATCGACAAGGCGGGGGAACGCAATGACCAGTGACGCCGTTTCGGCCCTGGCGGGCCGCGCCACATCCGGCTGGGTTACCCTGCGCGACCTTGGCCTGACCGGCATGATCACCCTGCGCGGCGATCTGGCCAACGCCCCATTGCGCGCCCTGGTGCAGGACATCACCGGCCAGGAGGTCCCTCCCCCTGGCCGCGCCTATGTCCATGCGATGTGCGGCACCGCCTGGATGTCGCCCGACGAGGTGTTGCTGCTGGTGCCCTATGACGCGGCCCCCGCCGCGTGTGCGCGCATCGCGGCAACCCTTGCCGACCAGCACCATCTGGCCGCCAATGTCTCGGACGCCCGCACCGTCATTGCGCTGGACGGTGCCGGTGCCGCCGAACTCCTGGCCAAACTCGCGCCGGTCGATCTGCATCCCGACCACTTCGCTCCGGGTCAGTTCCGCCGCACCCGCCTGGGCCAGATCGCCGCCGCCTTCTGGCGCGATGACGGGCGGTTCGTCGTCATCTGCTTCCGCTCGGTTGCCGGCTACGCTTTTGATCTGCTGGCCCGGTCGGCCAAGGACGGCCCGGTGGGACTTTTCCGCTAGACCGGCTTTTTTTGGCTGCAAGTATCCCGGGTCCGGGCAGAGCCCGGGGCATCCGCAATTCCGCCGCCCGGAGTGAAGCCTAATCCCCGTCGCTCGGCGCAGTCCCCTTCGGCCCTGCATAGGGTTTGAACGTCACATCCTGCGCCGCCCCGATCCGCGCGATCTCGGCGGCAATCTCGGCCTCGCTCAGCCGGGGCCAGGCCGTTGTCCCGCTGATCAACCCCGCCGCCAGCAACCCGCCATGCAATGCGGCAAAATCCACCTCTCCCCAGGACGTGCGGCTGGGCCGGTTGGCGTGATCCTCGATCCAGTTGCGGATCAGATGGTTGAACGCATGCGCCCGTCCCCCCTGAAACGCTGCGATCTGGCGCACGAACAGCTTGTCCAGATCACCGTCGCGCCGCGCGATCACCCCGACCTGCTGATCCTTGTTGCCGACCAGTGCCAGCAGATGCAGCGGCGAACAGTCCACCCCGATCACATGCGTCGCAGCCTTGTAGGCGGCAATCTGGTCCGCGAAAGAATGCTTTTGCGGGTGGAATACGCTGTAGCCTTCGGCCGCCAGCCATTCCTCCAGCCGTTTCTCGCCGATCACGCTGCCCCGCGCGGCCGGCAGGGCGGATCGCGAGATATAGATCCTGGCATCCCCCTTCGGCGCGATCCCCGCCCCGGCATGGGCGCGGGCAAAGGCGCGGAACTCGGGCGCGCCCTCGATCATCTGGAACATGCCAAAGCCCTGACGCGGCACATACAACCGCTCGACCCGCACCGGATCCTCGATGTTCAGCATTGGCGCGGTCACGCCCAGCGCCTGCAGGAACGGGCGATAGACCGAGGCGACATATTCCGGCCGGTTCTGGAACTTGGGCACATACAAGATGCCGTCGATCTTGTCCTGCAATACCTCGAACGCCCAGATGCGGCAGATCGATTCGACCAGGAAATGGCCGAAATGGCCAAATAGCGGCCCCATGAACATCCAGGTGCCGGGCAGCGCGCCGATCTCGTGCTCGGGCGGCAGCGCGGGCTTGATCGTGACCGGGTTCAGCCCGCGCCAGGTGACCGCGTTTTCCACCAGCGCTCCGTCCGCCAGAAGCACGCCCGATTTCTGCACCGACTGGTTGCCCAGCCCCTTGGCCGGGGGGACCACGATCGCTCCCTCCAGATAGGTGATGTGCCGGCCCACGCCGCCCGCGATGTCGGGGGTCTGAAAACCGGTATCGATGATCGCCATGGCGCTGCCCTTGTTTTGGCGCTGATCTATCCCCGCCCGGGCCACGCTGTACAATACCAAGTGATGTTTGCCATATTTTCGCCGAATCAGCGCTATTCAATGCAACAGAGCGGTGGTGTGCGGCCTGTCCCGGGCGCGCGCGGCATCGGGCAGTGAACAACAAGGGTGACATGCAATGTCGCAATCCCATCCGATCGAGGCGATCAGCGCCGATGCCGCCATGCTGCGCGCCCGCAAGAACGATCTGCGCCGCTACCCCTCGCCCGAACGCGATGGCGACCGGCTCTATCCGCTGGCCTCGCCCACCGGACGGCCCAGTTTCCGCATCAGTGCCCAGGACACGATCTACGCCATCGGTTCGTGCTTTGCCCGCAACGTGGAAAAGGCGCTGGAAGGGGCGGGCAAGCGCGTGCTCAGCCGCGAGTTCGATCTGGGCGAAATCGGTGGCAGCCTGGAGGACGCGGCCAATTTCTTCAACAAATACTCGATCCATTCGGTACTGAACGAGGTGCGCTGGGCGTTGGAGCGTGAGACGTTCCCCGGCGCCGAGCTGCTCTACAAGATCGGCGAAAACCGCTACATGGATGCCCAACTGGGCATGGCGCGGCTGGATTTCCCGGTCGACACCATTCTGGCCTTCCGCCACCGCTACCTCGACGCGATGAAGGCGGTCGCGACGGCCGATGTCGTCATCCTGACGCTGGGCTATGTCGAAACCTGGTTTGACCGCAAACTGGGCCTGTATCTGAACGTGATCCCCCCCGTGCAGGCGATCAAGGCCGAGCCTGAACGGTTCGAGTTCCGCGTGCTGTCTTATGCCGACATCATGGATGGTCTGAACGAACTGCATGCCCTGTTGACCCGCCACCGCACCAAGCCGCTGAAAATGCTGGTGACCGTCAGCCCGGTGCCCTTGCTGGCGACGTTCCGCGACATGGATGTGCTCCTGGCCAACGCCTATTCCAAAGCGGTGCAGCGCGCCGCCCTGGACGAGTTTCTGATCGGCAAGACCGGGGTGGACTATTTCCCGTCCTATGAATTCGTCATCCTGTCCAACCCCTCCATCGCCTGGAGCAGGTCGGACTACCGCCATGTCTCGCCCGATGTGATCAACCGGATCATGGGCAACGTGCTGGATCGCTATGTCGAGGCCGGGGTGGCGGCCCAAGCCCCTGTCTTGTCGCGCGATGGGCTGGTCTCTTCGGTCAAGATGCTGATGAAGCTGGATAACCACCAGGAAGTGGTCGACCTGATCGGTCAGAACCGTGCGGCTGCCGACCAGGACGCCGAACTGCTGATGATCGAGGCGACGGCGGCCCGGCGGCTCGAGCGGCTGGATCTGTCCTTTGACGCGCTGGGCAAGGCGCGCGAGATCGCGCCCGGCAAGCCGGACGCGCTGGAGCGGATGATCATGCTTTGCCGCCCCTTGCGGCGGCGTGGCGAGGCGAAAGCGCTGCTCAGCCAGCACGCCCAGACCTTCCCGGCCCGCGCCGAATTCCGCGACAAGGTGACTTGGGTCTGACGCCCTCGCTTCATCTCTTTCCCTCATTTTCTGTCGAAAAATATCCCGGGGGAGGCGAAGCCGGGGGCAGCGCCCCCCTCTTTCTGCACAAGAACAACGCGCCGCAGGCGCTCTGCCGGATTGGCGGGCCAAGGCGCAGCGACGGTTGGGCTTGACCTTCACCCCCACAAGGCTTTCTTAGGGGTGAAACCCAAGACCCCATCAGGAGAGCCGCCATGGTCTTTGCCCTTCCCGACCTGCCCTATGCCCATGATGCGCTTGCATCCAGGGGGATGAGCCGCGAAACGCTGGAATATCACCACGACCTGCACCACAAGGCCTATGTCGATAACGGCAACAAGCTGATCGCAGGCACCCCTTGGGATGGCAAGACGATGGAAGAGATCATCGTCGGCACCTACAACCCGACTGCGGTTGCGCAAAGCGGTATCTTCAACAATATCAGCCAGTTGTGGAATCACAACCAGTTCTGGGAGATGATGGGACCGGGCTCTTCGGCGATGCCGGGCGCGGTCGAGGCGGCCTTGGTGGCCGCCTTTGGCTCGGTCGCCGAGTTCAAGACCCAGTTCAGTGCCGCCGGTGCGGGCCAGTTCGGCGCGGGCTGGGCCTGGCTGGTGCGCGACAAGGACGGCGCGTTGCAGATCACCAAGACTGAAAACGGCGTCAATCCGCTGTGCTTTGGCCAAACGGCCTTGCTGGGCTGCGATGTATGGGAACACTCCTATTACATCGACTATCGTAACAAGCGGCCCGCCTATCTGACCAATTTTCTCGACAATCTGGTGAACTGGGACAACGTCGCCAGCCGGATGTAACCGGCGCGGAACCCGGGGGGTGCGGGGGGCTCTGCCCCCCGCACCCCCCGGGGGCCCGCTTCTGAAAAAAGGGTGCGCGATGTTTCGTGCCTTGCTGCTGGACAAGGACGCCGCAGGCCAGGCCGTGGCGCGCGTCGCCGACCTGCCCGATGACGTTCTGCCGCCGGGCGAGGTCACGGTCGCCGTCGACTACTCGACACTGAACTACAAGGACGGGCTGTGCCTGTCGGCCTCCGGCGGCGGGCTGGTGCGGGCCTGGCCGCATGTGGCCGGGATCGACTTTGCCGGGCGGGTGCTTGATTCGAGCGACCCACGCCATGCTCCGGGCGATCCGGTGGTGCTGACCGGCTGGCGGGTCGGCGAGGTGCATTGGGGCGGTTATGCCACCCGCGCCCGGGTCAAGGCCGACTGGCTGGTACCGCTGCCGACCGGGCTGACCCTGCGCCAGACAATGGCTGTGGGCACGGCGGGGCTGACAGCGATGCTGGCCGTGCTGGCGCTGGAAGACCACGGGTTGGAACCGGCCCGGGGCGAGGTGCTGGTCACCGGGGCGGCCGGTGGCGTCGGCTCGGTCGCGGTCGCGCTGCTGGCGCGGTTGGGCTACCGGGTCGCCGCCGTGACGGGGCGGCCCGAAACGGAAGGGTATCTGCGCGACCTGGGTGCGGCGCGGATCGTGCCGCGGGCCGATCTGGCCGAAACAGTGAAACGCCCGCTTGAAGCCGAATCCTGGGCCGGCTGCATTGACGCCGTCGGCGGCGCGATGCTGGCCCGGGTGCTGGGGCAGATGCAGCACAATGCCAGTGTGGCTGCGGTCGGGCTGGCCGGAGGCGCGGCGCTGCCCGCCTCGGTGATTCCGTTCCTGCTGCGCGGGATCAATCTTCTGGGCATCGACAGCGTGCTGCGCCCCTATGCCCAGCGGGTCCGCGCCTGGGACCGTATCGCGCGCGATCTGGATCTGGACCGACTGGAAACGATGATCCGCCCGGCCGGTCTGGCAGCTGTGCCCGCGCTTGCGGCGGCGATCCTGCAGGGCCAGGTGCAGGGCCGCGTCGTGGTCGACGTCAACACCTGACCACGCCATCAGCGCGCCGGATCGCCAGCGCGCCGCGCCCTGCCTGAACCGGCCTTAGCCGCCCCAGTGGCGCACGTCGCCACAATCCATGTGGACAAAGTTCGACCCTGAATACTGTCCGACCCCGCCCGCCTGGCAGGAGGCTGCCGCCCGCGCGATCTGATTGACCGACCGGGTTTCCAGCCGCAGATCGGCAGCCTGGCCGCGCATGTGCAGCGAATTGCGTGCCACTCCGGACGAGCCGGCCCGCAGCATCGCGTTCGTCTCGGGCGAGCGATAACCCGACAACAGCATGAACGGCTCGGTCACTTCCAGGATGTTGCGCGATGCGGTGACGATGTCGATGGTGCGGGTGTCGATGTTGACTGCAGTCCCCGAGCGCCAGTCGCGCATGAACAGGGAAACTTCCCGCACAGCCTCGGCGATATAGTCGCCGTCAAGCCAATAGATCGTGTCCAGGCTTTCCCCGGTGCGACCAGAATACATGCGTATCCGGCGAATATCGCCCGCCCCGCGCAACAGACCGAAAGCGTTGGAGTAGGTGGGGGCGGCAACCAGAACGGCTGCTGCGAACACGCCAAAGATACCACGGCGGGTTAAGCCCGCGCTTGCCGAAGTTGTCATTTTGTCAGCGCCTGTCCCGTCGCTTTTATCTAAGCCCGCATTCTTGCAGGCGTTTTGCCATCTCATCCCCAGATGCACCTTGACTATGACACAGACCGATTCCGTGACAAACCCCTGTTTAGCGCGCCACCCCTCACCAAAGCCTTGATAGGCGGGATTTTGCGCAACTATGCCGATTTCCCGCCGCTGTGGCAGAATTGCACTGGCTTGACCTGCGCTGGCGGCATTGGCCTTGGCGGAGCAGGCCCCCGCCCCTAGTGTAACGTGGCATGCCGGAATGACTTTTCCCGATCCCCCCGGGTGTCGTTGCTGCATGCCGCTTGGTCCCGATGATGAGGTTTCGATGTCCGCCCCGTTCCGTCCCTGGTTCCGCCTTGCCCCTGCCATCCTGTTGTCTTTGGCCCTCGGCGCGACCGCGCCCCGCGCCGAGGTGGCCCTGACCGTGTTTCGTCTGGCTGTCGCCGAAGCCTCGGCCACGGACGCGGCGATGGCGGCGTTCTACCGCGAACGCGGCTTTGACGGCATCTGGACCGGGCCCGAGGCCGCAGACCGGCGCAATGCACTGCTGGCCGTGCTGGCGCAGGCGGCGGCGCATGGTCTGCCACAGGGGCGGTATGACCCGGCGGCGGTGATCGCCATGCTGCATGCCGCCGACACGACGCTGGAACAGGGGCAGGCCGAGGTGGCGCTGACCCGGTTGTTTCTGGACTATGCCCATGACGTCAAGTCCGGCGTGCTGGACCCGCGTCGCATCGACGCCAACCTTCACCGCGAAGTGATCCGCGCCGAGGCAGGCGTGCTGCTGGCCGGTTTCATCGCCGCCGAGCCGCGCGGTTTTCTGCGCGACCTGGCGCCGCACAGTGCCGAATATGCCAGGCTGATGGCCGCCAAGCAGCGGCTTGACGCGCGCATCGCCGATGGCGGCTGGGGGCCGACCGTCGGCGCGGGCGCACTGGAACCCGGCGAAAGCGGGGCGCAGGTGGTGGCGCTGCGCGACCGGTTGGTGGCGATGGGCTATCTGGCCCCGACGCCGACCCGGACCTATGACGATGCCGTCACCGCAGCCGTTCGCGCCGCGCAGGCCGGGTTCGGGCTGAATGTCGATGGCGTGGCGGGTGCGGCCACCATCGACGCGCTGAATGTCGCCCCCGAATTGCGGCTGGAATCGGTGATCGTCGCGATGGAGCGCGAGCGCTGGCTGGGCGATGACCGGGGCGAGCGGCATGTCTGGGTGAACCTGGCCGATTTTACCGCCGCCATCGTCGATCAGGACCGGGTGACGTTCCGTACCCGCTCGGTGATCGGGGCGGTGCGTGAGGGCCGCGAAAGCCCGGAGTTTTCCGATGTCATGGAATTCATGGTCATCAACCCAAGCTGGTACGTGCCGCGCAGCATCATCGTGAACGAATACCTGCCCGCATTGCAACGCAACGCAAGCGCGGTCGGCCATATGCGCATCACGGACAGTTCGGGGCGCGAGATCAATCGCGGTTCGGTCAATTTCGGCGCCTACAATGCCCGCAACTTTCCGTTCGCCATGCGTCAGCCGCCTTCGCCGTCGAATGCGCTGGGAGTGGTGAAGTTCATGTTCCCGAATCCTTACGACATCTATCTGCACGATACCCCGTCGCGCGATCTGTTCGCGCACGAGGTGCGGGCCTATTCGCATGGCTGTATCCGCCTGCAGAACCCCCGCGAATTCGCTTATGTGCTGCTGGCGCGGCAGACCGACGACCCCGAAGGATTCTTTGCCGCACGGCTGGCCACGGGCGATGAAACCCGGGTCAATCTGGACGTGCCGATCCCGGTGCATATCGACTATCGCACCGCCTTTACCGATGTGACCGGGGCGCTGCAGTTCCGCGCCGACATCTATGGCCGCGACGCCGGAATCTGGGACGCGCTGGTGGCCGAAGGCGTGGCAGGGCCGCAGTTTTCGGGCTGATCCGGCCCGACCAAAGGCATCGCCGATGAGCTGGACCATGGCAGAGATCGCGGCGGCGCTGGGCCAGCCCTGTCTGGGCGACGCCTTGTTGACCATCGCCCGCGCGGCGGAACCACAGGCGGCGGGGCCGGATGATCTGGCGATTGCGCTGTCGCCCGCCTGGGGCGCGCGTCTGGCGCAGGGGCGGGCGCGGGCGGCGCTGATCTGGCCCGGTGCCGACTGGCGCGCGCTGGGCCTGCGCGCGGCGGTCGAGGCCCCGCGCGGGCGGCTGGCGCTGGCGCGGCTGACTGGCGTGCTGGACCCCGGGCCGGGGCTGACACCGGGACTGTCGGCCCAGGCGCTGATCGAACCGGGGGCAGAACTGGGTGCGGATGTCTGGGTGGGTGCCTTCAGCGTGATCGGCGCCGGGGCGCGGATCGGGCCCGGCACGCGGATCGGCGCGCATGTCACCATCGCACCGGGTGCCGAGATCGGCGCGGGCGGGCTGATCCTGGCCGGGGTGCGGATCGGCCCCCGGGTGCGGATCGGCGCGCGGGTGGTGGTGCAGCCCAATGCGGTGATCGGCGCCGACGGATTTTCCTTTGTGACCGAGACTCCGGCGGCGCTCGAAACCGCGCGAGCCAGTCTGGGGCAGGTCGCGCATGGGCCGGCCACCGATGCGACCTGGCATCGCATTCATTCGCTTGGCGGGGTCGAGATCGGCGACGATGTCGAGATCGGGGCCAATTCCACCATCGACGCCGGCACGATCCGCGCGACGCGGGTGGGCCGGGGCAGCAAGATCGACAATCTGGTGCAGGTTGGCCATAACGTGACCATCGGGCAGGATTGCCTGTTATGCGCGCAAGCGGGCATCGCCGGTTCGGCCCGGATCGGCGACCGTGTCGTTCTCGGCGGCAAGGCCGGGGTGGGCGACAATCTGCAACTGGGCGACGATGTGGTGCTGGGCGGCGGCACCATTGTGCTGGCCAATGTGCCGCCGGGCGCGGTGATGCTGGGTTATCCTGCGATGCCGATGCCGCGCCAGATCGCCGCCTACAAGGCGCTGCGCCGGTTGCCCCGGCTGCTGGCCCGGCTGGCCGGCGGCGAGAAACCCATTTCCAAAGCCCCCGCAAGCGACTAGATCACCCTCGCAGATGCGGTCAGGCGACCGGTGGGTCAGACGGGGGCAGGCATGCCGACAATCAGTGTGCGCGACAAGGTGATCGGCATCATCGCCCAGCAGGCCGTGCTGACCCCGGCCGATATCGCCCCCGATCAGACGCTGGAGGATCTGGGCATCGACAGTCTGGGCCTGGTCGAAAGCATCTTTGCCATCGAAGAGGCGTTCGATATCGCGGTGCCGTTCAACGCCAATGACCCTGGCGGCGGCGATTTCGACATTTCGTCCGTCGCGGCGATCATCGCGGCGGTCGAGGCGTTGGTGGCCGCCAGACCAGAACCCGGCCCGGGCCTCAGTCCGGGCCCCAGCTTGGCATGAAGCGGGTCGTGATTACCGGCGCGGGCACGATCAACGCGCTGGGGCTGAACGTGGCCCAGACGCTGGCGGCGATGCGCGAAGGGCGCTGCGCGATCGGCCCGCTGGACATCCGCGACATCGACCGGCTGTCGGTGCAGATCGGTGCGCAGGTCAAGGGTTACGACGAAACCGCGCATTTCAACCGCCAGCAGATCGCGCTTTATGACCGGTTCACCCAGTTCACCCTGCTGTCGGCGAAAGAGGCGGTGGCGCAGGCCGGGCTGGTGTTCGAGGGCGAGCTTGCCGCCCGGGCCGGCGTGGTGCTGGGCACGTCGGGCGGCGGGCTGAACACGCAGGATGAAAACTATCGCGTGGTGTACGAAGAGGGCAAGAACCGGGTGCATCCGTTCATCGTGCCCAAGCTGATGAACAATGCCGCCGCCAGCCATGTCAGCATCGAATACAACCTCAAGGGCCCTTCGTTTACCGTCGCCACCGCCTGCGCATCGTCCAACCACGCGATGGGGCTGGCGTTCCAGATGATCCGTTCGGGCGGGTGCACGGTGATGTTGACCGGCGGGTCCGAGGCGATGCTGTGTTTCGGCGGCATCAAGGCGTGGGAGGGGTTGCGCGTCATGTCGCGCGACGCCTGCCGCCCGTTCAGCGCCAACCGCAACGGCATGGTGCAGGGCGAAGGGGCGGCAACGTTCGTGTTCGAGGAATACGAGCACGCCCGCGCGCGGGGCGCGGTCATGCTGGCCGAGGTGGCGGGGTTCGCGATGACGTCGGATGCGTCCGACATCGTGATGCCAACGGCGCAAGGGGCGGAACGGGCGATGACGGGGGCCCTGCGCGATGCGGGGCTGAACCCGTCGGAAGTGGGCTATATCAACGCGCATGGAACCGGCACGGCGGCCAATGACAAGACCGAATGCGCCGCCGTTGCGCATGCGTTCGGGCCGGATGCGGACCGGCTGATGATTTCGTCGACCAAGTCGATGCACGGCCATCTGATCGGCGGCACCGGGGCGGTGGAACTGCTGGCCTGCATCATGGCGCTGCGCGACGGCATCATCGCGCCGACCGTGGGCTATGAAGAGGCCGATCCCGAATGCGCGCTGGACGTGGTGCCCAATGTGGCACGCGAGGCGCGGGTGGATGCTGTGCTGTCCAATGCCTTTGCCTTTGGCGGGCTGAACGCGGTGCTGGCACTGCGGCGCCTCTGATCGGCGACCCGATCCCGTGACTACCGCGAGGCAAAATCCTTCCGGCGAAGGATTTTGCGCCCGGCGGGGGTGGCGCGGGGGGCAAGCCCCCCGCGGGCCTGGCACCCATGGCCTGTCAAGGGGCAGGGGGCGCGGCGGGGGGCGCGGCGGGGGCAATCGTCGTGTCGTAGTCGAAACCAGCGGTGAACCCGGACAGCGAGATGGTCAGGATGAATTCCTGATCCGGCGCAAGGGCCGGAACGATGCGCAGGGTCGCGCTGTTGCCGCGCTTGAACACGGCTACTTCCTCGGCCGAAAAGCCGACCCGCGCCACGCAGCCGGCCTGATTGCAAAAGCTGAACGGATAGCGCCGTGCCGCGCCGCCATCCACCGTCAGGGTCAGTTGCTCGGTCAGCAGGGTTTCCAGCGGGGCGACGATATTGGCCCCGGCTGCGGCCTGTCCGCCGGGCGGCAGCGGGAACATGCTGATCTCGGCGACCGCGACGCCGTCGGCGTTCCGGAGCAGCTGGTACAACTCGCACGGTTCCGGCCCTTCGGCCGCGCGCAGGCAGCGCAACGACCAGTCGCCAAACACCTGGCGGATGTAGGGCTGGCCAATACCGCCAGGATCGGCCACCGGCGTGCCCATGTCCAGCGGCGGAACGGTGGTATTGCCCGTGACCGGGGTATCCGGGGCCACGGGGGCATCGACCGCAGGCACATCGGCGGGGGGCGTGTCCTGCGCTGCCAATGGCAGCGCCTGCACGGCAAGCAACAAGGCAATTGCGGTGGCGGCGCGGGTGAGCATCTTCATGAGGCAGTCCTGTCTGAACGATCTTTGCGAGGTCCGTCGTCGGGGCCTTAGCAGAACCGGCAGAGCCTGTCAGGGCAAAATCGGGTGAACATGGGCGGTCTGCCGACCGGACCCTGGCCTTTGCCATGAAAAAGGGGGCCGCGTTTTGCGCGGCCCCCTTTTGATGTTCTCCCTGTCGGACTTGGCCGACCTATTGGGCGGCAAATTAGGGCAAGTGCCGTTACAGGTCAATCGCAAATGCCAGAGGCGGTGAACGCACGCTCACCATGTCGCCACCGCTCCGGCAACGTGCGGACGCCGTGCCGACAGATGGGCCGACGGTGCCGGCGCAACAGGAAAAAAGCCGCGCCCGAAGGCGCGGCCAGTCTGACAGGGAGGAAGTCACGCCGCACGACCCGAGGACAGGTGGGCCGTCCGACAGCGATCACTCTGGCACAAGGAGGTTAAGGATGTATGCTTTCGCTTGGCAACTGCGACAGCAAGGCAGGGCAGGGCAGGGCGCGGCGTGACGGGGCAAGGGGCAGGGCATGGGCAGTGACATCTTTCTGGGCGGCGGCGGGCCGGACTATGCGGTGCCGCAATGGCTGCTGCTTGGCTATGCCAACCGGCACGGGCTGATCGCGGGGGCGACGGGCACCGGCAAGACCGTGACCTTGCAGATCATGGCCGAAGGGCTGTCCGCCGCCGGGGTGCCGGTGTTCTTGTCGGATGTGAAGGGCGATCTGTCGGGCCTGGCCGCCAGCGGCAGCGAACATCACAAACTGCACGAGGTCTTTGTCAAACGCGCCGCCGCCATCGGCTATCCGCTGGCCTATGGTGCGTTTCCGACCACGTTCTGGGATCTGTATGGCGAACAGGGCCATCCGGTGCGCGCCACCGTGGCCGAAATGGGGCCGGTGCTGCTGTCGCGGCTGATGGACCTGACCGATGCTCAGGAAGGCGTGCTGAACGTCGCCTTCAAGCTGGCCGATGACGAAGGGTTGCCGCTGCTGGACCTGGCCGACCTGCAATCGCTGCTGATCTGGTGCGGCCAGAACGCCCGCGACCTGTCGCTGCGCTATGGCAATGTCACCACGGCATCGGTGGGCGCGATCCAGCGGTCGCTGCTGACGCTGGAAAATCAGGGCGGGGCGGCGCTGTTCGGCGAACCGGCGCTGGACCTGATGGATTTCATGCGCACCGATTCGCTGGGGCGCGGCATGGTGAACATCCTGGCCGCCGACCGGCTGATGAACGCGCCACGGATGTATGCGACGTTCCTGTTGTGGCTGCTGTCGGAACTGTTCGAACGCCTGCCCGAGGTCGGCAACCCCGACAAACCCAAGCTGGTGTTCTTTTTCGACGAGGCACATCTGCTGTTCAAAGACGCGCCCAAGGCATTGGTGGACAAGGTGGAACAGGTGGCGCGCCTGATCCGGTCCAAGGGCGTGGGCGTGTTCTTCATCAGCCAGAACCCGGCGGACGTGCCTGATGCGGTGCTGGCGCAACTGGGCAACCGGGTGCAGCACGCGCTGCGCGCCTTTACCGGCCGCGACCGGCGCGAGTTGGAGAAAGCCGCCGAAACCTATCGCGACAATCCGCGTTTCGATACCGCCACCGCGATCACCGAGGTCGGCACGGGCGAGGCGGTGACATCCATGCTGGATGCCAAGGGCGTGCCGCAGGTGGTCGAGCGCACGCTGATCCGGCCGCCGTCATCGCAGCTTGGCCCCTGTGACCCGGCCCTGCGCGCGGCAATCATCGCGGGGTCGCCGATGCGGGGCAGATACGAGGCTCGGCTTGACCGCGATTCGGCGCATGAGATGCTGCAACGCCGCGCCGATGCCGCCGCAGCCGAGGCGGCATCGGCTGATCAGGGTGGCGCGGATGCCAGGGCCAATAATGGGGCCAGTGGTGGGGCGGATGATGGCCTGAGCCATGCCCGCCGTTATGACGGCAACCGCACTGCCCCCGCCCCCCGACCCCCACGACAGCCCGGCACCACTGGCGGCGGTTTTGGCGATGCGCTGGCGCGGGTGGTGGTCAAGGAATTGTCGGGCACCACCGGCCGCCGGATCGTGCGCGGGATTTTCGGAACCTTGTTCCGGACGCGGTAGCTGGCCCTGCGCAGGCCGAGGCACCCTTTGGGCATGACGCGCCGATCCTGACCCGACAATAGGGCGCCTGTCAAAGCGGGGTGATCTTCAACCTGGCGATGCGGTTTTCGTCCTTGTCCAGCACCTCGAACCGGAATCCGTGAAAGCTGAACACCTGGCCCACCGAAGGGATGATCTGCGCCTCGTGGATCACCAGGCCCGCGATGGTGTTGGCCTCGTCATCGGGCAGGCCCCAGTCGTGCAGGCGGTTCAGGTCACGGATCGTCATGCTGCCCTCGATCACCCAGGACCCGTCCGGCGCGCGTGCGGCGGCTTCTTCGCGGGCGTCGTCCAGTTCGTCGGCGATCTCGCCCACGATCTCCTCCAGAATATCCTCCAGCGTGATCAGGCCCTGCAGCGCGCCATACTCGTCAACCACCAGCGCGAAATGCGTGTGGCGGCGCAGAAACTGGCGCATCTGGTCGTCAAGCGTCGTGGTTTCGGGGATGAAATAGGGCTCCATCGCCACGTCCATCACATCGAACGACGCCATCTCTTCCGGTTCGATCCGGCCATCTTCAAGCATCTTGTACATCGCGCGCAGCAGCTCCTTGGCATGCAGCACGCCGACGATGTTTTCCGGCTCGTCCCGATACAGCGGCAGCCGCGTATGGGGGCTTTCCAGGCATTGGCGCAGGATTTCGTTCGGCGGCAGGCCCGCGTCGATCATCCGGATTCCCGAGCGGTGCAGCATGATCTCTTCGACCGTGCGCTGGTTGAGGTCCAGCGCGCCCAGGATGCGGTCGCGGTCTTCTTTCAGCACCACGCCTTCGGAATGGCCCAGCGTGATCGCACCGGCGATTTCGTCGCGCACCGCCAGTTCGTTGACATCGGGGTTGGTTTCAAAGCCGATCAGCCGCAGCAGGCCGCGCACCAGCAGCCGCACCACCGTCACCACCGGCGCGAACAGCAGGATCAGCACCCGGATCACCGGTGCTACGCGGGTCGCAAACGGTTCGGGGTTGATGATGGCCAGCGTCTTGGGCAGCACCTCGCCAAACACCAGCACCAGCGACGTCATCACCAAAGTGGCCAGCGCCACGCCCGAATCGCCGAAAACCCGGGTCAGCAGCGCAGTGGCCAGCGATGCGGCCAGGATGTTGACGACATTGTTGCCCAGCAGGATCGCGCCGATCATGCGTTCGCTGTCATCCAGCACTTTCAACGCGGTCGCCGCACCGCCGTCGCCCTTGTCGGCCAGCGTCCGCAGCCGGCCGCGGGACGAGGCGGTCAGCGCGGTCTCCGACCCGGAAAAGAACGCCGAGCACATCAGCAGCAGCACGATCACGGTGGCCGTGATCCAGAATGAGGCGTCAAGCAACGTGGCAGAGGGGTCCAAGATCAGCAGTCCTGATATGCGGGCAACGGCCCGGCGGGATGAAGACGGTTATCGGTGCCGGCGGAGGCGATGTGCAAGCCTGGTTCAGTCGGGATCGGCCCCGGTACCCGTCTTTGCCCCCTCGGAGGCATCCTGACGGGCCAAAGGGTGGCGCGTCAGCACCAGTTCGCGCAGATGGTCGTCCAGCACATGAGTATAAATCTCGGTGGTGGCGATAGAGGCATGGCCCAGCATGGTCTGGATCGACCGCAGATCGGCCCCGTTGGCCAGCAGATGGGTGGCAAAGGCGTGGCGCAGCCGGTGCGGCGTCACCTTGGCGGGGTCCACGCCGCCGGTGACCGCGAGATCCTTGATCAGGGTAAAAAACCCTTGCCGGGTCAGATGCCCGTCCTTGCCGCGCGACGGGAACAGATGGCGCGACGGTGCTGCGCCGTCCTTGCGCGCCGCCGCCTCGGTCGCGTCGCGCTGGCCCAGCCAGACGCGCAGTGCGGCCCGGGCGGGCGGCGACAGCGGCACCAGGCGCTCCTTGCCGCCCTTGCCGCGCACCAGGATCATTTGCGGATCACCGCGACCGGCCGCCACCGGCAGGCTGACCAGTTCGCTGACCCGCATGCCGGTGGCGTATAACAGCTCCATCAGGCAGGTGTTGCGCACCGCGTCGCGTGGGCCGGTGCGGGCGGCGGTGATCAGCGCCTCGACCTGGGGCACGTCCAGGGTGCCGGGCAGACGCTGCGCACGACCCGGCCCTTTCAGCCGGATCGCCGGATTGTCGCTGCGCCAGCCCTCTTCAAAGGCAAAGCGGTACAATTGCCGGATCGCCGACAACCGCCGGGCCCGGGTGGCCTGCGACAGGCCTTGATCGGCGCAGGCCACGATGTAGGCGGCGATATCGGCCTGCTGGGCACCGGCAAAGTGCAAGCCGCGCCGGTCCAGCCAATCGGCAAAATCGGTCAGGTCGCGGGCATAGGCCAGCCGCGTATTCTGCGCTGCGTCCCGTTCCGCCGCGATGGCGGCCAGAAAGCCTTGCGCCCAATGCGCCATCGAGCGGCTGGCAGCGGCCGGGTTGTTCATGCCGGCCGGTCAAGGATCAGATATTGCAGCGCGGCGCGGCGGGCGACATCCTCCATCCCCACTGCGCGCAGCGTGACCAGCGCGTCGGTGACGGCGCGGGGATCGCCGCTCAGCCCCTGATTGAACGCGGCGACGGCCCGCAGCAGCGCCTCGCCCAATTGCCCGGCCGTGATCTGGCCCGCCATCGGTTCGGGTACCATGGCCGTCCCGTCGAACGCGGCCAGCACGGCGGCGGCCTGCGGATCGGTGGCGGGCGTATCGGGCAGCAGGCCGCGCGCAATCGCGGCCCGGAACCGCTGTTGCGGCGTCGTGGCCACAAAGGCCAGGGCCGCCGCCTCGTATCCGGGTGACAGCAAGGCCAGATCGAATGCCAGCGCCGCCGCCTCTGGTGGCAGCTCCAGCGCCATCAGCCTGGGCCCGTACAGCCGGGCAAAGGCGGTTTCGGTTCGCCCGGCGTGCATTGCCGCCACCGCTGCGGGCAGTGCGGCGGCCACCGCCGTCTTGTCGCCTGCCGTCAGCGCGGCATCCAGCGCCTGGATCGCGCGCGCCCGATCCCAGATCCCGCCCGAGGCGGCGGGCGTATTGGCGGTAAAGATGCCCAAAAGCTGATTGTCCGACACCGCGCCCGCCCGGGCCAGCCGCTCGGCCGCCTCAAGCTGGCTGCGCCAGGCCGAGGTCGCGCGCAGATCGGCATGGGCAAAGGCACGCGGCAGGCCGGCGGTGGGCATCGCCTCGCCAATCGCCTCGTGCATGCGGAACACCAGCGGGCTTGGGCGGCTGGGCGGCGGCAAGGGCGGCTCGCCCTCGTACAGATCGGGGTCCAGAAACCGCGACAGCAGCGCGTCCTCTTCCGGGCTGATATCGCCCAGCGCCCGACCGGTGTTCAGCGTCAACGCCGCCCCGGGCCAGTCGCCTTCGCGCGCCAGGCAGAACACCCGGGCCGGAAAGGTCGGCGCGATCCGGGGCCGCGCCGCCATCAACCTGCAGGCCCGGTGTTCGGACCCGGTCAGCAGCGACACGTCGAACCAGCGGCGAAACACCTCCGGATTGTCCAGATCGGCGGCCTCGAGCATCGCCTGTGCCGGTTCCAGCGCGCCAAGGTCCAACAGCGTGTCGATCCGCGCGATGAACATCGCCCCATCCGCCCCGGCCGCCAGCGGCGGGTCCGCCTCGGCCAGCATCAGCGTCACCACCAGATCCTGCAGCGCGGGCAGCGTCTCGACCCGCTCGGCGGCGACCAAGGTGGTCAGCACGGCTTCGGTACTGGCCGACCACAGGCTGCGCGGCAGGCCCGTGACTTTGGTTGCCAGCAGCCCCACCGCATCCGGCGAAGGGGCGTCCAGCGCGGTGACGGTGACGCCGGGCACGCTGGCATCGCCGGTCACCGCCGGTTCGTCGGCAATCGCGGGCAGGGGGGCGGCGATTGCCGTGCTGGCCACGCTTTGCGACAGCCAGTCGATGGCCGACAACGGCTCGTTCGCATCCTGGGCGGCAACCGGGACAGCGGTCAGTGCGGCAAACAGCAGCGCAATGGTGCGGGGTAGGGTCACTGAAACTCCAACGTCACGGATTGGCTGATCGGCGCGCTGGGTGCCGCGAAATCGGCCGGAAAGAACACCGGCCCGGCATAGGCATAGGCGATCAACGCCACCCCGGCCAGAATGGTCAGGTAAAACAGAACCTTGATCAATCGCCACAGCATCCTGCCCATCCGCACACCGCCGTCACCCGCGCCGTCAAGCAGCGCATCTTGCGGGATTCATATATGGTCTTTTCGACAAGATCACGCCATTGAGGCAGGAAATTACGCATCCCGGCCAATGGCGGGCCGAAATCAGCCATCGCGTGCAGGCAGGAGCCCAGGTTGGACCGGCGGTCAACAGCGCAACCCGGCAAGGCGGGCCAGGCCGAGCCTGCGCCGCCCTCGCGCGCGAACGAGCGAAAGGACGAGCGAAAGGACGAGCCAAGGGACGCGCCAAAGGACGCGCCAAGGGACGCGCAAAAGGCCGGGCAAAAGGACGCGCCAAAGGACGCGCCAAGGGACGCGCACAAGGACGCGCAAAAGGCCGGGCCAAGGGACGGGCACAAGGTCGCACAAAAGGCCGTGCTGCACCGCGCGGTGGTGCTGGTGGGCATGATGGGATCGGGCAAGACGGCGATCGGCAAGGCGCTGGCCCAGCGGCTGGACGTGCCCTTCCTCGATAGCGACGCCGCCATCGAAACAGCGGCCCAGGCCAGCATCGCCGAAATCTTTGCCCGCGACGGCGAAGCGTTCTTTCGCGACCGCGAGGCCGAGGTGATCGCCCGCCTGTTGTCCGGCCCGCCCGCCATCGTGTCGACCGGCGGCGGCGCGTTCATGGCCGAACGCAACCGCCGCGTCATCTCGGCGCTGGGGCTGTCGCTGTGGCTGGATGTCGATCTGGACACACTGTGGGACCGGGTCCGCCACAAGGATACCCGCCCGCTGTTGCGCACCGCGCATCCGCGCCAGACCCTGGAACAGATTTACGCGGTCCGGGTGCCGATCTACCGTCTGGCCGATCTGTCGATCCGCACCGATGCGCGCGCGGCCATCGAAGAGACGACAACCCGCGTGATGGCGTCCCTGACAGCCCGCGCCGATGTGCTGGAGCTGACGGGATGAACCTGACCCGGATTGTTGCGGTCGATCTGCCGGGCCGCAGCTATGCCATCCATATCGGCCCCGGCCTGCTGGACAGCGTCCCCGGCCTGCTGGCGCCGTTGCTGGGCCGCCCCCGCGTTGCCATCGTGACCGAAGACCGTGTCGCCGACCGGCACCTGCCCCGCCTGCAGGCCGCGCTGGCGGCAGCAGGCATCGCAGAGGTCACACTGATCCTGCCGCCGGGCGAGGGCACCAAGGGCTGGCCCGGCCTGATCCGCTGCACCGAATGGCTGCTGGACCAGCGGGTGGAACGCGGCGATCTGGTGCTGGCCTTCGGTGGCGGGGTGATCGGCGATCTGGCGGGTTTTGCCAGCGCCATCGCCCGGCGCGGCGTGCGCCTTGTCCAGATCCCGACCACGCTGCTGGCCCAGGTCGACAGTTCGGTCGGCGGCAAGACCGGGATCAACGCCGCCCAGGGCAAGAACCTGGTCGGCGCGTTTCACCAGCCGGTGCTGGTGGTGGCTGACACGTCGCTTCTGGCCACGCTGCCGCGCCGCGACCTGCTGGCCGGTTACGGCGAAGTGGTGAAATACGGCCTTCTGGGCGACGCGGCGTTCTTTCACTGGCTGGAGCAGGGCGGCGCGGCGGCGGCGCTGGCGGGTGCGCCTGCGGCACTGGTTCAGGCCGTGGCCCATTGCTGCGCGATGAAGGCCGGGATCGTGCAGCGCGACGAAACCGAACAGGCCGAGCGGATGCTGCTGAACCTCGGCCATACCTTCGGCCATGCGCTCGAGGCTGCGACGGGATATTGCGACCGCCTGCTGCATGGCGAAGGGGTCGCCATCGGCTGCGGACTGGCGTTCGATCTGTCGGCGCGGCTGGGACTGTGCAGCCAGGAAACCCCGTCCCGCGTCCGTACCCATCTGCGTGCCATGGGCCTGCGCGTCGATCTGGCCGATATCCCAGGCGATCTGCCCGATGCCGCAGCAATTCTGGCCCTGATGGGTCAGGACAAGAAGGTGGCCGCCGGGCGGCTGCGCTTCATTCTGGCGCGCGACATCGGCCAGGCCTTTGTCAGCGCCGACGTGCCCACCGACGCGGTGTTGGCCTTGCTGCAAGACGCGCTGGCCCTGCGCTGACCGCGCATCGCCACAACGCAGGCCCGCCACGACACCCATCGCGCCGCCGCTCCCCGTCGACCATGACTTGCGCATTTTGGTGTTCCCGGACCTTCCGGCCTCAGTTTCATCGTCCCCGGGTCTGACCACAAGCAGACCGCCACAAGCAGACCGCCGCCCGCACACCGCCGCCCGCAGAGCGCCGCGCGCAGACCGCCACCCGCACACCGCCACAAGCAGACCGCCGCCCGAATGATGCCGCTCACGTCGGGATATCACGCCGCCCTGCCAGCGCCGCGTCGCACCAGACCGCCGACGCGGCCGCGTCCCGCAAGCCGGCGCTGCCCGCTTTCATTTTCTGTCCGGAAATATCCCGGGGTCCGGGGCAGAGCCCCGGGTTTGTCCATCCGCAGACCGCCGACCGGTCGGCCCAGCCTCAGAACGGGATATCGTCCTCGATATCGCCGCCACGCCCGCCGCCGCCGCCGGCAGCACCGCCTTGCGCCGGGCCACTGTCATAACCCGTCGCGGGCCCGCTGCGATCCTCGCCGGCATAGCCGCCGGCCCCGCCGCTGCCCTCGCCCCGCCCGCCCAGCAGGGTCAGGTTGCCGGTAAACGGGCGCAGCACCACTTCGGTCGAATAGCGGTCTGCACCGGATTGATCCTGCCATTTGCGCGTTTCAAGCTGGCCCTCGATATACACGGTCGAGCCCTTTTTCAGGTACTGTTCCGCGATCCGGCCCAACGGTTCGCTGAAGATCGCGACCGAATGCCATTCGGTGCGCTCCTTGCGCTCGCCGGTGTTGCGGTCCTTCCAGGTTTCGGACGTCGCGATGCGCAGGTTGACCACCTTGCCGCCGCTTGGGAACGACCGCACCTCGGGGTCG
>Ga0105049_10002073_pt1 | contig 23703 bp, 26 predicted proteins | sample MAT06_FD_78087 | JGI IMG/M metagenome (GOLD analysis project Ga0105049, IMG submission 78087) | Freshwater microbial communities from Lake Fryxell liftoff mats and glacier meltwater in Antarctica - MAT-06 | ecosystem: Environmental > Aquatic > Freshwater > Ice > Liftoff microbial mat | place...
AGTCTGGGCCCTTCCCGTCGAGCTTTGGGCGCAAAGAAACCGGCGGCGCTCCGCTCCCGATACAGCTTCGTCGAGCGTTTGATGGCGACCAGTGGCACGCCGAACGCACGGTGGATATCGCCCACCGCCCCACTGGTCACTTTCATTCCGCCAGAAGTAGATTCATTCCTTACCGCCGCTCACAGTTTGCCTAGATCGTCGGGAGACATGGGCTCGGCGATGAGCTTTATCTGCAGGCCGACTGCTTGAGCGACGCGGCTCATAGAGCGAAAGGTAATCGAAGTGTTTTTTGCATCGAGGATGCGCCGCACAGCGGTGCGGCCAGTGCCCATGCGCGCAGCCAAGGCGCGGATGGAAAGTTTATCCTGGGCCATTTTCTTTTGGATCGAAGCGGTCAAAGACCGCTTGATCGCGATGTCAGGTGAGGCGTTGCGGGATGGCATGGCTCCGAGATGGTACATTTTTGAACCAGTGTCAACCGTTGGATCCGTCCAGAAAGGGTCAGAGATGTTGCCATGTGGCGGACCCCAAAGCCGTGGTTCCCTTGGGCTGCTCTCCTTGGTCCTGCAGACCGGTCTGCGCATCGAAGAGAGTCTTGCCTTGGCCCGGACCTTTCTCGCGGAGGCGGGATCGCTTGCCGCCTTGTCCGCACGGCAGGCCGGGGATTTGCGAAGAGTACCGGGTGTCGGTCGCGGGAAAGCGCACTTACTGGTCGCCACACCAAGGGCCCCCGTCAAAACGAAGCAGCAGTGCGAGTTGGTCCCAAACAGAGTGCTGCCCGGAGCGGCGCGGAGGTGCACGATAGATTACAGAACGGCAGGGTCCGCATCTGCAAAACTCGTGAATGTTCGTTCGAGTTCTCAAGCCCCTATGTGGCTCGCAGGTTCCTCGGCGGAATGCCTTCCTTCTCGGAGCCCGTTCGACCGTCCTCCCGACCACAAACCTCGGACCCTTGTTGTTCAGATGGCCTCAGCCCTTCACATCGAAAAGGTAGGCCGTGAAAATGTAGCCCTTCATGTAGTCGCTGGAAGCTTTGATGAGCGGCTGTTCGAGCGGATGCCACGCCTTGTTGTGATCCTCGGTCGGATTCCACTGCCAGCGCGCATCCTCAGAGTCCCACTCTTGAATCACGCGATACTTGAGGTCGGCGATGCTCGGTCCGATCTGCGCAGCGTGAGCTCCACCGGGCAGCTTTTTCCAACGTTCCTCCGCCGCGTGCTCGTGCTGGTCAGCTGGACGAATCTTCAACAGTCGGGTCGCGCGAAAGCCAGCGGCTTTGCCAACGATTCTCTTGAATTCTTCAAAGGCTGCGAGGAATTCGCTCTCCCGGTTGAGATCGACGTTGAAGTCGGAGTGGAGTTGAACGGGACCGGGATATTTTGCGCTCATGGATTGGGATTAGGAGAGATCGGGAAACGCGGTGACGAAAAAGGTCCCATTTTCCTTCGTCAACTTTCATTTTGCTTTTATTATTTTTTGTTTCTTTTAATTCGTGCCATAACCGCACCATGTCCGTCCCCAATTTGATTTTCACCGCTCCGGAGCGCGAACTCCGCTCGCCCTTCGCCACCACGCTCCGCGCCGGTCCCGTCACACTCGACTTCGTGGACGGCGATCTCCGCCACCTTCGTGCCGGCGGCGAGGAACTCATCCGCCGCATCACTTTCAACGTCCGCCATCACAAGTGGGACACCGCCGACTGGCGCCTCCAGAGTTTCCGGCTTCAGCAGCAGACCGATAGTTTTTCCCTGCATTTTTCCGCCGCCTGCGAAATCGTCGGCGCTCGCTACACCTGGTCCGCCGATGTGTTCGGTGAGGAGGACGGCACGCTCACCTATTCCGTTTCCGGTGTCGCCCATGCCGATTCAGCGGAAATTCGCCGGGCGGGCGTAAACCTTCTCTACGCCAACGAATGCGTGCTCGGCCAGTCCTTCGAGACCACTCACCTCGACGGAAAAGTTGTCCAACACACTTTCCCAGAGCTGGTGCCTTCACACCATCTACCCACGATGGATTTCTCCAAAATCGCAGATCGCACGCGGGGCGGCGCGCTCGTGACCGCCGAAATTTCCGGCTCCCACTTCGGCCTCGAAGACCAGCGCGTCGCGGGCGACAGCTCGTTCAAGGCGTTCTCCGGACTTCACCACACCTACGCGCCAGCCCTATTGAAAGGAGACCGCGCCGAAAAAACGCTTACGCTCCGCGTCTCGAACCTTCCGACGGGCGCCTCCGAATCGAAGGCGACACTCGTAACGCTCTCCGCCGCCTCCTCCGCGCGTCTCCCTCAGCTCTCCCCCGCCCGCCGACAGGAAAACTACGGTGTCTTCCACGAAGTCTCCCGCCGCCCTGCCGCGAAGAATGGCATCTTTCTGGATGTAAATCTCGCCTCCGCTAAAAGCTACGGTGCAAGATCTCTCACGTGGGGCTGGTATCCCACCGTCAATCTCTACGACGACGCGATGGTCATGGACAACGCCTGCTCCATCGCCGGCCAGCTCCTCAGCGCGCGCCGTTTCGCGCCTGACGCCCGCCTGCGCATCGACCCGATCGCGCTCGAGTCGCTCCATCCCCGCGCCGATCCCCGCGACCCGCGCAACGATTCACCCTTTGCCGCCGCCTGGCTTGTCGCCGCGACAAAACACCTCGCGCTCGGCGGCGCGCACGAAGCGGCCTTCGCTCTCGACGGCCCGTACGCTCGGGCCGTGCTCGACGCGCTCACCCGATACGTCGAGTGCGCTGTACGCGACGCGACCGTCGCAAGCGAAGGTCCGGCGCCTGTCACCGCCTTCGCGCTCGAAATCAAATCCGGCCTCGCGCTTTGGCTCGCAAATCTCACCGCCGAGACGCAGCCGCTCAACCTCGCCGCACTCCCTGCGACGACCGCGTTCAACATTCACCGCCTTCACACTACTACCGGAGCCGCCTTCCGCGAGTTCCCCGGTGGCTTCACCGACACCACTGGCTGCGCCTCACTCCGTCTCGCTCCACACGAAGTCTGTGCGCTTGTTCTCGACTAAACGAAAATGAATCCAACTGTTCCCAAACTGATAGTCGGCGCTGTCTTGTTCGAAGGGTTTGAGTTGCTCGATCTCTATGGACCGTTGCAAATATTCGGGCTGAACAAAGACAAGCTTGAGGTCGTCACGCTAGGCCTGCGCGTCGGCGAAGTCGCCAGCAACCACGGTAAGGCCGGTTCACGTGGCGTGATCGACCAAACTTTTACCGATTCTCCGGCCGTCGATGTGTTGCTCATTCCCGGCGGCTTTGGCACGCGCAAGAAAGTGGACAACGCAACCCTGTTGGACGCCATACGGACCACTGCCGGACGCGCAACCTACGTGATCACGGTGTGCACAGGTAGCGCCCTGCTAGCGCGCACCGGACTTTCCGACGGAAAGCGCGCGACCTCCAACAAGCAGGCGTTGAAGTGGGTCATCACGCAGGGGCCTAAGGTCATGTGGGTGCCCGAGGCTCGCTGGGTTGAAGACGGAAAATTCTTCACGGCTTCTGGGGTCTCCGCTGGCTTGGATGCGACGCTCGCGCTTGTCGCGAAAATCTTCGGCCGCGAGCGCGCCCTTTCGAACGCCGAAGGCTCCGAATACGAATGGCACGAGGACCCAACGTGGGATCCGTTCGCGAAACTCGCCGGCCTGGTGCCCTGACTTTTTATTCCTGCCGATCCGTGAAACCCGTGGTTAAAACATTCCGTCCCGCCCCATGAAAAAGAAACCTCTCCGCTTCGCCCTCGCCGGCGCCGGCTTCTGGTCTCACTTCCAACTGCACGGCTGGCGGGAACTTCCCGGCTGCGAGTGCGTCGCCGTCTTCAACCGCACGCGCGCCAAGGCCGAGCAACTCGCCGCTGCCTTCGGCATCTCGGCCGATCGCGTTTACGACAACTACGAGCAGATGCTCGCCTCCGAGAAGCTCGACTTCGTGGACATTGTCACCGCCGTCGAGCAGCACGCCGCCATGACCCGCGCCGCCGCCGACCGCGGGCTCGACGTCGTCTGTCAGAAGCCGATGTCTACCGACTACAAATCCGCCGCCGCCATGGTCGCTCACTGCCGGAAGCGAGGCGTGAAGCTCTTCGTGAACGAGAACTGGCGCTGGCAGCACCAGATCCGCGCCTTCGCCGCCGCGCTGCGGCAGGCCCCGCTCGGCAAGGTGTGGCGCGCCCACATCAACTACTGGAACAGCTTCCCGGTCTTCGACAACCAGCCCTTTCTCAAGGAACTCGACCAGTTTATCCTGACCGACATCGGCACGCATATCCTCGATGTCACCCGCTTCCTGTTCGGTGAGGCCGACACGCTCTACGCCCGCGGCCACAGCGTGGCGAAGGGCATCAAAGGTGAGGACGCCGTCTCCGTCCTTTTCGGCATGAAGAACGGCATGACTGCCTACGCCAACATGAGCTATGCCTCACGCGTTCACGGCGAGCGCTTCCCCGAGGTCTATATCACGGTCGAGGGTGAGGACGCCTCCATCTCGCTGGACTTCGACTTCACCGTGCGCGTTACAACGAAGAGCGGCACCACCGAGACGCGCCATCCTCCGCCACATTACGCCTGGGCGGACGCCCGTTACGGCATCGTCCACGCCAGCATCGTCGAGGCTCAACGCAACATCCTCGCCGGCCTCCAAGGCGAGAAAGCCGCCGAGACCACCGGAGAGGACAACCTCAAGACCCTCCGACTCGTCTTCGGCTGCTACGAATCCATCAAGTCGGGCAAAGTCGTGAAAGTGTGAGTCGCAGTTCAATGACCATTCGTCCTGCGGCCTGCCCGACAATCATCGGGTGGCGCTGGCTCTGGGCCGGCTTTGCGGTGGCCTGTGCCGTCGCCCTCATCCCGGCCACCCGCCGCATGCTGCGGCATGCTACGACGCTGGCCGACGGTTTCGGGGAAGAGCCGGCCGGCGGACTGCTCGCGGGGTGGCGCCTGATGCTGCGCGACCGGAGGTTTCTGCTCCTCCTTCCCTGTTCGCTGTTCTCACCGTTTGTGGTCACCGCCCTCATGCTTTAACAGATGCCGCTGGCGGCAGCGAAAGGCTGGAGCTACGGCCGGATGCCAGGATGCTTCACCTTGTTTGCCGCCACAAAAGTCGTGGCCTCGCTGGTCATCGGGCCTTGGCTTGACCGGGTCGGACCCGTGCGGCTAATTGCCGCCAGCGTGCCGCTGCTGGCGGAGGCCACGGCCGTCCTGGCGTTGGGTCGGGCACCACTCACCGGAGCCGTGGGTTATTTTCTGGCCGGGCTGATCGCCCTTTCCGCACTGCCGGTGTTCCGCGCCATCGCTTTGATCCCGGCCCCGCGCCTCATGGGGCATACTGTTGCTCGATGAGGGGCGCGAGATGCTCCTTCCAGATCGCGTGGCCGGCCTCGTTGAGATGCACGCGGTCGGGCTTGTAGAGTTCGGGCCGCAGCCGGCCGTCGGGCGTCAGCATTACGGTGGTGAGATCGACGTAAGGGCAGAGTGGTCCTTCGCGCACAGCGCGGCCATGACTTGGTCGAAACCATGTCGCCGGCACCGTCTTGGATTTTCCCGCCGCATCGAAGTTGGAAGCCTGCGCCACAAAGTGCGGCTCAAAAGCTTGAAGAAATACCTGGTGTGAACTCCGCATCGCCCGGCTTGCCTCTGGTCAGGGGCTGTGCGGCGCCACGCCAGGTTTCACCGCCGTGGCGAAGTAGACCGCGAGCGGCGGGAAGAAAAAACTAACTGCGTAATTCCAGACGAACCTCTCCTTCAGCACCAGCGAGGCGAACGCAACGAATACGGCCAGCGTGATGCACTCCTGAAGGATCTTGAGCTGGTAGCCGCGGAACTGGCCGCTGAGATAGCCGAGCCGGTTGGCCGGGACCATGAGGCAATATTCAAAGAAAGCGATGTCCCACGAAACCAGGATGACATGGATCGAATGCCATGAAGGTGGGCACCGGTGCGGCCGAGGTTGCGGTAGATCATTGGCGGGCCTGCTCCTCCGGCGGCTTGACCGCTGCGAATGCCCGCCAGATCGCGAGGTCGTAGATGATCTTGAGTCCGCCCCCGACGACAAAGCACCAGCCGGCGAGCGCCGGCACGGCCATCAACGGGCCGGCGGCCAGCGGCCCGAGTGCGGTGCCGATCTGCCGGACCGTGGTCGTGATGCCGTTGGCCGACGAGCGCTCGGCCGCGGGCACGATGGCGTTGACGTAGGATTGCCGCGTCGGGACATCCATCTGCGCGATCGCGTGCCGCGCGAGCAGCACACCCACCGCCCAGCCGAACGTCGGCATAAACGGCACCAGCATGAGCAACACGTTCGACGGCAGATGGGTTAACACCATCGTATTCAAAAGTCCGAAGCGCCGCGCCAGCGGCACCGCCACGAGCGCCGATAACCCCGAGAGGAGCGTCGCGCCGAAAAACAATTGGCCGAGCGTCGCAATGTCGGCGCCGAATTTTTGATGAAACCAAAACGCGACGAAGCTCTGCACGATGAAGCCGCCGCCGAACGCATCGAGGGTGAAAAGCGCACTCAGCCGCACAACCGTCCGCTTCGACTCGTGCAGGCCATGCCACGGTGCCGCCCCGCGTGACGACGGCGCCGACGCCGGGATTTCCACACCCGGAGTGAGCCAGGCGAATACCCCCAGCAGCACGCCACCGCCCGCTGCGTAGAGCCAGAGCAGCGCACGATAGCTCGCGACTTCGCTCCACCCGTGGCGCTGCAGCGCACTCGCGAGCCAGCCGCCGAAGAGCGCACCGAGAGCGTTCGCCGTAAACCCCAACACATGCGACCACGCAAAAACGCGCGTGCGCTGTTCGTCACGGATCACCTGCGACAGGCACGCCTGTTCGATGGCGAGAAACGGCCCCACCTCACCGCCCGTCGGGCTCACGACACCGACGATCGCGCCTGCGATCATCAGCCAGTAGAAATCGCTGCCGGCCATCGTCGCGCCTCCGACCAGCATCAGCACCGCCCCGCTGCGCAGCATCCGCCGGCGGCCGAGGCGGTCCGCGCGCGTGCTGATCGCGATCGAGAGGCCCGCGCCGCCGAGCAGCGTGAGCCCGAGCATCAGGCCTACCCGCCCGGCGGAAAAGCCCAGCGCGCTCAGGTAAAGTACAAGCACCACGGCCAGGAACCCGTAGGCAAACAGCCGGACGATGCGCGCCGCGAACAGCAGCATGAAATCGGGAGAGGATGAGGTCGGAAGCATCAGGAGTCGGCGTTCAGCGCTGCGCTTCGACGATCACGCTCACGATTTCATACGGCCGGAACGGAACGCGACCCTCGCGCAGGAGCGCGCCGGGTTTCTCCAGCAGATCGGTGCGGCGCGCGGTCCAGCCGGCAGCCAGTCGCAGTTGCGCCGCGCCGCGGCGGCCGAGTGTTTCGTGCAGACGCAGCGGCCAGCGTCCGCGGGCGAGTGGTTTGGCCCACGAATCGTAGCGGCCGAGCGCGAGCGCGATTTCGTGCCGACCCAGATCGGCGAGATGCGGCGTCGGCGTGCGTTCGCGCAGCAGCGATTGTGCGTAGGCGGCCGCGTGTTTCTGATCGTAGCCCGTGATGGGGACGGTGCGCAGCAGGCTCACGCCGAGGGTGCCATCGCGGGCCGAGAAACCGTATTTCGACCCGGTCACGACCAAGAGTCCGTCGTGTTCACCTTCGTCGCTCACCGCCGCCCAGCGGCTGCCCGGCACTTCCCACATCGCCTCGTCCTGCGGCCGGCCGGGTTGCTGGCTGCGCACCGTCGTAAACACACCGCGATGATATTCGAGATAGCACTCGCCCCGATAGGTCGGAAGCTTCGCGCGTAGTTTCGCCAAGCGGTCGAAGAACGGCTCCACGCCGCCCCACTTCACGCGCGGCAGCGACGCGAGATTCGCCACCCGCCTCGCCCGTTCGCACATCTCCTCGGTCGGGCCACCTCCGCCGTCGCCATAACCGGCGGGAGCGAGGAATTCGTGATGCACATCGCTTTGCCGGTGGCCGAACGCGTGGCCCTTCAGCTCGCCCAGCGAGGTCTTTCCGTTGTAGCCGAAATTCTGGCTGACAATGTGCGCGACGACTTCGCTGCCGTCGTCGCCCCGCCACACAGACGAACTATATGGGAATTTCGTCACGGCTCCCCACGTCATCTTGGTGGTGAAGAAATACTCCACGCCGGTCTGACGCATGAGCTGGGGCAGGCAACCCGCGTAACCGAACACATCCGGCAGCCAGAGCAGCCGCGAAGGTTTCCCGCCACGCAGCCCGGCGAACGCCTGTTGCCCGAGCAGGAAACTGCGGGCGAGCGCCTCGCCGCACGGCGGCAGCGTGTCGGACTCGACCTCCATGGCACCGGAAGCTTCCCAGCGTTTCTGGCCGATGCGATGCAGCACGCGCCGGTGGAGCGTGGGGGCACTCCGGCTCACGGCGGCGTAGCTCGCGGTCTGACTGTAGGCGAAGCGGAACTGAGGATACATGTCGATCGGCCGATCGGCCGTGGCGAAACTGTGGACAGCCTTCGCCTCCCCGACCCGTTCAGGCCAGAGCCAGACGAGATCAATGTGAGCATGCCCAGTCAACACGGCGTCAAGCGCCTGCGGGTCCGTTCGCAACTCTCGGTAGGCAACGCGGAGCTTTTCTCCACCGCGTCGGGTCCCCCCGTGTCGAGCGCGTCCACCGCCTCGTCGAGCAAACGCAGCAGCCGACGGTAGAGCACTGTCACCTGCTCGACCGGTGCCTGATGATGAAAGCGATCGAAGCTATGCTGCGTGGGAAAGTTCACCTTCCGTTCCTCGGTCATCAGCTCGGCGAGGACGTTGAAGTCGTGGTAGACCCTCCAAGCCTGTTCGTCGCGATCGACCAGCCAACCGCCCTCCCAACGGCTGCCCCCGAGATCGAGTCCTGCCGAGGCGTCACGATGCCAGATGGCGCTGCGGACGCAGAGGCATTCCAACCAGGCATCCCGCGCGCCACGCGGCAACGGGCAGCGCCGGTGTGCCACGTCGAAACCATAATGCGGCACGGCTTTGAAATAGAGAGTGGCCTCGCCTCGATCGCGCCATTCGAGAAACGGGGTCAAGCCCTTTAGAAGGGAGGGCTCCACTTTGGGCAAGGTTCTGCGCACCCAGCGTTGATCGAAGAGTTTGCCCCAGTGGTGCGGTTGTCCGAGAGGACGGCGGCGCTCGCGCGTGCCTTCATTCAGCGGCCGATAGGTCGGCCTCGCTAAGGTAGCTTCCGCAGGCAACGGTGCGACCGGATGCCAGACACGTTTTTTCAGCCGCTCGACTGCGCCAAGAACACGGGAGGGCACGAGTTGCAGGAGCGGATTGGGCGGGAGCATCGCGGTCAGCGTTCGGGGGTGCGCGGCAGACGGGTCAGGAGGGTGTCGATGTGCGCGAGCTCGTGCGGTGTGAAGGCAAGGTTCGCGGCGACCGCCTGGCCGCGGACCTGCTCCGGCGAGCGAGCGCCGGTGAGCACACAGGTGACTTCGGGCCGGCGCAGTAGCCACGCCAGCGCGAGCTGGACGAGCGTGCAGCCCTTGGCTTGGGCGAACTCCTTGAGCCGGTCCACGAAGGCAAGATGCGCAGCGAACTCGGCGCCTTGGAACCGCCGGAAGCCGGCGCGTTCGTCGTCCGGCGAAAAAATGTGACCGGGGGCGAACTTCCCAGCAAGCAGACCCTTGGCAAGGGCGCTGTGCGGCAGGACGCCGAGGCCTGCGCGGGTGCAGAACGACAGCACTTCGGCCTCGATCTCGCGGTCGATGAGGTTGTAGCGGTTCTGCACGGAGACGATGCGTCCGAGCGCGAGGGTCTGAGCGAGCTGTGCCGCGTTGAAATTGCTGACGCCGAGGTGGCGGATCTTGCCGGCCCGCTGGGCGTCGAGCAGTGCGGCCATGCTTTCCTCGATGGGGTATTTCGGGTTCCAACTGTGGAGCTGGTAGAGATCGATGCAGTCCACGCCGAGGGCGCGCAGGCTGGCGTCGAGCGCCTGTTCGATGTCTGTCCGACCATAGCGTCCGCTGACTTTTGTGGCGAGGAACACCCGGTCGCGGTAGCCGTCGCGCAACGCGCGGCCGATCAGCGCCTCACTGCCGCTGTAGGCTTGCGCGGTGTCGAGCAGCGTGAGACCGCAGTCCAGGGCCGCGCGGAGGGTGGCGATAGCCTCGGCCTCGCCGACCGCTCCCATCCCGCCGCCGATGGGCCACGCGCCAAACCCGAGGACCGGAACGAGCGGTCCTTCACGACCGAGCTGGCGTCGGGGGAGCATGGGAAGAAAGTCACTGATCACCGAACCAGCATGCCGACGAGCGGCGGCTCTACAACTTTGACCCAGGAGGCGGGTAGTTTTTTGCGGAGTCGTCGAGGATGAGGATCCAATCGCGGCCGCTGGCATCGTGGGGCGGGCGGAACTCGGTCTCGGCTTTTTTGGAGAATTCACCGGCCGGTGTCGCGGCGCCACTGCGGGGGTTGAACCACCAAGCGCGGACTGTTTCGCCGGACAGCAGACCCAGGTTGATTCGCACGAACTGCTCCGAGGGAATGTAGACCATCGCATAGCTGCGTGTCTCGTCCCAAGTGGCACGCAGGTGGTCGCCGGTGCCGATGAACACATCGCCCACGATGAGCGGCGGCTCCGGCGGCCGGGGCACGGGGGCGACGGGGATGCGAGTGAGAAAGGGTCGTGACTCCATCAACCGGCGGGCGTGGCCGACCTGCGTGGAGCCGGGAAAGTTCAGCGCCTCGCGCCACGGTGTGCGTGACCATGACTTGACCCAGCCCTTCTCCGGCGTGCAGAAGAGCCAGATGTCGTGGCAGCCGTAGGTGTAGCCGAGGCTGCCGGCGAAGAGCGCCCAGTAGCAGCTTTTGCGGACGTCGTGTTCGTCGAGCCAGCCACGGGACGGGTTGAACCAGTTGGGATGGTCCTCATAGCCCGCCTCGCCCTCCACGACCGGCCGGCGCGGCATTAAGTCGTAGTCGTGGGCGATCATCTCGTAGTTGTCGCGGTCGCGCCGGTGACCGGACTGGATCATATGAAAATCGAGCCACGACTCCGCATGGACGTAGCGCGACGATGATTTCTGTCCCGGCGGGTGGAAGGTGATGAGCTGTTTGTCGCCCACGACCGAGCGGATGCCCTCGGCGAGACCACGGTTGACGAGGACGTGGTTTTCGGTGGTGAGCACCCGGTCGCCGCCCAGCACCCAGACGATGTCGCTCTTCGCATAGCGCCGGGCGAGCCATGCGCCGTAGATGCGAGCATTCTCGTGAGTGAAAATCTCGGGCCCCTTGCCGAAGAGTGCATTGAATTTGTCTCCCCAGGTGGGGAGCAAAGCCACGACAAGGCCGAGGGAGTTGGCCTTGTCGATGACCCAATCCACGTGCTTGAAATAATCCTCGTTGGGCTTGGTGGGGTCGTTGCCGTCGAGCGGACGGTGGCCGTAGCAATTCGGGTCGTTGAGTCCGTCCTCCTCCGCGAGCGCGACGGCCTGGATGACCGTGAAACCCTTCTTCGCCCGGTCCTCCAGCAGGAGCGCGGCATCCTCTCGAGTGGCGCGGTGGAAGAGTTCCCAGCAGGTGTCGGCGAGCCAGAAGAAGGGACGACCGTCGGTGTGTTGGAGGAAACGTTGGTTGTCGGAAACGCGAAGGTGCATGGGAGATTGGGCGGAAAACTTGGGAGCGGCGGACGCGAGCACGCTCGCGGCGAGGATGGCCGGGAGCGTTTTCATGACGTGCGGGCGACGATGGCCGGGCGGCTGTTGAGTACGCCGCCATCGACCCCGAGTTCGCTGCCGGTCACGAACGACGCGGCGGGTGAGGCGAGCCAACACACAGCCTCCGCCACTTCATCACAAGAGCCGAAGCGCTTCATCGGCGTGGCGACGAGAATGTTGTCGGTGAAACTCGCCTGCTTGCGCGCCTCGGCGTTGAGCGGTGTCTCGATGTAGCCGGGGCTCACGCTGTTCACGCGGATTTGGTATTTCGCCCACTCGACCGCGAGCAGGCGTGAGTAGAGCAACAGCCCGCCCTTCGACGCGGCATAGGCGCTTTGGTTCGGCGTCGCGTAGTGCGAAAGCATCGAGGTGATGGTGACGATGCTACCGCCACGACCGGCGGCAATCATGCGGCGGCCGGACTCCTGGAGGAAACGATAGGCGCCGTGGAGATTGACGTTGAGCACGCGGTGCCACGCCTCCTCGGCATAATCCTCGGCCGGCTGGCGGACGTTGATGCCGGCGCAAAACACGAGGATGTCGGGCGGGCCGACGAGTTTCTCCGCTTCCGCCACAAACGCCTGCACGCTCGCGCGCTCGCCCACGTCGAGCGCGACGCCGTGCGCGAGACGGCCGGTGGCGCGAATCGCCTCGGCGACGGCGGCCACTTCAGCCACCGTGCGGCTGCCGGTCACGACGGTCGCGCCGTAGCCGGCGAGCTTCTCGGCGATCGAGCGCCCGATGCCCCGGCCGCCCCCGGCGACCCAAGCGGTTTTGGATTTGAGATCGGTCATGTAGGGAAAACTTTAGCCGCGGATTTCGACGTTGGTGCGGATAGGGAAAAACCGGAAAGAAACATCCGCATTATCCGCGCAATCAGCGGTGAAACATCAGGAGATTTCGAGGACGATTTTGATAACCTCATTAGGTTTGTCTTTCGCCCATTGGATCGCTTCGGCAATTTTTTCGAACGGCATCTTCGCCGAGATGAAGCGGCGGGCGATGTCCGGGTGCGACGCGAGGAACTCCATGCAACGCGGGAAATGGCCGGCATTGTTGCGCGTGCCGTGAATCTCGACCTCCTTCTTGGTGAGGACGCGGCCGGGGAATGACACATCCTTGTACGTGACACCCGCGATGACGATGCGCCCGCCGCTTGCGACGAGGTGGACGGTCTGACCGATGGTAGATGGCGAACCGGCGCACTCGATTACGATGGCGGCACCTTCGCTGTTCGTCAGCTCCATCACGGTTTTCACGGCATCCTGCTCCGTCGGGTCGATCGCGAGGTCGCAGCCGAACGCCTTCGCCTGCGTGATGCGTTCCGGCACGAGGTCGAGGCCGATCACACGCACAGAAGGATACCACGCCTTGAGTAAAATAAGCGCGGTGAGTCCGATCGGGCCGAGGCCGATGAGCACGAGCGTATCGCCGTCGCGCGGTTCGGCGCGGTGGATCATTTGCGCGCCGATGGAAAACGGTTCGACCAGCGCACCCTGCTCGTACGTCATCCGGGCTGGCATCGGGTGCGCGTAAGCGGCGGGCACAGTGACAAAATCCGCGAAGCCGCCGGCGCGCAACACGCCGATCATGTCGATATGTTCGCAGCAGTTGTATTTACCACGGCGGCACGGGAAACATTTGCCGCACGGGATGCCCGGCTCGATGACGACGCGATCACCGACACAGGGGGTCGTCACGCCGTCGCCGAGCGCGACGATTTCGCCTGCGAGTTCGTGACCGAGGATTTGCGGGAGCGGCATCGGGCTGGAGCCGTCGAAGAAATGGAGATCGCTGCCGCAAATCCCCGCGCGCCGAATCGCAACGAGCACCTCACCCGCCTTGGGCTCGGGGCGGGGGCGGGTTTGAAGGGTGAGCCGGCCGGGCGCGTGAAGGACAGCGGCGCGCATACCTCAAACTTGAAACAGCGGCGGCCGGCCTTGCAAGACACGCAGCGCGTTCTCGGCGGCGATCTCGCCCATCTTGCGCAGGCCCGCTACAGTCTGACCGGCGAGGTGCGCGGTCGCGATGAAATTGGGCGCGCCGAGCAAGGGACTGCCCTTGGGCGGCTCCTGCAAAAACACGTCTGTCGCCGCGCCCGCGATCGTGCCGGCGCGGAGGGCGGCGGTGAGAGCGGCTTCGTCGACGAGTTCGCCGCGCGAGGCGTTGATGAGCAGCGCGGTGCGCTTCATTTGGCCGAGGAATGCACGGTTCACGAAGCCCCGGTTCTCGGGCGTTACATTGCAGTGCAAGGACACGAAATCGCTGCGCGCCAGCAGTGCGTCGCGCTCCAGATACTCGACGCCATGCTCCCGCGAGAACGCCTCGTCGCGAAACACATCGTGCACCACGACACGCACGCCAAAACCCGCAGCGCGGCGGCAGACGGCCTTGCCAATCTGGCCGAACCCGATGACACCGAGCGTCTGCCCGGAAAGCTCGAGGCCGACGAACCGCTGCCAGCCACCGGCGAGAATATCGTTGTGGGACGCGACCACCTGGCGTGCGAGCGCAAGCAGCAGCGCCCAGGTGTGGTCAGCCACGGAATCGTTGATCGCGCCCGTCGCGATCGCGACCGGGATGCCGCGTTTTTTCGCGTGATCGAGATCGATGTTCTCGGTGCCGACGCCGTGCTTGGAAATTATTTTGAGCCGCGGGCACGCATCGAGCACGCGCGCGGAGATGCGCTCCGTGCCGGAGATGATCGCATCGAAGGCGGGGGCGACGGCGATGAGTTCATCTTCGGTCGGCTTTTTATCGAAGGCCCAGACGACCTCGCAACCGGCGGCCTGCAACGCGGCCACAGCCGCAGGGCAGTTGGGGCCGAAGGAACGCGACGCGACGAGAATGCGGCTGGCGCCGTTTGTGAAAGGACCGGACATGGCGGTTCAGCCGGAGAGCGCGGCGCGCATCCGCCCGAGATAGGCGACAAGATCCTTTTCGCGGTGGAGGCCCCCGCCGAGGGGTATGGAACTCGCGCCGGCGGCGGCGCACGCGCGGCCGTTGTCGAGTTCGATCCCGCCGGCAGCCTGGAGATCGGCGGGGATTCTTTTCCCGTCGAGCGCAGCGCGGACGGCGCGGATGCGGTCGAGCACGAGCGGATTGAAGGTGCGGCCGCGGGTGCCCTCGCCGGTCACGCGCGCGAGGAGCAGCACGCTGTCGAGCAGCGGCAGCACCGGCCACAGGGTTTCGAGCGGCGTGCCGAGCCCGAGGCAGAGCCCCACCTTCAAGCCGAGCTCCTTCACGGCATAGACGCTCTCATACATCATCGGACAGGCCTCGGCGGGGAGAAATACGAGGTCGGCCCCGGCGTGCTTGAGCGCGGCCAGATGCTTGTGCGGCGTGGAGGAAACAAGGTGAACCTCGAACGGCTTTGGCGTGAGCGGACGCAGCGTCTCCATCGTGCGCGGCGGAAACGCGAGATCGGGCACGAGCGTGCCGTCGAAAACATCGAAGTGGAAAAAATCAATGCCCGCATCGTCGGCGCGCCGCAGCTCGTCGGCGAGGCGGCCATGGTCGGCGTTGAAGAGGGCGGAACCGAGGCGGACGGGCATGGCGAAGGGTCAGTCTTCGAGGGCGAGCGCGCGGACGGGGCAGGCATCGAGGCCCTTCACCGCGAGCGGCAAAGCGCTGAGAAAAAAACGCGGGCGCGAAATGGCGCCAAGGTTGCAGAGGCATTCGAGGACGGGGATGTCGATGCCGTCTTTGAAGAAGAGGTGGTGGTTCGGATGCGTCGCCACGCCGCGCACCTCGAAACCGGAACTGTCGGTGCCGAGGAGCTTGATTTTCCGGTCGAGCGCGAGCCACTGCGCCGCTTCGTGATCCACGTAGGGGCGCTGGTGGGATTCCTCGGTGCGGTATTTGGTCTCGCAGCCCTGCCACATGATCACGCGATCGCCGACCTCGATGTCACCGGCCTTTTGGAAATCGCCGATGGTGATGGGCTCGCTGACTTTCTTGTGGCGAAAATCGAGACGAAGCGCGGGGCCGAAGAAGGCGTCGAGCGGAATCTGCGCGGTGTCCTTGCCGCCGGCGTAAAAGTGCAGCGACACCTCGACGTGCGTGCCGACGTGCGACCACAAATAGACATCGTTCATGATGTCCCCCGCGGGGCCTTTGCGCTCGGAGCGCTGCTTGAGCTCCAGGCCATACTGTTCCTGGCCGGGGAGCATGATGTGGGATAACTCCACGATACGTTTCGGTATAGCGATCATAGCAAGTTTTAGGAGGTGACGACCTTCGCGCCTGGCACCGCGACGTCCGCAAGCAAGGGCGTGCCACCCGCCGCACGAATCGCCGCAGCGACCCGCGCCTCGGTGCCGAAATCGACGAGCGCAATCATTACGCCGCCACCGCCAGCGCCGGTGAGTTTGGCACCAAGCGCGCCGGCACCGTTCGCAGCCTGACACAGCGCGTCGAGTCGGGGGTGGGAAGCGCCGATTTGCCGGAGCAGCCCATGCGCTTCGTTCATGCGCGCGCCCAGCGCAGGCCAATCTCCGGCGGTCAGGGCTGTCCGGGTATAGAGGGCAAGGCGCCCGAGTTCGCGAAATATTTCCACCCGCGTACCATCTTCTTCGATCCAGGCGCGAACGCGGGCATTGACGCTGCCCGTCGTACCCTTGACGATGCCCGTGTTGCCGATGACCAGACGCAAGCCGGGCGGCACGGTCAGTGGCCGGCCCTGCTCGCCATCGCGATACTCGATCGCTCCGCCGACGAGAGAAGTCTGCGTATCGAGCCCCGACGCGGTCCCGCCGTGCGCCACGCGGTCGCCGAGCAACGCCCACTCGCTCACCTCGGCGCGCGAAGCGAAGCCGCCCGATGGGCGCAGCGTCTCCGCCAATGCCAGCCCGAGCGCAGCGTGCGCCGCGCCTCCCGAGCCAAGTCCAAAGCCGATAGGCAGCTCGCTTTGAAACGAGATGTGTTGGGCAGGCAGATCGAGATCGCGGGTCAAGCGGCCGACAATGTATTTCGACGACGCGAAGAAATCGCGGGCCGTTGCGTCGGCGATGAGGGTGAATTCTCGCGTCGCAAGCGCCGTGTCGATCCGGTCGGCGAACTCGATAAGATCGGCAGCCGGGTAATCTGCCCGTCGCCCAGCGGAACTTATCGTGCAGTTCCCATCCGGGCTGTCGGCTACCTGGCACGTCGTATGGAGTCCTACACTCACGGCGACCGCGAGCTGCCCGCGATTGACCGCGTGCTCCCCCAACAGGACCACCTTTCCCGGGGAGCGGGACGTGAAATAAAGGGCGGGTGAACGGGCGGTCATGCTACAAGCGGAGCGACGAAGTGAGCCACACTAGCGCGTCGTCCTCGGACGGCACAAGGAATATTTCGTAAGCTTTCGAAATATTAGGCAGCTTTTAGTAATCACAGGGTTGGCCGGCTGGCACATTTCTAACTCCCCTGTTCGAGCAAAGCGCGCACGCGCCCGATGATCGCCTGTTTGCGGGCAAACAAATCGTTCGCCTCGCGCGTCAGCACGTCGCCCCCCAGTCGCGGCCATTCTCTCACGAACCCATCGAAGGCCTCGAGTGGGCGCTGCCCGGCGACGATCGAAGCGAAGATCTGCGCCTGACGTTCGGCGAGGTGCGGCAACAAGCGGGTTGCAGAGGGCATTATGTCGGGCAAGGCGAGGGAATCGGTCAGACCCCAGGCCGGCCGGTTGTAAGTCTCGCGATAACGCCGTTGGGCCGCCGGCGTGAAGCGGTCGACCAGTTTCTGACTCGCGCTGAAAGGGAGAAAGTAGCCGTGGTTGGCGCCGAGGTCGAAGCCGATTCCTTCTCCCAATAACTCCTGGGCGCCCAGCGCGCGTCGATCGTAGGGCGGCAATTTGAGAATCCCGCGTTCGGGATCCCATCTCCAGTGCAGCCCCTCGCGTCCGATGTGCAGCTCGAGATAGGTCGCCTCGTCGCGCGCCGCCTCGTTGATCATGCTCAACACACGCACCATTATTTCCGGCGCGTCTGCGACGTGACGGCCAATCAACATGATTCCGCCCACTAACCCGCCGCCGATACGGACGCCGCACGCGCCAATAGGGCCGGTCGTAAACCACGCCGGCGCAAGTTCCTGGTCGGGATGCACGGTCCGAAACAACGAGTAAACGGACCCGGGATTCTCGAGGTTGAAAACCCCATAGCCCCACGCCAGCATGTAGCCGACCGAGCCCTTCAAAAGCTGGTTGCGCAGCTCGAGATTACCCGACGGTGCCGTGCTGTAATCGGGGTGAATCAATCCTTCCGCATACCAGCGCCGGAGCAACGCTAGGATCGGCCGCACTTCAGGTAGAATTCCGCCCGACACGAGACGCCCCTCCCGCTCCATCCAGCCGTTGATGATGGTTCCGTGAGCTCCGAATATTTCCTGAAAACTCGAATCGCCCGCACCGCCGGTCCCCGGCTTCACGGTGGCCATGCCCCGGGTGTAGCGCCGCCCATCGCGGTCGGGATCGTCGGTGTGAAATTTCCTCAGCGCAGTCTCGAATTCGGCGAGTGTCTCCGGAATTTCCGTGATGCCCACTCGCTCCAGCCAAGTGCGGTTCCACACACCGTTCAGCGGAAACCGCGTGGATAAGGCAAAGGTCGGCAGCCCGATGTTGCGGCCCTCCACATGCGTGAGCATCCACGCCGCCGGCGCGTGCTCCTGCAAGAGTCGCACATAGTCCGGCGCAAATTTGACCACGGCTTCGTAGGGCACTTCCACCGTGAAACCGTGCGCGGCGAAACGCGCCGCCTCTCGCGGGCTCGCAACCCAGAATACATCCGGAATTTCGTCGCCGATGAGCTTGAAACGGATCGCTTTGTCATAACTGAACGACGGGATGAATGCGACCGCGAGCGCGACGTTGAAACGTTCCTCCATCCGGCGCTGCAGCCACGAACCTTCGCGTCCGCCCTCGGCATAACACGACCCCTGCCAAGCCAGGGAGAGCTTGCGGTCGGGATCGTCGATCGTGGCCGCGAGGCGGGCCGGCCAACTCTCGAGTGTCGGCGACTCGCGCCGGACGCAGCCGATCGCGGCGGCAAGCCCGACCGCAACACCCGCCCACCGCAGGGCGGAGCAAAGTCTGCCTCCTGCGCGCCGCACCGGATGCCCTGAGCAACGACGATTCACTCTTTCACGCCGCCGAGTTGGATGCCCTTGACGAAATAGCGCTGCACAAAGGGATACACCGCAAGGATGGGCAGCACCGTGATCACCGTGACGGCAGCTTTCAAGGCATCGGGCGTATAGAGCTGCTCGTTGAAATTCGGAGTGCCGAACTGCATGTCCTTCACCGAGTTTTCGATCACGATCCGCTGGAGAAAAATCTGCACAACCTGCTTTTCGTTCGAGGTGATGAAGATCATGGCGTCGAACCACGCGTTCCAGTGGATGACGGCGGTCCAAAGGGCGATGGTGGCGAGCGCAGGCTTGGACAGGGGAAGAAAAATGCGGAAGAGAATCGCGAAGTCGCTCGCGCCGTCGATTTTCGCGGCTTCCTCGTAGCTGGGAGGGATTTGCTGGAAGAAATTTTTCAGGATGATGATGTTGAACGCCGTCAACATGAGCGGTAGCACCAGCACGAGGCGGTTATCGATCAGTCCGAGGTTTTTCAGCAGGAGATACTTCGGCACGAGGCCTCCGCTGAAGAGCATCGTGAACAGAATGTAGAAGACGATCTGGCGGCGCCACGGGAGATTGGGCCGCGAAAGCGGATAGGCCGCGAGCGACGTCATGAGCAGCGTGGCGGCGACGCCGAGCACGGTGCGCACGAGGGAATTTCCGAAGCCCAGGAGAAACCACGGATCGTGGAAAACCATGTCGTAGCTGCTGAGGGAGAAATTCCGCGGCAGCACGAGCAGTCCGCCGCGCGCCACATCGGCCGCGGTGCTAAAGGAGAGCAGCACGACATAGACGAACGGATAGAGTGCGAGCAGGCCGACGACGGTCAACACGGTGACGTTGAGCCAGTCGAAGGCGCGTTCGGCGCGGGAGCGTTGGAAGGGCATGGGGAGAGAGGCCCGAAGAAGGGGAGACGGAGAGATGGGGAGACGGGGAAAACTCGTCTAGCGGTTAGAAAATGCCTTGCTCGCCGTTCGTCGCGCGGCGGGCGATGGCGTTTGCGGCGACGAGGAGGCCGAGGCCGATGACGGATTTAATCAGATCGGTGGCGGTCGAGAGGCCGAACTCGAGCTGCATGAGTAGACGTAGGGCGTAGGTGTCGACGATGTCGCTCACGCCATAGACCACGGGGTTGTAGAGGTTGTAGATCTGGTCGAAACCGGCGTTCATGATGTGGCCGAGGTTGAGGATCAGCAGGACGACAATCGTCGGCGCGAGCGACGGGAGCGTGATGTGGCGCACCTGGTGCCAGCGGTTCGCGCCGTCCACCGTGGAGGCCTCGTAAAGTTCAGGCGAGATGCCGGCGATCGCGGCGAGGTAGATGACGGCCCCGTAGCCGACCGAGTGCCATACGCCGGTAACGATAAGGAGAAACAGAAACCAAAAATCGTTGCTCAGGAAACTCACCGGCGAGCCGCTGAACTGCGCGATGGCCTGGTTGATCGGACCGGTGGTGGAGAACATCAGCAGGAAAATGCCACCGAGGATCACCCAAGAAAGCAGGTAGGGAATGTAGGTGACGGTCTGCACCGCTTTCTTGAACCAGAGCACGCGCAGCTCGTTCAGCATGAGGGCGAGGACGATCGGGGCGAAAAAGCCGAAGACCAGACGGAGTGCGGAAATGACAAAGGTGTTGCCGAGCGCGGCGCGAAACTGCGGGTTGGTAAAAAGTTCGCGGAAGTTGTCGAGCCCCACCCAAGCGCTGCCGAAAATCCCCTCGGCACTGATGAATTTCTTGAACGCGAGGATGAGCCCGACCATCGGCGCGTAGTGGAAGACGGCGAAGTAAACGAGTGCGGGCGCGAGCAGTAGAAAGAGTCCGCCGTGGCGCTGCCGGAAAGTGCGGGTCGGCGCGCGTGCCGTCAAATGGCGGGGCGAAAGCGAGGGGGCGGGAGTCATGGTGCGGGGGGAGCGGGGGATTTTTCGGCAACGAGGAACGCGGCGACGCGCGCGCGGATGGCCTGCTTTTGCAGGTAGAGTTCGTTGGCCTCGCGCGTGAGCATATCGCCGCCCTCGGCCCGCCAACGGACGACGAAATCGTCGAAGGCTTCGATTGGGCGCTTGCCGATAATGATTTCAGTGAAAGTCGTGGCCTGGAGGTCCACGAGGCGGTGCAAGTATTTGTAGGCGGAGGGCACGGTGTCGGCCATCAGCAGCACATCGGAGAGTCCCCATTCGGGCCGCATGTAGGTTTCCTGAAATTGACGTGCCGCTGGAATGGTGTGGCGGTCCACCACCTCCTGCGGCGCGCTGAAGGGGGCGAAGTAGCCGTAGTTGTTGTCAATTTGGTTGGTGATGCCTTCGCCCATCAACTCGGCCGAGGCCACGGCCCGCGTGTCGTAGGGGGCGCGCTTGCGGATGCCGTAGTCTTCATTCCAATCCCAGTGCAGGCCGCGCCGGCCGACGCGCAGCTCGATGAACAGCTCGGGATCGCGCGCCAGCGCGTCGAACATCGCCAGCACGCGCACGAGTTTCTCCGGTGCGCGCACGAGCTGGGGCCCGAACACGATCACGCCGCCGATCGAGCCGTCCCATGTGCGGACGCCCCTGTGTCCGTCGGGGCCGATCGGAAACCAGCCGGGAGCGAGTTCCTCGCCGGGATGAATCGCCTGGTGCAGCGACTGGAGCGAAGTCGGATATTTTTTTTCAAAAACACCGTAATTTCCGAGATTGAACCCCATGATGTAGCCGACCTTGCCTTTGAAGAGCTGGCTGCGCACCTCGAGGTTGCCGATCGGAAGCGTCATGTAGTCGGGGTGGATGAGACCGTCCGCATACCACCTGCGCAGCGTCTCGAGGGCGAGGCGGGCGCCGGGCAACGTGGCGCCCCACACAACGCGGCCCTCGTGGAGCATCCAACCGTTTTGCATCACGCCGAACGCACCGAAAATTTCCTCGAAGCTGCGGTCCAGCGTCCCGCTACCGGACGAGCTGCCCGGGCGCCAAGGGCACATGCCGAACGTGTCCTGCTGGCCGTCGCGATCGGGATCGCCAGTGCGAAAGCGACGGAGCGCTTCCTCCATCTCGACGAGCGTTCCGGGCGTTTTTTTGATGCCCACACGCTCGAGCCAAGTGCGATTCCAGACGCCGGTTTGCGGCAGGCGCGCCACCGTCGTGGTGAACGTCGGGATGCCGAAGTTTCGCCCGTCGACCAGCGAAAGCAGCCAGGCATCGGGCGCGTGGCGCTCGAGTAGACGCAGGTAGGCCGGCGCGTGGTGCGCGAGCGTTTCGTAGGGCACCTCGGTAATGAAGCCGTGTGCCGCGGCGCGCCGTACCTCGCCCGCATTACGCAACCAGAACACTTCCGGAATCTGCCCACCGGTGAGCCGCAACTTGAGCAACTTGTCGTAGCTGAAGACCGGCATGAAACTCACTTCGAGCGAAAGGTTGAACTGTTCCTCCAACCGGCGTTGAAGCCACGAGCCGGGCTGACCACCCTCGGCGTAGGGAGAACCCAGCCAGACGATCTCAAGATGCCGCTGCGGATCGTCGCGGAGCGCATTGAAGGTGGTGACCAGCTCGGCGGTCGAGGCCGGCGTAGCGGCGCGGCGGCAGCCGGACGGGGCCAGCGACAACCACAGCGCGGCCAGCACGGTGAGCACAATGCGGGCAGGGTATTTTTTGGGGGATGCGGAGAACACAGCTTATCCGTAACGATGCAGTAGGAATTCGTTTTTGAGGTAATTTTTGCTTGGAAGTGCTACGCAAAGACTGGCCGAGTTCCGACTGCATTGCAATTGGCGTTGGGCGGGAGCAATTTCTCCCAAAGGCCTCGCCACCAGTCGCGTTCGTGGGGTGGGACAGCGAGTTTAATCGTGGTTTTTCCCTGTGGACGACTGATGATTCCGGCGGTCACGAACATCCAATAGCGCAGGGTGCCCAGGGTCACCGCCTCGAGCCAGCCGAGCTTACGCTCGAACAGAACGATGAGGTTGTGGGCGAGCACCCCGAAGCTCAGCGCCGCTTCCGTCGCCCAAAAGTCTTTGCACACCAATTCGGGCAGGCCGTAACCGGCATCCAACTCCTTGATCCCGTTCTCGCAGGCGGCCCGGCCGTTGTAGTCGCGCCAGACTGTCACCGCCGGCACGGTCCGCGGTAGATTCGTGTCCAGCACCTGGTACAGGTAACCCGGACAGTCGATGAGCAGTTTACCGCCGGAAAGGCTGCGTTTGTCTTTGATGCGGTGGCGAATCGCGATGAAGCGCGCGGTCGCGGGCACATCCGCGTCTTGATATTCGAGTTCGGCCGTTTTGGTGCCGACGCGGGTATACCTGACCTCGACGCCGTCCTGGTGGCCGTCCTCGTGCAGCAGGCGCGTCGAATCCAAATCCAAGGCGTAGCCCTCGGCTTTGCCAGGCAGTTTTTGCATCGCCCACGCAAAAAGCGGGCGGAAGCAAGCCAGGTTTTTGCCGGCGCTGCTGAAACCTTGGAAGAAACGCGTGAGCGTCGATTGGCCTGGCACCCGTTTTATCCCCAGCAGCGCTGGCATCATCGGATCACGCCGCAGGTATGCGACGTGGGTGGGCTTTTTCGCCCCGCACAACAGTCCCTGCACAAAACCGAGCACCTTGGTCAGCGGACTCAGCGCGTTGTTCGAGGTCGGATTCGGATGCGGCAGGCACCCAGCTACCAGTTCCCCCCAGCCGCTCTCGTGCACAAACGACCAGAACGTTGCCGTGCCCGCGTGCGCGCTCAGTTGCTGCTCGGTGAACTCGATTTGGATCGACTGGCCCACACTTTCGAACTGGATTTTTTCGGCCATCGTTTGGTGAATCGGGCTTTCGCCCTTCGATCGATTCTTTCTCACAGGCATCCCATAGGCGGGAGAATGAGTTCGTAAGTGGTTGATGAATCGAGGGGAGAGCGCGGCGGGTAAGGAGGGTCATTCATAAATGTCGGAGTTTCCGAAGGGG
>Ga0105049_10002074_pt1 | contig 23701 bp, 28 predicted proteins | sample MAT06_FD_78087 | JGI IMG/M metagenome (GOLD analysis project Ga0105049, IMG submission 78087) | Freshwater microbial communities from Lake Fryxell liftoff mats and glacier meltwater in Antarctica - MAT-06 | ecosystem: Environmental > Aquatic > Freshwater > Ice > Liftoff microbial mat | place...
AATAAACCAATTATTGCACCAACAAGCACGCTAGTATATTTATTTTGGCTGAGTGGACAAATGCCAAACGCACATCCAAAAATTTTCCAATACAAGAAACCCGCTGCGGCTCCAATTAGTGTTACAATTATTACTGTCATAATTACAATTTTTAACTATTTATAAATGGTATTATTGCTTCTTTTAAATAAGGCAATGTTACAACGCCTGATTGGCGCCAAACTGCCTTGCCACTTTTAAATAATATAATAGTTGGCACACTTTGAATTCCAAATTGTGCTGCAATATTGGGATTTTTATCAATATCAACTTTTATTACTTTTACTTTATCGGTGTAAGAGACTGCAAATTGTTTAAGTATTGGCGCTAAAGTTTTGCATGGACCGCACCATTCGGCGAAAAAATCTACCAAAACAGGCTGTTCTGCACTAATAATTTCCTGAAATGAGCTTTTTTGAGTCATATCCTTTTATAAAACTAATACACAAAGTTGCTAATTAGTTCCCCTTTAAATTGTGACTTTTATCACGCTGGTTTTTGGAACACGACAAACACTTCGTTACCAATGCGTTTTTCGTGCGAATTATAACAACCAGCAAGTTTCAAAATTTGAAATTTTTCGGAAAACAGGCTACTATATTCTGCTGTGGTACCGCCAAAAGGAGGGCCAGCTTTTTCAAATGGTGTTTTAAACATCACCCCAACTATTTTGCCGCCTGGTTTTAAAAGTTGATACATGTGGTCAACATATTGTTTGCGCAATACAGGGTCGATAGCACAGAAAAATGTTTGTTCAATTACAATATCATATTGCCCTTCATGTGCAAAAAAATCTGCTTGAATTACGTGACATTTCGATCTACCCGATTCTCCTAAAACATTGTTTAAACGTTGAACAGGCCCCTCAGCAATGTCGATAACTGTAACATTAGTAAAATCACTATTAACTAAATATTCCGCCTCGTATGAATTGCCACACCCAGGAATTAAAATTTTTAATTCCTTGTTTTCTATTTGGTCGAAATAAGCCTTTAACGGAGGTGAAACTTCACCCATATCCCAAGCAATATCGTGCGCTTTATAACGCTCTTGCCAATAGTCCCCTGATAAAAAATCTACCATTATTTTACTTTTTCTATTGCGTTACGATGTAATTTAATTATTCCGTTTTGTTCTATCTTTTTGAGCAACCTCGATATAACTTCCCTTGTTGAATTTAAATCAGTAGCAATTTGCTGATGCGTAATTTGTAGCATATTGGTTTCAAATTCTTTAAATTGGGCATTCAAATAATTCAACACGCGCTCATCCATATTTTTAAATGCTATTTCATCAATTACATTTAATAAATTTTCGAATCGGGTGCGATAGGTTGCAACAACAAAATAATACCAAGTTTTAAAATCGCGCATTAAAACGTCCATCAATTCCAATGGAATTAAAATAGCAGTAGTGTCCTCAATGGCAACACCAGTTACTTCGCTTGCCTTATTTCGTGCTGCACAAATCATAGATAATGCACATGCTTCGCCGCCTTCTAAATAATACATAAAGTATTCACCACCATCTTCGCTTTCGCGATATAATTTCACCATGCCATCAACAACTAAAACAGTTGATTTAATATAAGCTCCCGCGCGCATTATCACCTCATCGCGATAAAAAGTGCGCAGTGTTCCTACTTCAGCTATTTTTTCAATTAATTGAGGCTCAAAATGCGGAAAATGCTTTAACAAACTTGCTTTTATCTCATCCATGGTAGGACAAAAATACGCGAGATTTAAGAACTTTTTTTTCGTTTACCGAAACGCAGGTATAATGCACCACTGGCGCTAATTAGGAGCAAAATCCAAGGTGTGCCATGCAACAATACATCGAACCAATCCATGCTAGTCATGCCAATAGCGCCGCCTGCTATCCAACGCAACTTGCCTACAATATGTGGTTCTGGAGAAAATGGAGCCAATCCCAACGTTAGGCTAAATAATAGAAAATATTTCCAACTATCAAAAAATACTTTACCCGACATATTTCCTCAATTTTGTCCAGCTACCTGCATTATATACTTCTTTAAAACCACTGCCTAATAATACACTTTTAGCTGCACCACTGCGCATACCTGACGCACAACATACAATAATTGGAGTGTCTTTTTTAATTTTTTTTATGCTTCCTTTTAAGGTATCCAACGGAATATTTACTGACCCTGAAACATGACCAGAACGATATTCTTGCACCGTTCTAACATCAATAATTACTGCGCCATTATCAATTAGTTCTCCATAATTTAAAGACGAACCACCAAATACTTTTTTTAAGAATGATAACATGTTTAATAATTTTTATACGAGTTCATTAATAGTATGCCAACTTCCGCCATTATAACATTGTTCAACACCAACGGAAGTTAAATATTGTGTGGCCTGAGCGCTGCGCATACCAGAAGCACAGCACAAAATAATAGGTTTAGGCATTGCCTTTAATGCTTCCACATTATCTGGTAGTTCATGGAGCGGAATATTAACTGAACTAGCCACGTTTCCGCCGGCAAATTCAGTTACCATACGCACGTCAACAATACTGCGCGCTGGTGATTTTAAAATTGCTGTTAATGTCATTTCTTTGAATTTAAATGCAAAGATAGGTTGAGCAAAAAATGGAGTTTGTGACAAAGGTTACAGGGGGAAGGATTTGTTGATTGAACAAAATTTGAAAATTGAACAAAATTTTGGAATGGAATGGTAATGGACAATATGTAATTGGGAGGGAATTGGAAGTTAAAAGTAAGAGGACAGTAATCTGTAACGTAATAATAGGATTAATAAAAAAAGGCGTAAAAAAAATTCGAGCAGAGCCAAAAATAAAGTTTCTTTAATTTGATTATTCCACGAACTTCGCAAAACACCTAAATCCTAAATATTCAGAATTTGTAGTATCCCCAACAAGTAATTTGCAATTGCCGGATTCACTATTCCAATTTGCACCTACGACAATACCTTCTATACTATTGAATTCTGACACGTTTGAACAAAGGCCTTTTACCTTATTTTTTTTATCAATTTTATAGACATCTGAAAGTATTGGCGTAAATTCATTATTGTCAAAAATGTCTGTTACCAATTCGAACGCTGCCTTAGTTGGCAAATAATAAATAATTTCCTTCCGGTTCTTTTGCTCACCAATTCACTTCTCCATGCACAAAATTGACTTGCTTGAAAAAAATTAATGCCTACCACTGGATAATTATCATAATTGTTTAATTTTAAATAATCACCTGTATAAACGCTATACCAAATTGCAGACTCAGGTAATAGTTTGGTATAGTTAATAGTGTCATTTTGTTTTGCAAAGTACAAAAATTCTCTCCAAGCTAAATTAGTTATTTCGAACTCATCCACATAAAATTCATTTCCAGGAACTGCAACAGTTCCAGTAGGATTATTTTCAATAGAAAACCCCGACTCGGTCTTTCGACTTTATCGGGAATTCCCAGGAAAACTCCAAGTTGAAATTAGTTGATATATACTTTCTTAGAATATCTTTTTTCGTTGGAAAAAATGCTTACAATGTATATTCCTGAAGGTTGATCAATGACAAAACTAGAGGTGAAACTATAAATTGAATGTGAGTAGATTTCTTTTCCTGCTATATCGGAAACAGATAGTTGCACATCATAATATTGTTCGTTCAACTTTACAAAAATTGTGTTGCTGAAGCTATAAACATAAGCATCTAAATTGTTTTCATCTATGACATCAACATAGCTGATTGTATCTCCGGCTGCTATCGGATGAGCGCACTGTGTTTCATACGCAAAATCTTTTATGACAAGTTCACGACCAAAATCTTTTACATCCAACCGAATCCATCCATAGTGATAACAATCCGCAGTATCTTTAAAATATAACCCTAAATAATGATCAGATACCTCTGGATACCAATGACCGCCATAGGGAAAATAGGAAGTATTCTCCCCTCTGAATCTGTAGGCTATTCTCTCCACACCGGCAGTTTGAAATTCAAGACTATCCTGATCAATAAATACTCCCTCGGCAAGAGCATATGGCAAGTACACTGTAAATCCACCGTAGACTGGAAAGACAACATGCAGATTACCTGCAACTAAATTTCCGAAAATCACGGATCCTAAATACTGTGCACTGAAGCGATTGGTAAAGGTATCACCCCCATATGTTCCATCTATAAAAGATAAAGATCTCTTTAAAAATCTGAAATCACTAACTCCATCTTCATTCAAATCAAGATCAAAAGATTCCCAATCCACATTAATCAAAGTATCAGGCTTAAAGTCGCCATAAATCGCTTCTGCCCTTACATCATTTTGAGCAAGTAAAACCGATGCGGCAAACACTGAATATTCGTTGATATGAAATTTTAATTTTTTCACCCTACTGCTTAATAAATTTTCCAACGGTTACATTGCCGGCCTCAGATTTAACGATTATTTGATAGGCCCCATAACTCAGATTGGATATGTCAAGCCTTTGCCCGCTTAAAGCCTCTGTTTCCAAACAAATACTACCGGTAACATTTATCACTTTCACTTGTAATTTACCTTGAATAACGGAATTGTCCTGTAGTCCTATAAGTGTAACTGCATTATTTGCCGGATTTGGATACACCTTCAAATCATAATAACTTTCCACTTCATCAAGCTTGAGGGGATAAAACGCACGAATAGGAATTTTAAAGTAGCCGTAGGTGTAAGCCGGAGCTGTTAGTGTTAGTAAAGAATCTCCCCAAGGTTCATTAATAAGCGTATCTATTTTTCTTATTTCCCACGGATATGGTTCGGAACATGTTGTGTCAGCCGCGAGTGCATATGTTTCATTCAATTTATACAACGATCCATTTCCTTTTCCTGAAGTCGAATATGGTTTTAATGCATCAATACAATAAATTTCTGCGGTATCTACAACTTGAATTTTCCCTCCATCAACATATACCCCAAACGTGCCCGAAGTATTAATCATGTATAGCTGTGTCGTGTCTCTAATAGTACTAAAATAAATGTAGCGGAAATTCTGTTCAGGGTTGATGAAAACTGTCGGCTGAACATTTACAGACTTACTTCCGATTGTGTAATTTGTCTGCAACAATTTCAAATCATTTTTTGGTATCTCACTTAAAAGTTCAAATGCAAATCATGTCGTCATTTTAATGAGGTAATTTCTGCTAAAAGATGAATCCTCGGGTTCGTCATAGGGATAAGAGAGTTTCCCAATCGTATCCAGTTCTTGATTGGTTGCTGGATGGATCATTGCGTTTGTTCCCCCGCCTGCTAAATTGTGAAAGGTTGAAATCGTATGAAAATTTGTCCTATAGCCCGAATCATAATTCAGTTTTACATCTTTCAAAAACCATTCGAAAACGTTATACCCATGCATGAAGCCGTGAGAAAAAACACCGCCTCAATTCAAGTCGGCGGGCTCAAGTGCCGGATCTTGATCTTTAAAATTCCATTCCGTTACCCACAAGGCTTTTGGATGAGATACTCCCGAATAAAATAAAAGCGTATCTCGATGGTCATTATAGGACTCTTTGTATTTCACCTTCAAAAACCTGCTGAAATTGATACGGATGGTATCATACGTGGGTTCAAGTCGTTCATCAAACGTGTCAAACAACCATTCATCATTTGTCGTAATTGTATCACCTAAGTTGCATTCGTATGTTAATTCTAAACCATTAATAGGAACATCTTTCCAGTTATGAGTATCATAATAGGGATGAAGAATTACTGCATCAAAGGCATATCGCTTTGCTGGCATTGCATCAAAAATAAATTCTTTGACGTTATATTTTTCTCGTAACTTAGAATTCCAATTTTCATCAATACTTCTTAAACCATCATGTTATTCATTTGGAGCGAATAATGCTTTGTCAGGATCATGCAGATTTTCTGCAGGAATGTCCACAGGACAGGTAAATAATAAATGATTTTTAAACGCACCGATAAAATCATGATCATCTCAAAGCGAATCTCCGAGCACCTCTTCATACTCAGCATCAACGCCATTCACACCATTCAAATAATCCCAATAATCTTCAAAGGATTCCCACCCCATAATTAATCGAGCGTAATCAAAATATGGTTCGTTACCCATTTCTACGCCAACAACAGTCACCGGATAAATATGATTTATCGTTGAATCCCGGAGATACTTAATTATATCCACGCATTGGGTATCAGTGTTACTAAAAATATATAACCAGTAAACTACGTTCACTGTGGTGCCATTTTCAGTTTCAATCTTCTTCACCATCTCAATGAAGTCATCAATATATTTTTGAGTTGAATCGAGATCATTTTGAGCTACCCATTTTTCCCAATATTTGCTGTATTCAGTTACATAGGAAATATCCAGCCATTCCGATAATAAAGTCGCTGTATCCCCATCATTCAAAATGTCTGTATATGTTGGCGAATCCAAGACACTATCAGTCATATCATAATAGCGAGCTATAGTTCCAATGTCTTAGCCGTAACCTGCCCCTCTAAGACGTCCATAAATTTACTTTCCGATCCCCCAGGGAAGCGTAAATACCTGAGGTTGTAAATCACTTGTCCATTGCCCTTGGTCAAGTGCAAACGTATCATTGGGCATTTGATTTTTAGAAAATATTCCTGCTGTTGCAAATCCGAATAAAATTTTTTGAACAGCCTTCTTCTGCCTTCCTAAATTGATTGTAATAAATGAATCAAGCAATCCTGTTTTCATCCCTTCAATATTTGTTCCAGTTTCTTCAATTCATAATTACCATACTATATCTACTCCATCTACTACTGTTTCCTGAACAAGTCCGGTTGTATCAGGCATTTCCTCTCCCACAGGTGGAATCGTATCATCTGTAATGAGTGCACTTTTAAATACATCATAAAAAATAAATGTGTTTACATCATTCATACTCAGTAAATAGCTGACAGTAAACATGCATGCCACTTAATAGTTGAGCTTGCGGAGATGGATGGATTGATTGGGTTTAGGTTTCATAATGTTGTTTTTTGTGGTTAAAGATTGATTGCTTAGGTGTATATAAAAAAAGCAACGTGGAACTCATAACTCCGTGTTAGAGTCACTGGTGTGCCCGATCCACAAAAGTTAAAGCCCACGCTGTAGCGTGAGAGATTAACCCTCCTTCCGGATTGTTAAAAATTACAAGTTTTCTAAAGAGAAAGCAGTTAAGCGCCTTTATTTTTAATTACCTAGATTTTATCTCATCATGTAAATTCGTTTGTTGCATCCTCGAATGTAGAAATTTAATTGGTAATGACAAATAATTTTTACAAATTCACTATTTATAGTTACGAATCTATGTAGCGAACAGCAAATTATTTAGCACCTACATTTAAGCTCATTCAACTCTCAAATATACATTAAGCAGTGTGCTTGAAACCCCATTAATTGAAAGTTTCAAATAAAATATACATCTTTTTAAATTATCGTAATCCTCATATAAAAAAGCAGAAATAATTCACGTACAAGAATCTCTGTATAAGTTGTTCCAATTCTGAAACAAATCAGTGTCCCACCTCTCCAAAAATTGCTAATTTAATTTCAACTTGTAGTTGATCTAAATACTGGTATCCAAGGAACAACTATAAACCCTATTTACGAGATACTGATAAAATATCTCTAATTGATTGAGAAATAAATGAGTGTTCATCATCAAAGCAAAATTTTGATGAAAAAAGACGGTCTTAACGATATAGCGTTAAGACCGTCTTCGTGGAGTTGGTGGGATTTGAACCCACGTCCAGACAAAGCATTAGCAAGCTTTCTACATGCTTAGATGCTCCTTGTTTGTCGGGAAATTCAGGGTGGAAACACCGAACCTGAGAATCTCCTTATTTCCTTTTTCTCACCTTACTCCGGAAAATAGTAAAGCCAGCCCGATGGAATGACGTTCACCGAAGTTGTACCGGACAACCAACATCGGGAACGAAGGCTACTTAATTCTCTGAATTAAGCTGCCATGGCGTAGTTAGACTCGCCGTGTAAAAATTGTTTTGTAGTTTGATATTAAAGAGCCAATTCTACAATGCTCTGCATGCTTACTTTTCAATGAACAATGCTGTCAATTCCTGTCAACCCCAAGTGCGTAAGGTCATGAAACATTGCTGTTTCATGTTAACTTAACAGCAAAACTACGCCTAAAAGTTCAATTTGCAGGGTAATCTTTTATATTTGCATATAATGGCAGACCAACAGGACACTTCGAAGCGCACTACTAGTCCATACAAACGGATTATTCCCAATATTGAAGATTGGCCTATTCACCGTATCAGCAAAAATCGTGAACAGGTAATTCTAGATGTTGTTGAGGAAACTTTACAAAATATTCTCAAAAAAAATGCTACCGAAAAAGATGTCCATAATGAACTGGCTAAAGCTGTTTATTTGGAAAAAATTCGCGTTGAACGGCCTTGGAAAACAGACCCCGATGATGATAAAGCTTTCTGGACCGATGTTAAAAATCAATTGGTAAAATTAGAAAGTCACCCCGACGGAAAAATTGATAAAGAAATAGAAATTTTACGTGCCATTATTACAAGATACGTAACGGAAATTGTCGGCAATTTTAATAAAAAAACGTACGATTTTTCTGAACGCTTTGTTCCATTTGCTTTTAACAGGTTACTCAATGCCTCACATAGTAGAGCCTTTACGCGATTATTCGGTAACAAAAAAGATTTACTTAAAAGTATACATTTAATTGGCGAAATAGACCAACTCCGCAATCTAGCAAAAGATGGAATTATTGTTGTTGTACCAACACATACCAGCAATATTGATTCAATTACCGTTGGATGGGGAATTTCAGCTATAGGTTTACCTGCGTGTTTTTATGGTGCAGGACTAAATTTATTTTCGGTAAAATTTCTTGCTTATTTCATGAATAGATTAGGCGCTTATCGTGTTGATAGGCGTAAAAAAAACTCGGTATATCTTGAAGCATTAAAAACATACAGCACACAAACCATTGCACAAGGCGGACATAGTTTATTTTTTCCAGGAGGCACGCGGTCCAGAAACAATGTAGTAGAATCGCAACTTAAGCTAGGTTTGCTGGGAACCGCTCTGGAAGCGCAACGCAGACAAATTATTGAAAACAAAGGTGAAAACTTTAAGAAAGTTTACGTTGTTCCTGATACACTCAATTATGGTTTCGTTTTAGAAGCGCCTGAACTTATTGATGAGTATTTAAAAAACGTAGGTAAGGAACGCTATTTTGTTCCATCCGATAAATATTCATCTTCTTATAAAATTTTGAAATTCCTTTATCGCTTCATCACCGCAGATGCCGATTTTACTATTGCATTTGGCCGATGTATGGATATTTTCGGTAATCAAGTTGACGATGCAGGTAATAGCGTAGATCACAATGGCAATAAAATTAATATTACCGATTATTTTAAATCGAAAGGTGAATTAAAATACGACACACAACGCGATGCTGTTTACACAAAAATGTTGAGTGAAGGCATCGTTACTGCATTTAAGAAAAATAATGTTGCGTTGCCTGAACATGTTATTGCATATTCGGCATTTAAACTGTTCCAACAAAAACATCATAGCAGCGATTTATATTCTGTGTTGAGAATGCCTGAAGAATTTCGAGAACTAACTAAAGAAGAATTAAAAATAATGGTTCAAAAGGTAGTTAAACAATTAACGAAACTTGAACACAAAGGCGAAATTCGCGTTGACCCAATTGTTAGTGCCGAAGATACTGATGAACTTATAGAATACGCAATAAAAAAACTAGGTGTTTATCACACTAAACGCCCGCTGTTAAAAACTAAGAAGGGACTAATTAAGTGCCAGGACATGAAGTTGCTGCTGTTTTATCACAATCGCCTAGAAGGTTACGAAATAGAAAAGCATGTTTAAAAAATATAGCGTAGGCGTTGTTGGTGCTGGTAGTTTTGGTACTGCTGTCGCTAATTTATTAGCCGAAAACAATCATGTTTATTTATATTCTAGAAGACTAGCAAACGTTGAACAAATTATAAATTCAAAAATTTCGTCCAATCAAAAAATACATGAAAATATTACTGTTACAAACGACATCGGTTTGTTAACGCGTGAATGTTATTTAATATTCCCCATTGTTTCATCCGATGGCTTTAAAGATATGATTAGAACCATGGCGCCTTTTCTGCGACCCGACCATATTTTAATTCACGGTACTAAAGGCTTGGCAGTAAAAAAGAAAGGTCTTGAAAAATTAAAACAACGTGCACGCATTGCAGGTAAAAACGTGCTCACCATGAGCGAATTAATTCGTTCTGAAAGTGTAGTAGTAAGGGTTGGTTGCATGGCAGGACCAAATCTAGCAAAAGAAATTGCGCAAGGACTACCAGCTGCAACCGTTATTGCGAGCCGTTTCGACGAGGTAATTCACGAAGGTCGGTTAGCACTTAAAAGTCCGCGATTTCAAGTTTACGGTAGTTACGATATTGTTGGTGTTGAATTAGCAGGCGTATTAAAAAATATTTTAGCAATCGGCAGCGGAATTGTAAGCGGACTCAACCTCGGTGAAAATGCGCGCGCTTTATTAATTACTAAAGGATGGGCAGAAATAATTAAATTAAGTGAAGTATTAGGGGCAGATGTTAAATCGTTTTTAGGCTTGGCAGGAATAGGCGATATTATTGCCACTTGCTCCTCTCCTAACAGTCGCAACTATTCTGTTGGTTACCGCTTAGCAAAGGGCGAAAAAATTAGCGAAATCAAAAACTCAATGGACGAAGTTGCAGAAGGTATTAATACTATAAGAATAGCAAATGGCCTAGCTAATTATTACAACGTAAACTGTCCTATTATAAAAACCTTCGCTCAAGGTATTTTCGATGACCTTGATGTAGAAGCCGGGATTGAATACTTAATGAAATACCGAATGACGATGGATGTAGAATTTATTTAGTCGTAAAATCTATCTTATCGCCACTTGCAATGCCATGTTGAGCGCAGAACCCGCCATTCACTTCAACCACGTATATAGCTGGACCTTTCGATGGCAACGATCTATCGGAAAAAGGCGCAGCATCTTCTACAATAGATACAATTTCTTTCTGCGTATTTACATAGATAATATCAAGCGATATAATAGTATTGCGCATCCAAAATGCCTGAGGCTCTTGCTTGTCAAAAATAAATAGCATCCCTTGCTCATTACTCATAAATGAGCGATTCATTAACCCTTGTTGACGTGAAGCTTCATCATCAGCTACTTCTATGTTTATTTTAACAATTTGTGCCCCATCAGGCTTCAAAAAGCTTAATTCACCCTCTTTTTCAAACTTTGGCTGACCGTCGCTGATCTGAGCGTGCTTTATAGGCTGTTCGGTGTTATCTTGGCAAGAAACAACGAGTAAACTAATTATTGACAATATAACAATAGGAAGTAATTTTCTCATAACAAGCATATAAACGACAAATATATTCAGAATAATTGTAAGGTGAGGTTTCTATTTATCGCCAAATTATTGCCTTTCACCGAGAATACAGGTGCAATAGCTGTGCCGAACATTGCAATTAACAAGGCCCACTGTAGCTTTGTATAAAATTAAGCGTAATGCAAATTGTAAACGATCCAAATAAACCAGAAGAGCCGGTTCAGGAACAACGAAAGCCAATAGAACAGAAACGATTTTACTTAACTGGCTTGTTACTATTAGCAGCAGGTGTGCTGTTTTTTATTGACCGTGCCACAAATTTCGACTTGGCATTCCCATTAATTAGTTGGGAGTTCTTTTTAATTGTAGCCGGTATTTATATTGGCGAAAAAAGTTCCTTCACGGGATTTAATTGGTTAGTATGCATCGGAATTGGTGCATTCTTTCTATTCGACGACTTCTTTCCTCAATTTGATTTGAGATATTACTTCGCACCAATTTTACTTGTTACCATTGGACTTTATTTCATATTAGGGCCAAAATCAATGAGAAGAAGCACAAGAAGACACCGACAAACATCTAACTATAATAAGGTAAATAATTCAACCGAAAAAGGATTTACCAGCGACAATTCTTCGGCTGATGATTATATTGATGTAGTGTCTATTTTTGGTGGGGTTCAAAAAAAAGTAACATCAAAACAATTTAAAGGTGGTGAAGCTACCAGTATTTTTGGAGGAACAGAATTAAATTTAATGCAAGCCGATTTTGAAGGTAATGTAATTTTAGAACTCACACAAGTATTTGGCGGTTGCACATTAATTGTTCCGCCACATTGGGAATTAAAAACAGAATTAGTTTCTATTTTCGGAGGTGTTGAAGATAACAGACCGAATAATCATATCACCATCGATAACAAAAAAGTAGTATTGCTAAAAGGCACTTCTATTTTTGGTGGCATTGAAATAAAAAGCTATTAACCGTTAAATAAAATCGTTGTGGCATCAAGTCCTTGGCTTAAAAGCAGCTTTATACGCCCTTTCCTATTGAGTTTGGTTATATGGACCGCACTGCATGCGAGCTTTATTTATTGGCTTGGCTACAGCTTAAATACGGCAATTGCAGACAGCATTATTTTCAATTTTTTACTCGCCGATTTATGTCTTGCACAATTGTTTATCATGCAATATTATAAGCCGAAAAAAGATAAAGCAATTTATATAATTAGCATAAGTGTATTAATTGCTTTAGCAGTTACATTTTCAAGTAACTTCATTCTTGGGTTGTTTAATTTTGACAGCGATGTATACCAGGCCTTCATAAATAAATCAATTCCGGTGCGCATTGTTGTTGCATTTTTATATGCTGCAATAATTAACATGATTAGTATGTTGGTGAATAACATGGAGGAACAAAAAATTAATACCCTTCGCCGTTTCGAAGTTGAACAGCTAAGCAAAGAAGCAGAATTGTATAATCTACGCAGCCAATTACAACCGCACTTTTTATTTAACAGCTTAAATTCAATCAGCGCGCTTGCGGGCTCTAGGCCTGACGAAGCGCGCAACATGATACAACAGCTATCCGATTTTTTGCGCGGAACTATACGCAAAGATAGCGCTCAACTTATTCCATTAAAAGAAGAATTACATCACCTTAACCTATACCTTGAAATCGAAAAAGTAAGATTTGGCCATCGCCTCGAAACAAAAATAGCATGCAATGAAATTTGTGTATCCAAAAAAATTCCATCTTTATTACTGCAACCAATTTTAGAAAATGCTATAAAGTTTGGTTTATACGACACCCTCGACCAGGTTGTCATTTTAATAAAATGTGAATTCGAAGACAACAACCTGACTGTGGCTATCAGCAATCCTTTCGACAAAACATCATCACCACCGAATAAAGGAACAGGCTTCGGATTAAACGCCGTTCAACGCCGATTATATTTATTATTTTCACGAAACGATTTATTGCAAACAATGCAAACTGATAATCTTTTTACCACTACAGTTAAAATTCCACAACCACTTATATGATTAATGTAATAATTATTGATGATGAACCATTGGCAAGAAGTATTGTGCGCGAATATATTGGCCAATACCCAGATATTAATATTGTAGCTGAATGTGGCGACGGGTTTGAAGGTGTTAAAGCCATTACCCAACACAATCCTGAATTAATATTTCTAGATATTCAAATGCCCAAAATAAATGGATTCGAAATGTTAGAATTGCTTGATGTACAGCCAGCAATTATATTTACTACTGCATTTGATGAATATGCCATTAAGGCATTTGATATTCATGCAATAGATTATTTATTAAAGCCTTTTAATAAAGAACGATTTGATAAAGCAATTACACGTTGGAAAGCAATACGCACCAAAACGGACAACACCCCAGCATTACTCGAAACAATTGCTGAACAAGCACATCAACCTCAGCGCATTGTAATTAAGCTGAATAATAAAATTAAAATAATTCCTTTTAGCGATATCATTTATATCGAATCAGCTGAAGACTATGTGTTTATCCATACGCCTGAAGGTCGTTACATGAAACACAAAACAATGACCTTTTTTGAACATGCTTTAGATAAAAATATATTCGTACGTTGTCACCGAAGTTTTATTGTAAACGTGCAACTCATTAATCGCTTAGAAGTATATGAAAAAGATTCGCATGTGGCTATACTTACTTCCGGCGCAAAAGTTCAAGTAAGCAAAAGTGGTTATCAGCGATTAAAATCTGTTTTAGGGGTATAAAATAAAAACCGGAAATATTTGTTCCGGTTTTTACATGATTTTAAGATTTAGGACCCTTTTTGGCTATTTTTTCAGCCTTTTTTTCCTTTTTAGTCTTTTCAGGTTTCTTTTTAGTTTCCTTAACTGCGTTTTTTCCTTTTGCCATAGTTGTAAAATTTATACCGCAATTATACAAAACTCAAATTATTGTTGGTAATACTTTATGCACGCGCGATGTGCATTTTGTAGTAAAAACTAAAAAGCCCCGACTCAAATGAGACAGGGCCTTTAGTTAATAATATTAGCGGATTACATCATTCCGTCCATTCCGCCTGGCATTCCGCCACCCATCGACATTTCCTTTTTCTCAGGCTTGTCAACGATTGTGCATTCTGTTGTAATTAATAAACCTGCAATAGAAGCAGCATTTTCAAGCGCCACTCTGGTAACTTTAACAGGGTCAATTACACCTGCTTTAAGTAAGTTTTCGTACTTTTCGGTTCTAGCATTAAATCCAAAATCAGCTTTGCCTTCGCGCACTTTTTGAACTACTATCGAACCTTCAATGCCTGCATTGGCAACAATTGTTCTAATTGGCGCTTCTAATGCACGCTTGATAATATCAACACCGATTTTTTCATCTTCGTTGGCTACTTTCAATTTATCTAAAATATCTATTGCACGAATGTAAGCAACACCGCCGCCGGCAACAATACCTTCAGCAACTGCTGCACGTGTAGCATGCAAAGCATCGTCAACACGGTCTTTCTTTTCTTTCATAGCCACTTCTGTAGCAGCACCAATATATAATACCGCAACACCGCCGCTTAACTTCGCTAAACGCTCTTGTAACTTCTCACGATCGTAATCAGATGTAGTGGTTTCAATCTGCATCTTGATGGTGTTTACACGAATTTTGATATCTTCTTTTTTCCCTTTTCCACCAACAATTGTAGTATTATCCTTATCTACAGTCACTTTTTCAGCGCGACCTAAGTCAGTTAACTCAATGCTTTCGATGGTTTTACCTTGCTCTTCGCTAATTAAAGTTCCGCCTGTAAGAATAGCAATATCTTGCAACATTTCTTTTCTTCTATCGCCAAAACCAGGTGCTTTAACCGCACATACTTTAATTGTTCCTCTTATTTTGTTTACTACCAATGTAGTAAGTGCTTCACCATCAACATCTTCAGATATAATCAACAATTGTGAACCTTGCTGCGCTACTTTTTCTAAAATAGGAAGCAAATCTTTCATTGTGCTTATTTTCTTATCGTAAATAAGAATGTATGGACGTTCCATTTCTGCTTGCATCTTATCACCATTAGTAATAAAATAAGCTGAAAGGTAACCTCTATCAAATTGCATACCCTCAACTACATCACTGTAAGTATCAGTTCCTTTAGCTTCCTCAACAGTAATAACACCATCTTTAGTAACTTTAGCCATTGCATTCGCAATTAATTTACCAATTTCAGCGTCATTGTTTGCAGAAATTGCAGCAACCTGTTCAATCTTTTTATTATCGTTTCCAACTTGTTGCGCTTGCTTTTTTAATTCAGCAACCACTGCTTCAACAGCTTTGTCGATACCACGTTTCAAATCCATTGGATTTGCACCAGCAGCTACGTTTTTTAAACCTGCATTCATAATAGCCTGAGCTAAAACCGTTGCAGTAGTGGTACCATCACCAGCTACATCACTTGTTTTGCTTGCAACTTCCTTCACCATTTGGGCACCCATGTTTTCAATTGGGTCTTCCAATTCAATTTCTTTTGCTACCGATACACCATCTTTTGTAACGGTTGGTGCACCATATTTTTTCTCAATTACTACGTTTCGTCCCTTTGGACCGAGTGTAACTTTTACCGCATTAGCCAATGCATCAACTCCTGCTTTCAATTTTTCGCGGGCTTCAACATCGAATTTTATAATTTTTGCCATAGTTTGTTTTTTTTATTAATGTTTGATTGTTGTTAGGTTTTGATAATTTAAAAAGGATAATCGTTTGCCCTATTTGCTGTTTATTTATAAAATTGCAAATATGTCAGATTCACGCATAATTAAATATTCAGTGCCTTCAATCATTATTTCAGTTCCTGCATATTTACCATATAATACTACATCGCCAACTTTTACAGTAACCGGCTCATCTTTTTTACCTGGTCCTGCTGCTACGATAATGCCTTTTTGCGGCTTCTCTTTTACCGTGTCAGGGATGATAATACCACCTTTGGTTACAGTTTCAGCTGCAGCAGCCTGCACTAATACTCGGTCTGCTAAGGGTTTAATTGTCAATTTACTCTTTGCCATAATTGTTATGTTTAATCGTTTTGTTACTTAATTTCAATTCCCCTTGTCACAAATTGTGCCTTAAGCCCTAAACCGAAATTTTGGCGGAAGTTTGGGTTATTTTGGCAGTTATGCACTCCTATTGAGGTTGATAATGCAGTTTCAAGTATTTTAATCTGCCATAAATGTCATTAAACTTTAAAGTAAGTTCCTCCAAAACAGCTATGCTTCGAGTTTGGGTTGTCGACGATTTACCTGCTGCGGATTTGCCATAACCACGCAAGTTTACAATACTTTTTATTTGGTAAGGATTGTAATGTATAAAGTTTTAATACTTTGTTATTTTTTTGTAAAATTGCAATTAATCTATGCGTTTAAATTGAAATGCATTTTTACACACACAAAAAACTAAACTACTTATGAAAAAGTTGCTTACAGCATTGCTATGTCTTATTTCAACTTTTGTATTTGGTCAAATTCAATGCGCTAACGATTCAACTGGTTTAATTCCACTTGTAGACTTGGGCACAGGATTTTATGAGGGTCACCAAGGAGGACTATATCCCGGTGGAACTAACGTTATGCCATCTTCTCATAGAAAAAAGGGCAATAACATTTCAAAAGCACTAAAGCCACTCGACAGTCTTGGTAATGTGAACTATGAAGAAGGGAGAATTATTTTCTTGGGACTAGGCGCTTCCCTTGCGTCAAATGCTTTTAATGCCTACATAGATTCAATTAAAATATACGATTTTGAAGGGATGAACAATTGCCTCGATGTGAAAGGCATGTTTTTCGGGGGTAAAGATTTAGATCAAATGATTGACTTTGAAGATAACAGCTATTGGCAAAGTGTTGCCAATAAAATGGAAGACCGCGGTGATACTTACGAGCAAGTGCAAATAATTTGGTTGCTTCAACAAAGTTTTGAAGACACAACCTCAGACTTTGATACTTACTACACGAATGTACTTGCAAAATTTGTTACACTGATGCAAGTACTAAAAGATACTTTCCCCAATTTGAAGCAAGTCTTTTTGTCGGGCGTTCATTATATGGGTTATATGGACCCCTTACACTTCAGATATGACGCATTTGTTGAACCACATGGTTATTGGGGAAATATCGTAATTAAAGAATTAATTGCAAAACAAATTACCGGAGATCCCGCATTAAAATACACAGGACCTGCACCGGCAGCTGCATGGTTAGGTTGGGGACCAAATTTTTGGGCAGATGGTAAAAATCCTCGTGCTTACGATGGCTTATCTTGGGACTGTGATCAATACAGAACGGATGAAACTGGGGGTGGATTCCACTTACTAGATTCAGTTGATGCTTTAGGAGTGGAAGCACAAATGCTTAAAACCTTCTTTACGACAAATACGGTAGCTAAAACCTGGCATCAAGCAGGAGCATTATGGTCGACATGCCCCGAACCACTTAAAACCGAAAACACACTCCAAACCACTAACGCAATTAATATTTTTCCTAATCCTTCAAACGGAACATTTATAATTAAATTACCGGGACTTATAATCAATGATTTTAATCTCATAATTACCGATCAAGTTGGTCGTGCAGTTTATACGCAATCATTTAGTAATTATCAATTTTCAACAATTGAATTTAAATCTCAATTAACACCGGGTATATATTTCGTTCAACTTTACGGGTCTGATTTTCAATTGCAAAATACTGTTGTAATTAGTAAATAATTTTCAAATTATTTTTAATAAAAGGGAGGACTTGTCCTAGTAAGTTTTTCTTCAAACACACACAATTATGAAAAAAACATTTCTTGCTTCAATTTTAGCTATTGCGTGCTTAGGCATCAACGCTCAAGTGCAATGCTGGAACGATTCTACAGGGTTAATTCCTTTGAATGACTTAGGCACAGGATATTATAATGGCATGCAAGGCGGACTTTATTTATCTGGTACAAATATTATGCCTTTGAGCCATAAGAAAAAAGGTAATAATTATTCTAAGCAATTTAAACCACTCGATTCATTGGGAAATATAAATTATGAAGAAGGTGAAATATTAATGCTCGCCTTTGGCGCTTCCATTGCTTCAAATGCCATAAATGCTTTTGGCGATTCATTAGTAACTTACGATTTTGAAGGTGTAAGCAATTGTGTATCAATAAAATCGATGTGTTTCGGTGGTAAAGATTTAGATTACATGATTGATACCGCTTCTGATAATTATTGGGATGGCGTGCGCAACCGAATGGCAGATAGGGGTGATACCTATGCACAGGTGCAAATAGCATGGTTAATGCAACAAAGTGACGGAGATTCTACCGATGATTTCTTAACTTATTTTAATAGTGTTAGTGCTAAATATGTTACTTTATTGCAAATGATGAAAGATTCGTTTCCAAATTTGAAACAAATTTTTATTTCAGGGATGCATTATACAGGTTACATGGACCCAAATCATGATCGTTACCCATCATTTTCAAACCCTCATGACTATTGGGGGAATTTAGTTATACGTGACTTGATTGTTCGTCAAATAAGTGGTGACCCTGCCTTAAAATACAAAGGCATTGCACCAGCAGTTCCTTGGTTAGCATGGGGTCCTTATTTCTGGGCTGATGGTGTTAATCCTAGGCAAACAGATTTGCTTTCATGGAAATGTGAGCAATTTCGTACGGATCTAACCGGTGGTGGATTTCACTTAATAAACGAGCCAGAATCGCTTGGTGTTGAAGCACACATGTTACTCAATTTTTTCGAGACAAATCCGGTTGCAAAAACATGGTATTTAGACGGTATACTTTGGGCGGGTTGTCCAGAAGATACAACGAGAAAAGAAAATGAAAATCTTCCTTTACCTCAAAAATCATTATTGGTTTATCCCAATCCTGCTCATAATGATGTATTAATAAAATTACCAGAACTTATTCAAGGCGAATTTACAGTAGAAATATTAGACGAGATTGGACGCACGGTAACATTTGATAGGTATTCTAATTACAATACTGTTTCCATTCCAATGTCTATTAATTTAACAAAAGGCCTCTACTTCATCAGCGTAATTTCATCAACAGAAAAATTAATTACTAAGTTTATTGTTCAATAGCATTTCGTTTTAATACCCATATTTACCCTTCCATTTATCGCGTAAGAATTTACGGATATCATTTTCTTTTGGATTATTTCCTGGTTCAAAAATTGTTGTGCCTTTTATGGCATCTGGTAAAAATTCCATTTCCGCAAAATTGCCTGGATTATTATGCGCATTCTGATAATCTTTGCCATAATTTAATTGCTTCATTAATTTGGTTGGTGCATTCCGAATTGCCAAAGGAACCGGTAAATCGCCACTACTTCTAATTACTTCGTAAGTTTTTTGCAATGCAGCATACGATGCATTACTTTTTGGTGAAGTAGCTAAATAAATTACTGTTTGCGATAACGGAATACTGCATTCAGGATACCCAAGCATTGTTACAGCTTGAAAACAACTTGTTGCCAGCAAAAGCGCATTGGGATTAGCATTTCCGATATCTTCGCTAGCTAAAATTAACATGCGTCTGGCAATAAACTTCGGGTCTTCTCCCCCATCAATCATTCTTACTAAGTAATACATAGCCGCATTAGGATCACTGCCACGCATACTCTTTATAAATGCAGAAATTAGGTCGTAATGTTGCTCACCGTTTTTATCATACAAAGCAGTTTTGGTATGCGCTAAATTAATTACTAAGGCATCTGTAATTTCAATAGGTTCATCTGTTACTGTTTCTTCAATTAACTCCAATAAGTTTAATAATTTTCTGGCATCACCACCACTCAATTTTATCAGCGCCTCATTTTCTTTAACAATTATTTTTCGTCTCAATAATATGCTATCTTTTGTAATAGCACGTTCAATTAATTGTTCTAAATCTTCGCGTGTAAACTCCTTTAATACATAAACCTGACATCTTGAAAGCAATGCATTTATAACCTCAAACGACGGGTTTTCTGTTGTGGCACCAATCAATATAATTAGCCCCTTTTCAACTGCACCAAGTAATGAATCTTGTTGGGCCTTATTAAACCGATGAATCTCATCTATAAACAATACAATTTTACCAGAAACTTTTGCTTTTTCAATTACTTCTTTAACATCTTTAACACCGGAAGCAACCGCACTAAGCGAAAAAAATGGCAAATTGGCGGCTTTGGCAATAATATTTGCGAGCGTAGTTTTTCCAATACCTGGTGGCCCCCAAAATAACATGGAAACAAGCTTATTTGCTTCAATCATTTTTCGCAAAACCTGACCTTCACCAACTAAATGTTGCTGACCAATGTAATCATCCAGATTTTGCGGTCTTAATCGCTCTGCTAAAGGTGGCGTATCAAAAAGCATGAATGGTAAATGTATTAATTTGTGCTGATAAATATCAAAGTAAATGAATAACGTGATTAGCAAACTTTTAGATGCAGATGCAACCATATGCTTGCCACAAATCAAAAAAATAAATAAGTCAAGATAGTTATGCTTGAAATTAAATAAAGCGGAATAATATTACCTGTTAATCAGATAATCAACCTTCCACAAACAACTCAGGATGTTCTAGTCGTTTAATAATTCCCATTTCGATGTCGGGCAAACTTTCAAACAAATCGAGACAAGTATCAATCACAAAATATTGTGCCTGGAACTTATCTTTTATGTAAGGGGTGTCGAGAATTTTATCTACATTATAATCGATACGTTTCGATGGGATACCTGATTTAAGGCAATAAATACTTTCACCTTGTGATGACAAAATGCCTGAACCATAAATGCGTAATAATCCGTTATCGCGAATCAAACCAAATTCTACTGTATACCAATAAATCCGGGAAATAAGCTCCACCGCTATTGGATTTTCAATATAACTTAATGCAATTTTACTCAATCCGTACAAATAAGCGCAATATGTTTTATTAGTTAAAAGCGGCAGATGAGCAAATACATCATGAAACATATCAGGCTCTTCCAAATAATCTAATTGCTCCATCGAGCGCAACCAAGTTGAAGCAGGAAACTTTCTATTTTTTAATAATTCGAAGAATTCTTTATTGCCAATTAACCCTGCCACTACAACTGCATTCCAACCAGTTAATGTTTCTAATCTTATATTAAATTCATCGAATTTAGGTATTGCATTGGCAGAAAAATGAATTGCCTCTATACCTTGCATGAAAACGCTTGCTGCACGGTCTTGCAACAATGCCATCTGGCGATCAAACAAAATCTCCCAAACCTTATAATGCTCCGGTGTATAGGCAGCATAATCTTGAATCATCTTATCTGTTGTAATCGTTTCCATATCTTGCTTAATATTTACGCTAATATACTGCAATAAACGCAAGGTTGCATGCTAGCAATATAATTTATGACTAAAATATTAACATCAAACCAACATTTTAAGTTTCTCTGGGTGTAATTCAATCATATATAGAAATAGTCAAATTATACCTTAGGCGAAATTTAGTAGGATAAATACCAATGATTTTTATCAATATCTCCATCTTTTGGGATAATGGTATAACTTTTAGGCATCGAAAGCAAATAAATAGGTATGCTAATTGAAGCTGCCATTAAACTATAACCAGCTATGCGGTAATAGCGTTGACTGCGAAATTCGCCGGACGAATAATTGATACTTAGTAATGGCGCTAAAATTAAGGCTGTAAATATACCTGACGCCATTCCGAATGCCGATAACGATTGAAACACATCAGAGCCATTGGTGCTAAATCCCAAAACAGGCATGTTGTATAAATCAATTGTTGCCAAGAAACTTGGTGTTAAATTGCCGTAGACTGATGTTGTGTTTGTAACACCATCGTAACTCTCCTCACTCCATAAACTAATATCCATTTCGTATATAGCAACAAGGATAGAATCATCACAAATAGAATCTAAAAAGCCCAAGCCGTAAAAAGATTTATGGGTATAAATTGAATCGACTAGTTGCTCTTCATAATATAATTCAATATTTCTATCCTCAGGTATCATTACTGCCTCGGTTGAATCTAAAGAATTAATCAAATACTTATAATTTGATTTAGGTAAAAAAGATAGTGCTTGCAAAATAAGGGGTTGTAAATTATACCAATTATTACAACTATCTTTCCCGTTTACCGTTGGCGCTATTGCCTTATTTAACCGTTTATAATATTGAGCAGCAGATGCATCAATCCACTGATTTTCTAGGTTGTAAAACCCTTCCGAAAACACTACAATACTATCTCGATTAACCTTTACTAATTGTTCTTTGCTCCATTCTGCTTTACCCCAATGTGCTCCAGCAAAAAGTCCACCTTCAACCGCATTGTGGGCTATTGTTAATTCATTGTTTTTCAACTTCCATGTGCCAGAAACTTCCGATTGCAAGCAAGTGTCGTTATGTAATTTTGTGATTCGAAAATATTTAAATTCAAAATCTCCCGAAGGTAAAAATGTATATTGGGTTATAGTATGTTTAAAATAATTTATTGTGGTAGTGTCAGAATCTGTTAAATTACTTCCATATAGCCAAGTACCTAATAAATCGTTTTCATTAATGCTAATAGTTTGCGCCGAACTGCGCATCGAAATAATTACAAAAAATAAATATATAAACGATAATTTCATGAAGTTATCTTATTACCAATTCTCTTACTACAATTGCTTTCATTTCTTCATTAATTCGCTGAATAATAGTGTCTTTCGAAAATTTTAAATCCTGTTTAAGTGGCGCCGATTCAATATATACAGTAAGCACACCTTTGTGCAAATGCATATTGGTAGTGTAATTCTTAATACTAACGCCCATTATTTCGCCCCAGAGTTCTTTTATTTGCACTTCGGCAACTTTTTCATCCAACCGATAACTTTTAAACAATTGTTTAATCACATCTCCTAACCCCTGCTCGTTGCTTTTTTTCATGGGATAAAGTTATTCAATATTATTGTCGCTTACGCGAAAATGTCCGAATTCACCAAATTGCGCATTACAAAAATCCCATCCGCGCTTTTCGTCGGCGTCGGTAATAAATATCTGTTCAAACGAAGGCTCCGCAAATATTTCGAACAAAACAGCCAATCGCTCTTTGTCTAGTTTTTCAAAAACATCATCCAACAACATAATACTCTTTTTCTGCTGTAATTGCTCCATCAATTTGCATTGGGCAATTTTCATGGCAATGAGAAACGATTTAATTTGTCCCTGACTGCCAGTATCTCTTACAGGATAT
>Ga0105049_10002076_pt1 | contig 23699 bp, 18 predicted proteins | sample MAT06_FD_78087 | JGI IMG/M metagenome (GOLD analysis project Ga0105049, IMG submission 78087) | Freshwater microbial communities from Lake Fryxell liftoff mats and glacier meltwater in Antarctica - MAT-06 | ecosystem: Environmental > Aquatic > Freshwater > Ice > Liftoff microbial mat | place...
AGGTGCAGCGCTGCCCCGTGGTGTTGAACGCGCATCGCACGATCTCAACAGCCGCCTGCCGCAGATCCGCATCATCCATCACGATGGCCGCGTTGTTACCACCCAGTTCCAGCGCCACAATCCGCCCCGGCCGATCAAGATTCGCTGCCAGAATCTTCCGCCCCACCCCCCACGAGCCGGTGAAGCAGATTCCATCCAGGCCTTCATGCGACACGAGCGACGAGGCAACATCCGCCCCGCCGTGAACCAGGTTGAACACGCCCGCCGCGCCGTCGTCACCAAGTTCCTCCCGCAGGGCGGTATCAAACAATCGCGCCAAAATCTGCCCCGCCGCCGGGGCCTTGTCACTGGGCTTGAAGACCACCGTGTTGCCCATCAACAGCGCCGGCACAATGTGACCATTGGGCAAATGAACCGGAAAGTTAAAGGGCCCCAGCACCGCCATCACACCATGCGGCCGGAACAGGCACCGCCCGTCGCGCGTCGGGGAGATGCTCAGCGCAAAGGGCGTGACGCGGTGCAGGCCGCCCTGCGGCGACGGGTCCAGGGTGATGTCCACCTTGGCGCTCAAGAGCGCCGCTTCCTGCTTCGATTCCCAGAGAACCTTGCCCACCTCGTCGCACAGACTTTCTGCGACGCTTGATTGGTGCTTCGTCGCCAGGGCCGCGAAGCGGCGGAGCACCGCGGCACGCTGCTCGATGGGCCGCTGTCGCCAGAGCGGAAGGGCGGCCGACGCGGCCCTCACGGCGTGATCAACCGCGGCGACTGTCGGGCTGCCCGACCAGATCGTTTGGGACGGCCGAGCCGGGTTGTGCGAGACCAGTGTCGCTCCGCTGAGCAAATCCCACCGACCACCAATCAGGTTCGCGGCCGCAGCAGTTCCAGACAGCTCGTTCATAGCGCCCCACTTTAAGCCCGCTTGCTGCGACGTTTCTTTGCCGCAGCGGCCGGCACCGCGGGCGAGCTCGAGGTGAGGGTGAAGCCGGCCTCGTCCCCGACAGTGGCGACCAGCGCTTCGAACGCCGGGCGGCCGAGGACGACGCGTCCCGCACGGTCAAGATCGCATGAAGTGTGCAGGGCTTTGAACTCGCCGTCGTCGTCGAGCGTGCTCACGATCGCCATGCGCTTGAAGTTCGCGGCCGCCGCGGGGGTCACCGGTTCGGCAAAACGCACGCGTTTGGTCTCCCGGACCAGACTGATGGAGTCCATGTCGGCTTCGAGATGAGGGCCGCCGTCGAACGGATCAACCCGGTTGTGCGACTTGAATCCGAGCTTCTCGAGCATCATCCGGGCCGGAAGCGTCTCGGGACCGACCGTGCCAATGACGGCTCGCGCTTCCGGGGCGAGGAGCGTGAGGTAAATGTCCTCGCTCGGAAAGAGCGACAGGATGAACTCTTTGCTGTTCTGGCAGAACCGGTCGGCCTCGTCATAGGTGAGATTGATGAAGCAGCGCGTGCAGTGATCCCAGAACGGGCTCTCGCCGTCGGCGGTGATGGCCCCCATCATCTCGGCCAGCACGCGGTCAGAGAACATGTGGCGATGCAGGGCCATGAAGTGGAATCGCACGATGGCGATGAACCGGCCCAGCCGCAGCTTGTGCCCCCGGAACGACGGCTGCAAAATCAACCCGCCGATCTCAGTCGGTCCCGTCTCATCCTTGTGCAACTTCGCCACCGTGTGCGTCACGCCCATCTGCAGCGACTGGCTCCACATCTCACGGCGCGAAAGCTGGAGCGAGAGGTTCGGCTGCCCCGGCCCACCCATGCGCGCGATGATCTGGCTGGTGCCGATGACACCGCCCGACTCAAGGTCTTCGAGCACGAACATGAAGAGCGGTGAGCGACCGGTGAGGCCGGCGAGTCCATCGGAGATTTCTCCGTGCTCGGAAGCGCTGCCTTTCTTGACCGCCTTTCTCTTTCCTTTCTTGGGGCTCCGCGACTCGGCGGCATCTTCATCGGCCGCCAGCAGGAAACACGTGCGACTCCAAGTCACTTTGTCGCCGATGATCTCGCGATCGGCCGGCAGATTGATGAAGTGAACCATCTTGGCGAGTTTCACCAAGGTATCGACGTCTTCGGATTTGGCTCGACGGATAAGGAACACCGGCACCTCCCAAAGAGTCGCGACGACCCCGTCATTTGGCCCCGCGACCTGCCCGGTGCCGCGGAGGAGGCGGAGATCAACGAAGGCAGCGGCCACACGCTCGGCGATCTCGGCATTCTCCAAATCAGGCCCGACAGGTCGTGGTTGCGGCGTTGATCGGTCGTCCAAGGCCTTGGCCCGCCGCGCCCGAATCAGTTATCGACCGATCCGGTGGAGCGTAGCCAGTCGCCGTCGTCCAACCTCTCGATTCGTCGGGTTAGCCCGCCCAAACCGCATCGCCGATCGTGCGTTCAAAGGTCACTCCCGAATCAGGCCCGAACAAACGCAGGCCATCGGCTCGGAGCCCTGGGGCAAACTCTTGGAAGTACCGCTCAAGAGCGGGCCGATCCTGAAACGCGTAGCGGACTTCGACCTTGAACGCGGCGCGTGCCCCAGCCGCTGGCGGCTCACTATCCAACTGAACAATCACCGCCGCTGTCGCCCCGCCATCCTTAACGGCCTGCGCATGGCCGTTGGCGAGCCAGTCGATGTAGCGCGCCCGCGTGGCCTCATCGGGGCAGGTGGCACGAACGGTGTACATGACTGCGATCGGGGCCATCATCATGCTCAATCCTCCGCGAGCGGTAGCTGGTTCAAAAAGGCGATCAGTCGATCGCGGCTCGGGCTCTGGGCGTCACGAACATAGGCGCCGCTTACGCCGCACCCCGTCGCAAGGCATTCATCAAGCGGCAAGCCGCAGACTTGTCCAAACGCAAAGCCGGCGTTGAAATGATCGCCCGCACCAGTTGAGAGCCGCGGCTCGCGCACCAGCGGTCCGTCGAACCAGAGCGGCCCGGCGCCCGCCGTCGCTGCCCCGGCACCCTCACGCGGATGGATGACCACGGTATCGAGCTCCAAGCAAACTCTGAGCTTCGCGGCCGCGAGCGCCACCGCTTGCCCCGTCGCGTGCGCTCCGTCACCGCTGAAGGCCCCGGCGTCGCAAACCCGGTCGATGCGCATGGCTTCGGAAAGGTTCAGCCCGAGCGTGACGGGCGCGTTGGCGTTGAACAACTTAAGGTCCGCCATCGCGACGGTAATATCGCCATCGGTTCGCTTGGCCGGGTCTGACAGGTCGATGAAGACCCGGGGGCTCACGCCGCGCTTGCGGAGAATCGAGCGCAGGCCGCGCCAGATATCCGGCACGCTGGCCATGATGGTCCAGTTCACCACCCCGATGAGCGCAGCCGATGCGATGGTTTCTTCCAGCACCTCCGCCCCCACCACCCGCTCAATCTGCTCCCACGTCACGCCATACAGCGCTGCCGGGTTGTTGAACATGATCTTCCCATCCAGAAACTCAAACGCATCCGTATGCGCCGGCGGCGCGACCGGCAGCACCCGACCGCCCGAAGCGCGGCAGCGGTCAGCAAATGGCACGAAGAGTGGGTCCACTTCCGCCCCCGACCCATCCGCCGCGATGCACCCGATGTACGAAGTCGCCATCCCCAAACTCGCCAGCCCACCCGCCATCAGCGGCCCGTTGCCACCAAACCGCCGCTCCTTCACAACCACCTCAAGATTTGCTGATTTGCCCGCCGCCGCAGCGGCGCGGGCCGCAAACGCCGTGATCGTGGTCAACCGGTGATAGTCGTCCTGCCGCATCGTATCGCGACGGTCCACAAGCTCGATGATGGCATCAACAAACCCGTCAAAGCCCACCACGACGCGAATGTCGCGAAAGTCCGCCGCGGCGAGGCGGCTGGCGGCGGAAGCGGCGATGACATGGCGTGGGCGAACTAAAGTCACAGGCGGGCTCCGGGCGGGACGGGTCGCAAGCGTAACCGGTCACGAACCAGCGTGCTTGGGCGCGCCGGAGGTCGATTCGGCCACTACCCTCACCCGCCTGTGGCGTTCCTGCACCCCGCCATCCTGACGGCCGGCCTCCTCGCGGTATCGATCCCGATCCTCATCCATCTGCTCATGCGCCGCCGCAAGAAGCCGGTGATGTGGGGCGCCATGCGATTCGTGCTCGAGGCGTATCGCCGCACACGTCGGCGGTTGTTGATCGAACGGTGGCTGCTGCTCGCGTGCCGATGCCTCCTTCTCGCGGCCCTGGCGATCGGGCTTGGCCGCCCCCTGCTTGGCTCCATGATCAGCGGCGCGAGCAGCAGCGGTCGCGTGGTGTATGTGCTGATCGACAACTCGCTCACGGCCGGGGTCGATCGCGACGGCAAACCGGCGCTTGTACAACATCTCGACACCGCCCGCGGCGTGATTCGATCACTCCGAGAAGGTGACCGGGCATCGATCATTCTTCTGGGCGGACCAGCAAGGCCCGTCGTGCTCCCTCCCACGGCCGACTTGCAAAGCGTCGAAACCGTGCTCGCGGGCGTCACGGCGGCCGACAGTCGGGCCGACATCAGCGGCGCCATGGCCAGAGTCGGGGCCGCCATCACTGAATCCAGCGCGGCTGGCCTTGCCGCCGATCAGCACTTTGTTTTTCTGATTACCGATCACCTCGCCGGCTCATCTAAACCCGACGCGGTGCTTCCCCGCCTTCCGGCGGGCACCCGATTCATCAGCACGCGTCCGCGCCCGGTCGAGGCGTTCAACATCTCCGTGAAAGACGTCCGCCCGTTCCGCGGCGTGATGGTCTCCGGCGGAACCGGCGGTGGCCAGCCCGAGCAGGCACAGCCGATCGCCCTCACGCTGGAGCGAAGCGGCCCGCTGGTTTCCGCACCGCTCACCTCGACAGTTTCGGTCCGCATGCTCACGCCCGGCGCTGGTGGTGAGACAAACCAGGCCGCCGTGCCTGGTGCCGGCCCGGTGGCGACCGCCACAGTGCGCTGGCTGGCGGGGCAGCGGGAAGCAACGGCCACGGTCGCGGTGGACGCACCCACCGGCGCGAGTGTGAAGGACGTTTCCGGCTCGGCCGTGCTGGTGGCGCAGGTGGGCGTTGATTCACTCCCCGCCGACAACACGTTCCGCGTCCCCATCGAAGTACGCGAGTCGCTCAAGGTCGGCCTCATCGGACCGCCGCGAAGCGGTCGCATGCAGGGTGCTGATTCACTCTCGGCAAGCGACTGGATCACACTCGCGCTGCGCCCTCGCGAGGACTCAACCATCGACCTCATCGATCTTGAGCCCGGCACGCTCGATGCGGGTCGCCTCGGCGGGCTCGATGCGATCATTATCACGTCCCCGCAGCGGCTCGCCGATGCCGAGTGGGCTCGTCTGCGGACCTTCGTTGAAGGCCGAGAAGGAGGCGGCATCGCCAGCGCGCGGGCGGCGGGGGTGCTCATCATCGTTCCGCCCGGCGACCTGACCGTGCACGCTTATACGGACGCGATGACGCGCGAACTGGGCCTTCCGCTCACCATGTCGCGCGAGCCCAAGCAGTGGGAACTCCTCGATCCCGCGCGGCCAAGGATCGCGCCCGCCGGGCCAGCCTCAGGGCCGGACCTGCTGGGGGCAATCCGCAGCGAAATGGACGAGCTCGGACGACCGGTCAACATCTGGCGGGCCCTGCTCGTCACACCATCGGGCCCGAACTCCGGCATCGCGTCAACCCTTTTTCTCAGCGATGGCACTCCGCTCATCATCACCTCCGAAGCCGGCCACCGCGCCGGGAGCGAGCGATCCCAGCCATCCCCCACCCGCGCGAATGATCCTTCCGCACCTGAAGCGGCCAGTGCGCCTGCGGATCCGCGCACCGATCCCGCCGCGACTCGTAACAACGGCGTGGTGGTGCTCTTCACAACCGCGCTCGACTTGAAATGGACTGATCTCCCGGCCAAACCGCTCATGGTGCCGCTCCTTCAAGAACTGGTCCGTCAGGGGATCGGAAGAGCGCGGAGCAACGGCGCGGCTCTTGCTGGCACGTCGGTGGCGCTCCCTGGCCAGACCGTCTCGCTCCGTCCTTGGGTGATTCGCGACGGGCCGAGAGTGGAGGATGGAGCCGTCGGCGGTGGCGTTGGCGAATACGGCCAGACGATCTCGGCCGTGCGTACCAGCGGCGTGTGGGATGCTCTCGACTCCGCTGGCGGCCGGCGCGGGCTCATGGTCGTAAACCCCGATGCCAGCGCCGGGAACATTGACGCGCTCGACCCCGCCGCGCTTTCGGCCTGGCTGGTGGCGGCCAGCAGCGACGGTGCGTTCGCGTGGCTCATGACCTCCGAAACGCCCGACTCGACCGGTGCCCAAGCCGATGGGCCAAGCGTAACGATGTCGTCCCTCTTCGCTCGCCCCGTCATGGGCAGCCCACTCGGACCAGGCATACTTGGTATTGCGTTGCTTTTCGCAGTCGGCGAGTTGTTCCTCGCGCGGCGCAGCAGTTACTCCACCAACCCCGCCGGCGGAGCACGGATTCCCTCCTGACCACATCGCATGGACCTCCTGCACTCTATCTTCGGCCTTCGCACGCTTCGTCCCGGTGACGAGGGCGTCAACCTTGGCTTCACGTTTGAGCTCCGCGCTTACGAATGGGCGTTGGCGATCGCGCTGTGCGTTCTGGCCGCCTGGTGGTGCTACCGCCGACTCGATGGACCGCGCTGGGGGCGCGCGACCCTGGCGACGCTTCGCGCCCTGCTGCTGGCGTTGCTCGTTCTGCTTGTCACCGGCCCCAAGCTGGTTCGACCTAACGAGACGATCGAAAAAGACTGGCTCGTGGTTCTGCTCGACCGCTCGGCATCGATGAACATCGCTGATGCGACGACACCCGACGGCCAGAAAGAGTCGCGCGACCAGCAGCTTCGCCAGGCGCTGGTGAAGAACAAAGCAGCGCTCGAGGCCGCGTCCAAGGACCGCTCGGTTCTGGTGATGGGCTTCGACGCGGGAGCCTTCGAGATCAAACCGGGCGCGACCGGCGTGGTCGATGCCGTCGCCCTAGGCAATCCAGTTGGCGGGCGATCAGACCTCAGCGGGGCGCTCGAACAGGCGCTCGCCAAGATCGCGAGCCGACCCCTCTCGGGCGTGCTGGTGCTGAGCGACGGGCGCGTGAGCGGTGGACGCACCCAAGGCGCCGCAAGCACCGGCGCATCACGCTCGCTCCTTCGCAAACTGGCGGCCGAGAAGACACCGATTATCACCGTCGCGCTTGGCAGCCCGGACCCGGTCGGCGATGTCTCGGTTCGAAGCGTGCAGGGGCCGGGCGTGGCCTTCGCCAATGACGTCGTACCCATCGAAGCGGCGGTTGAGTTCGTTGGCGCCGGCGGGGCCGCCGGGCGCGCCAAGGTGCAGCTTGTTGATACGGCCACCGGCCGGGTGCTCGATGAGCAGGCCATCGAATGGGAAGCCCAGCCTATCCCCGCCCCCGGAACTGCCCGGGCCGAGCGGCCCGTCAAGCGGGCAACGCTCACGAGCACGCCCACTGATCAAGGTTCGGCCAAGTGGGCGGTGCGTGTGGTGCCCGACGGGCCCGACCTGCTGGCTGGCAACAATGAGTCGCCCGTCAGCGTCGATGTCGTTGATCGCCCGCTTCGGGTTGTGTACTTTGACGGCTACCCGCGCTGGGAATATCGCTACCTGCAGGCCATTTTGACTCGCGAGAAGAGCATCGCTTCATCGGCGCAGCTGCTTTCCGGCGGCCGCCGGTTCATTCAGGAGGGCAACACGCTACTCCCGGCTCTGCCCACCTCGCCCGCCGAGTGGGCGGCCATCGACGTGATCATTCTGGGCGACGTTCGGCCCGAGGTCTTCAGCGGCGAGCAACTTCGCCAACTTCGCGAGCGCGTCGCCGTTGGCGGCGCGGGGCTTTTGTTCATTGGCGGCGAGTCGGCCATGCCCTCGGCGTGGCGCTCAACACCCATCGGCGACCTGCTCCCTATATCTACCTCCGGCGACTATTCGCCGGGCGACAATCAGCGAACCTATGGCCGCGACCTCACGATGCGGCCCACGCCGCTCGCCGATCGCCTGGGTGTGCTCCGCCTGCTCCGCACGCCCGAGTTGAACTCATGGTGGCCGCCGTCGGTCTCCGACCCTGAGTCTGGCTGGTCGCGTCTTCGCTGGGCGCAGCGCATCGATCCCTCGTCTCTCAAGCCTGCCGCCGAAGCCCTCGCGTTCGGTTCGCCTGTCGGTGACGCGGCGGCTGGCGATGAGGGCGTGCTGGTCGCCACGATGCGCTTTGGCGCTGGACGCATCGTGTATGTCGCCACCGACGAGATTTGGCGCTGGCGCTATGGCCGTGGCGAGGACCTTCCCGAGCGATTCTACCTGCAGCTTGTCCGCCTGCTGGGCCGCGACTCTGTCGCCCGCGCCGGCCGGCGTGCGCTGCTCACGGCTTCTCCGATTCGCGGCGAAGTTGGCCGGCCAATCCGCCTGAATCTCGAACTCATCGATCAGACGCTTGCCGATGCCGCCGCCGCGACGGTGAACGTGCGGGTTGAACGCGTTGGCGAGGTTGGGGCCAAGCCGAACGACCCGAGCACGCTGCCGACCGATCGCGATGCCGACAGCGCGGCCGTAACGCTCCGTTCGGCCGGTCAGCCCAAGCGCACCGGGGTGGAATCGCGGCCGACACTCGCCGGCACATTTATCGCGGCGCGGGCCGGCCTCTACCGGGCTTCCGTTGCTGATCCGTTGCTCGCAGGCTCGACTGATGCGGCCGTCACGACCGAGTTTGAAGTCACCCTCCCCGACGATGAACTCCGCCAGCCGGAGACCGACCACCCGCTGCTGGCGAACCTGTCCAAAGAAACCGGCGGCGCGGCCATGAGCCTGAGCGATTGGTCAGCGCTTCCCGGTCTCCTCCCCAAGCGCGAGGTGCACATCGCGCTCGCGCCCGACGAGGAATCGCTCTGGGATAAGCCCATCATGCTGATCCTTGTGCTGCTGCTTGCGACGGCCGAGTGGATCGGCCGCCGGCTGCTGCGGCTCACCTGATCAGCCTTTCGATTTCGCTGCATCGCCAACGCGAACCTCGCCCTGGCGCATGTCGCCGCCCCACCGGCGGTTGATGGGCTTGATGATCGGCCCAAGAAGGTTCACGACTGAAAGTTCCGGCCATGGCACGGGCACCGCGTTCTTCCGCCACGACCCCGCGAGCGTTTTCACAAATGACACCAAGGCCCCAAACTGTGATGCGGCCGTCGCCGGAGCCTTGCGGCCGGTGCACGCCATCGCCATGACGGTCATATCGTCTTCAGGTGATTTGCCGCCGCAGAACGCGACGATTCGCTCGGTGAGCTGCCTGCCCAAGCGACGCGGATCGCGCGTATCGAGTTGCTGGATCAGTCCGAGCAATCCCGATTCGTTGAGCATTTCCCCTTCGGGATTAATCGCTTCGGTGAGCGAGTCAGAATAGAAAACGATCATGTCGCCCGGCTGCAGTTTGATGGCAAACTGGTCGTAGGTGGCGACATCGTCAATCCCGAGTGGGAGATTGCTGGCGCTCACCGTCACACCGTCTTCCTCGCGAGGCTTGTCCTTGAGAACTCGCCACGACTTGGTCTTGGCGCGATACCACAGCGGGCGCGGGTGGCCGGCGTTGCTGGCGACCAAGAAGTCGGTTTCGGCCCAGTATGTCGCGGCGATGGCCGTAGCAAACCGACCGGCAGTGGACGCGAGCGAGAACTCGCGGTTGAGAGCCGAAACGAACTTGGTTTGGTCGAGGTGATTGATGTACTGCCGCATGAGGTCGCGGAGCTTGCGGGCAAGATCTGCGACCTTGTCACCGTGGCCGGCCACGTCAGCGATCATGATCCGGGTGATGCGGCCTGTCCCGCAAGAGGAGACGTAGTGCACATCCCCGCCCGCCTTGGCGCCCTTGTACGGACGCGAATAGACATACGCCAGCAGACCGGGCACCTCGACGGCGCTGTCGATCCCCTCGTTGCCCCCCCACACCTCCATGCACGCCAGCGAATGCGGGCCGGTCAGTTCATCGTTCGTTGTGTCGGTGCCCGTCGAACCAGCGGAGAAGGGTGGGAGATCTTCGGTGTGCATATTCATTGTTCATCCCAACCAACGGGATACGCCAACCGTGCCATTCAGGTTCGAGCGGCCCAGCGACATCATGGTCTTATGCTGCGCACGCCCAATCGTTTCAAAACATCGACTTGGGCCAGCAAGAATCACAGCGCCAGCAGCAAATCGAGCAACTCCGGTATCCCCTGCCCCATCGTCGCCACCGTCTCCACAATCGGCCGCCGCCCCGCAATATCCCGCAGGTTCCTCACGAGCTCGTTCTGCCCCGGATAGTCCGCCTTGTTGCACACAAACACATCGGCAATCTCAAGAATCCCCGCCTTGTCCATCTGCACCGAGTCGCCCATACCCGGCGTCATCACCACCAGCGTCTTGTCAACGTGCTTGCGGATCTTGGTTTCATTCTGGCCGGCGCCAACGGTCTCAACAAACACGGTCGTGAACGGAACGCCGTCGGTTCCTGTCGCCCCGCCGATGAGTGAGAGCACGCCGTCAAGTGAGTGATAGTCCTCACCCGTAATGGCCAGCGAGCGGTAATACACGCCCTCATCGAGGTTGTTGAAATCCACTCGCAGCCGGTCGCCCAAAAGCGCCCCGCTGGTGATCGGGCTCATGGGGTCAAACGCCACGACCGCCACCCGACCCAGCGACAGCTCATTCTTGGCACGACGCGAATATTCACCGGCAAGCTGCGCCACCAGCGTGCTCTTTCCCGCGCCCGGTGAACCCGTGACGCCGATGATCCGCTTGGGCCGGGCCCGCTTGGCACTCGCCCGCACCGGGCGGTCAAGATGCAGGAGCGAGATGTCTCGCGCCAGCTGCGCCGTGCTCGTCGTACCGCCGGGCGCCCCGGCCTCCTGCGAGTAGGCCTTCACCGCCCCCTTGACCGCCTCGACGATGTCCAGCAGCCCGGTCGCCGTCGTGAAGCACTTGGCAACGCCCGAAGCCAGAAGTTGGGGGATGTCCTCGGCGGGGAGAATCCCGCCCATATAGACGGCGATATCCGGACGGCCCAAAGTTTTCATTTCCGTCATCAGCCGCGGCCCGAGCACCAGGTGCGAGTTGCTCATCATGCTGGCGCACACAACGTCCACATCCTCATCGCGTGCCGAAATAGCCAACGAGCGCGGCGTCTGCCATAGCCCTGAGTAAATCACGTGCACGCCGGAGTCGCGGAGCGCCCGGGCGATCACCTTCACGCCGCGGTCATGCCCATCCAGGCCCATTTTGCCCAGCAGCACCCGCGGCCGGTGGTCGACCCCGGCGCAGCGGTCGATCTTCTCAAACTCGGTTGTCGGGGCGTGCAGGGTCTGGCTCATGGACAATCCTATTGACGCATGCGGGCCTTGGCACCTGCCGAAACTGACGAGTTGCTTGATCCCTCGAATGGAACCCATTCACCCGCAGGCTACGTACAGCCACACATGAACCAGCCCATGCATACGCGGCCCGGTACATCGCTCGCAGCCCCTACACTGAGCGTTCTCGACGAACCGCCGGTCACTCCCCCCCGCAACTCCATGACATCTGTGCCTCATTCCGCTTCTGGTCACGCTCTTCCCCTCCCAGCTCACGCCAACGGCACCGCCTCGCACGGCGAATCCGGTCGTGCGTCGCCCGAGGCCATCGGCAAGCTCCGTGACGCCATCGCCAAGGTGTACCTCGGCGCCCCGGCCAATATCGATCGCCTCCTGGTCTGCCTCCTGGCCCGCGGCCACTGCCTGATTGAGGACGTTCCCGGCGTCGGCAAAACGCTCCTGGCCATGACTCTCGCCCGCGCGGTCGACTGCACGTTCTCGCGCATCCAGCTCACGCCCGACCTGCTCCCCGCCGATATTCTCGGCGCCAGCATGTTCAAGCGCGACCGCGGCGAGTTTGAGTTCAGCCGCGGACCGATCTTCGCCAACATCGTGCTTGCCGACGAGATCAACCGCGCCACGCCCAGAACGCAGACGGCGCTTCTCGAAGTCATGAACGACGCCGCCGTAACGATCGACGGCCGCACGCATCACCTCGATGCCCCGTTCATGCTCGTGGCGACGCAAAACCCGGCCGACTTTGAGGGCACCTATGCCCTCCCGGAAAACCAGCTCGACCGCTTCCTGATGCGCGTCTCGCTGGGCTACCCCACCCCCGCCGAGGAGGCCCGTGTTTTGCAGGAGCGCCCGGCGACCGGCTCGCTCGCCTCGATGCGCCCGGTCCTCACCGGGGCCGACGTGCTCGCGCTCCAGCAGAAGACCGACGCCGTCAAGCTCGACAGAACGCTCGTTGACTACATCATTGCCATCGCCAACGCCACCCGCAAAAGCGACGAACTCCATCTGGGTCTCTCGCCGCGAGGCTCGCTGGCACTGGCGCAAGCCGCCCGCGCCACCGCCGTGCTCGCCGGGCGCGAGTACGTCATCCCCGAAGACATTTACACCAACGTCATCGCCGTCGGCGCACACCGCGTCATCCCGCGCAGCGGGGGCGCCAAAGATGCCGCCTCCCGCGCCGTGCAGCGTGTGCTTGAAACCGTTCAGAGCCCCGCGTAGTTTTCGAAAGCCCCTCCCCATGGCACGCCTTGTTCGACTCACCGCGACCACACCACTCAAGATCGAGCCGGGTGCGCTCCCGACAGACAAGGCCATCTCGATCTGCACCTGCGGGCTCTCCGCCAAGTTTCCGTTCTGCGACGGCAGCCACGCCGTGCTGAAAGACGAGTGCCCAGGAATCTTGTATCGCTACGGACCCGATCGCAAAACCATCGTGGAGCAGACCGCCGATGAACCTCTGGCGTGATGGAGCGTGGGTACTCGCCGCGGCCGGTGCCGCCGTGGGCGTCCGCGCGTTGCTGCCTTGCAGCTCGTGCGTTGACAGCCTTCCGCCCCTGGCCTTGGCAACCCCCGCCGCTCCGGCAGGCGCACCCGAAGCGCCCCCGGAGAGACGCTCCGTCAAGGACTTCAAGCCCTCGGTGCACGGATTCCATTTCCGCAACAACTTCTCGGGCTCGCCCCTTCCTTCCGGGCTTGGGTTTCTGAGTTCGCTCGTGAACACACCGTCACAGTTTGGCCTTTGCGGCGGCATGTCCGCCGCGGCCGCTGATTTTTTTCTTGCCGGCCGTGAGCCGCCGGACCTGGTCACTCCGCCCAAGCAGGGCGAGCCGCTCTACGAATACCTTTGGACGCGACAGGCCGACTCGCTGGGTGCCAACTTCTCCATGGTGCCGGTTTACTCAAAGTGGATGGGCAAGCGCGAGGAAGGCCCCTTCGGCACGCAGCATCTCACGGCCGTCTCGCTCCCGATTCTCAAAGATCGACTGGCGAACGGACGGCCGCTGGTCCTCGGTTTGGTGCTCACATCGTCGGCCCGAGGCGAAAAGATCTGGGACAATCATCAAGTCCTCGCCTTGGGCGCGACCACAAACGGCCCCACCACCATCATCCGCCTCTACGACTCGAACCATCCGTTCAACGATGACGTCAAGCTCACGGTGAAGACGGTCTATTCCGGCTCGCTCCCGCTCGGCGGCCCGCTGGGCATCGCGATCCCGATCCTCGCCGCTAAGACAACGTTCTCGGCCAAGCCCACCGCGGCGCGCCCCAACGGCGTGACGATGAACGTCCGGGGCTTCTTCGAAATGCCCTACGAGCCCGTCATACCGCCCGTCACGCTCAAATAGCCGCAAAGTCCAGCTCGTGCCTTAGGCCGGCCGCACGCCCATATACAACTGGCGAATCCGCTCGGCTTGGGCCTTGCGCACCATGTCCAGCACCGCGCGGCTCACCCGATACGTCGCCTGATCGGTCGGGATGTTGCTGCAGTGCTCGCTGATGCACTGATAGAGCAGCTTGAACGCATCGCGCGGCTGGTGCATCTGGTCGAGCGAGTCGATGAGTTCCTGGCGCGTCACGTCCTCGGCGAAGAGGTCGATGAGTCCTATTGGCTGAGCGCCCGGCGGTCGGCACGCGTTCACCCGGCCCGTGCACAGGTCATAAAGCATCGGCCCCGTCCAGGTGAGGCGCTCGATGAGGCACTGCTTGTCGAGCCGTGCCTCCTGAAAGAACGACGAGCTTTCACGAAATAGCAGGTAGCGAAGCTCGATCGGAAGCAGCAGTTTGATCCCGATGAACTCCTGCTGAAGAAACTTGTTGTTCAGCAGCGGCCAGACAAACGAGCGCATCTTGTCGGGGTCGCCCGAGATCATGGTCGGCTCATCAACCCTGTCCACAATGACGATCGCCCCCGCATAGCCAAACGGCGCGAGCACGCGCCGCACCCGGTCGATCATGGCGTACCGCTGGTCATCGGAATCAGTCAGCGGAAGCACGCTGTTGCTCCGGCAGGCCGGGGGCAGCTCGCGGATCGAGTCAGCGTAGGAACTTTCCGTCCGCCCGAGCGTGCGCACCTGCTTGCGAAGCCGGCGCGCCATGCGCCCCACCAGCAGCCGTTCCGCCACCGCCCGCTTGAATACGAAGATCAGCCACACGCCCAGGGCCACGAAGAACGACGCAACCCAGATCGGGTTGCGGTGCGCTTCAACTACCCCCAGTGAGGCCAGAAACACCCCGAGCGGCGCGGCCCATCCCAGCAGGGCAAGGCCCGCCTCAACATAGCCGAACCACGGCTTGCGCAGCCCGAGCCGCCGACGCAGGGCGACCGTGCGCTCCTCGGCCCCGCCGGTCATCGCGCCGCTCCCGCTTCCTTCGGCGCGGTCGTACACGGCTTGCAGAATGAGCACGTCGCGCTTAAGGGTTCTTGAAAGGGCACGCGCCTGCTTCTTCACGTCCTGCCCAAGGTCGATCACCGCCGCCCGATCCACGGCCGAACGCAGCTCGACGTCCTGGCTCAGTAGCGCGTCGACCAGCCGTGGCACAACCTGCCCGAGCATCCCGTCAAGCGCATCGACGAGCCGGAACCGGCTGAGCGCATCGGCCGCGGTCGCTTTCTTGTCGCGCAGCGTGGGCCGTACACGAGCCACAAAGGCGTCAAGCACCGGATTAAGCTCATCAAACGGCACCAGAAGGACCCGCCCGCCAGGGTTTGCCGCGTTGTATGCCGCGATGTGCTCGGCAATCTGCAGCCGGATGGCGGTCTTGCCGCTGCCCTTCTCGCCAAACACAATCGACGTGGAGGGACGTGAGAAATCGCCGGCGATCTTCTCAAAGTCCGGATGCTGCACCCGCGAACCGGGGCGCGGCTGCCCCGCAAAGCCGAACGGCCGCGTTGTGGGCAGCGGCTCGGGCAGCGATGACAGGCGCGTGAAGACCACGTCCTGGCGGGCCTCTTCGCCCTTGAACGGGTTGTCCGACAGCGTCCAGTGCTCTAAAAACGCTGCGAGCGTCATGATCAAACTCCCAGCGCACCTCGCGGGCCCTTCGGGCTCCACTCAATGCGCAACGCGGTGTCCCAGAAGCGGGCTGATCCGGGCGAGCATCTCGTCAAGCGTGCGACGGTCGCGGGCCTCAAGATTGAGCCGCAACAGCGGCTCGGTGTTGCTCTTGCGAACGTTGCACCACCACCCTTGATCCTTGAAGCAATCGATCGTTACGCCGTCGAGCTCGTCGATCTGGCCGCTCTCGCCGAGCACGTCTTTGAGCTTCTCGAGCGCCGCATCCTTGTCCTCAATCTGGAAGTTGATCTCCCCCGACTGTTGATAGCGTGCCGCGGGCTTGATGAGTTCAGCGAGCGACTTGCCGCTCTGGCTGATCACGGTGAGGATTGAGCACATGGCAATGACGCCAGAGTCGGCGTTGAAGTTGCCCTGGAAGTAGAAGTGGCCCGAGAGTTCGCCGCCGAACACGGCGTGGTTGTCGGCCAGCGCAGCCTTCAGGAACACGTGCCCCACGCGGCTGCGGATCGGCTTGCCGCCCGCCTTGGTGATGTCCTCAAAGACCGCCTTGGTCGAACGCAGGTCGTAGACCACCGCCGAGCCGGGGTGCTTGGCGAGGAAGTGCTGGCCAAGCACCACCGTCAGATGATCGCACCCGACAATCTGTCCTTTTTCATCGACGGCCACGCAGCGATCGGCGTCGCCGTCGTAGCAAAATCCGACGTCGGCCTTCTCGCGGAGCACCGCGTCGCACGTCTGCTTCACGTTGGCCGCCACCAGCGGGTTGGGCTCGTGAACAAACTCGCCCTTGCTGTTATCGAAGTTGATCTCGACGATCTCGATCCCCTCGATGTCCTTGCCCTTCTTGCCGAAGATTTTGGGGATCATCGTGCCCGCCATGCCGTTACTGGCGTCGATCACGATCTTGATCTTCTTGCGCTTCTTGTTCAGGTCGAGGAAGCCCAGCACATGCTTGCGATACGCATCCCACAGGTCGCGCTTCTCAACCCGGCCGCCCGAGGTCTGAAAGTTGTTCACAAAATCAACCGTCGCGGAGTACTTGCGAATGTCCGCAAGTCCGGTCTGCTCCCCCACCGGCTTGGCCTTGCGCTTGCTGATCTTGAACCCGTTGTACTGCGGCGGGTTGTGGCTGGCAGTGCACATCACACCGCCGGCGCAATCAAGGTGATTGACGGCGAAATAGATGAACGACGTGTCCACCATGCCCACATCCAGCACGTTGCCACCCTGATCGGTGATCCCGCGGATGAGCGACTCGGTGAGCGATGGCGAGCTCTTGCGCATATCGCGCCCGACCACGACGTTCTTCATCATGGGCGAGCCTTCCCCGGCCGTCGCGGCGGCGGAGAGCAGGTAGCGCGAGCATCCGTACCCGATTTGGCGCGCCATGTTCTCGTTAAGTGGATCGGGATAGGTGCCGCGGATGTCATAGGCCTTGAAGACTTTGCCGAGCATGATCGGTTCCTGTCAGGTTATTGAGACGAAACGGGAGCCAGCATAGGGGGCGCTTGCCCCCACTTGTCTACCCCCGCCGGCAACGAGATGCAGGATCAGCCGGCCAGTACCGAGGGGGTGAGGTTTTCCCTCGGGGCCCTCTTGCCCCGTCCGCAGACACGATCGGGTAAGCATCCGATATCGTGCCGGGCTGTAGCATGTAGCGCATCGATGTGATGTGCGGGCCGCGGGTTCGCCGATTGGGGAGTACGGTTTTCGTCTCTCGGTTACGAGCCCGTCACGGAGAATTGTTGGAGCAACCGCTCCACTTGCGGCGTAGATTATGGCGGTCTGGTTTGCTCCCCTGTCCTTCTCTCTGCCCGATCAGCTTTGCGGCCCACTGCAATAGGCACCTCATGACAATGCGACTCCTTCCCCGATCGAGTGTCCTTCCCGCCTCGGCTCGCCTTCGGTCGCCGCTTGCCACCAAGCTCGCCTTGGGCATTTTGGCCCTCTCGCTCGGTGCTGGCACGGCGTGGTCGCAGACCGTTGCCACCCCTACTGCCGACGCTGCCGCCTCCCTGCACGTATCCGACGCCATGTGGACCGCCGCCCGGGCCGGTCAGGGCGAAAATGCCGTGCTGGCCCCGGCCCGCACCGCTGGTGACGGCACGGCCCTCTCATCCCTCCGCGTCAATGCCGCAACGGTTGAGACCAACCTGACTAAGCGTGAGGAACTCCGCCAGACCGAACTCGCCCGCGTCAACAAGGAACTCGACGAATCCCTCGCCCTCGAGCCGAACGCGGTGAATCTCGGGAAGTCGCTCAAGAGCGCAGTCGAGCTCTACGTCTTCGCGACCGACAAACCCGCCGTCATCCGTCAGCAGAAGATTCAGGACCTCGTTCGCAAGTCCGACGCGGCCGCCCACATCGCCGAAGCCGAGGGTGACTGGCTCGCCGCCAGCACGCTCTACGGCCGCCTGCACATCCTGCTCGAAGAACAGGCCACGTACAAGGGTGACATTCGGCGTATCGGTGATCGCTTGGGGATGATCCGCCTGTACACCCCCCAGAAGCTCTGGGAACTCCGCAACAAGTCCCGAATCCAGGAAAAGCTCAAGGAACTCCCGCCCTACAACGCCCTTGGTGATGGCTATGAAACCAAGCTCAGCAAGATCAGCGCGGGCCAGGTCTACACCGCCATCCTTTCCGCTTCCGATCGCCACGTCGAAGGCAAGGGCCTCCGCCCGCTGCTCATCGGCTCGCTCGAGAGTGTGCGCACCATGGCCACCACGACCGACCTGAAGTCAGCGTTCCCCGGACTTGGTGACGATGCCAAGCGGTCACAGTTTGTGGCCTTCCTTGACAGCAAGATCGGCGACATGAAAAACGCCAAGGTGGAGCCCGATCGGACCGACCTTGAAATGCTCCTCAACGAAGTGCCCCGGGCCGCCAAGGAAACCGTTCAGCTCCCCGAAAACGCGGTCCTTCATGAGTTCGGCAACGGCGGCTTTGATCGCCTCGACGAGTTCAGCCAGATCATCTGGCCCGACGAGTTCGCCCGCTTCCAGCGCCTGATGACCGGCCAGTTCATTGGCGTCGGCATCCAGATCCAGCTCGACGATGAGACCCAGATGATCAAAGTCATCTCGCCTCTCGAGGGCACTCCTGCCTTTAAAGGCGGCATCAAGTCCGGCGACTTCATCCGCCGGATCGATGGCAAAGACGCCATCGGCATGACCATCGATCAGGCCGTCGAGAACATCACCGGCAAGTCCGGCACGAAGGTTCAGCTCACCATGGAACGCGAGGGCAAGGAAGTGCCCTTTGAACTCCGCCGCGAGAGCATTCCCCTTCGCACGGCCAAGGGCTGGAAGCGCGAAGGTGCCAAGGACGACGACTGGAACTGGTTCATTGATCCCGAGCACAAGATCGGCTACATCCGCCTCACCGGGTTCCAAGGCACGACGACTACCGAACTCCGCCGCGCCCTTTCCCAGATGGAGGAAAAGGGCGGCTATAACGGCCTGATTCTTGACCTGCGATTCAATCCCGGTGGCCTCCTTGATCAGGCCGTGAGCGTGACCAACACGTTCGTCAACGACGGCATGGTCGTTTACACCAAGAACGGTGACGGCCGCGTCCGCGACCAGCACTTTGCCACTCGCGGCGCCGCCCGCACCGGCAAGACGCCCATCGTTGTTCTCATCAACGAAGGCTCGGCCTCGGCCTCGGAGATTGTCTCAGGCGCGATGAAGTACTACGCCGACCAGGGCAAGATTGACTGCGTGCTTGTCGGGGCTCGCTCCTTCGGGAAGGGCTCGGTCCAGACCGTCGAGAACCTTGGCCCTGCGGCCATGATGAAGCTCACTCAGCAGTACTACTACCTTCCCGACGATCGGCTCATCCACCGCCGCGACCACGCCACCGAGTGGGGTGTTGAGCCGCACCTCAAGGTCGAGATGCTCCCCAAGGAAATCACCGACTCGCTGACCCTCCGTCAGGATGCCGACCTCTCCCCCGAGCTTGTCCAGCAGAAGGAAGGCAAGCCCGCCCCCGATCCGCAGCGGCTGCTCTCCGAACCGCTCGACCTGCAGCTCCAGACGGCCCTCGTGCTCCTGCAGAGCAAGGCCGTGAGCAAGCAGCTCGCCCAGAAGTAAAATCGCCAGCACAGTTTCCAGACTTCTCGCGGCCGCGGGCATCAAACCCCGCGGCCGTTTTCTTTGAGGTCCGCGAGCACGGCGGCCGCTGTCTCCCGCACCGAGGAATGCTCACCGCCGTCGGCGGCGACCTCGGTCAGACGCGCCTTCGCGGCCGGGTCATCGTGGGTGAGCAGCCAGTTACCCAGCGCGATGACGGCGTTGCGTCGCAGCATCTCCAATCGCGCCCGCTTCATCGCGGTGTCGCGAAGCCGCGCTGCGCGATCGGCCGGCGTCCAACCCAGCAAGTCCAGGAGCGGCACCGACGCAATGCGATCAGACACGTCCCGGTCGCGAGTTCCGTCACGATTCGCGAGCCCCTTGTGCCCCTTCGACGGGCCGTTGTGCGGGCAGACTTCCTGGCAGATATCGCACCCGAAGATCCAGTCCCCCATTTGTCGCCGGAGCTCATCAGGGACCATCTCGCGCCGCTCAATGGTCAGATACGCGATACACCGCGACCCATCCACTTTGTACGGCTCGATCGCCCCCGTCGGGCACGCATCGATGCACCGGGTGCACGTTCCGCACGCATCGGCCACGGCCCGCTGCGCGGCAGGCGGAGTCATCTCGATGCTCGTCAGAAACCCGCCCAGCGCGAAGTACGATCCGTTTTGGGGGTGAATCACCAGCGTGTGCTTGCCCGTCCACCCCAGCCCGGCTCGAACCGCATGCTCGCGCTCCATAAACGGCGAGTTGTCGACAAACTTGCGAAACTCCGCCCCCGGAAACCGCTCCGCGAGCACCGCCGTCACTCGCCGCAGCCGCTGCTTGATGAGCTCGTGGTAGTCTTCGCCGCGGGCGTAGCGGGCAACTTGGCCCATGGGCTGCGCCGTCGCTCCCGCGGCAGGCTCTCCGCGCTCCGCGTACTGCAAGCCCACCATCACCACACTTCGCGCAGTCGCAAGCTCCAGCAACGCGTTCTTTCGCTTCGCCGCGTCTTTCGCAAGATAGCTCATGCTCCCGTGCTTGCCAGCCGCCAGCCACGCATCAAACTCCGCCCCCTGCGAGCTTGGCTCAGCCCGGCACACACCCGCAAGCGCAAACCCCTCGGCTATGCACAGCTCGATGGCCATCGCCCCCGCCGCTCCCGCGCCGTATCCGCCGATTGCTCCGGCTGGACCCGACCCGGTCACCGGGCGGCCAGCGCCGGCTTCTTCACGCTCGCGCCGATCCAGTTGAAGATGTTGATCGCCGCGCTCGTCAGCACCGGCTCCGCCGCTTCCAGGTTTTCAATCCAGGCCCGGTCATACTCAAAGACCACCGGTCCATCGAAGCCGATGGCGCTCAGACGATCAAACGCCGCGCGAACCGGGATCTCACCCTCGCCCAGCCGGCAAGGAATACCCGCCTTCACGTCCTTCACACGCGCCACCCACAGCCGCTCGCCCAGCACGTTGAACGCGCTGTCGGCCTTGTCGCCCGCGACGTGCCCGATCGCGACGTTGTAGCACGCGCCCACCAGCGGGCTGCCGACAGCATCCAGAACCGCCGCCAACTCAGACGCTCGCTGAAAACTCCCACCGTTCTCGATCACGATCTTCACGCCCGTCCGGTGGGCGTGGTCGGCCACTTTGGCAATCCGCGGCGCCAGACGAGCGATCGCCGCGGCTGACGACTCGGTCGTCTGGGCCTGATAGGCGAACATCCGCACATACGGACACTCAAGCGTCGCCGCCAGGTCGATCGCCCGCTTGCCCTCGCGAACGGCTTTTTCATTGTCGCCAATGAGGTGCCCCAGAACCGGCGGCGAGATCGGCGCATCGAAGCGGATCCCCGTCCCCAGCACACCCACCTGTACACCGAACTTGTCGGTATACCCACGGATCTTCTCCGGGGCAGTCAGGGCCGGGTCACACGCGAAGCTCCGCGAGTTATCACCAAAGGTCCGAAGTTCCACGGCCAAATACCCCATTCGGGCGGCATTGGCAAAGACCGTTTCGAGCGGCCATTCGGGACAGGCAACCGTGCTGAACGCTGGCTTGAGCATGCCGGATGATAAGTCGCGCCAAGCGGCCTGTCAGCATGATTGCCAGCCGCATTCGTTCCTCCGCGCGTCACGGCTCGCCCAGCTTGCGTCCGAGATCGTTTTCGCTCCGGCCTCCTTCGCCGCCGGATTGCACATTCAATCTGGATGTCTCGGCACGCACTTGACTACTGGTATTGGGCACGTCCGCAGCGCCGCGAAGGCCGGGGACCCCTGCGCGCCAGCATGCACGCCGTCATGCCTATCTGTGCCCTCCTCTTGTTAGCCTCGTGCGTTCGCTCCAGTTCGACCCGCGAGCGATTCATGCAGGCCCGCGATGCCCGCGTCCGCGGCCAGGCGGGCAATCAAACCATCGCCTACTTTCCTCAACTCGACCGCCTCCGTCGGGGCAACCAGTCCGTCATCGTCACGGTTGACCTGCCTCCAGACGAGGGCATGCCCCGGTAGCGCAACTGCCCCGTCGCGTTCACACACGCTCTTTGGCAGCCCGCACCCTTGGCACAACCGGCAGGGTGATCCGAAACTCCGTCCCCTTGCCCAGCTCGGTGTGAACATCGAGCCTTCCGCCGTGCTCCTCAATCAGCCGCCGCGCTGTCGGCAGCCCAAGGCCCGATCCGCCCGCCTTGGTCGTAAAATACGGATTGAAGATCTGAGCCACGGTGTCCTCCGCCATCCCCGGACCCGTGTCAATGACCTGCACCCGCACCGCCGCCTCGTTGTGATCGTCGGTGACGGCCGAGGTGCGAAGGATCAGTTCTCCAACCGGGCCGCCCTGAGTCTCATCGCCCACGCCACGCCGCGCCCGCACGCCCACCATCGCCTGCACCGCGTTGAGCATGAGGTTGAGCAGCGCTTGCTTAACGAGCTTGACGTCAAACTCTGCGACCAAGCCTCCCGGCACCAGGTCCTGCATCATCCGGACGCCTTGCCGGGCCGCTTCCGGCTCATAAAAATCACAGAGCTCGCCGACAATCGCGTTCAGATCCGCGTTGCTCACCGCCAGCCGCACCTGCCCGGCGTACTCCAGAAAATCCTGCAAAATACCTTTAAGCCGCTCGGCCTCTCGCCGCAGAGCGCCCACGCGATTGCTCAGCCGCCGCTTCTCCTCGACAGGAATCACCTGCTCGTCGATCCCTTCGGCCAGCAACTGAGCGTTGAGCCCGATAGTCGAAAGCGGATTCTTGATCTCGTGCGCCAACCCGCTCGTCATGGCCCCGATCTCGGCCATCCGCTGGGCCTGCCGGGCCCGTCGTTCGGCCGCCCGAAACCGCTTCATGGATCGGCGCGAGACCACCGACGCCACCAACGCGCCGACAAAGAGCCCAATCGCAATTCCGATGAAGAGCCAGTACATGAGCGCCAAGCGTACGGAGACTGGCCGCACTTCACGCGGATTTGCAGAGCCATCGCCAGCCGCGTCATCGCCACCGCCCCCGACAAGCGGCCGGATGCGATTCTCCTGACGCATCGCGGCACGAAATCGCCGGGCTGGTCGGCGAGTTCTAACGTCATGGCCGCGCCGAAGTCGGTCCGGGCGGGGGGCCCGACGGGGGTCCGACAACGCTGCGCACGTCAGGAACCCGGAACATCCTGGGTGCTACGGCCCGACGCGGATCAGCGTCCGTGGCATCAGACCATCGAGCGCGAGTAGGATCGCCGGAACCAGCGGGCGAAGCGCTTCGAGTTTATTGGATTTGGCGACGATAAGCAAGACCGCCACCGGAAGCGTGTCAGGCCGGTGCTCGTGCGGAATGCCCGAATCCTGCGTGAGCACGGCATCGAATCTTTCGTCGGCGGCGCGGGCCAGCAACTCGCCGTTCTCGATCCCCTTCCACCCCAAATACGCTACGGTGACGACCTCATGCCCGGGCAGGAAGTGCCGGAGATCGTGCGGCAGGTTCTCGTCCAAAAGCAACTTCATCCCGCGGCCCGGCGCGCCTGCGCGGGGGGGAAAGGGGCCACCAGCAGGCCCGCCTTGGCCATGTCGAGCACGCCCTCGACTTGCTCACGGGTCACGGTGGGGAACTGGGCCAGAAAATAGTCGAGCGTGTAGCCCGACCTCAGGTGGTCGAAGAGCGACTCGACCGGCACGCGGGTGCCCGCGAAGCACAGGCGACCGCCCAGAATGTTCGGATTGCTCTGAATGTATACCACCAGAGAGTATATCCGGCGGCCGGCATCAAACCCGCGCATCCCGTTGCCGGAGCCAGGCCGTGCCCGCCGGGGCGTGCCGCCCGCA
>Ga0105049_10002077_pt1 | contig 23695 bp, 22 predicted proteins | sample MAT06_FD_78087 | JGI IMG/M metagenome (GOLD analysis project Ga0105049, IMG submission 78087) | Freshwater microbial communities from Lake Fryxell liftoff mats and glacier meltwater in Antarctica - MAT-06 | ecosystem: Environmental > Aquatic > Freshwater > Ice > Liftoff microbial mat | place...
AGGCCATCTTCGCTGACGGTGTGCGACAGCGCCACGCCCGGCACCAGATTGCCGTCGGCGTCCTGATTGTACAGGCCTTCGAACAGGTCGCGGATGATTTCCCCGCCCGAGACATCCTCGGCGATGCCGGGGTCGATCGAGGGGAATTCGTCCAGGATCCGGTAGGTAAAGGTCTGATCGGCGGCCAGCGCCTCGCCCGTGACCGGGTGGACAGCCTGCGCCCAGACCCCGCCCCCGGCGGCGACCAGTGCGGCGACCGAGGTCGCCAGAAGGATAGCCTTGAATGTCATGTTCTTGTACTCCCCGTCTGTGATGGCGGCGCGGGATGGCAGGCCCCGCTGGCGCGCGTTGATCAAGCGTCCCGCAAAGGTGGATTTGCGGGCATGGCCGTATCCTTTCGGAGTCTGGAAGGCGATAGCAAGAGGGGATGAACCGTGACCCTGCGACAGAAGGCCGTTCGCCCAAGGCCGGGGCATCGTCGGCGTCATAGTGCCGAAATCCCGGTCACAATGCCGATGGCGATCCCGGCGGCCAGCTTTGTCGGCCCCAACGCGGCACCCTGACGATTGCGCGCCGCAAGGGGGGGGCGAAGCGGGGGGGGGGGCAGCGCCCCTCCCCTTTTACACAAGGAATGCGCCGCAAGCCGCTCCGCTTGATCGCGTCGGTCGGACGATCAGGCCCGGGGCTTGGGCGGCTCGATCTCAAGCTCCAGGTATTTGCCCAGGCTGATGATCTGCAGCCAGAAAAACAGGAACATCACCACCGGAAACACGAACGTTTCGATCGTGACCCAGGTCGTGTCGCTTTGGGTGCGCCAGATCGCCTCGTTCACGGCTGCCATGATGAAGAACATCGCGATCACCCGCCGCGTCAGCCGTGCCCAGCCTTCGGGCTTCATCGGCAGCACCTCGCCCATCACCCATTGCAGCCAGTTGCGCCCGGCCACGAGCCCGATCCCCAACAGCGACGCCATCGAGGCATAAACGATGGAGGTCTTCATCTTGAAGAATCTGGCATCATTGAACCAGGCCGTCATCGCGCCGAAAAAGATCACCATGAATGCGGTGAACATCTGGATGCGCGACAGCTTGCCGGTCAGGAACCACAAGGTCGCCATCGCGACCAGCAGGATCGGGATGAAGGCGACAGTGGCCACGATGAAGCCGTCACGTTCCACCCCGGCGATCAGGAATGTCTTGTCCTTCAGCCAGATGTAGATCGCGAAAAACGCAATCGTCGGGCCGAATTCCAGGGTCTGTTGCAACAGCGGGTTTATGCGGCGGTCAGTCAGGATCAGTGTCCTTTGCAGCGGGTGTCAGCGCTCTGCCCCGGTCAGGGCGCGGGCGAAATCGTCGGGGTCGAACGGGGCCAGGTCGTCGATCTGTTCGCCGATGCCGATGGCATGGATCGGCAGGCCGAACCGGTCGGCCAGCGCCACCAAGACGCCGCCCTTGGCGGTACCGTCCAGCTTGGTCATCACCAGACCGCTGACATTGGCGATCTTGCGGAAAATCTCGACCTGGGTCAGCGCGTTCTGGCCGGTGGTCGCGTCCAGCACCAGCAGCGTGTTGTGCGGCGCGGTGGGGTCGCGCTTGCGCAGCACGCGCACGATCTTGGCCAGTTCCTCCATCAGGTCGGCCCGATTCTGCAGCCGCCCCGCCGTGTCGATCATCAGCAGGTCGGCCCCCTCCGCCTCGGCCCGGGCCAGCGCGTCAAAGGCCAGGCTGGCCGGGTCGCTGCCTGCCGGGGCGGTCATCACCGGCACGCCGGCGCGCTGGCCCCAGACCTGCAACTGTTCCACCGCCGCCGCGCGAAACGTGTCGCCGGCCGCGATCACCACTGATTTGCCTGCGGCACGGAACTGGCTGGCCAACTTGCCGATGGTGGTGGTCTTGCCCGAGCCATTGACCCCCACCACCAGCACCACCTGCGGCTTTTTGGGATAGATCGGCATCGGACGCGCCACGCCCGCCATGATCCGCGCAATCTCGGCCGACAGCGCGTCCTTGACCTCGGCCACCGACATCCGCCGCCCCAGCCGCCCCTCGGCCAGATTGGCGGCAACCCGGCGGGCGGTCTCGACCCCCATGTCGGCGCTGATCAGCAGTTCTTCCAGCTCTTCGATCATCGCATCGTCCAGCATGCGACGCGGTGCGTCGTCCTGCCGCCCGAACAGCCGCCCGATCAGCCCGGGCGCGACGCGCGGCGATTCTGTCACAGGCGGAACCTGCGCGCCGGCGGCCATTGCATTGGGCGCGGCTGAGTTGGGGCCGGGTGCGTTGGGGCCGGGTGCGTTGGGCCCGGGTGCGTTGGGCCCGGGTGCGTTGGGGCCAGATACGTTGGGGCCGGGCTTGTTCGGCCCGACCGTGTTCGGCCCGGAGACGTTGGGCCCGGATGCGTTGGGCCCGGAGACGTTGGGCCCGGATGCATTGGGCCCGGCTGAGCTGGGCCCGGGTGGGTTGGGCCCGGGTGCGTTGTGGCCGGGCACAGCAGCCGCCGCCGGTCCGGCACCCTGATCGGCCACGATGGCGTCCAGCCCGCTGTCCAGCCGGGACGACGACTTGAACAGCCGGTCCTTGAGCTTTGTGAAAAACGACATCTGTTTGCCCGGGGCCTGCTGCAAGATCACACCAGCGCCTGACCTAATCCTTTGCGCCCCGGTTTGAAAGGCCGATGCCAGCCCGATCCGCCGCCGCCGCAAGGGGGGTGTTCCCTTCATCCCTTGGCGCTATGATCCCATCTGACGCCGCCACGACGGACCCCTTGCCAGATGCCCCTGTTCGCCTTTGCCACGCTGTCGCCCCTGATCCTGATCGTGCTGGCGGGCCTGTGGGGTGGCGTCTGGGTGCTGGCGGCCCTGCTGACCCTGACCCTGCTGACCGCTGCGCTGGACGCGTTGATCCACCGCACCCTGCCCCCCGGCAGCGGGGCAGAGTTTCCCGCCGCCGACGCCTTGTCAGTTCTGATCGCGCTGGGCGGCATCGCCTTGCTGGCGCTGTCGGTGCATGCCCTGTCCGGCCCGGCGCTGGGGCCGCTTGAAAAGGCCGGACTTTTCGCCGCGACCGGCCTGTATCTGGGCCAGGTCGGCAATTCGAACGCGCATGAGCTGATCCATCGCAGCAATCGCTGGCTGCATGGTCTGGGCATGTGGGCCTATATCGCGGTGCTGTTCGGGCATCACACGTCGGCCCATGTGCTGGTCCACCATGTCCGCGTCGCCACCCGCGCCGACCCCTCCAGCGCCCGCCGGGGCGAGGGGCTGTACCGTTTCATGGCCCGCGCCTGGCGCGGCTCGTTCCGCGAGGGGTGGGCCGCCGAATCCGCGCGCCTTGTGCGGGTCGGGCGGCCCGGCTGGCGGCACCCTTATGTGCTGTATCTGGGCGGTGGCATGGCGATGGCGCTGGCCGCGATCCTGATCGGCGGCGGCGCGGGGTTGCTGTGGTATCTGTCGCTGGCGGGATTCGCCCAGGCGCAACTGCTGATGTCGGACTACGTCCAGCATTACGGCCTGACCCGCGCCCCGGGCCGGGGCGGCAAGCCCGAGCCGGTCGGTCCGCGCCATAGCTGGAACAGCCCCCATGTCGCGTCATCCGCGCTGATGCTGAATGCGCCGCGCCATTCCGACCACCACGCCCACCCGCAGCGCCCCTATCCCGCGCTGTCGCTGCACGCCGCCACCGATGCGCCGCGCCTGCCGCGTGCCCTGCCGGTGATGGCCTGTGTGGCCCTTGTGCCGCCGGTCTGGCGGCGGGTGATGCATCCCCGCCTGGCCGCCTGGCAGGCCAAACCGTAGGCGCCCCAAGGCGTTACAGCAGCGATCCCTGTTCGGGCGGCGTGCCGCGCGGCGTCTTGCGCGGTGCCCGGGGCGCCAGGCTCAGATGCCCATCGGCAAACTGGATGTCGAGCGCGATTGCCGCGCGGGCCATGGCCAGCGTGGTGACCACCTGGCCGTCGCCCCGCACCACGGCATAGCCGCGCCCCAGCGTCGCCTCGTACCCCAGCGTGATCCGCAACCGCTCCAGCGCCGCTACCTGATCGGCCAGCCGCCCGAACCGCGCCTGCATGACCATCGGCGTCAGCCTTGCGGCCACCGGTGCCAGGCGCTGGCGTTCGGCGCGCAACACCCGGGGCAAGGCGGCGGACAGCCGCGCCGAAAGCCCGTCCAACCGCCGCCGCGCCTCGGCCGCGCGGGCGCGGATCAGCGCGGGGCTGGGCGTCAACCGCGCCAGCGCGGCACGGCGGCGCGCTACCAGCATCGCCAGTGCCAGGGGCAGGCGCGCCTCGACCGCATCCAGCCGCTGGCGCGCCTGGCCGGTCAGCGCCTCGGGCCGGGGCAGCGCGCGGGCCAGATCGGCCACCCGTTGCCGTCGCTGCGCCACGCCCTGCGCCGCCGCCCGCGCCAGGCGCGCACCCAGCGCCGCCGTCGCCGCGATCAGGTCCAGCCGCACCGGCACCGCCAGTTCTGCCGCCGCCGTGGGGGTGGGCGCGCGGATATCGGCGGCATGGTCGATCAGCGTGGTGTCGGTTTCATGCCCGACCGCGCTGATCAGCGGAATGGCCGATGCGGCGGCGGCGCGGACCACGATGTCCTCGTTAAATCCCCACAGATCCTCGATCGAGCCGCCGCCGCGCGCCACGATCAGCACATCGGGGCGCGGGATCGGGCCACCGACCGGCAGGGCGTTGAACCCGGCGATGGCGCGCGCCACTTCGGCTGCACAATTGGCCCCCTGCACTGCGACAGGCCAGACGATCACCCGGCGCGGGAACCGGTCCCGCAGCCGGTGCAGGATGTCGCGAATCACCGCACCCGAGGGGCTGGTGATGACGCCGATCACCCCCGGCAGAAACGGCAACGGCCGCTTGCGGGCCACCTCGAACAGCCCTTCTGCGGCCAGTTTCGCCCGGCGTTTTTCCAGCATCGCCATCAGCGCGCCGATGCCGGCCGGAGCGATATTGTCCACGATCATCTGATACTTGGACTGGCCGGGATAAGTGGTCAACCGGCCGGTGGCGACGACTTCCATGCCTTCTTCGGGCCGTTGGGCCAGCCGGACCGCCTGCATTTTCCACACGATGGCGGCCAGCACGGCGCGGTCGTCCTTGAGGTCGAAATACAGATGCCCCGAGGCCGGGCGCGACACGCGGCTGACCTCTCCACGCACACGGACCTGGCCGAATTCACCCTCGATCACCCGTTTCAGGGCACCCGACAGGTCGCTGACGCTGAATTCGGGGGTGTTGGGGCTGGGGCTGTCCCCGGGGCTGTCGTCGTCGATCAGGTCCAAGGGGCGCGTCCTTGTGCGGCGGATGGCGTCACCTTAAGACGCGGGCGCAGGCAGGCCAAGCGGGGGAAACGCGATGAACATCCTGATCCTGGGCGGCGGCGGGCGCGAACATGCGCTGGCCTGGGCGGTGCGGCAGAACCCCAAATGCGACCGGGTGATCGTGGCCCCCGGCAATGCCGGGATCGCGGCCCATGCCGAATGCGCCGATCTGGATGTGCTGGACAGCGATAGCTTGGCACAATTCGCCGCCGAAAACGCCGTCGATCTGGTGATCATCGGCCCCGAAGCACCGTTGGCGGCCGGAGTCGCCGACCGATTGCGCGCAGCCGGACTTTCCGTTTTCGGGCCGTCACAGGCTGCCGCTCAACTGGAATCGTCCAAAGCTTTCACAAAAGCGATCTGCGATGCATGCGGCGCGCCAACGGCGGCATGGGCGCGGTTCGATGCTCTGGCCCCGGCCCGCGCCCATGTGAAGGCGCAAGGTGCGCCGATCGTGGTCAAGGCCGACGGCCTGGCCGCAGGCAAGGGCGTGACCGTGGCCGAAACGGTTGCGCAGGCGCTTGCCGCGCTGGACGACCTGTTCGCCATCCCCGGCGCATCCGTGGTGATCGAAGAGTTCATGCCGGGCGAGGAGGCGTCGTTCTTTGTGCTGTGCGACGGCACCGACGCACTGCCGTTTGGCACCGCGCAGGACCACAAGCGCGCCTTTGACGGCGATCAGGGGCCCAATACCGGCGGCATGGGGGCCTATTCGCCCGCGCCTGTGCTGACCCCGGCGCTGCAGGATCAGGTGATGGCGCAGATCATCCGCCCTACACTGGTCGAGATGGCACGGCGCGGGCAGCCCTATCAGGGCGTGCTGTATGCCGGGCTGATGATCGCAAAAGGACAAGCGCGGCTGGTCGAATACAACTGCCGCTTTGGCGACCCCGAGGCGCAGGTGCTGATGATGCGGTTGGGCGCGCAGGCGTTGGACCTGATCCAGGCCTGCGCCGAAGGGCGGCTGTCGGGGTGCCGGGTGACCTGGGCCGATGACCATGCGCTCTGCGTGGTGATGGCGGCGCAAGGCTATCCCGCCGCGCCCCGGAAAGGCAGTCAGATCAATGGCCTAGATGGAATACCCGAGGATTCGTGGTCGATCCTGTTCCACGCAGGCACCCGCGTCGATCAGGGCCGGATCCTGGCCGATGGCGGCCGGGTGCTGGGGGCCACCGGGCGCGGGGCGACGTTGGCAGCGGCGCGTGCCCGCGCCTATGGCGTGGTCGATGCTGTGGATTGGCCCGGCGGTTTTGCCCGCCGCGACATCGGCTGGCGCGCGCTGCCTGAGGGCGAGCCAACGGCCCCTGGCTGATACCCGGGGCCGTTGAAAAGCCTCAGAAATCAGGCGGCGCGGCTGACCAGGACCGAACCGATTTCCTTGGCCGCACTCCGCTCGTCATGGCCCGCCACGGCGGCAATCTCGCGCGTCAGACGTTCCAGCGCGGCCTCGTACAACTGTCGTTCGGAATAGCTTTGTTCGCGCTGGTCATCCGCACGGTGCAGGTCGCGCACCACCTCGGCAATCGCGATCAGATCGCCAGAGTTGATCTTTTGTTCGTACTCCTGCGCCCGCCGCGACCACATCGCCTTTTTGACCTTGGCCTTGCCCTTCAGCGTCTTCATCGCATGGGCAACCACGTCCGGGCTCGACAGCGACCGCAGCCCGGCCTCGGTCGCCTTGTGGGTTGGCACGCGCAGGGTCATCTTGTCCTTTTCGAACGAGATCACGAACAGTTCCAGCTTGAAGCCCGCGACCTCCTGCTCTTCGATCAAGATGATCTTGCCCACGCCATGCGCCGGATAGACGACGAAATCATTGGGGCGGAACTCGTTCTTCCTGGTCTTGGTCATGGCACCCTTCCTGGCAATGGACCCGGACCGCATGCAACAACAAGCCCGACGGAAACAGGTGCCTCCGTCAGGTCAGGGTCGAAGTTGCGGCGTCAGGTTACGTTTTGCAGCATATTCTTTGATCATAGCACGATTCTTGCCCGGCTGAAAGCACATGGGCGTGCGACATCACCGCCAAGACGATGACAATCCAGCCTTAACAGGCAAATAATCCTGCTTCGCGCTGATATTTACCCCATGCAATCCGGCCAACGGCCGCGAATCACTCAGCCGCCTGCCCCCGCCTTGGCCGAAAACAGGTCGATCTTGCCTGTTTTGCCATCCATCGCCTCGGCATCGGGCAGCGGATCCTTGCGGGTCACGATCACCGGCCACGACAGCGCGTATTTGCGGTTGAATTCGACCCACTTTTCGGTGTCGGGTTCGGTATCCGGGCGGATCGCGTCGGCGGGACATTCGGGTTCACAAACGCCGCAGTCGATGCACTCGTCAGGGTGGATCACCAGCATGTTCTCGCCCTCGTAAAAGCAATCCACGGGACAAACCTCGACACAGTCGGTGTATTTGCAGGCGATGCAGTTGTCGTTGACGATATAGGTCATCGGCGTTTCCCAAGCGTTTCAGTCAACCATCTAGGATACCGGCGCGGATCAATCAAGCGGTCGGCTGTGATCCGATGCAGCCGCCGCAGCGGCTGCGATCTCGTGGTAAAGGCGCTGCGCCTCGGCCGCAGGGCCGCGCCTGTCGCCCAAGGCCAGAACCCGCAGCACGCGAATCACGCCGCCCTGCGGCAGGGTCAGCACATCACCGGCGCTGACCGTGCGGGCAGGCTTGTTGACCACATGGCCATTGACCCGCACCCGCCCTTCGTCAATCAATGCCGCCGCCACGACGCGCGACTTGCAAAAACGGGCGTAAAACAGCCACTTGTCCAGGCGAATGCCTGGACGATCGGGCGTCACCGCGCGCAAGCGATCACTTGAACTTCAACGCCGCCAGCGCGGCAAAGGGGCTGTCGGGGTCGATCTTGCGCTTGTCCTCGCGCGGGGGGCGGGCCTCGAACACCTGCGGCTCGTTGCGGCGCTCGGGCTTGCCGTCGCGGGCGGGTTTGGCACCGCGTTCCCCCCGGTCGCGGTGCTCGCCGCGCCCCTCGCCGCGTGGCTTGCCCTCGACACGCGGGGCATCACCGTCGCGTTTGCGGTCGGGGCGATTGTCGGGACGATTGTCGGGGCGTCGCTCGCGCCGGGGCTGGGCCGCTGCGGCATCGGGGGTGGCCACAGCGTCTGCCACTGGCGCAGCGGGGATTGCGGCAGCGGCATCGGTTGCCTGGTCCCGACGCGGGCCGCCTGGGCGGCGGTCGCCACGCTGCCCCTCGCGTCGCTCGCCGCGCGGTTGGCCTTGCGGCCGGTCGCGTTGCTCGCCCCGGTTGGCACGGCCGCCCCAGGTAAAGGTGTAAAAGCTCTCCATCTCGACCGGCGCAGCCGGCTGGGGCGGTGTTGCAGTCGGGCCTGCCTGAGCCAGATCAGCCACCCCTTCAGCGGCTGCGTCGGCCACGACAGGCGGGGAAGTTTCGGCCAGAGCCGGCGCTGTGTCGGCAGCCGCAACAGGTGAAATCTCCGGCGCGGGGATCACAGCCTGGGTATCGGCGGCAACTTCGCCTTCTGGCTCAAATGGTTGCGTATCGATCTTGATGTCACCCGCTGGGCCGGCTTCGGCCAGAACCGGCGCGGTCACCGCAGCCGAATCAGACAAAACCTCCTCCTCCGCGGGGATCACAGCCTGGGTATCTGCTGCGATTTCACCATCTGGATCAGATGGTTGCACAGCGATCCTGATGTCATCGGCGACCGGATCGGCAGGTTTGGCCACAACGACGGCAGCCGGGGCCTGCGGTTTGGCGGCCTTGACCTTGACCCGCTCGGCCTTTTCGGCCCGATAGCCCAGGCCCGTCATCAACCCGGCAAACAGCTCCATCGACAGGCCGGTGATCGACAGCATCTCGGGCACCGCCTCGAATCCGGCCTTGCTGTCGCGGTCGCGCAGCAAGTCGGCCAGACGCTCGAGCATGTCGATCCGAATCGCGCGGTCACCCGCAGCGCGATAGCCCGCCATCGCGTAATAGCCGGCCTGAGCATCCTGTGCGGCGATCACGGTGACATGTCCGGCCGGCGGGCTGCCGGGAAATTCGGGCAGGCCCTTGGCCAGCCCCCACAGCACCAACCGCAACCGCGTCGGCGCGGGTTTCAGCAGCGGCGGCAGGAACACAGTGAACTGGCCAAACCGCACCCCTTGCTTGCGCAGGGCGCTGCGCGATTCCTGATCCAGCGCCTTGACGTCCTCGGCCACGTCGCTGCGCGGAATGATGCCCAGATTTTCCACCAGCCGGAACGCAAAGCCCTTGGCCAGCCCAACCAGCGTCGCATCGCGCTGGAGTGCGAGCAATGGCTCCATCGTCGCGGCCAGTTTGCGGTCGATGAAATGTTGCAACCGGCGCGTGACCTTCTGGGCCACATCCTCGCCCGCGTCGTCGTCCACGAACGACTGCACGCCGGGTTTCAGCGGCTCGGGACCGCGGACCAGCTTGCCTACGGCATGCTCGCCCCACATCAACCCGCCCTGTTCGGTAAAGTCGATCTCGGTATCGGGGGCGTTGTAGAACCGGTCAGCCCGCAGCGACAGATGCGGCAGCAGCGCCTGCGCGGCAGCCTGGCGCAGGGTGCGGCCCTCCTCCGCCGTCGCGGCCTTGTCGGCGCGAAAGCGAAACCCCTCCAGCCGCCCGACGAATTCGCCCTCGACGGTCACGTCGCCCTTGTCGTTCACTTCGGCCACGAGGACCTCCTTCTGACGAAGCCGCCGGGCCAGAACGCTGGTCCGCCGGTCCACAAATCGCGCGGTCAGGCTTGCGTGCAGCGCATCTGACAGGCGGTCTTCTACAGCGCGCGTTTCGGCCCGCCAATGCTTTTCATCCGGAACCCAGTTGTTGCGCTGCGCGACATAGGTCCAGGTGCGCACAAAGGCCAGCCGTTTGGACAGCGTGTCGATATCGCCGTCGGTGCGGTCGATGCGCCGGACCTGATCGGCGAACCAATCCATCGGCACATGGCCGGACTGGTGCAGGTCCTTGAAGATCGTGCCCAGCATCGCCGCATGTTCGGCCTTTGAGATCCCGCGGAAATCGGGAATGCGGCAAACATCCCACAACAGGCGCACCGAGGGGCCGTCGCTGGCGCGCGCGGCAACGTCGGCATCGGCGGCAAGGGTTTTCAGCGCCGCCAGATCGTCCGATTCGCGCACCCTGGTCAGCCAGGGGTTCTCGGTCCGCTCTTCCAGGGTCTGGATTAGCCGGGGCAGGCTGCCGAACTGCAAGCGCCCGTTGCGCCATTTCAGCCGCGTCACCGGGCTGAAACGATGGTTCTCGATCGCCTCGACCACATCGGGGTCCAGGTCCGGCGCCTCGCCCGTCACGCCAAAGGTGCCGGGGGTCAGATGCCGACCGGCACGCCCGGCGATCTGGGCCAACTCGTCGGGTTGCAGCGCGCGCATCCGGCTGCCGTCGAACTTGGTCAGGCTGGAAAAGGCGACATGGGTGATGTCGAGATTAAGCCCCATGCCGATGGCATCGGTTGCGACCAGGAAATCGACCTCGCCATTCTGGTACATCTGTACCTGGGCGTTGCGGGTGCGCGGCGACAGCGCGCCCATCACCACCGCCGCCCCGCCCCGGGTGCGGCGGATGAATTCGGCAATCGCATAGACATTCTCAACCGAAAAGCCGACGATCGCGGCCCTTTCCGGCATCCGGCTTATCTTTTTCGAACCAGAATAGGTCAATGTGCTGAATCGGTCGCGCCGGGCCCAAACCACGCCCGGCACCAGCGCCGCGATCGCGCCATGCATGGTTTCGGACCCCAGCAACAGCGTCTCGTGCAGCCCGCGGGCATGCAGCAGCCGGTCGGTGAACACGTGGCCACGTTCCGGATCGGCGCAAAGCTGAATTTCGTCCACCGCCAGAAAATCGACGCCCATGCCTTCGGGCATCGCCTCGACGGTGCAGACCCAGTATTGCACCCGGTCTGGCACGATCCGCTCTTCGCCGGTGACCAGCGCCACCACCGATGGCCCGCGCAGCTTGACGATCCGGTCATAGACCTCGCGCGCCAGCAGGCGCAGCGGCAGCCCGATGATGCCGGTCCGATGGCCCAGCATCCGCTCGATGGCATAGTGCGTCTTGCCGGTATTGGTCGGGCCAAGGACCGCGATCACCCGGGGCTCGTTCTGCATCACAACTTTCCCCGATGGCCCCGGGCGGGGTCAGATCGCGCGGCCTGCCAGTTCCTGTTCCAGCCGGTCGATGGCCTCGGCCATATCGGTATCCTGCGGGTTCAGGTCGTGCACAAGGGCAAACACTTCCAGCGCCTCGGCCTTGCGGCCCATGTCCTGCAGGATCACGGCCAGCCCCTGCAGCGCGCTGAAATGGGCCGGATTCAGCCGCAACGTGGCTTGCAGATCGGCCAGCGCCGGGCCGACCTGGCCCAACTGGTAATAGGCCGTGGCGCGCTGATGATAGGCCTCGGCAAAATCAGGCGCATGGTCGATGGCGGCGGTCAGATGTTCGACGGCAGCCGGATAATCCCCGGCCGCCAGCGCATCCGACCCGCGCCGCAGCAGCAGATCGATACTGGCCGAGCCCGAGCGCGACCATTCCGCCGCAATCTCGCGCAGGACCAGGTTGGCGGCACGGCTGTTTTCCGCCCCGCGCAACTGGGCCATAAGGTCGTCAAGGCGTACCTGATCGGCGGCAACAGGTAGGGAAAACCCGACTGCCAGCAGGGTTGCCGCAAAGATATGTTTGAAGCCGCGCATCATCACACCCATAACCCCCTTCTAAGGGTTGTGGCGGCCAATGCCAGAGGGGCCGTCATCACGATGAACGGACCAGGAAGGAATCAGGGATGAGCGTGATAGTGGCAGAAGCGATGGCGATGCTGGAACAGAAACTCGGCGGGCGTGGCTTTGACGGCTCGGCCAAGTTCGTGATCGAGGGCGAGGGTGCCTTTGTGGTCGATGCAGGCGGGGTACGGTTGGGTGATGACGCGGCGGATGTGACGCTCAGCGCGTCGCCCACGGTGTTCAAGGCGATCTTTGACGGCGACATGAACCCGACTGCGGCCTTCATGACGGGCAAGCTGAGCGTGGATGGCAATATGGGGATGGCGATGAAGCTGGCGTCGATCCTTGGCTGACGGCGTGTTCAGCGGCGGCAGTGCCGACGCCCCGCTGCACCCCACGGCCGACGGGCCACCGGGCGGCGCGGCCTATTGGCTGCGCGCCGCCGACGGTGTGCGGCTGCGGGTGGCGGTCTGGGGCGGCGACGCCGGGCGCGGCACCGTGCTGCTGTTCCCCGGGCGCACCGAATGTGTCGAGAAATACGGGCGCACCGCCACCGACCTGCTGGCGCTGGGCTTTGCCAGCATGGTGATCGACTGGCGCGGTCAGGGCCTGGCCGACCGGCTGATCGCCGACGCGGCACTGGGCCATGTCGCAGATTTCGCGGATTATCAACTGGATGTGGCGGCGATGCTGGCGCATGCCCGCGCGCTGAACCTGCCGCAGCCCTGGTATCTTTTGGCCCATTCGATGGGCGGCTGCATCGGTCTGCGCGCGCTGCATCTGGGCCTGCCGGTGCGCCGGGCGGCATTTTCCGCGCCGATGTGGGGCATCGGCATCGCCGCGCCGATGCGCCCGGTGGCCTGGGCCGTGTCGACGCTGGCCCGCGCGACCGGCCTGTCCGCCCTGCTCGCCCCCGGCCAAAGCCGCGACAGTTTCCTGCTGACAGGGGCTTTTGCGGGCAATACCCTGACCTCGGACGCCGAACAGTGGAGCTATATGAAAGCGCAACTTGTCGCCGTGCCCGCGCTGGCATTGGGCGGGCCGACCTTGCGCTGGCTGAATGCCGCCCTGCGCGAGATGCGGTCCCTGCAGGCCCTGCCGTCGCCCACGATGCCGACCGTCACCTTTCTGGGCACCACCGAGGGCATCGTCGATCCCGCCAAGGTAACCGAACGGATGGCCCGCTGGCCGGGGGCCGAACTGGTGATGCTGTCGGGCGGCCGGCACGAGGTGCTGCTGGAATCGCCGGCGATTCGCGCCCGCATCCTGGCCCGTCTGGACGCGCATTTCGCTTAGGGTGCCGTCGCAACCTGATTTCGGGCCCAGCTATCAAATGCCGTGTCGCGGGTTTTCCAACCACCGCCGACACCGTTGCAATGCACCCTCAGCCCGCCAGATCGCGCGCGACCGCCGCCGCACCTGCGCGCAGGAACGAATGGTCCGATCCGACGACGAACATCGTCACGCCATGCCGCGCCCAGGCCTTGGCGGTGGCCGAATCAGGCACCCAGGTTGCATAGGCCCGCCCTGCCCCGCGCGCCGCAGTGCCGATCTGGTCCAGCGCCCGGCTCAGCACATCCGATCCCAACGCGTTCAGCCCATAGCCCACCGTCAGATCGGCCGGCCCGGCGAACAGCGCGTCAATCCCCGGCACAGCGGCAATCGCTGCTGCTGCCTCGACCCCTTCGGGCTCTTCGATCTGGGCGATGACGATGGTCTGGCCGTCCTGGGCCAGCACATCGGCCATGGTGCGGGTTGCAAACCCGGCCCAGCGGGTCGACCCGGCAAAGCCGCGCCCGCCCGGGCCGAAATGCGCCGCCTGCGCGACCAGCGCCGCCTGGGCAGCGCTGGCCACATGCGGCACCACCACGCCAACTGCGCCCGCATCCAGCGCGATCAGCACATTTTCCGGCGTGCCGGACGGAACCCGCACCAGACAGGGCATGTCCAGCGCCCGCGCAACGGCCAGACAAGCGTCCAGCCGCCCGCGATCCCAGCCGGAATGCTCGGTATCCAGGCACAGAAAATCCAGCCCCGATGTTGCCAGCACCTCGATCACCGTCACCTCGGCGATCTTGACAAAGGTGCCGGTCAGCACCTCGCCCGCCGCCATCCGTGCCTTCAACCTGCTGGTGCGCATCGTTCCGGCCCCCCCTTTGCCCTGCCGCAGGCGATCACGCACGGCGGCCAGACGCAAGGGGCGGCGCGCGCCGCACGAATGCCCCTGCCCAATGCGCCAAGCCGCGCTACCATGCCGTCCATGACCGATGTTCTGACCCTGTCGCCGCAGGGCTTGTATTGCCCGGCCGGCGATTTCCATATCGACCCCTGGCGCCCGGTGCCGCGCGCCCTGATCAGCCATGCCCATTCCGACCATGCCCGCACCGGCATGACGGCCTATCTGGCCACCGACATCGCCGCCCCGGTGCTGCGCCAGCGGCTGGGGCCGATCAGCCTGGACACCATCCGCTATGGCCAGACCCGCAGCATCGGCGGCGCGCAGGTGTCGTTCCATCCGGCGGGCCATGTGCCCGGATCGGCCCAGATCCGGGTCGCGGTGGGCGGGCAGGTCTGGGTGGTGTCGGGCGACTACAAGACCACGCCCGATGGCCTGTCGACCCCGTTCGACCCGGTGCGTTGCCACGCCTTCATCACCGAATGCACCTTTGGCCTGCCGCTGTTCCGCTGGCAGCCCGAGGCGACCCTTGCCGCCGAACTCAACGCCTGGTGGGCAGCCAACGCCGCCGCCGGCCGGTTCAGCCTGATCGCCGCGTATGCGTTGGGCAAGGCGCAGCGGCTGATGACCATGCTGGATCCCGCCATCGCCCCGGTTCTGACCCATGGCGCGGTCGAGGAGGTGACAGCCACGCTGCGTGCCCAGGGCCTGCCCTTGCCCGCCACCACCCGCGTCACCCCCGCGACCGACCTTGCCACCTGTCCGGGGGCACTGGTGATTGCCCCGCCCTCGGCGCTGGGCAGCGCATGGGCGGGGCGATTTGGCGATGCGGCAACCGCGATGGCATCGGGCTGGATGGCGGTGCGGGGCATCCGGCGGCGGCGCGGGACGGCGCGGGGACTGGTGATCTCGGACCACGCCGACTGGGACGGGCTGAATGCCGCGGTCAGCGCCACCGGGGCGCCAAGGGTGTTCGCAACGCATGGATATACCGCGCCTTTTGCCGCGTGGCTGCGGGAAAAGGGGCTGGACGCGCAAGTGCTGGAAACCGCCTTTGGCACTGACGAAGAGGCACCGGTGGCGGGCGGATGAAGGACTTTGCCGCCCTTTATCGCGCGCTGGACCAGACCACCTCGACCACGGCCAAGGTCGCGGCCCTGGCCCGGTGGTTCGCCACCGCACCCGAGGTTGACCGGCTGTGGACCCTGGCGCTGTTCACCGGCCGCCGCCCGCGCCGCGCGGTGACGGCGACGGCGCTGGGCCAATGGGCGGCGGCGGCGGCGGGCCTGCCGCAATGGCTGTTTGACGAATGTTACGGCGTTGCGGGCGATCTGGCCGAAACCATCGCGCTGATCCTGCCGCCGCCAACCGGCGCCGATGACCGGCCCCTGTCGGACTGGATCGCGGCCCAGCAGGCAATGGCCGGTCAGGACGAGCCCACCCGTCGCAGGGCGGTGCTGGCGGCCTGGGACGGCCTAAGGACGGACGAGCGACTGCTGTACAACAAACTGCTGACCGGCGGTTTTCGGATCGGGGTCAGCCGGGGTCTGGTGATCCGGGCGCTGGCCCAGGCCACGGGCCAACCGGTCGCCGATCTGACCCATCGCCTGATGGGCACCTGGTCGCCCGCCACCACCACCTGGGCCGCCCTGCTGCACGCCCCCGACGCCGATGCCGCCGCCAGCCGCCCCTATCCCTTTGCCTTGGCGCATCCTCTGGCCGATCTGGCCGATCTGGGCGACCCCGCCCTGTGGCGCGCCGAATACAAATGGGACGGCATTCGCGGCCAGTTGATCTTGCGCGGCGGGGCGCATCATCTGTGGAGCCGGGGGGAAGAGCTGATCACCGAGCGCTTTCCCGAACTGGCCCGCGCGCTGGACTGGCTGCCGCCGGGCACCGTGCTGGATGGCGAGGTGCTGGGCTGGGCCGATGGCCAGCCCTTGCCCTTTGCGGCGCTGCAACCCCGGATCGGGCGAAAGCTGCCGACCCGCCGCCTGCTGGCGCAAGTGCCGGTGGTGCTGATGGCGTATGATCTGCTGGAACATCAGGGCCGCGACCTGCGCGATCAGCCGTTTGACGCCCGCCGCGCCGCGCTGCAGGCGCTGCTGTCGCCCCTGCCCGACGATGCCCCGCTGCGCCTGTCACCGCTGTTTGCTGCCCCTGACCTGCCCGCCCTGCGTGACCGTGCCATCGCCGCCGGCGCTGAAGGGTTGATGCTGAAACGCGCCGATGCGGCCTATCCGCTGGGGCGCAAATCCGGGGTCTGGTGGAAATGGAAACGTGATCCGTTCCGGATCGACGCGGTGATGGTCTATGCGCAGGCGGGCCACGGGCGGCGGGCCGATCTGTTCACCGACTATACCTTTGCCGTCCGCGACGGCGCTGGCCTGGCCCCGATCGCCAAGGCCTATTCCGGGCTGACGGATGCCGAATTCGCCCGGATCACCGCCTGGGTCCGCGCCAACACGCTGCAACGCTTTGGCCCGGTGCGGCAGGTCCGCCCGGAACTGGTGTTTGAAATCGCCTTTGACGGGCTGCAGCCCAGCCCGCGCCACAAGGCCGGGATCGCCCTGCGATTTCCCCGCATGGCACGCTGGCGGCACGACAAACCGGCGGCCGAGATCGACAGCCTGGACAGCCTGCGCGCCCTGTTGCCCCGCGCGCCCGGGTGATGCGCGCCGGGCCGCGCAGCCGGGCAGGTCGCGCGTTTTCGCCGCTTTAATTGCCCGGCCCCGCAGCCTATGTTCGCAAAGGTTAACGCGAAGGCAGACAACATGAACCGACCCGTATTCGATGCCCGTGACACCGGGGGCAACGCGCTTGGCCCGTTGCCGGAATGGGATCTGAGCGACCTTTACGCCGCGACCGATTGCCCCGAAATCAGCCGCGATCTGGATTGGCTGGAACAGGCCTGCGCCGAATTCGCCGTCGAGGTCGAGGGCAAGCTTGCCGGTCTGGACGCAGCGCACATGCTGTCGGTCGTGCAACGGTTTGAACGCATCGACGTGGTGGCGGGGCGGGTGATGTCATTTGCGGGCCTGCGCTATTACCAGCAGACCACCGACAGCAACCGGGCCAAGTTCCTGTCCGATTGCGAAGACCGCATCACCGCCTACACCACCCCGATGGTGTTTTATGCGCTGGAATTCAACCGACTGGACGAAGGGCATCTGGCGTCGCTGCTGGCGGTCAATGCCGATCTGGCCCGCTACAAGCCGGTTTTCGACCGGATGCGGGCGATGAAGCCGTATCAGTTGTCGGACGAGCTGGAAAAGTTCCTGCACGATCAATCGACTGTGGGGGCCAGCGCCTGGAACAAGCTGTTTGACGAAACCATCGCCGGGCTGACCTTTACCGTCGACGGGCAGGAATTGAACATCGAAGGCACGCTGAACCTGCTGACCGATCAGGATCGCCCGACGCGCGAGGCGGCGACCCATGCGCTGGCCGGCGTCTTTGCCACCCATGTGAAAACCTTTGCCCGCATCCACAACACCCTGGCCAAGGAAAAGGAAATCGAGGATCGCTGGCGCGGCATGCCCACCCCGCAGACCGGGCGGCATCTGTCCAACCATGTCGAGCCCGAGGTGGTGCAGGCGTTGCGTGATGCCGTCGTCGCCGCCTATCCGCGCCTGTCGCACCGCTATTACCGGCTCAAGGCGCGCTGGCTGGGGCTGGACCGGATGCAGGTCTGGGACCGCAACGCGCCCTTGCCGATCGAGGATGTGCGCGTGGTCTCCTGGGCCGAGGCCGAGCAGACCGTGCTGGCCGCCTATGCCGCATTTGACCCGCGCATGGCCGAACTGGCCGAGCCGTTCTTTCGCAAGGGCTGGATTGATGCCGGGGTGAAACCGGGCAAGGCGCCGGGCGCCTTTGCGCATCCGACCGTGACGACGGTGCATCCATATGTGATGCTCAATTACCTGGGCAAACCGCGCGACGTGATGACGCTGGCGCATGAACTGGGCCATGGCGTGCATCAGGTTCTGGCCGCCGGTCAGGGTGAATTGCTGTCGTCAACTCCGCTGACCCTGGCCGAAACGGCATCGGTGTTCGGTGAAATGCTGACCTTTCGCAAATTGCTGGCCGAGGCGGTGACGCCGTCCGAACGCAAGACCCTGCTGGCAGGCAAGGTCGAGGACATGATCAATACCGTGATCCGCCAGATCGCGTTTTATGATTTCGAATGCAAGCTGCACGCCGCGCGGTCCAAGGGCGAATTGACGCCCGAGGATATCAATGCGCTGTGGCTGTCGGTGCAGGCCGAATCGCTGGGCGAGGTGTTCGATTTCGCGCCCGGCTATGAAACCTTCTGGGCCTATATCCCGCATTTCGTGCATTCGCCATTCTACGTCTATGCCTATGCCTTTGGCGACGGGTTGGTGAATGCGCTTTACGCGGTGTACGAAGAGGGCGATCCGGGTTTCCGCGAAAAGTATATCGACATGCTGCGCGCCGGCGGGTCAAAGCACCACAAGCAATTGCTGGCCCCGTTCGGGCTGGACGCCAGCGATCCCGGTTTCTGGGCCAAGGGCCTGTCGATGATCGAAGGCTTCATCGACGAGTTGGAGCGGATGGAGGCCTGAGCCCAGGCCCCCGTTCCAGCCTAATCGATGTCCGTCCAGGGCCAGGGTTTCGTCTCGCTCGCCGCCGCCTGAAACCGGGCGGCCTTGGCGATCCAGATGCCCAGACCTTCGCCGAATTCGGCCAGCCGTTCATTCGGCTCGCCCTTTGCGGTCAACTGGATGATGAACTGGATCACCGTCACCATGGTCAGCACGGTTGCAGTCAGGCTGAGCATGAAGGCGATCAGGATGACGTACAACAGCCGCTGCCCCATGCGCCGGACCGGCGTCACCGGGTCGGGCGCGGGGCCCTGCGGTTCCTTCAGTTCCATCGGGTCGGGATCCTGCATCGCGTCTGTCCTTTCCATTGGGTTACGCGCCGCGCCGTGCGCGGTCGGCGTCAAAGCTCATGTCGATCATCACTTGCGTGCCGCGCGAAAATTCCAGCGGGCAGGGATAGGGGCTGCCGGTGCGGACACAATGGCCAAACGCCTCGACCTGCAGGACATAGTGATTGGCGGTCGGAAAGCGTTCCGTCACCACCCTGCCCCCGGCGGTTTCCAGCGTGATGGCGGCCAGGTCATGCACATTGGCATTCCATGGGCAAAGGATGCGCAGCACGCCGGTACTGCCGAAAAAGGCGATTTCCTGCCGGGCGAACAGGCGCATGCTGACCACGGCGCCATAGGTAAAGCCGGGGAAATCGGCGATCACCTGCGCAAACACATCGACGCCGTTTTCGTAATTGATCCGCGCGAATGGGACGGCGGCAGGTTCTGCGCCGGTGACGAACCGGGCCGAGCCGAATGTGTAGACGCCGATATCGGGCAATCCGCCGCCGCCGGTTTCGGGGCGGTTGCGAATATTGTCCAACGCAGTTTCGTTGTTATAGCTGAAGAACGCCTCGACATGGCGCAATTGCCCGATGGACCCGCCCTGCACCAGTTCGCGCGCGCGCAGGAATTGCGGGTGATGCACCGGCATGAACGCCTCGGCCGCCAGCAATCCGGTCGCATCGCGTTTGGCGATCACTGCGTCGAACCCGGCGGCCGTCATCGCCAGCGGTTTTTCCACCAGGACATGCTTGCCCGCATCCAGCGCCTTCAAGGTCCAGTCGATATGCAGATGATTGGGCAGCGGGATATAGACCGCGTCGATATCAGGATCGGCCAGCAGCGCGTCATAGTCGGGATGGATGCGCAACCCGGGTGCAAAGGCCTGAAAACCGGCGGCCTTGTCCGGGCTGTTGGTGGCCAGCGCGACCAGTTCGGCCCCGGTGGCCATGTGAATCGCCGGCCCCATCTGCTGGCGTGCGAAATTGGCGGCCCCGAGGATGCCCCAGCGAAGCGGTGTTTCCATGTGATATGTCCTTGCCCAAATCGCGCCGGGTCCGCCCCTGCCCGTTCCGGGGCAGAGGTTAGCAGGTCAGGCCCCGGCTGAACACCGACAGGCCCGTTCGTCAGGCGATTTCCAGCATGCCCTTTTCGCGCGCCAGTTCCTGCATCCGCTTTTGCAGCTTTTCGAACGCCCGCACCTCGATCTGGCGAATACGCTCGCGGCTGACATCATAGCGGTTGGACAGGTCTTCCAGCGTTACTGCTTCGTCCTGCAGGCGGCGCTGCATCAGCACGTCGCGTTCGCGGTCGGTCAGGACGGTGATCGCTTCGGCCATCAGTTCACGTCGGGCAGTCAGCTCGTCGCGCGCCTCGTAATCGCCGGCCTGGTCGGCATCCTCATCCTCCAGCCAGTCCTGCCACTGGGTGGCGCTGTCGCCATCCTGGCCCACCATCGCGTTCAGGCTGGCATCGCCACCCGACATGCGGCGGTTCATGCTGATCACTTCGGTTTCGGTCACGCCCAGATCATGCGCGATGCGCGCCACGTTTTCGGGCCGCAGGTCGCCTTCTTCCAACGCGCCGATCCGGGCCTTGGCCTTGCGCAGGTTGAAGAACAGCTTTTTCTGCGCCGATGTCGTGCCCAGTTTCACCAGCGACCAGGTCCGCAGGATGTATTCCTGAATGCTGGCCCTGATCCACCACATCGCATAGGTCGCCAGCCGAAACCCCTTGTCGGGGTCGAACCGCTTGACCGCCTGCATCAGGCCGACATTCGCCTCGGAAATCACTTCGGCCTGCGGCAGGCCATAGCCGCGATAGCCCATGGCGATCTTGGCGGCCAGCCGCAGATGCGATGTGACCAGCTTGTGCGCCGACGGGCTGTGTTCGTGATCCACCCAGGCCTTGGCCAGCATGTATTCTTCCTGCGGGTCCAGCATCGGAAACTTGCGGATTTCCTGCAGGTAACGATTCATGCCCTGCTCGGGCGACGGGGCCGGCAGATTGGCGTAAGTCGTCATGAAGTGCCCCCCTCCTTATGTTTAAGGGCTTAACATGAGATTTGGCGTCGCCGCAACGGTTTTCAAGAGGGCTAGGCCAAATCCGTTAAGACAGTATGAAACTGCAAGCGGGAAGTTGCGAGTGGTAGGGCGGTGCGATCACGCACATGGCATGCCAGATTTCAGCCCTGACTGCGCAGCGCTGCCAGAAGTGCGGCCAGATCGGGCGGCGGCGGGGCCGCGAACCGCAAGGAGGCGCCGCTGACCGGGTGAACAAAGCCCAAGGTCGCGGCATGCAGTGCCTGCCGGGCGAAACCATTGGCCAGCGCCGCCCCCGGCACCCGCCCAGGCACGATTCGTCGCCCGCCATAGACCGGATCACCGATCAGCGCATGGCCGGCATGGGCCAGATGCACCCGGATTTGGTGCGTGCGCCCGGTTTCCAGCCAGCAATCGACCAGCGCCGCCCCCGGCGGGTCGCCGAACGCCTGTTCCACCCGCACCCGCGTTACCGCCGCGCGCCCGCCGCCGAACACGACGGCCTGGCGCTGGCGGTCGGTGCGGTGGCGGTCGATGCCGGTGGCGATGCGCAGCACGCCGCCCGCCTCCCACGCCGCGCCCTTGATCCCGCGCAGGCGCGGATCGGCCGGATCGGGCGCGCCATGACACAGCGCCAGATAGTGGCGTTCCACCGTATGGGCGGCGAACTGTTCGGACAGGCCGTGATGGGCGCGGTCGGTCTTGGCCGCGACCAGCAGGCCCGAGGTGTCCTTGTCGATCCGGTGCACGATGCCGGGCCGCCGTTCGCCGCCCACACCCAGCAGGCTGTCGCCGCAATGGGCGATCAGCGCGTTGACCAGCGTGCCATCCGGGCTGCCCGGTGCGGGATGCACCACCATGCCCGGCGGCTTGTTCACCACGATCAGGCCGGCATCCTCGTAGACAACATCCAGCGGGATGGCCTGGCCTTTCAGATCATCGGGCAGGCTCGCCTCCAGCGTGATCACCACCGCGTCGCCTTCGGCCACCCGCGCCTTGGGATCGCGCACGGTCAGGCCCGCTACCTGCACCGCGCCCTGGTCCAGCAACCGCACCAGACGCGAGCGGCTGAGGTCGGCCGTCGCCGGCACATCGCGGGCCAGCGCCTTGTCCAGGCGGGGGGGCGGGTTGGGCCCGATCTGAAAGGTCACAATCGGCATGGCGTCTCCTGTGCCATTGCACGCGCAGTTACTCAAGCCTTCGTGCCCGGGGTAACAGCAGGTCACTTGCCCCGGGGCGGCAGTCCGGGGCAGAGTCGAGTCAAGGGCAAATGCATGTGCCGATCCCCGGTACTGGTCGCAAAGGAATGCCGTGATGACCCGTTCGATCCGATCCATCCTGGCCGCCATCCTGCTGGGCGGTCTGCCCGGCGCGGCACTGGCGCAGGGCAACGGCTGCAATCCGCCGCCAGCAGGACTGGACATCAACACCTGGTTCACCCTGTGCCAGGCTGAGATCAACTATGCCTATCAATACTATAATCAGGGCCTGCAATGGCAAAGTTTCGTGCCCGCCATGTACCGGTTGTATGTGATTGCGTCGTCGGGCGGCGGTGGCGGCCAGTCCACCGCCTGTGCGCCGGATGGCCAGACCTATTGCAATTCATCGGGCTGGCAGATGACCTGCACCAACGGACAGTGGCTGACCGGCGCTGTCCAGTGCTGAGCCTGGCGTGAGCGCGCCCGACAGCGACGATGCCCCGCTGCCCCCGCTGGCGCTGTTTCTCAAACGGCTGGTGCTGGTCCTGACCGTGGTGATGATCGCCGGATTTCTGACCCTGATCGGCGCGCTGCTGATCATGCTGAACCGCGACCCGCTGCCACCGCCCTTGCCCGACCAGATCGCCCTGCCCGCAGGCGTCAGCGCCCGCGCCTTTACCCAAGGCACCGACTGGTTCGCGATCGTCACCGACGACGACCGCATCCTGATCTATGACAGGTCGGGCGCGACGCTGATCCAGACGGTGCGGGTCGGGGCCGACTAAGCCACGTCTTGCGCCTGCCCCCCGATCCGTGAAACACCGCCGCAAAACCCCAGCGAGCGGAGCCCGCTTTACATGCAATCCCCCGTCCCCGCCTTGACCCATTCCCTGACCGCCCTGTCAAAGATCCTTGACAAGGCCGAGGTGCATGCAACCGCCAGGAACATCAAGCCCGAGGTGATGCCGCAACTGCGGCTGGTGGCCGACATGCTGCCGCTGTGGCGGCAGATCACCATTGCCTGCGACCATGCCAAGGGAGCCGCAGCCCGTCTGGGCGGGGTCGAAAACCCGGTTTTCCCCGATACGGAAACCACCCTGCCCGAGTTGCAGGACCGCATCGCGCGGACCATCGCCTTTATCGCCACCGTGCCGGACGCTGCCTTTGTCGGGGCCGAGGATCGCACGATCACCTTCAAGGCCGGCCCGCGCGAGATGAACATGATCGGCGCGCGCTATCTGGCCACCTATAGCCTGCCGAACTTTTTCTTTCACATGACCACGGCCTATAACATCCTGCGCGGCAACGGGGTC
>Ga0105049_10002080_pt1 | contig 23685 bp, 23 predicted proteins | sample MAT06_FD_78087 | JGI IMG/M metagenome (GOLD analysis project Ga0105049, IMG submission 78087) | Freshwater microbial communities from Lake Fryxell liftoff mats and glacier meltwater in Antarctica - MAT-06 | ecosystem: Environmental > Aquatic > Freshwater > Ice > Liftoff microbial mat | place...
AGCAATCAGGAGCACCTGAACTTAGTCATCACAGGTATGAAAGCGGTCGTGCATGATCCAAAGGGTTCGGCGCGTCAATTGGGCATTGGCATACCGTACTTAATGGCCGCAAAAACTGGCACGGCGCAGGTCTACACGCGCAAAGCCAATACCGAATACGACGAGAAACGCACGGCACTAGCGCTGCGCAACAACGCGCTTTTTATTGCGTTCGCGCCGGCAGAGCAGCCGCGCATAGCGCTTGCAGTGATCGTCGAACACGGCTCGTCTGGCTCGAAAGCGGCAGGCCCGATCGCCAAGCAGGTTCTCGATTTTTACTTGAAACGCAATCCGTGAAAGACGACGCGTACCGACGATTGGAATTTATTGAGCGCATATGGCGCCGAGCGACTGCCAACCCGCGCATGGATTGGCTCCTTCTAGCGCTGATCCACCTCGCCTTTGGCTTCGGTCTAGTGGTGCTCTACAGCGCCGCAAACTTGCATGGCTTGGATCAACAGGTCCTTGATCCGGTAATCAAGCAGTCGCTCAGATTTGCCTTGGGGCTTTTAATCTTGCTAGTGGTGGCGCGCACGCCGCCGCAGTTTTTACGTGCGTGGTCGCCATGGTTGTATGCGCTAAGTTTAGGCCTGTTACTTGCGGTAACTGCCTTCGGCGAAGGCAAAGGCGCGCACCGCTGGTTAGACCTCGGCATCCTGCGTTTTCAGCCGTCAGAGTTGATGAAGCTTGGTTTGCCCATGATGCTGGCTTGGTATCTGCATGCGCGCTCACTGCCGCCGAATTTTAAGGATTTATGCGTATGCGCTGTGCTCATTGCGCTGCCCTTTTTTTTGATCGCCGAGCAGCCTGACCTCGGCACCGCGCTGTTAGTGGCGGTCAGCGGCGTTTTTGTGGTCTATTTGGCCGGGCTTAGCTGGCGCTGGATTTTGGCTTTGAGCGCCAGCTCGCTGGCTTTGCTTCCGGTGCTTTGGCAATTCATGCATGAGTACCAACGCAACCGCGTGCGCGTGTTGATCGATCCGCAAGCCGACCCGTTAGGCACCGGTTGGAACATCATCCAGTCTAAAATTGCCGTCGGCTCTGGCGGCTGGTTTGGCAAAGGCTGGCTGAAGGGTACGCAATCTGGCCTTGATTTCTTACCCGAGCACCATACCGATTTTATCGGCGCGGTGTTGGCCGAGGAGTTCGGCTTCGTCGGTATTTGCGCCCTGCTGATAATCTACTTGGTAATCATCGCGCGCGGCCTAAAGATCGCTTCCGACGCTCGTGACAGCTATTCCAGACTGCTGGCAGGATCCATTGCGATGACCTTTTTTGTTTACGTCGCGGTCAATGGCGGGATGATTTCCGGAATGCTGCCGGTGGTTGGCGTGCCGCTGCCGATGGTGTCCTACGGTGGCACCGCACTGGTTACCTTAATGGCGAGCTTTGGCATCCTGCTTTCAATTCACGCGCACCGCAAGTCGCGCAAAGGGCGCTGAGTTCACTTAAACCTAGAAACCTCTGGGCAAACTGCTGGGCAAAAAAAAGCCGCCGTATCGCATCCTCGATACTGCGGCTTTTCGCCCTTGTTGCCTTATGCCCAACTGCCTAAAAATTGCCCAACCTACCCACAAAAAAGTGCCTAGAACTCAAGCCGCCAAACGGCCTGTAATTCCAGCAGATCACCTGCTCCGTCGTTGTTACCAACGCGCGGGCCCAAGAAATATTGGCTTGGCGAATAGGTTGCCGCCACACTAAAAGCCGCGCCAGCGCCGAGCGCCTGATCAAACCCCACAACCAAGTTACGCGCTGCCGACTGCTGCGCAAGCGCACTGCGCAGTGCTCCAGACGATGGAAGCGGCTGCAATCGAGTCGCGTAGGTGACACGCACCATCGAGTCGTCTGCCGCCTGCCAGTTCACCGTGGCGCGATAGACCGTGAGGTCACGCCATTCGAACGAAGGGCTGGTGCTATCACCCAGCAAGGAGACCAAACGGTTTGGCAACGCGTTAGAGGTGAACGCAGGCACATCGCTGTACAAAAGGCGATCAACGCCCAAATCAACCGAAGCGGTTGACGTTGCGTGCAGGTTCACGCCCATTGAGACAGTTGCTGGCACATCAAAGTCGCCCGGCTCACTGAACAAGCCGCGCAGGCGTTGAAAAGCATCCATATCGACGCGCGATTGGTAGTCAAGTGCGACCGATGCATTTTCGCCCAGGTACTGATCAAAGCCCACGCGCAGCGCTGAACCTGAAGAGACCTCCGAGCGCACCGTAGCGCGTTGCAAGGGATTGGCAAAGTCAACGCTTTGCTGGCCCAAGCCAGATAAAAACTGCTGCTGAGCAAATACCGCACCAACGCGTATTTGTGAGCCGGTATCGAATGCCGCCGCTAATTCAGGCGAGCTGGTTGCACGGATTAACTCGCCGCTCGCTTGCAATGCCGCACCAAAAACGCGCAACCCCGGCTGTGCGCTGATCGCGCCAGAGGTCTGCTGCAAACTCGCGCTAAACGCTGCGCTTTTAAATAGCGGTGCCCAGCGATTCTCGGTTGCATTGAGCAACGACTTGCTAATCACCAACGAAGCTTGACCATCGCTAGGCGACGCCGCACCCAACGACACGCTGATCTCCGGCGCAAGCTGGTAAAGCGCATATTGATACCAATCGCCCAGGGCGGCTTGCGCCGCCGATGCTTTCGCGTGAGCTCCGGATGCGCCGCAAAGCAAGCCGAGTGCGATGCACTGTGGGAGAAAGAAGCGGCTGGCGGGGATGTGTTGCATCTGTGTCGCATAGAGTGTCAAAAAAACAACAGATTTGTCAACAATGTTGTTTCTGAACCACAAGTCTTTTTAGAGCCTAAAGTTCAACAGTCCTATTCAACAACTTGGCCATTATGGTAGACGTCCTGAACATCGTCTAAATCTTCCAGTCGATCGATCAAATCCATCAGCGTTTCAGCTGCATCGCCAGCAATTTCAATGCGGTTGGCCGGGCGCATCACCACACCTGACTCAATGGGCTCCACATGCGCTGCTCGAAGGGCAAGTTTGATTGGCTCAAAAAGTTCAGCCGTGCAAACCACGACGCTTAATCCGTCAGCGCTTTGTACGTCATCAGCGCCGGCTTCCAATGCGAGTTCAAACAGGCGCTCCTCTTCAAGGCTTGAACGTGTGTCGAAGGTTAGTTCTCCTACTTTGCTGAACTGGAACGCCACCGATCCGCTGGTGCCCAGATTTCCGCCGTGCTTGTGCAGCGCATGGCGAACTTCAGCGACGGTGCGCGTTTGATTGTCTGACATGCAATCAATGATGATGGCCACACCGCAGGGCCCATAGCCTTCATAGCGCAGCTCGAACATCTCGCCGCCGCCGTCCGCGCCCGAACCGCGTTTCACCGCGCGCTCGATGGTGTCCTTGGTCATGTTTGCCGACAGCGCTTTATCAACCGCGATGCGCAAACGCGCGTTATGGGCGATGTCGGCACCCCCGCGCGCTGCAATCGTGATCTCGCGGATCAGTTTGGTAAATGCTTTCGCGCGCCGTGAATCTTCGGCGTTTTTGCGACCTTCAATACTCGGGCCTCGGCCCATAAAAACCCCTTAGCAAAACTCATTTATTGACCGACTAGATTAGCCTGTCAAACAGGTGTTCAGCAAAACCGCACGTTTAAAGGTTGGCGATCAGCGCATCGGTGAACTGGTCGCAGTTGCTGTGGCCACCTAGATCCGGCGTGACCGTTTCTTTCGCAGCGATCGTTTCCGCCAAGGCCGAGCGCAGGCGCGTGGCTTGTGCGCTGAATGTCAAGTAATCGAGCATCATCGCAGACGCCAAAATCAGCGCGCTCGGGTTGGCGATCCGCTTACCTGCGATATCTGGCGCGGAGCCGTGGACAGCTTCAAAAATCGCCGCCGATGTACCCATATTGGCGCCCGGCGCAAGCCCTAAGCCGCCAACTAGACCAGCGCACAGATCAGATAAAATGTCGCCGAATAAATTGGTGGTGACAATCACATCGAACTGATGCGGATTCATGACCAGCTGCATGCAAGTGTTATCGACGATCATCTCGTTGCAGCGGATTTGCGGGTAGTCGAGCGCCACTTCGCGCGCCACACGCAGGAACAAACCCGAGGTGGTTTTCATGATGTTGGCTTTGTGCACAACCGTCACTTTCTTGCGGCCGGTTTTGACCGCGTAGTCAAAAGCGTAGCGCGCAATCCGCTCGCTGCCCGCACGGGTGATGCGAATCTGCGATGTCGCGTAAGAATCATCCGCTGCAATCGCGGCGCCTTCTGAGCCATAGGCACCCTCGGTATTTTCGCGAATGGTGAGGATATCGATGCCGTCATAGCGCGCCTTGGTGCCCGTAAAAGAAATCGCCGGGCGCACGTTGGCGTACAGGTCAAAACGCTTGCGCAGCGCTACATTGATCGAGGAAAAGCCGTCACCAATCGGGGTGCTCAACGGTCCTTTGAGCGCCACTCGGTTGCGTTCGATTGAATCGATAGTTGATTGCGGCAGTAATTCCGTCCCAGTCTCTAAAGCCGAAATTCCAGCGCTGGCAAATTCGTACTTGAGATCGAGCTTTAATGCATCTAAAACGCGCAGCGTGCAGTCCATGATTTCCGGGCCAATGCCGTCGCCCGGAATAACGGTGATGATTTGAGTCATGAGGTCCTTTAAGAATTAACGCATCAGTAACAGCCTGACATCGTAAAGTACGCAACGTTCAACGCGGGTTACGCGCCAATGTATCGCACCACATTTTTTGGCAGTTTGTGCCTGCTTGCCAGTCACGTCTGCGGCCAAGAACTTAGCACCGTGCCTCTGCGACTTATGCCGGGCGCGCCGTTTGAAGTGTTCGTTCAAGACAATTGGCCAAACAGCTGCGTTCCGAGAAGCGCGACTTTAAGCGTGAGCAAGGCTGAGATTGTTTTACAGGCAACTGACGTGAGCGCGGCCGACTGCAAAGCGATCAGCACACCCTATGAGCTTGCGGTCAAAGCGCGTTTACCGGTCGACTGGCCGAGCGATCAAGACGCCGTGCCGCTGCTTTTTACCCTTAGGCGCGCCGGATCCGGTGATTCAAACCGCGCTGCAAAACTGGTCGCTATCGGAGGTACCCCACGCCGCGCGGCTGAGTCGGGCATTTATTGGAACGATTCCATTGGCGCGTACCCTAACTCTGGACCCGGTGTAGGCATCACTTTGGATGTGCAAGGCGAACGCGCATCGGTGATGGCCTTTTATTACGACCTTGGCGGCAATCCGGTGTGGTACTTCGGCAATGGCGAGATTGTTGCCGATGAGCTCAAACTCGACCTGCACCTTTTGCGCGGCGGGCAAACCCTTTTGGGCGACTATCGCGCCCCGACCGACACGCTGAGCGCGGCCGAGCTGCTGATCAAATTTTCCTCACCGAGCCGTTTTACCGCTCTGGTCAGCGTGCCGCAGGGCGAGGGCCGCGCGCTGCAAGTGCTCAGCCAAACCCAGTCGATGGTGCGGTTTTCGATTGGCTACGGGCCGGACAACCTGCGCCTTGGCGGCGCATGGGCGGTGTTAATTGGCGCAGATACGATACGGTTAGAGTTGGTCAGCAATGAAGCGGGAGATCTGGTTGATCTGCGGCGCGGCTACGCTCTGAAATGCCGCCGAGCTCAAGTCGGCGCTGAGCCGCCGCCACGAAATTGCGAATTGAGTGATTCACGCGACAGGGTCGTTGCCGATTTCGACCAAATTGGACTCGAGCGCATGCGTGGCTTGTCACCCGCCGGCGCAACTGTCGTGGCGGTTCGCCTTGATTGACGAGCGCAGGCGCGCGCGCGTAGCCTCGCCGATTAAATTCGCATTGGGCAATCTGATGGTAATTCGCATGCGCTTGGCGCTGCTCGCTTTCGGCTTATCGGCCTTCGCCCACGCGCAAACGGCACGTTTGCCGGACCCCACATTTTTGCGCTCGCTTAAGGACGACAACGTAAGCGCGTTACCACGCGGACTGACGCCCGGCGAGCGAGCGATTCGCTTGCCGCGACTACAGTACAGCCCAAGCGTCGCACCGGCCGGGACGGTTTTTACGCCACCCGAATACGCGCCGAACGAAGGATTGATTTTGAGCTGGGTCAACCAGCAGACGGCTTTGCTGACCACGATGGCAACCGCGATCACCACCGGCGATCCCGACGCGAAAGTGTTTATCGCCGTCACCCAAGCTCGCCGTGCGGCCGCTGAGACAGCGTTGGCAAATGCTGGTGCAGTGATGAGCCGTGTGAAATTTATCGTCGGCGTGACCGACTCCATCTGGATGCGCGATTACGGACCGCGCTTTATCGTGAGCAACGGCAAACGCGCGATCGTTGATCATTTGTATAACCGCCCGCGCCCAAACGACGATCGCTTTCCGCAGCTTTGGCAGGCGGCCTCCGGCGACGCGCGTTTTGAGCTGCCGCTTGAACATGGTGGCGGCAATTTTCACCTGTTCGGCAATCGCGAGGCTTTTATGACTTCGCTCGTGTTGACGGAGAATCCGACCCTGCGCGCGGCTGACGTACGCGACTTATATGTGAGCTATCAAGGCCAACAGTTGGATATCCGTGACCCGTTCCCCAGCAGCTTTGACAGCACCCAGCATATCGATATGTGGATGCTGCCGTTAAGCGACAGCAAAGTGATGATCAGCAAATATGATCCTTCGCTGACCGTGCCCTACCAGGTGAGCGAAGCCGCGGCGACCGATTTGGCTAGTCGCGGCTACGAGGTGTTTCGCACACCCGGCTGGCAGTCGGGTAACGTCCACTACACCTACGCAAACGCGGTGCTGATCAACCGGTTAGCGCTGGTATGTCAGTTCAACGGCCAAACGACGCGCAATCAGCAGGCACTCGCCACGTTTCAATCCGCGTTACCTGACAAACAAATCGTGCCGATTGATTGCTCGAGCATCATCTCGCTTGCGGGCGCGATGCATTGCATCTTGATGCATGTGCCCGACGTCTTGTTCCGCAACAATCTGGAAGGCTAATGCGATTTCTGATAACCGCCCTGAGCTGCGCGCTATTTGTCGGCTGCGCAAGCGCGCCAAAAACTGAAATTCAGACCGTAGCAATGGCGCAACCAGTGCCACTAGGTAAGCCGCTGACGCCGAGCAAACCAGAGCCGCTCGCGACACCTGCAGCGGCGCCGATACGCAACCGTCTGGTGGCGGCAAACCTGAGCTACCAAATTGACTTCTCGCCGCAGTTGCAAGGCGCAATCGACGATTGGCTTACCTGGAAGCGCGAAGACTTTATTGAAGCGCTCGAGAATTTTGCCCATTTGCAACCCAAGTTAGCGCCTATTTACGCCGAAGCGGGCTTGCCTGAGGCCCTGCTTTTTGGCATGGCCGCGAAGGAGTCACTAGGCCGCGCGCACAGCTACTCGCCAGCCGGTGCCGTGGGACTGCTGCAATTTATGCCCGCGACAGCAATGCGCTATGGTTTGCGCATGCAAGACCGCATGGACCTGCGCCTTGACGCACAAGCCGCCACTCGCGCCAATGCGCAGTACATTCGTGATCAACTGAATCTGCTCGATCAAGATCTAAGCCTGGTACTGGCCGCTTACAACTCAGGCGAAGGACGCCTAGGCCGTCTGCATCGCGCCCATCCCAACGCGAGCTTTTGGGATAAGGAAATCAACTCGCAATTGCCCGAGGAAACGCGCGATTTTGTGCCGATGGTGTTGGCGGCAAGCTGGCTGTATATGAACCCACAGCAGTTCGGCTTACCCACATTCAGTTCCCAGCATCAGACGATTCAATTGACCCGCCCGACCTCATTGGGCGAGCTGACGATTTGCTTAGCCGACGCGGGCGGCAATCACGATGGCTGGTTCCGCACGCTGCGTAATCTAAATCCGCGCTGGAAGCCCGATCAACGCATGCTTGCTGGTAGCGAGCTCGAAGTGCCTAACGTGGTTGCCGAGGCTTATGCGGCCCGTTGCGTCGATACGCCCATCGCCGAAAGCGCCGCACAGCTGCATGCTGCAAATTATCCAACGAGCCCAAGCTTGGTCGCCTATGTCGTGCGCCGTGGTGACACCCTAGCGGCGATCGCGCGGCGCGTGCCTTGCGCATCGTTTGAAGGCTTGGTGAAAATCAACGAGCTCAAAGGTCCTGGCTACACGCTTAAACTCGGTCAAACCCTGCAAGTGCCGCGCTGCGGCTAGCAATGTTTGCGCAGGTTGAATGGGCTAACCTGGGTCGCGCGCAACTGCTTGGTGACATAGCAAACTACCTTTTGCGCAACCCCCAGGAGAGTCCGCTGGTCGAGCGCTTTCAGCAGTTTGTGCGCACCACGCCAAATTGCTTCGAAAGAAGCCAAGCGCTAGGTCACATTACGGCGTCGGCGTTCGTGCTCAGTATTGACCGTCAGCGCGCGCTGCTGATGCATCACCGAAAGCTTGACCGCTGGTTGCAACCTGGTGGCCATGCCGATGGGTCGGTCGACACGTTGGACGTGGCGCGCAAAGAGCTGCTTGAAGAAGCCGGCTTAAGCGCGGTGCGCTGCAATACGCAGATCTTTGATCTCGATATACACGCCATTCCGGCGGGTAAGCTTGATGCAGAACACCTGCATTTTGACGTGCGCTACCTGATGCATGCCACAGATGAAACCGTGGCGGGCAACGATGAATCCCATGCGCTACGCTGGTTTGATTTAAGCGAGTTGGCCGAATCCGCCGAATCATCGATTCGGCGGATGGCCCAAAAAGCCTTATCTCGCTAGCAAACTGCGGCTGCGCGCGTAGAGGAAATACACCACAAGTCCGATCACGAACCAAGCCAAGAACAGCTTAATCGTGTACCAGCCCAAGCTGAAAAACAGCATCAAGCAGCCGGCCATCGCCAGCGGACACACGATTGAGGCAAACGGCGTGCGGAATGGACGCGGCCGATTGGGCTGCGATCGGCGCAGCATCAGCACACCCAGCGCCACCATAAAGAACGCGAACAGCGTGCCGGAATTCGAGATATCGGCCAGCGCACCAACCGGAAATATCGCAGCAAACAGCGCAACGGCCACACCGGTCACCATCGTGACGACGTGCGGCGTGCTGTAAGTAGGATGAATTTTGGCAAACATTTTTGGCATCAAGCCGTCGCGTGCCATCGTAAAGAGAATGCGCGTTTGCCCATAAATCATCATCAAGATCACCGAAGGCAGCGCCACAATGGCCGCAATACCGACCCATTTGCCGACGCTGGGGTAGCCAATCTCACGCAGTACAAATGCCAGCGGATCTTTGGATTGCGAGAGCGCGCCGCCGGGTTGAGCGCCGACAGCGCCCACGGCTGCATACGACACCAGCAGATAAAACACCGTGCAAATCGCCAACGAGCCGATCAGGCCAATGGGAATGTTTCGGTTCGGGTTCTTGGTTTCTTCAGCGGCGGTAGATACCGCGTCGAACCCAACATAGGCAAAGAAAATCGAAGCGGCTGCGCCGAAAACCCCGATGCCTGAGGCAGGCGTGCCCCAGCCGTTCGGCAACATCGGTGAAAAATTTGCCATTTGCACCGCAGGCAGTGCGAGAGCGATGAATGCAATCAAGGCGACAATTTTTACGATCACCAAGACAGCGGTGAAACGCGCGCTTTTGGTGGTGCCGATCACCAGGAGTCCGGTGACTAAAAGCGCAATGACAAAAGCGATCAAATTGAACGAGCCTTTCACCACTTCGCCCGTCGCCAAGGTAATCGTATCGGCTGGCCCGGCCGTGAGCATACTTGGCAGCCCCATCCCGACCGACGCTAAAAATCCGTTGGCATATCCTGACCATCCAACCGCCACGGCGCTGGCCGCCACCGCATATTCCAAAATAAGCGCCCAACCCACTGTCCACGCAATAATTTCACCCAACACCGCATAGCTGTAGGTATAGGCCGAACCGGCGACTGGCACCATTGATGCAATTTCTGCATAGACCAGCGCAGTTAGCGCACACACCACGCCGGCAATAATGAAGGAATACATCATGCCGGGACCCGCTTTATTCGCGGCCACCGAGGTCAAAACGAAAATGCCCGTACCAATGATGGCGCCGATGCCCAACATCGTCAGATCGAACGCTCCGAGTTGGCGTTTAAGTCCTTTCTTTTCCGCTCCTTCTAAAATTTGATCCAGCGGTTTAATGCGGCCAAACAGCATGAGTGTGTCTCCGAATAAGGGGGCTAACAATGGGAACCTGTTGAGCGCCCTACCTTACTGAGCAAGCGCGTGGTCGGCAAGGAATATTCACACTTTCTATGCAGTTTAAGCACCGTCGCAAAATGGCCTGTGCCGCTCGCATTGCCGTAGAATTCGCGCTCCACTTTCTTAAGGTCAGCTCATGCTGAACATACAAGCGGCGGCGCAAACGCGCGGCCGACCGAAAGAACACCGAATCGGATTGGCCATCGCGGGCGGCGGGCCCATCGGCGGCATTTACGAACTCGGTGCGCTGCGCGCGCTAGATGAGGCGCTTGAAGGCGTCGATCTGAATGATCTTGACGTCTATGTTGGCGTCAGTTCGGGGTCCTTTCTCGCTGCGGGGCTAGCCAACAGAATCAGCACTGCTGAGATGTGCCGGATTTTTATTAATTCCGAATCGCTCGAACACCCCTTCTCGCCTGAGATGTTTTTGCGACCCGCCTTTTTTGAATACCTGAAGCGCGCGGCTACAGTACCCAGCGCGCTTCTGGCCGCCCTCAAGACCATTCTCGGTAACCCTTTTAATATTCAGCTCGGCGAAGCGCTAGGTGATCTCGGCCGAATCATTCCCACGGGCCTGTTTGATAACCAACGCGTCGATACTTTTTTGCGCAATGTCTTCGATGCGCCCGGGCGCACCAATGATTTTCGCGAGCTGCGCCGCAAGCTATTCATCATCGCGGTCGACCTGGATTCGGGCTCCACAGTCAAGTTCGGCGCGAAAGGCTTTGATCGGGTACCGATCTCCAAAGCCGTGCAAGCATCGTGCGCACTGCCCGGCTTGTACCCACCCGTCGAGATCAATGATCGGCATTACGTTGACGGCGTTTTGCGACGCACTTTGCACGCATCTGTGGCACTCGATGAAGGCGTAGATTTGCTCCTTGGCATCAACCCTCTGGTGGCGTTCGATTCCAAACTGCGCCGCAAGCGCGGCAAAACCGATGGTCGCGCGCTCATTGAAGGCGGCCTGCCGGTGGTGCTGTCGCAAACCTTTCGAACGCTAATTCACTCGCGCATGCAAGTGGGTTTCGGCAAATACGAGAAGCGCTACGAAAGTTCTGATTTAGTCCTTTTTGAACCCGACGCTGATGATGCGGAGATGTTCTTCATCAACGTGTTTAGCTTTGCCAGCCGTAAAAACCTATGTGAACACGCCTATCGCTCGACCATGCGTGATTTGCGCGACCGCTTTGATGTACTCGACCCACTGTTGCGAAGACACGGTATCGCGCTCAAGCGAGAGATCGTTTTTGACACCAGCCGAGGGTTCGAAACCGGCATTGAGAAACCGAAGGGCGGCGCGCAAGCTTTGCGTCAGGAACTCAGTCGCACCCTGGACGATCTACAGCATGCGTTAACAGACTCTAGCCACGAACGCCGCCGCGCGTGATGATTAGGATCTGCGCTCTAACCGTAAACGATTAAACTTCCCGCAACGCGCAGTTTGTGGCGCAGATACATTCCCTTTTGTTGAGGAGCTGAAGGCTCATGGCCGATAAGAAATTGAAAAATAAATTTGGCGCGTCCAAACCGACTGAAAACGCAAAATTAAGCCCGAAAGCCATCATGGATTCGGCGCAGCACATCTGGTTGGCGGGCCTAGGCGCGTTTTCCAAGGCGCAAGAAGAAGGCGGCAAACTGTTTGAAGCGCTGGTTCGCGAGGGCGGTAAATTGGAAGAGAAAACTCGAAAGCTGACCACCGCGAAAGTGGATGAGGTTCGCGGCGTAGTTGAATCGGCTGTTGGTCAGGCGCAAAAACGTGCGACCGATAGCTGGGACAAGCTTGAGAAAGTATTCGAAGGCCGCGTGTCCAAGGCCCTTGAAGGCTTAGGCGTACCGAGCAACGACGATATTCGTACCCTGACCAAGCGCGTGGAAGAACTCTCTTCGATGGTCAAAACGCTCAAAGGCGGTGACAGCAAAGCGGAAAAAACCGCGAGCAAGCCGGTGTTGAGCGTCGTGGCCAGCAAGCCTGATGCTGCGAAAGCAGCTCCGGCCAAGGCAGCGCCAGCCAAGGCAGTTCCAGCTAAGGCATCTCCAGCTAAGGCAGCGCCTGCTAGAGTTCCTGCCAAGGCAGCGATTGCCTCCAGGGCATCCAGCGTCGCAGCAAAATCTCCGAGCATGAAGCCTACCGCTGTCACTAAGCCCGTTGCTGCCAAAAAGCCGGTGGTTAAGGGCACAGCGGAACGCGTCAGGGCGGCTGTTGAAAAGCGCGTCGGCGAAGCCAGCAAAACGGCGCGCAGCACCGCGGCTAGCGTGGTCAGCGAAATCCGCGAAATTGCGCAGAGCTTGTCCGACAAAGCCAAGTAATCTGGAGCAACGCCAGATCTCTGGCGTTGGTCGTGCAGATTTCCAGTTACAAAAAAGGCGCCTCACGGCGCCTTTTTTATGACGGAGCCCCAGCCGATCGGCTCGGCAACCCAAACTCTACCAATGCACGCCGCGCATCAGTGACGCAAACGCCACCTGCTCGGATGATGCTTCTGGCTTGAGCTCTTTAACGCCCTTCGCAGCCGACGAGTCCGGGAAGAGTTTGAACGCAAAGTTCATAAATACTTCCATGGGTTTCGGGAACAGCGCATGCATAACGGCAGCAAAAATCCCCAGGCGCGTGGCAATGCGCTGTGGCTTGCGGATAATTGCTTCCTGCACCATATCGGCGGCTTCATCGGGTGACAAGGTAGGCACGTTTTCATAGATCTTGGTGGGCGCAATCATCTCGGTGCGTACCAGCGGCATGTTGATCGTGGTGAAGGTCAGGCCTGAATCATGAAGCTCTGATGCCGCACAGCGGCTAAAAGCATCTAGCGCCGCCTTAGAGGACACGTATGCTGAGAATCGCGGCGCATTGGTCAGCACGCCAATGGACGAGATGTTGATCACGTGGCCGCGCTTTTTTTCGATCATTGACGGCAAGAAACCCATGATCAGACGCAGGCAACCAAAATAGTTGAGCTGCATGGTTCGCTCGAAATCGTGGAATCGATCGAACGAAGACGCGATCGAACGGCGGATCGAGCGACCCGCGTTGTTGATCAAGTAATCAACGCCGCCATGATCGGTGAGCACCGCTTTAACAAACGCATCGGCCGATGCCAAATCGGCAAGGTCCACCGAATAGACAAACGCCGTGCCGCCGGCCGCCTCGACTTTCGCTTTGGCTTCGTTGAGCTTCTCCATATCGCGCGCGGCCATGATGACTTTCGCGCCCGCGCTGGCCAGACGCATCGCAGTCGCGAAGCCAATGCCTGCCGATGCGCCGGTCACCACGCACACTTTGTCTTTGACCCGACCGCGCAAACTGCGGTCCAAGAACAGGTCTGGATCAAGGTTACGTTCCCAGTAATCCCACAACTTATAGGCGTACTTATCAAGACGCGGCACCTTGATCTGCGTGCCTTTGAGCACGCGCTCGGTATTGCGTGAATCAAAGCGCGTAGGGTAATTGATGAATTTCATCACCGCGCTGGGAATGCCGAGATCCTTAAGCACCATCTCGCTAATGCGCTTCACCGGCGGCAGCATGGACAGGCCTTGGCGCACCGCTGAAGGAATGAAATTAAACATCCGTGCGTCGACGCGCATGCTCATGCGCGGCGCGTGGCCGGCTTCGCAAAATAGGTTAAGCACCTCGCCAATTCGTTTGGGATTGGGGTCAGTCAGGTGAAACACATGGCCATCTTCGCCGGGCGCATGTCCGATGTGATCCATCGCCGCTGCGACAAAATCAACCGGCACCAAATTCATCCGACCGCCTTCCAGACCAATCATTGGCACCCATTGCGGCAACATGCTGCGCAGGCGCTGAATCAGCTTGAAGAAGTAGTAAGGCCCGTCAATTTTGTCCATCTCGCCGGTTTTGGAATGTCCAACCACCATGCCGGGGCGATAGATGCGGTAGGGCCGCTTGCAGGTATTGCGCACAATCGCTTCAGAATCGTGCTTGGCGCGGAAATACGGGTTGGCGTTGAGATTTTCTGCCTCATCGAACATGTCCTCGCGAAACATGCCAGTGAACAGGCCCGCCACCGCAATTGAGGAGGTGTGATGAAAGCAACCCGCGCGCAGCGTTTCAGCTAGCTCGACTGCGTTTCTAGTGCCATCAATGTTGGCCTCAGACTGGCTCTCGGCGTCTTTTGATAAATCGTAGATCGCCGCGAGGTGGTAAAAATGCTTGATCTTGCCTTTCAGCAGCTCTTGGTTTTCTTGACTGACGCCCAGATTTTTGCGCCCAAGATCGCCGGTCACGGTGATCACGCGGTCCTCGCCGACACCCCAGCGCTCGCGCAATTCATCGAGTTTGCCCACCGAGCCACGGCGCACCAGACAATAAATTTTACCCTTGCGCTTGAGCAGCAGCTCAACCAAATGCCGCCCAACAAAGCCGGTCGCGCCGGTTACGAAATAGCTCATGAAGACCTCCCCTCGCAAACAAAAATGAATTTCAAAATATGCGTTCGTAAGATACTTCTTCGAAAGCATCAGCGGCTACGTTGATTGTTGTTTTCCGCTCATGCTACAAACTGATGAACGATCTGCCACTTTCTGTTTTGGAGCGCCCCATGTCTGACCTGCAAGCCGAGTTTGAACAAGCCAGCCGCGACGTCAAATCGTTGCCCGACAAACCCGATAACGACACTTTGCTGAAACTCTACGCACTCTACAAACAAGGCACCGATGGCGATGTGTCAGGTGCAAAACCCGGTTTTTTCGACTTCGTTGCGGTCGCCAAGTACGAAGCTTGGGAAAAAGCCAAAGGCACCAGTAAACTCGATGCGCAGACTGCCTACGTCAAGCTCGTGAACCGACTCAAATAGCTCCGGCCGCCTATCGCCATGACTGCTGTGCTGGCTCCCACTGCCGCTGCGCCGGTTAAAACCCGCGAGCGCATCCTGTTGGTGAGCCTTGCGTTGTTCAACGCGCAGGGCGAGCCGAACGTCACGACTAACCACATTGCCGATGAGATGGAAATCTCTCCAGGCAATTTGTATTACCACTTTCGCAACAAAGACCAGATCATTTACGAGCTGTTTGAGCGCTTTGAAAAGCGCATGGACGAGACCCTCGTACTGCCCGGCGCTCGGCGTCCGGACATGGAGGACATGTGGCTCTATCTGCATTTAGTGTTCGAGACGATTTGGGAATATCGCTTCCTGTACCGCGATCTCGTTGATTTGTTGAGCCGCAATAAAAAGCTACGAACCCACTTCTCGCGGCTGGTTGAGCGCAAAGCGGAGATGGCTCGAACGATTTGTCGCGCGCTCACCCAAGAGGGCGCCATGAGCGCGTCGGAGCAGGAGCTCAACGCGGTAGCATGCAATATCGCGTTAGTCACCACCTTCTGGCTGAGCTTCCACGCCGTAAAACAGCGCTCCGGAGCAATCGACACGCAATCGCTTGCACAAGGGATTTATCAGGTCTTGAGTCTAGTATCGGGCTATCTGCAAGCCGATGAACGCGAGCATTTACAGGTGTTGGCGCGCGCTTACTTAAGCTAGCATCACGCGCTTATTCCATTTGGTTCTAAGCATATGCTCGCGCGAACGTTTTCCGGCTGCGACGAATTGATCAACTCGATCGACAAAGCCGTTCGCGGTCAGGAACCAGAAGCCCTGGTCCAATCGCTGCGCACTAGCATGTGTAAATTGATTCGCGGCGGCGATGTGCAGCTCCCCGACTGCTGCTTTCATCCGCAAGCGTCGGGCTACGCGCGGCGCGAGCTGTATCGATCCGAGAATCTTGGCTATTCGGTGATCGCGATGACTTGGGCACCGGGTCAAGGCACTCCAATTCACGACCACTGCGGCATGTGGTGTGTTGAGGGCGTATTTGCTGGCGCCATTGAAGTGGTGCAATTTGAGCTCACCGACCAGCAAGACGACCTCTTTCGGTTTGAACGTCGCGGCTCGATCCAAGCAGGCGTTGGCTCAGCCGGGAGCCTTATTCCACCGCACGAATATCACACTATCGCAAACCCGTTTCCTGACGAGATAGCCGTCAGCGTGCATGTTTATTCGGCCACCATGATCCGCTGTCACGTGTTTGAACCACAGGGTGATCACTGGTTCAAACGCGTACCGAAAACGCTCGGTTTGGACGAATGGGTTTAAGTTCCCGAATCCTTTAACTATTTAATCGACCCACTGCACAAGCAGGCGCCGACACAGTTGAGCGTGACCGATAAGGGCGCGGTGTGGATCGATCCCAGGTTCGTGCGTTGACATGGCAGCGCTTCCCGCCAGCGCGAGCGAACTCCACGCAAGCCAGATTTGTCTGGCGATTCGTGCGATTCCACGCGGGGCAACCCGCTCATATGCCGCAGTGGCGCGCGCTGCGGGTATTCCCGGCCGCGCGCGACTAGTGGCGAGAGTTCTGGCGCGGACTGATCAAATCGTGCCGTGGCACCGGGTGGTGCGTGCTGACGGGCGCATCGCATTTCCAACTGATTCCGCGCACTTTGTCGAACAAATCGAAAAATTGCGCAGTGAGGGCGTGGTACTCAAGAACGGTAAAGTAGTGCGTTCAAATTCGCTGGATGCGCGCCTGTGGGGCTAACGCCAAAGGTTGCCAAACCTCGCTATTCGTTGCTACGCCCGTAGAGTGCGTCGAGCTTGTGCTCGTAGTCCAAGTAGCCCAGCACGTCATAGAGTTCCATGCGCGTTTGCATGCTGGCTACGGTGTCTTTCTGGCTGCCGTCCTGGCGGATCGCGCGGTACACGTTGAGTGCCGCGTTGCTCATCGCGCGAAACGCCGAAAGTGGGTAGATGATCATGCTCACGCCGCTCGCCTTGAGTTCCTCCACAGTGAATAGCGGGGTTTTGCCGAATTCAGTGAGGTTGGCCAAAATGGGCGCGTTGATTTCCCGCACAAAGCGATCGTACTCGGCCACTGTGGTACAGGCCTCCGCGAAGATCACGTCGGCACCCGCCTCGACACACGCTTGCGCGCGCTCAATGGCCGAATCGATGCCTTCGACCGCTAGCGCATCCGTACGCGCCACGATCACAAAATTAGCGTCTACCCGACCATCAACAGCGGCTTTGATGCGGTCGACCATATCGGCCTTCGGCACGATGGCTTTGCCAGGACGGTGTCCGCAGCGCTTGGCTTGCACCTGATCTTCGATGTGGCATGCCGCCGCGCCGGCACGGGTGAGTTCCTTTACCGCGCGCTGAATATTAAAAGCGCCACCCCAGCCGGTGTCAGCGTCCACCAAAATCGGCAGCGCGCTGGCGCCTGAGATTCGCCGGATGTCCTCGCACACGTCATTGAGGCTGGTCATCCCCAAATCAGGCAAGCCAAATGACGCGTTGGCAATTCCAGCGCCCGACACATACAGCGCTTTAAACCCAGATTTTTCAGCCAGCAGGGCCGCGTAGGCGTTGATAACGCCGGGCAATTGCAGCGGTTTTTCGCTCAACATCGCTTGGCGCAGCGCCAAACCGGCAGAAATTGCAGTCATCGTTCTCTCGCACTTGGAAAAGTGCGCGAGTGTAGAGCGAAGCCCGTTAAGCTGCTTTGGTTACCAACGCATCAGCCACCGTGGTTACCGTCATATCGGCCATCAGCATTGAGCTTGATAGCATCTCCACTGCATCGAGCGATTCCATATGGCTTTCAACCGAATCGCCTTCAAGGGTGATCACCTCGACTTCGATCTCGACCGGAAATTCCAGACCACGATAACCATTGCTTGGACCCACTGCGATTCCCCGTTGAAAACGTAGGTGCCGAATATAAGGTCGATTCTAGAAATTGTCTATAAACCTATGAATTCAGATAATTATTTAACTGATCGATCGTCTGTGTTCTACGTGAAGGAATCAATGCGACAATCGCGCGACTTCTCCACAAAGGACGCCGCGATGGCTCTGAGCTTGGTTGATCTAGAGGGCGCCACCCTGCAAGCCGCTGAACGCAACGGATCGGATCTGCTGCTGAAGCTCGATTCGCAATTGTTTAGCGAGGAAACGCCCGAAGCGCTTAACGTGAAAGTCGGTTTTCGGCTGCGCGGGGTTGAGTTCAAAAAGGGCGAGTTCAAGGGTTTACCCAAGGAAATCAATGAGTTTGATATGCGCTGCGGCGAGATGCTGTGGGCCGTGCATTTGCCGCCGGACTATCGCTATATTGGCGAATGCACGTTGAATTTTCGCTTCAAAGATGGCCAAGAGGTGCAGCTCAGCGCGACAGAAGCGGCCATTGCGGTCGCGCCTGCTAAATGAGCAACCTGACGCTGCAGACTGATTTGCGCGGCGTGGTGCGACTTGAGCTCAATCGTGCCGAGCTTCACAACGCCTTTGACGACGCACTGATCGCGGAGCTGACCCAAGCGCTAAAGCAGATCGACGCCGATTCGCAGGCACGCGTGTTGGTCATACAAGCCAGCGGCGTAAGCTTCTCAGCGGGCGCCGATTTAAATTGGATGAAGCGCATGGCACAGGCGTCTGAAGCCGACAACAAGGCCGATGCGTTAAAGCTCGCCGAGCTGATGCGCACCTTGAATTACCTAAGCAAGCCGACGATTGCGCGCGTGCAAGGCGCGGCGTTTGGCGGCGGCGTGGGCTTGGTTGCCTGCTGCGACATTGCCATTGCCAGCGAGCAAGCGCGTTTTGGCCTAACGGAAACCAAGCTCGGTTTGGTGCCAGCGGTGATTTCCCCGTACGTTATCGATGCAATCGGCGCGCGCGCGGCACGTCGCTATTTCCAGACCGCTGAGCTTTTTGACGCCAAAACCGCACATGCGCTTGGCCTCGTGCATGAGACCACTGCGCACGCACAGCTCGACGAGCGCGTCGATGCGGCCATCCTTGCGCTGCTTAAAACCGGGCCACTTGCCACGCGAGCGGCTAAGGCTTTGACTCAGGCGATCAGCGGTCGCGACGCGCGCGCGCAGCTTGGGCTCGACAACGCCACCGCCGAGCTGATCGCGCGCTTGCGCATTTCAGCGGAAGGCCAGGAAGGCTTGAGTGCGTTTCTGGAAAAACGTTCACCGAATTGGATCATTGCGCCATGATCGATATCACGCTGGTGACCTCGATCGCGGCGCGCGCGCTTGATGAGGATTTGGCCCCGCTCCAGGAAGCTCTGGATGCACTGGGATTGCGCACCGAAATTGCCGCGTGGGAGGAGCCGTTTAACTACGCGCAAACGCGCATTGCGGTGCTGCGTTCACCATGGAATTACACCGAGTGCTTCGCCCAATTTGACCAGTGGTTGAGCGCGACCAGCGACTGCACCACCCTGTTGAATCCGGCTGAAGTGGTGCGTTTTAGCTTAGATAAACACTACCTCGGCGTCCTGCAAGCGCGCGGCGTGCCGATTATCCCGTCGCGTTTTATTGAGTGCGGCCAAACGCCTGAATTCAATGAGCTCGATGAATTTGTGGTCAAGCCGTGCATCGGTGCGGGTTCACGCGGCGCGCGGCGATTTGCGGGCGGTGAATTTTCAAGCGCCGCGCAGCACGCGGAGAATTTGCTTGCACAAGGCATGAGCGTGTTAGTCCAGCCGTATCTCAAAGCGGTCGATCACAGCGGTGAGACAGCGCTGATCTTCTTTGACGGCGAGTACTCACATGCAATCCGGAAATCGGCCCTGCTCGATCACTCAGGCACCCCGGTCAGCGGTCTGTTTAAGCCCGAGTCCATCACCGCGCGCGACGCACAAGCGGATGAAATTGAAGTCGCCACCCTCGCGTTAAACGCGCTGCAACTGGCCGAGCCGCTGGCCTATGCGCGCGTCGATTTGATCCGCGCCAGCGATGGCTCACCGCAGCTGTTAGAGCTTGAACTCGCTGAACCATCGGTCTTTCTGAGCTACGCACCTGCAAGCGCCAAGCGCTTTGCGGAAACCCTCAAACGGCGCCTTATCCATGCAAACTGAGCCTTTATTTGCCAAAGTGTTAATCGCCAACCGCGGTGAAATTGCCTGTCGGGTGATCCGCACCTGCCGCCGCCTTGGGGTGCGCACGGTGGCTGTGTATTCCGACGCCGATGCGCATGCGCTGCATGTGCGCGAAGCCGATGAAGCCTATCCAATCGGCGGCTCACGGCCGGCTGAATCGTATTTACTGCAAGAGAAACTTATTGAGGTGGCGCGCTTAAGCGGCGCGAACGCCATTCACCCCGGCTACGGCTTTCTGTCTGAAAACGCACAGTTTGCGCGCCGCGTGCGCGAAGCGGGCATCACCTTTATTGGACCCGATCCAGAATCGGTCGAGCGCATGGGCTCTAAAGCCGATGCCAAGGCATTGATGAGTGCGGCCGGCGTTCCGGTGGTGCCGGGCTACCACGGCGTCCAGCAGGAAGCGGCTTTTTTGCTGGAGCGCGCGGTCGAGGTGGGCTTCCCGCTGATGATCAAAGCGGCCGCTGGCGGCGGTGGCAAAGGCATGCGGGTGGTCCATTCGGTCGATGATTTTGGCCAGGCGCTGGAATCCACGCAGCGCGAATCGATGAACGCGTTTGGCGATCAGCGCATGATCCTTGAGCGCTTTGTGCAAGGGCCCAAGCACATTGAATTTCAGGTGTTCGGCGATCGACACGGGCGCGTGGTGCACCTCAACGAGCGCGAATGTTCGGCGCAGCGGCGCTATCAGAAAATCATCGAAGAAACGCCCTCCCCTCTATTGACGCCCGAGTTGCGCGCGGCGATGGGTGCGGCTGCGGTGGCCGCGGCGAAAGCGGTGAACTACGTTGGTGCGGGCACGGTTGAGTTCATCGTCGGGGCCGATTTGCAGTTCTATTTCATGGAAATGAACACGCGCCTGCAAGTGGAACATCCGGTCACTGAGGAAGTGCTCGGCCTGGATCTCGTGGAGCTGCAGCTGCGCGTGGCCGCGGGCTTGCGCCTGCCAGAAATTCCGGCGCCTTGCGGACACGCCTTTGAAGTTCGACTGTATGCGGAAGACCCTGAAAACGGTTTTTTGCCGGGCTCCGGGCGGCTTAGCGCACTGCTGCTGCCGAGTGCGGGAGCCACCCCTATTGGCGGGCGCGTGCGGATTGATTCTGGGGTGAGTGCGGGCGATACGGTCAGCATTTTCTACGACCCGATGATCGCCAAGCTGATCGTGTGGGGAGAAGATCGCAGCCACGCGCTCAGCGTGCTGCGCTATGCGCTATCGCGCACAGAAGTGATCGGGCCGAAGAGCAACGTGGCGTTTTTAGAAGCGCTGGTGCGCCATCCGGCGATTATCAACGGCTCGATTACCACCAATTATCTGGATCAACACTTAAACGAGGTCTTGCCCGCAGAGCAAGCGCTCGACCGCGACAAATTGCTCGCCAGCGCCAGCGTGCTGCTGCTGGAAGAAGAGACTTTTGCCATCAAAGGCCCGTGGGGCCGAGCCGATGCCTTTCGACTAGGCCACCCCGGCAAACGCGCTCTCGCGATCGGCTATCGCGGCCAGCGCCTGCCCTTGAGCGCGCACGGCCAGCGCGGCTGTTACACGATCGACTTAAGTGATGCGTCCGCTCAAATCGATGACGCGCAGCTCGCATCCAACGTTTTGACGCTCAAAATCGACGGTCGTGCGCTGCGCTTTGGCGTACACCAGCACGCCAGCGGGGTGCTGATTCACGACGGCATCGAACGCGCTTACTTTCAACGCTTGAGCGCGTATTTATTTGAGCCTATCGCCAGTGCGGCGAGCGGCAATACGCTGAAATCACCGATGCCCGGCCGGATTGTGGCGATCAAAGCCAACTCAGGCGACACCGTCGCGTTAGGCCAGGAAATCCTCGTGATGGAGGCGATGAAAATGGAGATGACGCTGCGCGCGCCGCGCGCGGGGGTGGTCACTGAGTTAAGCGTCGCCGTGGGTGATTTTGTGGAGTCGGATTGCCTGTTGGCGCGCGTGGAGTAAATCGATGAACTTTCCAAGCGCTGTGCGCATCGTTGAAGTAGGTGCTCGCGATGGTCTGCAAAATGAAGCGACCCACCTGCCCACCGCAACCAAAATCGCCTTCATTGATCGATTAAGCCGAAGCGGCCTGCGCGCGATCGAGGCGACCAGTTTTGTATCGCCCAAATGGGTGCCGCAGCTCGCCGATGCAGCCGAGGTGCTTGCGGGCATTCAACGCGTGCCGGGCGTGCGCTATCCGGTGCTGACACCTAACTTGCAAGGCCTTGAGCGCGCGCTCAGTGCCGGTGCCGATGAGGTGGCGGTTTTTACCGCAGCCAGTGACGCGTTCAATCTGAAAAACACCAACGCGAGCATTGATGAGTCGCTGGAGCGCTTCAAACCGATGATGGAGCGCGCGCGAATGAGCGGCGTGCGCGTGCGTGGCTATGTCTCCACAGTGCTCGGTTGCCCGTATCAGGGGGCCGTGCCGTTGAGCGATGTGGTGCGCGTGAGCCGCGCGCTCTATGCGCTGGGCTGCTACGAGATTTCTTTAGGCGACACCATCGGGATCGGCACGCCCGGCAAAGCTCACGCGATGCTCAAAGCGGTGGCTGAACATATTCCAATCGACGCGCTCGCGATCCACTTTCATGACACACGCGGGCAAGCGCTGGCCAATATCTATGCCTGCCTTGCACTCGGCGTGAGCGTGATCGACTCAAGCACCGCAGGCTTAGGCGGCTGCCCGTATGCGCGCGGCGCAAGCGGCAACGTGGCGACCGAAGAAGTGCTGTACATGCTCAACGGCATGGGCATCGAAACCGGCGTCGATTTGAGCGCCATCATCGAGGCCGGCAAGTTTGTCTCGGACGCTTTAGGCAAACCGTCGTCGAGCAAAGTGAGCCTAGCTTCTAACTAGAGCAGGCGCGGCGCGTCGCCACCGCCTTGCGCAACTAAGTTCGATTGACCAATGCGCAGCTATTTGCGCGCTGATAGCAAGCGGAAGAACAAATGCTGCTCGTGGTTAGCAACGCCTCTCAATCACACGCGATGTTCGAGATGGTCAGTCGAGCGTGGGTCGCAACAACTAAATAACCAACGCTATCCATGCCGCACTGCAACGGGCAAGATCAGCGCATGTCGCTCAGTGAAAACTACAGCGCCCGCAGCTCCTGCGGCATGTTCGTGCACCCAATATCCCAACGACGAGGTGTTCACCCGTGGATTTCGAGGGCGGCATCTGCTACTTCCTGTGGGACCGTGACCACCCGGGAAAGTGCGAGGTCACCACCGTCACCGGCGAGGAAACCACCGGACCGATGGTGCGCGATCTGAACGAATATGATGTTCTTGTCCGCGATAGCCGTGGCCTCAATATTCTAAAGAAAGTGCGCGCCACAGACGAGTCTTCCATCATCGAAATCCTGTCCGCCGACAAGGAGTTCGGATGGACATCCAATTTCGACGGTTTCCGGCAAAAGAAGAATCCCGACGATGTGGCGCTGTATTATAATCGCGGGGGCAAGCGCCTTGTTGGTGGCATCGCTCGGAAGGACATTACCAAAAGTCCGAACCTCATCGACAAGTGGAAGGTGATGATTTCAAAAGCCTATGGTGAGCGTGGCGCTAGGCCT
>Ga0105049_10002082_pt1 | contig 23672 bp, 15 predicted proteins | sample MAT06_FD_78087 | JGI IMG/M metagenome (GOLD analysis project Ga0105049, IMG submission 78087) | Freshwater microbial communities from Lake Fryxell liftoff mats and glacier meltwater in Antarctica - MAT-06 | ecosystem: Environmental > Aquatic > Freshwater > Ice > Liftoff microbial mat | place...
GGTGCGATTGACTCGCCACGCAACCGCTGAAGACCGGGACCAAGAGGACGAGCGGGATGGCTCGTGCGAACCACCCGATTCTGTGTTGGACCATCGAAATCGTTACCCCTCGCTGTCGAAATGCGCCGCTCGGACGCGGACCTGAATCTGACTCTGCACCGTGAGTTCCACCCGACGCCGCCTGCTGCGCACGCGGGCGCAAGGCATCAGGGAATCCACGGAGCGACATGATTCCAAGCCAAGAGCGCGATTCCAATGCCCAGGGCGAGGTACGGTCCGAAGGGCAGGTATCGTCCGGCGATCCGCGCGATGTTCAAGTGACGCGGGATCGACGCGCTCCGTCGTCGCGCGCGCGCTCGGCCGCGCAGCAAGACGAAGAAGCGCAGCATGTTCGCGATCCCCGCGATGGACGCCACCAGCGAACCGATCACGAGCGCGAAGAGCGCTCCGCCGGGTCCGATGAATCCGCCGCCGGCCGCGAGCAGTTTCACGTCGCCGAAACCCATCGCATCGCGGCCGTAGACCTTCGAACCCGCGATCCCGATCAGCCACAACATCCCGCCGCCCACGACGATCCCCGCCAGGGATCCGAGCAACGCCGCGGACGGACCGACCGGCGCGCCCGGGCCGGCCATCCACTGCGCCACCCAGGTGTGCGCGTGGAGCTCGGGCAGGAGCAGCGAGGCGATCGGCGCCGCGACCATCCCACCGATCGAGATCTCGTCGGGGATTTCGAAGCGATCGAAGTCGACCGCGGTGGCGACGAGCAGTCCCGAGAGCACGATGGACCAGCACACCGCGAGCCCCGGACTCGCGGGCAGCGCGAGCCAGGCGACGAGTGCCCACAGGAGCGCGTTCGCGAGCTCCACCACCGGGTAGCGCCACGGGATCCGCCAGCCGCAAGTACGGCACTTCCCGCGCTGGACGAGCCACGAGACGAGCGGCACGTTCTCGCGCCAAGTCAGCGTCGTCTTGCAGCTCGGGCAGCGCGATCGCGCCGGCTTCGACACCGTCTCGTCCTCGAGCGGCAGCCGGTGGATCGCGACGTTCAGGAACGAGCCCACGAAGAGCCCCAGGACGCCCCACAACACCACCCACGACTCGCGCGGCCAGTCCAGGAACATCAGCGCTCGCTCCCTTTCGATTCCAGCCACGCGAGGCGCACCGAATCCACGAACGGCGGTCGCCAGCGTTCACCCGGTTCGACGGTGAGCTCGATCAGGAGCTGGATCGATCCCGGTCGCTCGAGCAACTCGGGCGAATCGACGGGCTGCAAGTCCTCGGGCACGGCCGGCGCGCGCGCGAACTCGGGCAGGTAGCGCACGCTCCAACCCGGGTTCGCGGCGTCCTTCGGCTCGCTGGACCCGTGCGCTTCCGCTTCGAGCCACTCGACCACGGTGCCGCGCGGGGGCAGCGGCCCGGACAACACGGCGAAGCGCAGCGTCGAGCGCAGCGGATTCTGGTCGGGCGGATCGAGCTCGAGCTCGTCGACGTTCGAGGCCGTGAGCCCCGCGCCGCCACCTTCGCCCAGCCGGAACACTTGCGTCGGCTGACCGCCGCGCACCGTGCCGGTCACGCGAATGCGGCCGCCGGCCACGAGCAGGAGCGGCGTCGACACGTCGATCTCGCCCTCGATGACGAGGTCGCCTCCGGCCACGAGCACCGTCCAATCCATCTCGCGCGCGGCGATCTCCGCGGGCGCGGTCAGCACGCGCTCGAGCCACGTCGAGAGCTTCTCGCGACCGAACACGAACGTCGAGCGCCCGCCGGTCGCGCGCTCGAGCCGGCCCGCGATGCGCAACGTGCCTTGCGCGCGCACGACGACCGGCCCGGGTTGGGAGGACAGCGTGCACGTGCTCCCGGACGGCACGACCGCGCGCACGCTGTGCAGATCGCGAAACGATTGGGGCCCGCTCAGCTCCAAGTCCCCCAGACGCCCATCACCGGCCGCCCGGAGGAAACGGACCTCGACGCGGCCGGTATCGCTCCACGTCGCTGTTCCGTCGCAACCCGGGACCGCGAGCGTCGAGCGCAGCCGCGTGTCGACGAACTCCTCGAGCCACACGCCCCGCCCGTCGTCGCGGCCGCGCTCGACGATGGGAAACGCGACCTGCACGAGCGCCGGCTCCCACACCGCGTGACCGCCCAGGTCGCGCGGCACGCCCGAACGGAAGTGCGGCACGAGCACGGGCAGAGCGGGCCAGCCCGGCAGGAAGCGGATGAGGGTGACGCGCGTCGTGCGCACTTCGGGGTGGAAGACGAGCGACCAGGGCGAGCTCAAGCCGCCCGCGAGACGCGTCACCGGCGTGAGCTCCACGAGCGCCGCGCGCAGTTCGCGCTGCCAGGATGCGGGCTGCACGGACGATCGCGCGCGCGCGGGGCGCGGGCGCAGCGCGGCATCGGGCTCGTTCTCGAGGAGCCGCGAACGCAAGCGCACTTCGACTCCCTGTCGCGAGCGCAAGGCGAAGGCCCCGTCCACCAGCGACGAGGGATCGAGCGGTTCCTCGCAGCGCAGGTAGATCGCGTCGAGCGGGCCGAGTTCGTAGCGCAGCTCCGAGCCGCCCGACGGCTTGTCGTCGTCGCGCCGCGGCTTCGGAACGCTCTGCGGAGCGGGGAACAAGCGCAACGGGCGGACCCGCTCGGGATCCCGGTCCTCGAAGTAGGGCCGGCCCTCGTCCGTGAGGGCGACCACGCGAAATCTCCAGCGGTAGGTCGCCGCCAGCGGTGCGCCGTCCACGCCGCGCAGGCCGTCGGGGCGCGGAAAGCCGGCGATCTCCACTTGGTAGGTGGCACCCGGGACGTAGCCGCCGTCGGACAGATCGGGCGCGAGCACCGTCGCGGGTACGAAGCGCACGCGCGGCCCATCCACATCCAGCCGACCGCGCGCCCGACGCCCCTGCGCATCCGTGACGCGCACGCAATCGTGCGTGACGGAGGTCCGGTCGATCTCACCCGAGAAATGGAACACGAGGTCCTCGTTCAAGCGCACGGAGTGCGCATCCTCGGGACGCGTGAGGAGGTGCACGAGCGTGCGCGCCGCGGGCTCGGAGTGCGGACGACAGGCCGCGAGCGCGAGAACTGTGCCGAGGAGTCGCCACGCCGGCCGCATCGGCGGCATTCGAGCACATCCGCTGGCCGCGCAGAAGCACGCTCGGAGCCCGCGCCGCGATCGGTGCGTGCGTCGAGTCCGCAGGGCCGCGCCGCGGAGAGAGCGCGCAGAGGGATGCGAACCCACTCGCCGAACGCGGAGGAGCCGCATCGGAGGGCTCGCTCGGTCCTGTGACGGGCACGGCCGTCCGCGAGCTGCTGCCGGGTCGAGCCGCGGCGGGTCGAGCCGTCGAGCGGGCGACGGGCACGGGCTTCTCGCGGGCTTCTCGCGGCCGCAGCGGACTCGCGGCCATCCGTGCGCGCGGTGCGGTCCTCGTCCGGCGTGCCGTCCGCCCCCAGCGCCGCGCTATGCGCGTTCTAGGCTCCGCGCGTTCGCAGTCCTCCGCGCGTTCGCAGTCCTCCGCGGGGTTCGCAGTCCTCCGCGGGGTTCGCAGTCCTCCGCGGGGTTCGCAGTCCTCCGCGGGCCTCGCAGTCCTCCGCGGGGCTCGCAGTCCTCCGCGCGTTCGCAGTCCTCCGCTGGGTCTGCAGTCCTCCGCTGGGTTCGCAGTCCTCCGCGGGGCTCGCAGTCCTCCGCGCGTTCGCAGTCCTCCGCGCGTCCGCAGCCCGCGTCGCGGCCCAGTCTCTCCCAAGGGAGAGCTCCAAGGGAGAGCTCGTCCAAGCCTGCAAGTCCACGCGCGCTCCGATCCCAGTGGCGCCGGTTCCGCAGAACTTCGCGCGTGAGTTCTCGACGGGCTCCATGTCGAGCCGCGCAGCGCTCGGAACGAAGAGCTGCCTGCCTCCCGAGCGCGGGGCGCGTGGGAGAGCGGCAGCTGTGGGTCGGGAGACGAACTCCCGGCCGCGCGTCGATCAGAACCGGAACGGCACCCGCAGGTAGTCGAGCGAGGGCACGGGCGTGGACGTCGTCAGCTCCGTGAGCCCGAGGTCGAACGTCACGCGGAAGCGGAGGAACCGCAGCTGCGCGTTGTTCGGATTCGAGTTCAGGGCCGTGATGTTCGTGGTCCAGGGCGTCGCGAGGGCCTCGTCGGGCTGGCCGTTCGTGTTCACCTGCGTGGCCTGGAACTCGAACTGGACCGTCGCCGGATCCGGCACCGAGTCGAGCACCCCGGCCGTCTTCACGCGGAAGAAGCGTGGGCGCAGGGAGACCGAGGCCGAGCCGTCCGTGAGGATCGAATTCAGCGGCATGCCGCTGGTTCCGACGGTCACGCGCAGCAGGCCGCCCAGCTCGTCGTACGTGGCCGAGGCCGCGTCGAAGTGGAAGACCGAGGCGCCGATCTGGATGCGCACGTCGAAGAAGCGCAGGAGGGACGGGTTCGCCAAGTAGATGTCGTCCAGCACCGTCGTGCCGTCGAACACGACGGTCCGCTTGTCGGCGGTGATGAACGGCGTGCTGGGCGAGGTCACGATCGGTTGCGCACCCGATCCGGTAAGGATCGAGGGCAGTTCCGCCTGGGTCGCCGTCGAGCCGCTGCCGCTCTTCAGGATGCGGCCATTGGCGTCGACGCCGCCGAAGAGGAACTCCGTCGTCTCGGGCGTCATGGAGGTGGGCGACACGCTGGTCGAGCCCAGCGGAATCCACTTGGACTGGGCCTTGGACACCCGGCCGAAGCCCGGCAACAGTTGGTTCCACAGCGCCGGCGTGCTCACGTTGCTCGTGTTCTGGGCCATCGTGCTGCCGAACGTGATCGTGGAGCCGATCGGGTTGGGCTTGAGAGCCGCCGTCAGACTCTCCCCAGCGTTCGTGGGCACCAGGATGTCCGCCAACGTCGGAGCGTGCAGTTGGATGATGCCCGGCCCGCCGTCGCCGCCGGTGCCGGGGATGCCTTCGCCGGCGAGAGTGCCCGTCGTCGGGCCCGTGGCCGTGTTGCCCGTGGCCGAGACGAGGCACGGAGCGGGGTCCGCGATGCCGCCGGCATTGGTCGCGTAGTGATCCCGCGGGAGACGGTCCGCGAAGACCGGGGTCTCGACCGAGTCCGGCCCGGCTCCGCCGAGGCCACCCTTGCCTTCGCCAGCTTGCCCGCCCCGGGTCCAGATGCCGCCCTTGTCGCGCTCGAGCAGTTGGTTCGTACGCGTCTGAGCGAAGCTGATGGTCCGGCCGACCTGGATGATCACGTGGCCGCCGGAGCCGCCGCCCGAGCCGCCACCGATGCGATTGGTGCCGCTCGAGTTCTCACCGCCGCCGCCGGTGCCGCCACCGGCGTCGATCCGGCCGTTGGGCCCGAAGATGACTTCACCCAGGCACAGGATGGTGAGCGATCCGCCGCCACCGCCGCCGCCGGCACCCTTCTCGTCGCCCGCGGGCGTCCAGTTCGGGTTCGGGAAGGACGCCGACGTCACGGCGTTGCCGCCGCCGCCGCCGCCGGCACCGGCCCAGGCGCGGCCGAGCTCACCGCGGACGATGGCGCTTCCGACGCGCATCAGACCGAAGAAGTCGTTGTCCGGGCTGATGTCGAGGAACGGACGGGGGCCCTTCAGGCCGCCCCGCGGGCGTTGGCCCGGGCCGCTGATCGCGCCACTGGCCTGGGGCGACCCGAGGCTGCCGTCCTCCGAGTCGAGCCCCAGAATCCGTTGGTCGGGGCACCCGTTCACGTTGAACGGAGCCGCGGGCGTGAACAGGATCATCGGCGCACCGAGCGATCCACCGCCCCCCCCGGCACCGCGGCGCAGGTTCAGGTCCGTGCTTCCGTTGTAGCCGGTCTCGCCGCCGCCACCGCCGCCGTTGGGTTGATCGAAGGCACCGACCCCCGACTCGCCGGCCGGGGTCGACTGCGTGGTCAGGATGTTGGCCGTCCCGCCCCGGCCGCCTCCGCCGTTGCCGGCCCCGCCGGGCTCGGGCAGGTTGGTCGAGTTGAACGTCGAGACCCCGCGGACGCTGACGCCGCGGACGAGGATCTTGCCGCTGATGCGCACCGTTCCCGAAGCGCGGATGATGCACGGGTTGGGTCCGCGAATTTCGAGGACCCCGCCCTGGTCGATCGTGAGGTCGCGCACATCGACCTCTCCGCTCACGATGGTCTGCGTCGCGGTCTGGGCCTCGTTCTGGATGATCGAGAAGGAGGTGTTCAGGATCGTCGAGCCGTTGCCCGGCAGTTGCGTGACCCGCCAGTCGAAGTTGCCACCCGGACCGCCGGTGCCGCCGAAGTCGAAGCTCGCCGCCAGCGTCCCGTCCTGACCCCACTTCGCCAGCGGCGCGTCCAACAGCGCGTCAGGATCCTGCGTGGACTGCGGATCCTGCCCGGGGATGTTGAAGGTCTCCAGGAACTCGTCCTGGACCGGGGCCGGCGTGCCCGGGATCAGGCCGTCCACGACGAGGAACGATCCGACCGGAAGGTCCAGCAAGTTGCCGTTGCCGACGAGATCGCGGAAGGCCGAAGCCAGGACGACGCGGACGACCCGGCCGAGGGGCAGGATGCCGACCGGCGTGACGCGCACGCTAGCGCCTCCGTTGATGCAGTTCGACTGGAGGCTCACGTCGTGGGGCAGGTCGATCCACTCCGACGGGGTCGACCCGCACAGTCCGTCCAGGCGCGAGCAGTACTGCAGCTTGACCGCGGTCGCGTTGATGTTCGAGGCCGAGGGGTCGACCGGCTGGTCGAGCTCGACGACGATCGCCACGGCGCTGGCCGAGTCGCTGTAGAGATTCAAGGGAGACTGGTAGCCGTCCACCGCGACTTCGGCACCCAGAGCCGTGCTGGCTCCGCCGTCATCGCGCCGCTGGAACGGGTAGCGCGTGTCGGCATCGCTACCTTCCTCGATGAAGGTCACTCCCGAGGTCGGGGGCGCGCCCACGCCGTCCCAGATCAGCGGCGACGGCGGGCCGGGCTGCACGTCGTCGAAGAGGACCGCCAGGTCCGTCGAGTTCGGGGTGATGATCTCGGTCGTCAAACCGACCGACAGCGAATTGCCGCTCAGCGACCGCACGGTCGTCCCACCGCTCGTCGTGGCGACGAGGTCCACGATGTAGCGCAGCCCACCGGGCTGCAGTCCAGCGTCGGTGAAGTTGTCCTGCGTCGGGCACGTGGGCTGGAACGAGACCGTGTAGGCGTCGAGCAGGGAGAAGGAGCCCGCGGCCGGTGCTCCTCCGACCTGCGTCACGCTGATCGTGTTCAGGTTGACGGTGCCGAGGTTCACCGGCTGGCTGAACTCGAAGGTCATCGCCCGGTTGATCCGCCACTCCTGGTTGGCGTTGACGTTGGACTCGACCAGCCGGAACGAGGAGCTACTGCCGGAATCTCCACTGCCGCCGCCGCCACAGGCGGAGAGGGTCAGCGCCAGGGCGGCCGCAAGCGCGGCCTTCTCGCGCGACAGGAACCAGGTGCTGGATTGGGTCATGGCTTTCATTCGATCCAGAAAGGAGTGTCAGTGCGAAGCAGCGGAGGGGAGCTCGTTCGAGCCTGTGAGCACGGCTCGCAGGCAGCGCGCGCGATCGTGTGGATCCCGCCGCGCGCGGAGATGCCGACGGCGCGATGCCGCCGGCCACCGAGGAGATTTCAGGTCATTCGCGCCAAGCGATCCCGAGGCCCGACAAAGTCGGTGCGAGGTTGGTGGCCGCATTCGAGATGAAGGTCAAGCGCATCTGGAAGAAGCGTGCGCCGGGCTGGATTCCGTCCGGGCTGCTGATCAGCGACATCGTGTTGCGCCACGTGTTGATGTTTTGGAAGTACGTCGGTTGAGCCCCAGCGGGGATCTCGCCGTACATATTCAGCGCTTCCGCGTTCCAGCGCAGGTTGGCGACCGTGACGAGGTTGGCGCCGCGGAACGCGAGTTGGATCGCCGTACCGGCCGGTTGCGCGCTCGGGCTCGGCTCGATGACCGGTTCCTCGTAGCGCACGCCGGAGCTGCCCGAGTCGAACCACGACGAGAAGGCGCGGCTGACGCGGATGACCATGTCGGTCGCACCGATGTAGAAGGTGTTGTCCGCCGGCAAGGTCGTGCCGCCCGGCGTGGGCGTCGAGTTCGGATTGAACCCGCCGAGCGCGATGTCCTGGAGATCCGGCTCCCGCGTGACGATCCCGGTCGTGCTCAACCCGCCGGTCGTGAACGCGCGGAAGTTCGGCCGCGACGAGTTCGCCACCGCGATCGAGATGTCGAACGCGTTCGCCCCCGTGATCGCATTGTTCGGGTAGCAGCGGAATTCCATGAGCAGCGGCAAGCCGACGCTCGGGACTTGGTTGACGCCCCAAACCGGCACGTTGCCCGGCGGCGGACCCGCGATGATCTGGAGCTCGACACCCGTTCCGTTCGGACCACCGCGCGCCAGCACGGAGGTGTTGCGCCACGTGTAGTACGTGCGCCGATCCGCCGGGATGTTGAAGTTGAGGGGCCACGGCATGACCGTCGTCCCGCTCGCGGTGACGCTGGCATCGATCGGCTGGATCACGTAGCCCGGCTGTCCGAATGCGCCCGGGTGGACCGTGCGCAGCGGGTCGTTGGCCGCATCGAGCACGTTCGAGGAGAACGTGGTGACGAGCCCGGTCTCCGGGAGCGCGGGCAGGAGCGCCGGATTGAGGACCTCGTCCGGGATCCGGCGGCTGGTGCTCAGACTGATCTCCATGCGCGGGATCGTGTCGGCCACGACGGAGCCGCCGGCCGGAGCCCAGTACAGGTGCTCGATGTCGACGTTGTAGAACTGCTCGTCCAACAGCGAGAAGCCGACGTCGCAGTAGCGCCAGATGGTCTGGAGCTTGCTGCCGTAGCGCGAGATCGGGGTCTGCACGCCGGGCCCGAAGGGCACCATCAGCGACGGGATCGCTTGCGTACGGTCGGCCGCGACCTGGAAGCGCGTCACTGGGCGCGGACGCAGGAGCTGGTTGAGTCCATCGATCAGGAACTCGCCGCGGAACTCGGGCAATCCGAATCCGTCGTTGTCCGGGTCGCTGGCGCCCGGCGGCGCCTCCGTGCCGGGGATCATGTCGTTGCTGTCGAAGCGGAACACGAAGCCGTCGGTGCGTTGAACGCTCGCGGTCGGGTCGAGCTCGAAGCCCACGATGCCGTCGGAGGCCGCCGTGTCCGGGGTGGCGAAAGTGACCGCCAAGCCGTTGCCGGCGAGGTCGCGCGCTCCCGGAAGAGCGCCCGTGGGTGCGCGCAGAGTGAGGTAGACGGCCTCACTCCTCCCCACCGTGTGGTTGAAGGGCAGCGTCGGGCGGAACTTGAACTCGCGCAGGTCCGGGCTGGCCGAGACCTCGCCCACGACGAAGTTGCGATACAGCGGCGGCCTGGTCGGCAGGACGTCCGGATCCGTGTTCTCCGGATCGGCGCTCACGTCGGTGTAGCCGCTGTCGTAGCGCGTCAGCGTGAACGTGTCGAAGGCCGTGAGCGACGACGGGTCCATCGGCTCGGAGAAGCGGATGGAGACGGTCGAGTCCGGAGCGACGTTGCGATTCGGCGGCGATCCGACCGTCGAGAAGGTGAGGAAGCACGGCTCGGCGCCGGGGTGCAGCACGGGCGTGTAGCTGACGCCGAGCTGGGCCACCTGGCTCGGGATGAAGGTCGCCGTCTGGCACGGATCGTCGGCGCCGCCGCCGGAGCGCAGGTAGCGGAAGTAGACGTCGCTCAAGGTGCCGTTCGAGATCGTGCCCGCGGCGGCCTGCTGGGGGCCGCAAGTCTGGCCGGGCGGGCAAGCCACGACGCCGAAGACGGTGCAGTTGTTCACGGCTTGCTGCAGGACGTCGCCGGCGCGCAGACGCAGAGCGCAGGGCGTGAACGCGAACTGGAGGTTGGTGACGAACAGGTCCGTGCCGACCACCGGCGTGATGCCCGAGAACACGACCGGCTGGCGGCCGAGGATGCTGGGCGTCTCGTCGTCGGGGAGGAAGCCGTTGTTCGGGTCGCCGGTCGCGTCGCCCGTTCCACCCGTGCGCAGCGTGCGCACGACGTCCCCGGTCAACGATTCGTTGTCGAACGAGCCGCTGCCCGAGGCCGACACCTTGTGGTTGGTGGGGTTCGTCAGGATGCGCGTCTGGTTCGACTCGGCGTCGATGACCGTGGGGATGCGCACCTGCAGGTTCGCCTGACCCAGCGTCAAGCTGCCCGGGAATCCAAGCGAGTTGACGGGCAGGTTCGTGCTCGCGGCGTCGAACGAGGAGACGGTCGAATCGATGACGATGCGGGTGGAGTAGAACTCGAGACCCGGCGTGCCGTCGAACTCGGCCAAGTCGCCGTGGTTGAGGTCGGGAATGACCCGTCCGAGGAACGGGGTCGTGGGCGGATTTCCCGTGCGCAGGCGCACCGTGAGGCCGTCGATCTTCGCCGGATCGAGCAGGTCGTCGAACTTGAGCAGGATCGCTGCGTTGCGCGGGATGAAGGGGATCGTGACGACCGGGTTCAGACCGACGTCGGCGACCCGCGTCAGGTTCGAGTCGTCGAGGAGCACCTGGAAGGCTGACTCGTACTGGGGCGTGCCCGCGACGAACTTGATGCGGGCCGTGGTCTTGTCGGTGATCGGGTTCGTGGAGAACTCGAACGTCGGCCCGTCGGCGAGCAGCTGGCCGACGACCATGTCGACGGCTTGGGTCTCGCCGATGCTGTCGACGACGTCGACGAGGCGACCCCAGTAGACCTCGCGCAGACGAATCGAGGTCTGCTGACCGCCGAAGTTCGAGTCGACCTGGAACTGCTTCGAGAGCGCGTTCGGGGCGGGGTTCGCCTGCAGAGATCCGACCGGGTAGCCCGTCACGGATTCGCGGCTGAGATTGCCCCCACCGCATCCACCGAGGCCGACCAAGGTCAGCACCAAGCCGGCGCTGGCGAGGAACTGGGAGCGGGGAGAAGGCATGCTTCGGGTGCTCAGCTGGTTCATGGAGTCGGCGTTCACGAACGTCGAGGCGCGCCGTAGACCGCGGTCGGGACACCCGCGCGGGGTGCCATCCAGACCGCGCAGCGCGCGGGGCGAGGGGGGAAAGCGAAGAGTAGCAAGCGTGACCAGAACGTCTTCGTTCGCGTTCCCATTTTCCGCGCACGCGGAGTCCTCGCGGAGCGCGCGGGGGAGCGCGGCGAGATCCGTCTGTGACTGTGCCGCCCACGCGGAGAGCGCGGTGGTGGAAAGCGAAATCGGAGTGCGCCTGGACATGATGCTGCCCCCCGGGTTCAAACCGCGTGCCGGGGTTGGGCTCGTCGCTCGGAGCACCGCTGTGCGGCGCCAGAGCTCCCGAAGGGCGCCCCGGCCGCGTTCGCAGCCGTGGGAGCGCGGGCGGGCGCGCGGGAACGAGAGGGCCCGACACACCTTTGAGCGGAACCGCACAGACCCCCGCCGGGCGCGCGCCGCGCTGCCGGTCCCGCCCGGCCCGGGCTTCTTCGCTCCGGCTCCTTCGCTCCGGCTACTTCGCCCGGGGTACTTCGCCCGGGCTACTTCGCTCGGGGTCGTTGGCCCGTGCTACCTGGCCCGTGCTACCTGGCCCGTGCTGCCCGGCCCCGTCTTGCCGGACGCTGGGTGGCCCAGCGCGGTCCGTCGGTCGCCCGCGCGCCACCGAGACGACGCGGGCCGGCTCAGCGGTCGAGCACCGCGCCGGGCGCGTTGGTCGAAGCGCGGATGGTCGGCGTGAACCCCAAGCGCAGCCCCTCCGAGGTGTCGCGTAGGAAGACGAAGTGGTCGCTGCGCATCTTGCGCACCTCGACCGAGTCGCGCTCGTGGAAGAGCTGCGTGGTCGAGCAACCGACGACGCCGAAGACGAGTTCCTGGGAGCAGTACGCGCAGTGCGCGCGCAAGGGCAACCGCGACGCGAGCCGGTACATGGGCGCGACGTGGCGCGCCTCGGTGCGCGAGATACAGGTCGCGTTCGGGCAGGGATTCGGCCCCAGGGTGACCGGATGCGCGCGGTACTCGGGCGCGCGCTGCGTCGTCGCCAGGTCGAGCGCGCCGGTCAGCCAGCCCAGGATCGCCATGCGGATCGGCACGCCGCGCGCGGCCTGCTTGAAGTAGATGCTGCGCGGATCCGCATCGAGGTCCTGCGCGATCTCGTCGCGGCGCGGCAGCGGGTGCATGACGACCGCGTCGCGCAGGGACTCGGCCGACAAGGTGCGCTTTCCGAGCTGCAGGTAGTTGTCGAGAGTCCCCTCGCCTCCGTTGTGGCGCTCGGTCTGCGGCCGCGTCATGTAGACGGCGTCGACGCGCTCGATCGAGAAGCCGCGCGCGTCGGTGAACAGCGAGAGCTGGTGCGGCTTCTGCGGCGTGAGGTACACCGCGTCGCTCTTCGCGGCCAGGTCTCCCAAGCGCGAGGTATCGGCGCGCTGTGGCTCGACGCCGAACTCCTCGCGCAGACGCTGCACGACGTAGTCGGGCAGCTCGAAGCCGGGCTGCGGCACGCAGACGACGTTGGCGCCGAATCGCGCCAAGGCGTAGGCGAAGCTGTGGATCGTGCGGCTGTAGCGCAAATCGCCGGCCAGGACGACGTCCAGCCCCTCGATGCGCCCGCGCTCGACCCACAAGTTGTAGAGGTCGCAGAGGGTCTGCGTCGGGTGTTCGTGGCTGCCGTCGCCCGCATTGATCACCGGCACGGACGAGTACTGCGCCGCCAGTCGCGCCGCGCCCTCGCTGGGGTGGCGCAGCACGATCACGTCGGCGTACCCACCGCTCACGACGCGCACCGTGTCGGCCAGTGATTCGCCCTTCGACGCGCTCGTGTTGCGCATGTCGGCCGCCGTCAGGATCCCGCCGCCCAGGCGCAGCATGGCCGACTCGAACGACAGGCGCGTGCGCGTGCTGGCCTCGTAGAAGAGGCTGGCCGCGATGCGCCCGCGGCAGATGGTGGAATGCGCGCGCAGGTCCTCCGCGAAGCGGGCTGCGTGTTGGAACAGCGCCCGGACCTCCGGCAGGGACAGGTCGTCGATCGAAACCAGATGACGAACCTCGCTCATCCCAAGATGCGAGGGTAGGCGATGCGCTGACGCGAAGCAATTCGCCCGCGCGGTAGCGCCTGCGCTCGGGCCCCGGGTCGTCGGTCCCGGCGCGAGCTACGGCCGGGCGAGCCAGGTCCGCGCGAGATCACGCGGGTCGAGATCGCCGCGCGCGCAGGCTTCGAGCGCCTCCGTCTGCGCTCGCTCGAAGGGCACCGCGGCGCCGGGCTGCCACGGCTCGAGCGGCAGAGTGAAGCGCGCGCGCAGGATCTCCCCCACGCGGCGGCGCGCGCGCGCCGGGTCGACGAGCGCGGAGATCGCCCCGGCCCGCGCGGCGGAGGAACGGTCGGCTTGGGTGTACAGCACCTCGACGCCGGCGGGCGCTGCGATCCGGGGCGCGTCGGTTGGGAGGAGCCACAGGACGAGGTCCGCGGAAGCGCGGACGCTGCGCGCGCGGCGCTGTCCCTCCGCTTCCACGGCGCGCGCGGGCGTCGGTTCGGCGAGATCGCGATCCCCCGCCGTGTCCAGCAGCCGCGCCGGCCAAGCGCCGAGCAGCACGTCCGCGGCGAGCACGTCGCGTGTCGTCCCGGGTTCGTCGGCGACGAGCGCGCGTGCCTCCCCGGCGAGCACGTTGAAGAGCGTCGACTTCCCGGCGTTCACCGGTCCCGCCAGCACGACGAGCGCCGGATCGAGCGCGTACCGGGCTCGCCTGCCGCGCGCGGCGAGTTCGGCCGCGAGAGCGCGCGCGGCGTGCGGATCGAGCCGCGCGAGATGCTCGAGCTCCGCGCGCAGACAGCCCTCCGCCTGGTCGAGCAGGATGCGCGCGGCCGCTTCGCAGGGCGCGCGCTCGAGCAATTCTCGCGCGCGGTCCTCGATCGACCGCGGAGTGCTGGAAGCAGTCTCGAAACCATCCAAGGCGGCGCGCACGAGCGCGGGACTGCCGTGCAGGTGGATCTCGACATGATCCACGGCGCGGCACACGACGAGCGCCTCGTCGACGAGCCCGGCCGAGAACGCGAGGCGCGCGACGCGCACGTCGCCGACCGCGAGCGACGCGAGGCTTCCGATCTCGCGCACGTGCGCGATCGCGTGCGCACCGACGAACTCGACCACGGACACCGCGCCTCCTCCGCGCGGTGTCAGCTCGGCGGCGATCAGACTTGCCTTGCCGCGCGCGCTCATCGAGCGAGGACGACGCGCAGGCTGGCCAGCAGTCCGCGGTGCACGAGGTCCTCGTCCACGCGACACGCGCCGAAGTTTTGAAGGTCGAACAGCGGCGGATCGAGCAGCAGATCGCGCGCTCCGCCGGTGAGCCAGACGCGCGGCAACATCCATCCGGCTTCGATCGCGACGCGCAGCGCGAGCTCCCGCGCCGCTCCGCGAAATCCCACGACCAGGCCGGCCTGCACGGCGGACTCGGTGTCCTGGCCGAGCGCCGGCGCGCGCGGCGTGGGCTCGACGAGGGGAAGACGCGCGGTGTGCTCGGCCAGCGCGCGCGCGAGGAGCGCGGGCCCGGGCGCGATCGCGCCGCCGAGGAAACGTCCGTCGCCGCGCGGATCGACCGCGTCGACGGTGAGCGCCGTCCCGGCATCGACGACGATCAGTCCGGCGTTGTCCGGCCGTGCCTGCTCGAGCGCGCCGCGCGCCGCGTAGAGTCGATCGCGTCCGACGCGTGCGGGCTCGCGCACGTCGAGCGCGAGCCCGCAGGCCGGCGCGAGGACGCAAGGACCTTCGACATGCGCGGCCAGCGCGGCGGCGACCTCGTCCTCGCGCTCGCGGCCGGCGACCGACGAGAGCGCGCCGCAGTCGAACGGGCCATGCTCGCGCGCGAACTCGGCCACGGCGCGCTCGGAACCCACCGTGTCGACGGCCCGCCGCGCGACGACTACTCCGTCCGCGAGTCGCCACGCGCACAGCTTGAGGCGCGAGTTCCCGAGGTCGGCGGTCAGCGCGAGTTCCATGTCGATGCAGTCGGTCGTTGTGGTCGGGCCGTTGCGCACGATTCGTTGCGCACCGGCCTTTGCGAGCGAGTCGTTGCGCGCAGTTCGTTGCGCGCGATTCTTGGCGAGCGAGTCGTTGCGAGCGGTTCGTTGCGCGCTTCGATGCGTCCACACGCACCGTGAAAGAACGCGCGCCGCGGAGGACATCCTACGCGGCGCGCGGCTCGATCGATCGGGGGCGGATCAGTTGCCCGGGGACTGGTAGGTGACCGTGCGGGTCTTACCCTTGTTCTCGATCACGACCTCCCAGGTCGAGTACTTGTCCTTGTTCATCTTCACGAAGTTGATCGCCTCTTGCGTGCTGTTCACGGCGTGGCCGTTGATGCTCTTCACGACGTCGCCCTTCGAGGCGCCGTGACGTTCGGCGAAGGAACCGGGCGTGACATCGCTGATCTCGACGCCGTCGTAGCGGCCCGTGCGCGGATCGCGGTGCTGACGCAACTGCACGTCGTTCGAGAGGATGTCGAGGTAGCTGTCCGAGGCCATCTGCAGGTCCTCGGTCCCGAGGATGAAGCGGTCCCGGCCGGCCTGCGTCGTCTTGCCCGGCAACCACGTGGTCGTCGAACGCGGAATCGCGCCGGTATTGGTCGGCATCGCGATGCCGTCGGGTCCGACCTGGACGATCTGCGCGCGCGCGTCGAACTCGGCCGGGAACAGCGTCTCCTTCTCGCGCGCGGAGTCGGCGAAGGAGAAGGTCACCCCTTCGGAGGTGATCGACTCGATCTTCGTCCCGCCGTGCGGCGACTCGAGCGACGCGCCTTCGCGCAACAGGAAGCCGCCGACGCCCTTGTTCGTGACCTGCGCCTTGGGCTTGTACTTCAGGAACACCGAGCTGCCGGCCTTGTCGCCGACGTCCACGACGACCCACTGCACGCGCACGAGGTCGCGGATCGGGACGACATCGGGGACGAGGTTCTCGGGCGGCTGCTCGACCTGCGTGGCCGCGACCTGGATCGCACCGGTCCAGTTCAGGTCGTGGAAGAGGCGGCGGACCTCCTCGTACTTGATCTGGCCGTCGTTCTTGACGGGTGCGGGTTCGACGGAGAGCTGCTTGCGCACCAGCTCGGGGTCGGGCATGGCGCGGCGCGCCTCCAGCGTGCTCACGAAGGTCCAGACGTAGGCTCCGAGGCCCAGCGTCAGGAGGGCTGCGGCCGTCCACGACACGATCTTGATCTGCCCGATGTTCATGCTGTCGCTCCTGTGCCGTGCTTCCCCCTGGAGGATAGCCCTACTCACGCACCCGGTCCAAGCCGCGGACACGTCGAAGAATGCGACGCCAGGGCGGGTGCCTTCTTCCCCGCTTCCTGATCTGCGGTTCAGGAGCGAGCGATTCGCAGGCCGTCCTGGCCCGGCGGCGGCTTCTGATGCGCGGCGTTGTTGTCGACGCGCGCCGAGCTGCCGGTGATGCCGCGCAGGGCCAGGATCAGCTCCTCGGGCCGGTCGCTGGCGGCGAGCGCGTCGTTGAGCTCGACCTTGCGGTCCTGCACCAGCTTGCGCAAGCACATGTTGAACGAGATCAGGCCGCGCTCCGTGCCCTGCTCGATCACGCGCGACATCTCGCTCGTCTTGCCCTCCATGAGCAGCTCGCGGATGTGCGGCGTCGTCTGCATGAGCTCGAAGGCCGGGATCATGCCCTTGCCACCCGAGCGCGGGATGAGGCGCTGGCTCAGCACGGCGGCCATGTTCTCGGCCAGACGCAGGCGCACTTGCTGGTGCTGCTCGGGCCGGAAGAAGGACAGGATGCGCTCCACCGTCTGCGGCGCGTTGACCGTGTGCAGCGTGGACATGACGAGGTGGCCCGTCTCGGTCGCGTCGAGCGCGGCGATCACGGTCTCGGCGTCGCGCATCTCGCCGATCAGGATCACGTCGGGGCTCTGACGCAGCGCGTGGCGCAGGCCGTCCTGGAACGACGTGCAGTCCGTGCCGACCTCGCGCTGGCTGATCACGCAGCACTGCTCCTTGAAGAGCAGCTCGACCGGATCCTCGAGCGTCACGACGTGGCGCTCGACCGTCTGGTTCATCGATTGGATCATGCCCGCGAGCGTCGTCGACTTGCCCGAGCCGGCGATGCCGGTCACGAGGATCAGTCCGCGCTTGCGCATCGCGAGCTTCTTGAGCGTGTCCGTGGGCAAGTCGAGATCGTCGAGGTTCGGCGCGTTCTCGTTGATGCGCCGGATCACGACGGCGGGCTCGCCCATCTGCCGATAGGCGTTGATCCGGAACCGCCCGAGGCCGTCGAGGTGCAAGGACGCGTCGGCCGAACCGCGCACGCGCCAGTCCTCCATGCGCAACTTGCCCAGGATGCCCTCGAGCACCTCGATGAGCGGACCGGAGTCGGGAACACGTCCGGGCAGGAAGCCGATCTTCCCGTCGGTGCGGTGCGAGGGTCGCCCGCCGGCGCGCAGGATCAGGTCGGACGCGCCGATCTTGCACATGACGGCCAGCCAGGCCTCGAGCTGGTGCCGCGGCGACGGATAGCTCGTGACCGCGAGCAGATCCTTGACCGCCTCCTCGATCGTCATGCGCACGACGCCCGAGCGTTGCGGGGCGCGCGGCGCGGAAGGCGGCGGCGGCGGCGGGGCGGCGGAAGGTGTCGGTCCGCGCGCGCTGAAGCTCGCCGGTTGTCCCGGCATCGACTGGCTCTGGCCACCGGCCCCCTCGGGCTGGGCCGTGAGCCCGCTCAAGGACGACGCGAGGTCGCGGAAACTGAACTCGTCGTCGGATCGATTCGGGGGATGCACGGCGGGGTCTCCGGCGTCTTCTCGACCCGGCGGAGGACCGCCCTTGAGTCCGGGCCCAATCCCGGAGATCCCCGGCCTGGAACGGGCCGTCAGGCGCGCGTCTTCAGCGCGGCCGGGTCCGCGGTCTGGTCCGCGGCGTGGACGACGTTCCACGCGCCGCGCAGGAGCTCGTTCAAGCCCCGACGCTTTACCGCTGAGATGCGCCACACCTGCGTGCCCGCGGCGCGCTCGAGAGCGTCGGCGCGCTCGTGCGCTTCGGGCGACTCGCACTTCGTGGCGACCAGGAGGCGCGGGCGCGCGGCGAGCTCGGCGGAGTAGCGTTCGAGTTCGCCCTCGATCACGCGTCGCGCGTCATCAGGATCCTCCAGCGCGTCGTCGGACACGTCCACGAGGTGCAGCAGCACGCGGCAGCGCTCGACATGGCGCAGGAATCGGTGTCCGAGGCCGTGTCCTTCCGCGGCGCCCTCGATCAGACCGGGCAGATCCGCCAGGACCAGTGTGTCGTTCTCGGAGAGGCGCGCGATGCCGACCTGCGGCGAGAGCGTGGTGAACGGATAGTCCGCGATCTTGGGCGTCGCTGCGGTGACGGAGGCGAGGAACGTCGACTTGCCCGCGTTCGGCAGACCGACGAAACCGGCCTCGGCGAAGAGCTTGAGCTCGAGCCGCAGCGCACGCCTTTCGCCGCTCGTGCCGTTCTGCGAGAAGCGCGGCGTCTGGCGCACGGAGTTCGCGTAGCGCGCGTTGCCCAGACCGCCGCGGCCGCCGCGCGCGATGACGAGCCGCATCCCCTCGCGCGACAGGTCGCGCAGGATGTTGCCCCACTTCTTGTCGTAGACCTGCGTGCCGATCGGGACCTCGATCACGAGGTCCGGGCCGCTCTTGCCCGAGCACATCTGGCCCTCCCCCGACCGGCCGTCGGGAGCGGAGTAGTGGTAGTGACCGGCCAACGGGAGCAGCGAGTTCAGCTGCGCCGAGGCGACGAAGATCACGCTGCCACCCGCGCCGCCGTCGCCCCCGTCGGGTCCGCCGAGAGGGACGGACTTCTCGCGGCGCATGGAGACTGCGCCGTTGCCGCCCTTGCCGGCGCGCACCTCGATCTCGACTTCGTCCTTGAACATGTGGATGCGGGCCGTGCGACGGATTTCGTCACTTCACGTGAAAACAGCCCGCGCGCGCGCCGGAGCGAGCGCCTCGGGCCGCGAATGGTGCTCAGGCTCCTGCGCCGGGAGAACTCGCCCGGCGCTGAGCTTCAGCCGGCGACGGCCGGATCGATGTTGACCTTGCGGTTCGGCTGGTAGCGCACGGTGCCGGGAACGAGCGCGAACAGCGTGTAGTCGCTGCCCAGGCCGACGTTCCGACCCGGATGGAAGACCGTGCCGCACTGCCGCACGAGGATCGTGCCGGCCGTCACGCTCTCACCGCCGTAACGCTTCACGCCGCGGAACTGGGGGTTGCTGTCGCGGCCGTTCCGAGTGGAACCGCCGCCCTTTTTGTGAGCCATGTGTAGAGCCTCAGCCGAGGATGTCGAGGATGCGGACGCGGGTGTATTGAGCGCGGAAGCCGCGCTTCTTGCGCACGTTCTTGCGGCGCTTGAAGCGGAAGGCGATGACCTTCACGCCCTTCTCGTGCCCGATGACTTCGGCGGTCACCTTGGCACCGGCGACGGTCGGCTTGCCGATCCTCACCGAGCCTTCGTTGCCGACGATGAGGACCTCGTCGAAGGTGATCTTGTCACCTGCGCTGAGTTGGTCGTTCAGGTCGCAGAGGATGATGTCACCCTTCTGCACCCGGGTCTGCTGATTGCGGTCGCGGACGACTGCGTACACGGTTCTATCTCCTGCTGTCCGTGGTGGAATCCCTCCCACGGGGAGCCCTTGGAGGTGGGCTCGGTTTGGTCCCGCGCACCGGAGCGCCCGGGATCGGGGGCGAGGAGTCTAGCGGGCCAGGTCCCCGGTGGGAAGACCGGACGGCCCCGACTTCGGGGGACGGAGCGGCCCGCGCCCGCCCGGTCCGGACCTCCCCCGCGAGCGGGTCGGAACGGCACCGGATCGGGCGCGGGCCTTCGGAACGCGCACGGGAGGTCAGCGCCCGTGGAGAGCTCACGGGCGGCGCCTGCGGAAGCGGCACCACGAGGACCGGGGCGCGCTTCGGCCAAGTTTCTAGAGGCCCTCAGTTCTGCATGGAGACGCGCGCGATCTCGAGCAGCTCGCGGGCGGTCTGGATGTTCGCTACCCGTTCCGCGTCGGTCCCGCTCTTGGCGAACTCGAAGTACGACCAGGCCTTTTCGAAGTGCGGCACGGCATCAGCGGGGTGCAGGCCGACCTGACTCAGGACCTCGATGCCGTCCGTGCACTCCGCCTGCGCCAGGACCAAGAGCCGCTCGACCGCGGCCGGGTCGAACCCGCCGCCCGCGACGAGGATTTCCGCGCGCTCGCCGTACTGATCCGCCGAGCGCCGGTTCTCGAGCGCGTTGACGACACGCAGGAAGCGGCCGACGTTCTCGATGTCGTTGCCCTGGAAATCGATCACGAACCCGTCCTGCGAATTCTGGAATTCGGAGGTGCGGTAGAACTCGATCGCGCCCTCGACCGTGTCGGGCAGCGAGCCCATGTTCGTGATGTTGTTGTGGAACGCCGGCACGGTGTCCGCGAACTCGATCAGGCTCGCCGTGTTGAACGTCTTGTTGCCGAAGCTCATGACGTCGGGATCCTCGAACTCGGGCGACTCCTCGATCGTGTCGAACTGACCGGCTGCGTTCGTGCCCAGGCCGCCGTCAGCCGGTCGCAATTCGCCGGTCCCGTCCGGGTTGTGGCGCGCGAAGGCTTCGACGCCGGTGTTGAAGTTGAAGTTCAGGCCGCCGTTGTTCGCGCCGGCGTTCTCGTGGCAGCGTGAGCACGAGAGTTCGTCGAAGCGCACGCGCCCTTCGTCCGCGCCCGGATCGATCAGCGAGAGCGTGGAGATGTCGATTTCCTGCTGACGGCCCAGCGACAACTGGAACGCCTCCAGCGCGTCGAGCTCGGAGTTCGTCGGGAAGACGAAGTCCACGCCGTCGACGCGCCCCATCGTCTTCGTGAAGTGCTGGCGCACGGCGCCCAGTGAGAACTCGCGCAAGGTGCCTTGTCCGGGAGCTCCGTCGCCGCTCCAGCCCGTGCGCTGTTCGGGCACGACACCCGGCCCGTCGGGTGACGTCATCGACTGTGTCATGCCCAGCGTGTGCGGCACGCTGCGCATCGTGAAGCGATAGCGCAGGTCGTCGAACCCGTCGAGGTTCTCGACGATCAGGCCGAAGTTGCGCATCAGCACCGGGTTCTCGAAGCGCAGTCCGCCGTTCAAGTCGAAGTTCAGATCGGGGATGAACTCAGCCACGAAGAGCGGGTCCGCATCGGGCAGCGTGGCGATGAACGCCGGCTCGATCGTGAAGTTGTTCTCTGCCGGATGGCACGTGCCGCACGTGCGGCCGTTGCCTTCGAACGTGCCCTGGAAGAACAGGTGCTCGCCTTCCGCGACGAGGTCCGGCGGCGGAGGCCCGAAGCCGGGCGGCGGGGCGCCACCATCCCCGTCCTGACCGCCTTCGTCACCGGCATCGGAATCCTCGTCGTCGCCGACAGTGCGCAACACGACACCGGAAGGAGCCGGATCCGTGCGCTCGACATCGCGGCTGTAGAGCCGCTGGAAGAGTCCCGGCATGCCGGCGAGCACGACGCTTTCGAGCGGCGTCTGGCCAGCGCGCGTGATGACGACGAGGTCGAGATCGAAGCCCTCGAGACCTGCCTCGCCCAGTGCGACGTCGACGCGCGCGCGTCCTGCGAAGGCCGCGAGTTCACCGAGGCTGACGAAACGGTCGCGCACATCGGGCGCCGCGCTCGTGCCGGCCGCGTCGTCGACGACCCAGGCCTGGTAGCGCGCTTCGGGCGGGATGCCCTCGACGACCACGGTGACGAGCCCGGTCTGCGCGGCGAAAGTGAAGTATCCGCTCGCGCTCGTGCGCTGCGTCGAGATCGCGCGCGACCAGGCGAGCGGCAGGAGCACGTCGCGCGAACGGTGGTGCTCCTTCCACGTCGAGTAGCGCGCCTCGAAGAGCGTCGGATTCCCGACGAGCGCAGTGCGCTGGCCGGGTTTCGAATCCGATTCTTTGCGATCCAGCGCGAGGATTCCCAGCGAGGAGATCGCGGCCAATGCCAAAGACACCGAGGACGAGAACTGCATGCAGCCTCCTTGACCACGAGTCTTTGGCGACACGGCGGACGAGAACGATCTCGTGCCTGCGGTGGTCGGACGAAAGACCCGCCGCGTCGCAGTCTACGTCTGGAAATCGTGCGCGGGCGGACGAAGATCGCCGCGAACGACGATTGCCATAATCAGGAATTCGTCGGTGAAAACGCACTTTTCGCACCTGCGAAAATCAACTCTCTCGGAGTGGGGCGCCGCGAGTCAGCGCGAGATCGGTGAGCCCCGCGAGTTCGGCGCGCGCGTTCTGCGAGATGAATGAGTTTGACTGGACGCGCTCTGCGAGATCCATGAGTCGAGCTGGATCCGCGGGCAAGCGTGGTGAGTTCGACGAGTTCGAGAGCGCGACTACAGCGCCCCCCGCGACGGGCGAGCGCACCCACCGATCGCCGGTGGACGCGCCCCCGCGGATCGAGTCGCGGTCATCGCCGGCTGACGAGTCCGGGCCCGCGCGTTCGACGAGTCGAACGTCATCGATCGCGACGCTCCAGGCTCAGCGCGGACCCCGGACCGCGCGCGACCGGACCGCTCGATCCCGGCGCACGAGCGGGGCGGTCTCACACACGACGAGTTCGGCGGCTCCGGCGCGCGCCGCATCGAACCGACCCGGAGCGGGCCCTGCGCTGCCGCGGTCCTGCACACGCTCTTTCAGCGGCGCGGGAAGATTGGAGGACTTGCGGCAGGCTCCCCCACCGGCGACGATACATGGCCTAGGCGCCCCCCGTGTGGACGAGGGGACCTCCGACTCTTCCTGCAGGGTTCCGCACGAAGTAACGGAACGTGTCCGTGAGCCCGTGGAGACCCTCGCATGGTGGACACCTTCGAAAAGCGCGAACGCAAGCGTCGGCAGAGGGAAGAGCGCGAACGAAAAGAGGCGCGTCGGCGGGAGAAGGCCCACATGAAGAAGCTCGGCCTCCCGGCTGAGCCGCCGAGGTACATCGAACACCCCGACTTGTTGTCGCCGCCGCCGGAGAGGGCACTGCCTTGAGTGACGAACGAACCGCACGCCGAAGAGCATCCAGCGAGGACCGCGTGACCACACCTCGGGGCCAGAAACCCCAGGGCTCCCCGAAAGCATCGGTAGCCCCCCAGGGCTCCCCGAAAGCCTCGGTAGCCCCCCAGGGCTCCCCGAAAGCCTCGGTAGCCCCCAGCCTTCGCCCGACTCCCGTCTCAGCGGGCAGGGTCGCGGCGCCTGCGGGCCCCGCCCACCCGCTGCTGACCGAGGGTCTGCGCGTCAGCACTCCCGCAGCAGCTTCGACCGCGACTCAGGTCGGATCGACGGCCGGGACCGGCGCGACAGCGCAGCGCGAGTACGACTGGACGAACTTGCTGTTCATCGCGGCCTCGCACGTGCTCGCCGTGGGCGCTGTCCTCTACCTCACGCTGGTCCAGGCCTCGCCCTGGACCATCGGCCTCGGCGTTTTGTGGTACGTCCTGTGCGGGTTCGCGATCACCGGCGGGTACCACCGGCACTTCTCGCACCCGACCTACCACGCGAACGTCGTCGTCCGCGCGTTCTACCTGCTCTTCGGCGCGGCCGCGGTGCAGAACTCCGCGATCCGCTGGTCGGCGGATCACCGCCGCCACCATGCGCGCACGGACAAGGACGAGGACCCCTACAACATCTCGCTGGGCTTTTGGTGGGCCCACATCGGCTGGGTCTTCTTCAAGGACCCGACCAAGAAGGTCCCGCGCGGCATCGACGACCTGATCGCTGATCCGCTGGTTGCATTCCAGCACCGCTACTACATCCCGATCGCGATCGTGA
>Ga0105049_10002085_pt1 | contig 23663 bp, 23 predicted proteins | sample MAT06_FD_78087 | JGI IMG/M metagenome (GOLD analysis project Ga0105049, IMG submission 78087) | Freshwater microbial communities from Lake Fryxell liftoff mats and glacier meltwater in Antarctica - MAT-06 | ecosystem: Environmental > Aquatic > Freshwater > Ice > Liftoff microbial mat | place...
GCTACTCGGGTTGTGCTTCCGCTGTCCTCCAGCACAATCGCTCAACAGGCCGCTACATACGGGTGCGGGGCATTAAAGCAACAGTTTATCCTACCCTCTATATCTTTTGAAAATGTGCGATTGCCTGCTGTAAACCTTATTGGGTTAAATGGCTTCGAAATCGTCGTTTTGTTCAAATATGTTTCCCATGTTTATAACTTGTAAAATTTAAATCTTATAAGGAATGTTTCTTCGCTCGATCTCCTTGCTACTTCTGGTTTTCGCAACCGCTGAGGCAAAATCTCAGTATCTGTATTTTTACATGAACGATGCTTCCATGCAGATGTATGCCATCTCCGAAGTGCGACGCATGGATTTCGACTCTAGTTCCATAAATCTTCATCTCACCGACGAGAGTGTGATCTCGTTCGAGCTTGATGCGCTCAACAATTACCGCTACACCCCCAGCGATATCAGCGCGATCGATCCCTTGGCCAAGCATCCGCAACTGAGCTTCTTCCCCAATCCAGCCGATCAACAACTCAACCTTCGGTTTTCCCTGCCTAATGCCTCATCCACCGTTCAGGTGAGCATCCACAACCTCAAAGGTGAGCAGTATCAGCTGGAGGAAGTGAAATCATCTGCCCAGGGTGAACTAAGTTTAGACTTAAGCAAACTCGCTGCAGGACAATACTTCTGCACCCTCACCTCCGGCGATGTGGTTATTTCCAAAGCATTTATAAAGCGTTAATCTATAGGCAAGATGAAAAAATTATACATTCTAACATGCGCTTTAGTAAGCACATTGAGTTTTAGCGTACAAGCCCAAACCGTTAAAATAATTCACCGCCACAACCTGCCGGTGTTGCGCATTCCAACGCACCTCATCGACAAGGTAGAAACGGCCGAAGTGAATGGTGAGCAGGTTTTGCAGGTGCCGCAATTCAACGGTTATGTGAGCGAAATTCTACTTACCCAAATCGACAGCATCACACACAGCGAAGGCGAAGCGATAGATCCAGCCCAACTGGGTAATCTTCGAACGTCGAGCATTATGGGCGTAGTAACGGGGCCAACCGGTGCGCCGGAAATTAACGCCATTGAGTGCTCCACCTATGGCGGCGACCAAACCCGCACCGACCGAAACGGGGCATTTTCCTGAACAACATTTTGGATTGAGGAATTCATCATCAGGTCTCAACCCTTACTTCCAGATATATAAAACAGGGTTTAAAACCTGTCGGGGTTAGGGTAGCGCCTCGCTATCCCTTCACCGTCTGCTTAGCCATCAATTCCTCAATTTCTTCTACCTCAATAGGAATGCTAGCCATCAGATCCCTATTTCCTTCCTCAGTTAAAAGAATATCATTTTCTATTCTAATTCCAAGACCTTCTTCAGGGATATAAATTCCAGGTTCGCAGGTAAATACCATTCCAGCTTCCATGCGCGCGTAACGGTAACCTACATCATGCACGTCAAGGCCCAGATAGTGCGATGTACCGTGCATGAAGTATTTTTTGTAAAGTGGAAGGTCAGGATTTTGTGCTTTTACTTCGGCTGCATCAAGCAATCCTATTTTAATCAGCTCTTCTTCCATTGCACGCCCAACCTCCTTATTATAATCGTCAAAAAGAGTCCCCGGACACAACATTGATTTAGCATACTTCATCACGTTTAACACTGCGTTGTAGACTGCTTTCTGCCGTTCAGTAAAACGACCGTTGACAGGAATACAGCGCGTTAAATCCGACATATAATTTCCATATTCAGATCCAAAATCCATAAGGATGATGTCGCCATCTTTACATTGCCGGTTATTTTCGACATAATGCAAAACACATGCAGACGGCCCTGATGCGATTATCGGATAATAGGCATGTGCAGTTGCACGGTTGCGAAGGAATTCATGGGTGATCTCAGCTTCAATTTCATATTCCCATACACCGGGTTTTACGAAATCCAGCACTCTGCGAAAAGCCTTTTCAGTTATCTCGCAAGCTTTGCTCATTGCTTTAATTTCTTCTGCAGATTTTATTGAACGGAGCTTGTGCATTAATGGTGCGCTACGTTCAATTACATGGGTAGGATATTTTGATTTAATTTCATTGGCTACACGTTGCTCCAGGTAAGGAACTTTCGTATTGGCGCGGTCGTGTTCGTTAAGGTTCAGATAAATCCTTTCGGCGTAGGTTGTGAGCACATGGAAAATAGCGTCAAAGCCATCCGCCCACTGGATGTTTTCAATACCTGAAGCCTCCCGCGCTTCCTCTTTAGTGTATTTGTGACCTTCCCAGATAGCAATATGTTCGTTTGTTTTACGCACAAAAAGAACTTCACGATGCAGAGGATTCGGGCAATCAGGATAAATAATCAAAATAGTTTGTTCCTGATCAATTCCGCTCAGATAAAAAAGATCGGGATTCTGTCTCCACTGATACGTCGCATCTGCACTTCTGGGCATTTCGTCGTTCGAAACAAACAATGCCATGCTGTTGGGCTTCATCTGTGCAACAAAACGTTTGCGGTTGAGGATATATAGGTCGTTGCTGAGCGGATTGTATTTCATAAGTCAAATATAGTAAAGTTGATAATTAGCCGACATTACTTTGTCGCCCGTAAACTACCGGTTCTCTGCTATTTTTTGCGCTTCTTTTTATCAGGGTTTTCGTGAAAAAAGTACCTGAAATCAACTGTCAGGTAAGTTCCCTTTAATTCCGTTTGGATATTATTTAACACATTGCCACTGCTGTTAAGATAATCAATTGTCATAAAATAAATCGATGAAAACGGCCGGTTTAACGAGCTTCCTATATAGAAATAACCCTTTTTTTCGGTACGGTATTCAAAACCGATATTTGCAATAAGACTGGGGTTGAATACAAGGCGTCGTCCCGCATAAACGGCAATATCACTATTAAGTTTTATAACGTCGGTCGGAAACATATTGATACAGAATCCGCCCGATGCATTCATAAATATATTTCTTGAAAGGCGGATAAAAACCAATTGGCTGACTGGAATTTCATATCCTATTATTTTAAGATCCGTTTTGGCAGGCCCGAGCGAACCTGTTGCTGCAATATTATAGGAACGCCTTACGTAATTAATTCCAAATTCGAGCGATAAGGTTTTTGTGTATCCTTTGCGGATCATCAGTCCGGCAGAAAATGCTGGACCCTGACTTATGGTGTAGACATAGCTGCTGTCGGAGATAGATTGCGGTCCTGTTCCAAAAAATTTAGATGCAAATACGGGCTTAATCTGGATCCCGATTTTCGTGGTTTTTTCCTGAGCATTAGCGATGCAGAAATTAAGCATCAGAAATATCAAAAGAAAGCCCTTCCGGAGACACCTGGTGAATAACCGAAATGGAAGTGCTTTCATAAAATATGCTTCAGACAAATTTATTTCTTTCAATTCAGGATTCAGTCAACAATTACGGATGCCTATCGCCAATTATTGAATGTTTTAGTGAAGTGTTTATTTGAGTTTCTTCTTTTGCGGATCGAGGTACTTCTTCAGGCTGGTGGTGATTACCTGCGTTGCGCCGGCCCTTTCCGAAACGAAGCTCAGACAGATCTTCCTCAGTTTCTTTATTTCTGCCGGATCATTGAATTGATCAAATGCATATTTAAATTCTTCGTCGTTGGAGATGCTTTTTCCTCCCCCTGCTTTTTCCAATGCAGCCGCTTCAGGAAATTTCTCATGTTTCGGCCCGAAAATAACCGGCAATCCGCATGCTGCCGGCTCAAGAATACTATGCAATCCTTTCCCGAAACCACCTCCCACATAAGCAGCCCGACCGAGCGCATAGACGCTGAGTAGCATTCCCATATTATCAAGAATTAAGATCGTTTTGGTTGTGTCTGGTGATTTTTTCAATTCGGAATACCGGATGCTTTTTCCATGCGTGGCCTTTTCCAGCTCCTTTATCCGCGCATCATCTATTTCATGGGGTGCAATAATCAAGGCTCCGTTTTCATCATTCCATGGAAACATTAAATTATCGTCAACCGGCCAGGTGCTTCCCGCAATGAAGGCTGTTTTGCCATTTAACCAGTTAGTGATTTCCGGAAGTTCTTTGGGGTGCCGCGCATTTTGCCGAACCCTGTCGTAGCGGGAATCTCCGCTGATCGTCACCTTTCTATAATTTACGCTGCGTAATAGAACAGCACTGGCCTTGTCCTGCACATGAATTTCTGTAAAATGCTGCAGTTTTTTCCGGAACCATCCCCCGTACCATTTAAAAAAGTGCTGATCTCTTCGAAACCGCGCTGAAATCAGTAACACAGGGACGTCTCTCTTATTCAGCTCGCGAAGGAAATTAAACCAGAATTCATATTTGACAAAAATCGCAATCTCAGGTTTTGCAATATCGAGGAAACGTCGAACGCTCCTGATCAGATCGGGTGGCAGATAGCAGACGAAATCCGCTCCGCTGTAGTTTTTCCTCACCTGGTAGCCTGAAGGAGAAAAGAAGGTAAGGAGGATAAAACGATCGGGATATTTCTTTCGTAACGCCTCAATAACTGGCCTTCCCTGCTCGAATTCCCCAAGTGAAGCACAATGAAACCATACCACTTTGGCATCTTCGGGAATAGCTTTCCGCAACCGCTTTTCCCAATCGTTGCGCCCGTCTATCCAGAGTGCTGCTTTGTCCGAAAATGCAGCGCAGGCACGGATCACCAGGACATAAAGGCGGATGATAATTTCATAAAAAATATGCATCATCTTATAAAATCCTGCTTAATAAAAATAATAGTCGTTTGGTGTCTTCTTATACAGCGGCAGAATCCATCCGGCCCTGAAACCCAGCATTCCGTCGATACGTTTCGTATTATCCGAGGCATTAAGATCGTAATTCCAGCTGCGCCGGTTCTGCGTAAATCCAATTCCGTATTCCGCCTGAATAAAAAAGTTGACAAGGCGCCGGTTTCCAAGCCAAAAGTATCCGATAGCAGGAGTAAGTGAAAAGCCATTACTCAGCCTGTCGTAACCTTTCATATACGTTTTGTTTAGCTGTGGCGTATCTGAATTTCTTCCCGGGTCAAGTCTTATTTTATGTTGGATAAATCCAAATCCCGCTGTTGTATAAATTCCCGAATTCCTGTTGGGCTTTCCCCAGCTCCAGAGTTGTCCCACCTTCAATTCCCCTTTGTAGCCGCGCATATAATAACGTACGTCGTAAAGGGTTCCATTTCCGCCAATCAGATAATTGTACTGCGTAGTTATCGCATCAATCATATTTTTTTCCTTAACGGTTTGGCCGAAAATGAAGAAGGCATCTGCTCCCCAGAGAAATCCTGATTTTGTCTTTCGTAAAAATGAGAGCCCAACGGTTGCAAAATTTCCGAACCTGTTCGCAAGGTCTTTCTGCGGAATATGAAAAGCTCCCGACGGCATCACCATGCTAATGTTGAGAAGAGAATCACGCACATTGGCCTGGGCCGAACCATTGTGAATGCCCAAAAATAGCATCAGGGCAACTGTGAGAAACAGGTTTCGCATTGCGGCAAAGATAACCTTAAGGGCCGAAGAATCAGTTGCTCTATTATTCGCCATTTTACCGGATTCTCCCCAACGAAAAAAATATCTACATTCGCGCATCGTTTTTCGAGCATGGACAAGATTCAAATGGTCGACCTCAAAAGTCAATATGGGCGCATAAAGGCGGAGGTTGACAGTGCAATTCAGGAGGTCATAGATAACACAGCTTTTATTAACGGACCTGCAGTTTCAGGCTTCCAAAAGGACCTTGAAGCATATCTCGGGGTTAAGCACGTGATTCCATGTGCCAACGGAACCGATGCATTGCAGATTGCCATGATGGCACTTGGCTACAAGCCAGGAGATGAGGTTATTACAGCAAGTTTTACGTATGTAGCAACTGCAGAAGTAATTGCCCTGCTTGGTTTAAAACCTGTGCTTGTTGATGTCGATCCAAAGACTTTTAATATTGATCCAGAGGCTGTTGCAAGGGCAGTGACCGATAAAACGGTTGCGATCGTTCCCGTCCACCTTTTCGGACAATGCGCTGATATGTCGGCACTGATGGAAATCGCTTCCCGTCACAACATTGATATAATTGAAGATACTGCACAGGCGATCGGTGCTGATTACATTTTTTCGGATGGAACAAAGCGTAAGGCAGGAACTATCGGAAAGGTAGGAGCAACCTCATTCTTTCCTTCGAAAAATCTTGGATGTTACGGGGATGGAGGAGCGCTTTTTACAGATGATGATAAGCTGGCAGAAAAGATCCGAATGGTCGCAAACCATGGTCAACGTGTCCGCTATTATCATGATGAGATTGGCGTAAATTCCCGGCTTGATTCGATACAGGCGGCAATTCTCAAAGTTAAGTTGCAGGAACTTGATCGTTACATTTCTTCCCGGCAGCAACTTGCAGAAGCTTATGACAACGCTTTCGGTTCATCAGATAAACTGATAATCCCTGCGAAGTCTGGTTTCTCAACGCATGTTTATCATCAATATACACTGCAAACCGTTGGAATTGATCGTGACCTTATGAAGGAATACTTTGAAAGCAAAGGAGTTCCGGCAATGATTTATTACCCGGTGCCACTTCATTTTCAAAAGGCTTACACTGATCCGCGCTACAAACCAGGAGATTTCCCGGTAACCGAAGAGCTTTGCAAAACAGTAATTTCTCTTCCCATGCATACCGAAATGCAGGAAGATCAACTTGCACACATTATTGAAACTGTTCACACTATAATTAACCGCTGAAACCTTAAATGAAAAATATCGCTGTTATTGGAACCGGTTATGTTGGTCTTGTTACAGGAACCTGTCTCGCAGAAACTGGTAATAATGTTATTTGTGTTGATATAGATGCCAACAAAATTGCCAACCTAAAAAGAGGTAAAATCACTATTTACGAGCCGCAACTTGATGTGTATTTTGAACGGAATCTAAAACAGGATCGCCTTCATTTTACGACAGACCTTGCAGAAGCTGTAGCTAAATCACAACTAATATTTCTTGCATTGCCCACTCCTCCGGGCGAAGACGGATCTGCTGATCTTTCGTATGTTCTGGGAGTCGCCGAGCAGATCGGGCATTTGTTAAAGACCGAATACAAGATAATAATTGATAAAAGTACTGTCCCTGTTGGAACTGCCGAACGGGTGCATAAAGCTATTGCAGCTAATTCAAAGGCAGAGTTTGATGTAGTTTCCAATCCTGAATTTTTAAGGGAAGGATTTGCGGTTGAAGATTTCATGAAACCTGATCGCGTTGTTATCGGCACTTCTTCATCCAAAGCAAGAAAGGAAATTGAAGAATTATATCTGCCGTTTGTCCGCCAGGGCAATCCTATCCTTTTTATGGATGAGCGTTCGGCAGAGCTAACCAAATATGCAGCAAATTCATTTCTTGCCACTAAAATCTCCTTCATGAACGAGATGGCAAATCTTTGTGAATTGCTCGGGGCGGATGTCGATCAGGTGCGGATTGGCATTGGTTCGGATGCGAGGATTGGAAAACGCTTCCTTTTTCCAGGAATTGGTTATGGTGGAAGCTGTTTCCCGAAAGATGTGCAGGCGCTAGTAAAATCGGCGTCTGATGTGAAGTATGATTTCAAGATTCTGAAATCTGTGATGGAAGTTAACGAAAAGCAGAAAACGGCATTGCTGCCTAAGATCCAAAAGTTTTTCGGTAATGATCTGAAGGGGAAAAAGATAGCGATCTGGGGGCTGGCCTTCAAGCCGGATACGGACGATATTCGTGAAGCACCGTCTCTTTATATTATTGAAGCGCTGCTGAATGAAGGAGCAGAAATAACTGCTTTCGATCCTGAAGCGATGCAGAAGGTGAAATCGATTCTTGGTAAAAAGATAAAGTTTGCAGAAAACCAGTATGATGTTCTGACAGGTGCTGATGCCCTCGTTATTTGCACCGAATGGGCGGCTTTCCGAAATCCGGATTTTCAAAAGATGCTTGACCAGATAGGGCAGAAGGTAATCTTTGACGGAAGAAATCTTTATGCTAACGAGCAGATGAAAAAACTAGGGTTTGCCTACTACAGTATCGGAAGAAAAACAGTGAAAAAATCAAAATGACAAAAGATATCAGCGGGAAAAGAGTGTTGGTTACCGGAGCTGCCGGATTCTTAGGTTCTCACCTTTGCGACAGGTTTATCGCGGAAGGTTGCTTCGTAGTTGGGATGGATAATTTAATCACCGGCTCGCTTCAGAATATTGAGCATCTCTTCAAACACGAACGCTTTGAATTTCATCATCATGATGTTTCAAAGTTTGTGTTTGTGCCAGGGAACCTTGATTTTATCCTGCATTTTGCTTCACCTGCCAGTCCGATTGATTACTTAAAAATTCCGATTCAGACCTTAAAAGTCGGATCGCTTGGAACACATAACCTTCTTGGCCTGGCCAAAGCAAAAAATGCAAGGATGCTGATCGCTTCAACTTCAGAAGTTTATGGCGATCCAACCGTTCATCCGCAAAAGGAAGATTACTGGGGAAATGTAAATCCGATTGGTCCGCGTGGAGTTTACGATGAAGCAAAGCGCTTCCAGGAGGCAATCACGATGGCTTATCATACATTTCATGGCCTCGAAACCAGGATCGTAAGAATATTCAATACTTACGGACCTAGAATGCGCCTGAATGATGGTCGGGCGCTTCCTGCTTTTATGGGACAAGCGCTTCGTGGCGAAGACATTACCGTTTTTGGTGATGGAAGCCAGACGCGTTCGTTCTGTTACGTAGATGATCTTGTTGAAGGGATTGTCCGTCTTTTGTTAAGCGATTATTATATGCCTGTAAACATTGGTAATCCTGACGAAATCAGCATTAAAGATTTTGCCGAAGAAATAATAAAGCTAACCGGAACCGATCAGAAGATCGTTTACAAGCCTTTGCCACAGGACGACCCGAAGCAACGTCAGCCAGACATTACAAAAGCAAAGGAAATCCTTGATTGGACACCCAAAGTGCACCGAAGCGACGGAATGCGTATCACCTGGGAATACTTCAAGTCATTGCCTGAATGGGTAATTGTGCCACGTGAATTTCAATCAGCCGGATGATGGAAGTAAAGTATAAAGCACATCCAACAGCCGTTATTGACGAAGGCTGCGAAATCGGCGAAGGCACAAGCATCTGGCATTTTGCTCACATAATGCCCAATTGCAAGATAGGGAAAGGCTGCAACCTCGGACAAAACGTTGTGATCTCACCCCAAGTTGTCCTGGGCAATAATGTAAAGGTTCAGAATAACGTTTCAATTTACACAGGCGTAATTTGCGACGACGATGTTTTCCTTGGCCCGTCTATGGTTTTTACAAACGTGATCAACCCAAGAAGCGCTGTTAACAGGAAAGAGCAGTACCTGAGAACTCATGTTGGAAGGGGAGCTTCGATCGGGGCAAATGCAACTATTGTTTGCGGACATGATATCGGCGAATTTGCCTTTATCGGCGCAGGTGCAGTGGTTACTAAAACAGTTCCCGCGTTCGCGCTTGTAGTGGGAAATCCCGCCCGACAAACCGGTTGGATGAGTGAATACGGTCATAAGTTAAGCTTCGACAAAGAAGGGTTGGCCGAATGCCCCGAAAGCAAAGAGAAGTACAGATTATCGGGAAATAAAGTGGAGAAAATAACCGTGTGATGGGAGAAGCAAAAATTCGTTTTGCAGTTGTTGGTGCCGGTCATATCGGAAAGCGTCATTCAGAAATGATCCTTCGTAATGAAGACGCGGAGCTGGTCGCAATTGCCGACATTCTTCCAAAGGAAAAGCTCGGTCTTGATGCTTTTAATGTTCCGTTTTTTCAATCAACGGAAGAATTATATGCTTCAGGGCTTGAATTCGATGTTGTAAACATCTGCTCGCCTAACGGATTGCATGCTAAACACGCGATTGAAGCTTTGGAGAATCGTAAGCACATCGTGTGTGAAAAGCCGATGGGGCTTTCGAAAGCGGAATGTGAGAACGTTATTTTCACTTCGTTAAAAGTTTCGAAGCAGGTTTTCTGTGTCATGCAGAATCGCTATTCTCCGCCGTCTGTCTGGATAAAAGACGTGATCGACAGCAAGATCATGGGAAAGGTCTTTCTGGTTCAGCTAAACTGCTATTGGAATCGCGACGAACGTTACTATAAAAAAGGATCGTGGAAAGGCACGCCGGATCTTGATGGCGGAACCTTATTCACCCAGTTTTCGCATTTCATTGACATCATGTACTGGCTGTTTGGAGATATATTCGATATCCAGGGAAAGTTTGCCGATTTCAATCATAAAGACCTCACTGCTTTTGAAGACTCAGGATTTGTTAATTTCCAGTTTGTGAACGGAGGAATTGGCTCCCTTAACTATTCAACTTCTGTCTGGAACCAGAATCTTGAAAGCTCAATTACCATTATCGGTGAAAAAGGAAGCGTAAAGATCGGCGGGCAGTATATGAATGAAGTTGAGTATTGTCACATAAAGGACTACACGCTTCCAGAACTTGCAGCTGCCAATCCGGCCAATGATTACGGGGCGTACAAAGGATCTGCAGCTAATCACCACTACATTATTGAGAATGTAATCGACACACTAAAAGGCCGTACCAGCGCGACGACAAATGCATTGGAAGGGCTTAAAGTAGTAGAGATTATCGAGCGCATTTATAAACTCAGAAACCTGAAAAACGAAAAATGAGTATCTACCAAAAGCTCATCGGAAAAGAAGAAAAGCTGGCCGTGGTTGGACTAGGCTATGTTGGTTTACCGATTGCCCTTGAATTCGCACGGAAAATTTCTGTGATCGGCTTCGACATCAATGAAAAGCGCGTAGAACAGATGCGTAATAACATTGATCCGAGCGAAGAATTAACCGCGGACGAATTCGAAAACTGCGACATCAAATTTACTGCCGATCCTTCCGTTCTTCGTGAAGCACGTTTTTTCATTGTTGCGGTTCCAACTCCGATCGATGAGCACAATCTTCCAGATCTGCGACCGTTATTATCTGCTTCAAGAACTGTTGCTTCTGCATTGAAAAAAGGCGATTATGTGGTTTACGAATCCACTGTTTATCCGGGTTGCACGGAAGAAGATTGTATTCCTTTGCTGGAAGAATTATCCGGGTTGAAATTCAATGTGGATTTTAAGGTCGGATACTCGCCAGAACGGATCAATCCGGGCGACAAGCTTCATACGCTTTCTAAGATTATTAAGGTGGTAAGCGGATGTGATCACGAATCACTTGATAACATTGCCAAAACTTATGAAATAGTAGTTGACGCCGGCGTTCACCGAGCTACGTCGATAAAAGTTGCCGAAGCAGCGAAGATCATCGAAAACACTCAGCGCGATCTCAACATTGCCCTGATGAATGAGCTTTCTATGATTTTTGGGCAGATGGGAATCAACACTTACGATGTACTTGAAGCAGCAGGCACGAAATGGAATTTTCTTCCGTTTATGCCCGGTCTTGTCGGCGGACATTGCATTGGCGTTGATCCGTATTACCTTACCTACAAGGCGAAAGAAGTTGGACATAATTCCCAGGTAATCATAGCCGGAAGAGCTGTGAATGATGCGATGGGCGCATATGTTGCAGGAAAAGTGGTTAAAAAAATGGTCGCCAATGGAGTCGACATCGCAAAGGGAAGGGTGTTGATAATGGGTGCGACCTTTAAGGAAAATGTTTCCGATATCAGAAATTCCAAGGTTGCCGATGTTGTTCGTGAATTGAAGGATTTCGGTGTTTCGGTTGATGTCATCGATCCGCACGCCAGTTCAGATGAGTTGACGCATGAATACGGCTTCGGCCTTGTGCCTGCTGCAAACGGAGAATACGATGCGATTATCATTGCAGTAAATCATACCGACTATGTTGGTTTACCCGAAACGCATTTCAGGAAGCTGCTTACAGCAGGAGGAATGGTTGCCGACATAAAAGGGGTTTACCGTGGTAAATTCGCTGGAATTAAATACTGGAGCTTATAAAATGTCTGGATCAAAAAGCATCCTTGTTACCGGTGGTGTAGGCTATATTGGTTCACATACCGTTGTTGCGCTTCAGAACCAGGGGTTTGATGTTGTTATTGCGGATAATTTAAGTAATTCGCATCGCTTTATTATTGAGCGTATAACAGCCATTTCAGGCGTTGCGCCTCGTTTTTATGAGGTTGATATGTGTGAAAAAGAGCAGGTTCGCGATCTTTTTAGGAATGAGCCGGGAATAGTTGCCTCGATTCATTTTGCAGCTTTGAAGGCTGTGGGGGAGTCCGTTGAAAATCCCTTGCTTTATTATAAAAACAACTTGTTGTCGCTAATAAACCTGCTGGAAGTTCACAGTGAAACGGGAGTCAACAACCTTGTCTTTTCTTCCAGTTGTACCGTTTATGGCGAGCCGGATACTCTTCCTGTAACTGAGCTTTCCCCGATAAAAGCCCCTCTTTCGCCTTATGGAAATACCAAGCAGATCGGTGAAGAAATCATAAGGGATTCCGTTCAAAACACCTCATTAAGGGCAATCGCTTTAAGGTATTTTAATCCGGTTGGTGCCCACCATTCTTCACTTATCGGCGAATTCCCGAGTGGTACACCCAACAACCTTGTTCCCTTCATAACCCAGACTGCAATTGGAAAGCAGAAAAGCCTCAAGGTTTTTGGGAATGATTATTCCACGCCCGATGGCACGTGTGTGCGTGATTATATTCATGTGGAAGACGTAGCGGATGCGCATGTTGCTGCGATGAAGAGATTGCTCGAAACAGAAACCGGGAATTTCGAGGTCTTTAATATCGGGACGGGTCGTGGATACACCGTATTTGAGGTGATACGAGCGTTTGAAGAAGTATCAGGAATGAAGCTACCCTACACAATCGAACCACGTCGTCCCGGCGATATTGAGAAAGTTTACGCCGATACGTCATTATCAAATACTATATTGGGATGGAAAGCCAGGAAGAATATCATGGAAATGATGTCTTCGGCCTGGGCATGGGAACAAAAACTTGCAGCAAACAAATAACGTCATGAACGGAAAAAAAATGTTGATTACCGGAGGCGCCGGATTTATCGGTTCGCATGTCGTAAGAAGGTTCGTAAACAACTATCCTGATTATGAGATATTCAATCTCGACAAGCTTACCTATGCCGGTAACCTGATGAATCTTAAGGATATTGAAAACGCTCCTAATTATCATTTCATTAAAGGTGATATAGTGGATGCCGATTTCGTTAGTGAATTACTAAATGTTCACTATTTCGACGGCATCATTCACCTTGCTGCTGAATCCCATGTTGATCGCTCAATTTCAAATCCTACAGAATTCATCCGGACCAATGTGCTTGGAACGGTGAACCTTCTGAATGCTGCACGTGCTGCTTGGGCCGGACAGATGGAAGGCAAACGTTTCTATCATATTTCAACAGATGAAGTATACGGCTCTTTGGGAAAAGAAGGTTTTTTTACCGAATCTACCGCCTACGATCCACGCAGCCCTTATTCTTCTTCTAAAGCAAGTAGCGACCATCTGGTACGTGCGTATTACCATACCTATAATCTTCCTGTAGTCGTCTCAAACTGCAGCAATAATTACGGATCGCATCATTTTCCAGAGAAGCTTATTCCACTGGCGATTAATAATATCAAGCATTCCAGGCCAATTCCTGTGTATGGAAAAGGAGACAATATCCGCGACTGGTTGTTCGTAGAAGATCACGCGGCTGCCATTGACCTTATATTTCATAAAGGCAGAAGCGGTGAGACGTATAATATCGGTGGGGCTAACGAATGGACCAATATCGATCTGATCAACAAGCTATGTGAGATCATGGATGAGGAGCTCGGCAGGGAGAAAGGCACATCTGCAAAGCTTATCACATTTGTAAAGGACCGGGCGGGGCATGATCAGCGTTATGCAATTGATTTTACCAAGCTTAAAAATGAACTGGGTTGGCAGCCTTCGTTGCAATTTGAGGAAGGATTGAGACGGACAGTTAAATGGTATCTTTCCAACGAAAACTGGCTGAATTCAGTCACTTCAGGAGATTACCAGAATTATTACCAGGATCAATATGTAAAAAGATAATATTTTTTAATGTACGAGGACAAACATTTCCATGAGGATGACCAGCAATTCCGGGCTTCAACTTTCTTAGTAACAGGCGGGGCAGGCTTCGTGGGATCGCATATTGTGGAATACCTGCTTGCTCATGGCGCAAAAGAGGTGAGAGTAATCGATAATCTTTCTGAAGGAAGGTTAGTCAACCTCGAACATCTTAAGCACGATGATCGCCTGCGTTTTACGGAAGCGGATATTACGGATGAGGAAACTGTAGTGAAAATTATGGAAGGTGTTGATTACGTTAGTCATCAGGCTGCTCTTGGCTCTGTTCCACGGTCGATGAAAAATCCGCTGGCAACAAATCATGCGAATGTTACTGGTTTTCTTACCGTGCTTGATGCGGCGCGCAGGGCCAATGTGAAGCGTTTTGTTTACGCAAGCTCATCAAGTGTTTACGGAGATCATCCTGTTCTTCCAAAAGTTGAGAGCCAGATAGGCCGGCCACTTTCTCCATATGCAGTTAGTAAACGAGTAAACGAGCTGTATGCAGATGTTTTCAATACTTCTTACGGAATGCAGATCGTTGGGCTTCGTTACTTTAATATTTTTGGTCCGAGGCAAAATCCTGACGGTCCTTATGCAGCTGTAATTCCCTTGTTTATCCGTTCGCTGATGAATGGCGATTCCGCAATGATTAACGGAGACGGCGGCCAGACGCGCGATTTCACCTATGTAGAAAATGCAGTTCAGGCAAACATCCGTTCGTTGTTTACCAACGTAGATGGAGCAATGGGGAAAGTATACAATATCGCCGTTGGTGAGCGCATTTCAGTCCTGGAAATGTATAAGATTCTTAAGGAATGTACAGGATCTGATATAAATGCGACACACAGACCCGAGCGTGAAGGAGATATCCGCGATTCCCTTGCTGATATTTCTCTTGCAAATCACTATCTTGGCTACCAGCCGGAAGTAACAATGCTGGAAGGTCTTCGTATGACCTGCGACTGGTTTAAAAAGAATAGTTAAGATGGGTTTTCTGGATGCGCTTTTTCGTCCTAAGCTAAAGGATGCAGACCTGAGTGTCCTGAAAACAGATGTGCATTCGCATCTTATCCCTGGAATTGATGATGGTTCAACGAACATCGAAGACAGCCTGAATCTTATCCGTGGGCTTCACAGCCTTGGCTATACAAAGCTTATTACTACTCCGCATATTATGAGCGATTTTTACAGGAACACTCCTGAGATCATTCATAAAGGGCTGGAAGATGTGCGGGAAGCCGTGGCAAAGGAAGGAATTCCTGTTACTATAGAAGCAGCAGCGGAATATTACTGCGATACCGAGTTCGAAAAGAGCATTGGTAAAAGCAAGCTGCTTACTTTTTCGGGGAAATATGTATTGATAGAATTATCCTACATGAATCCTTCCGAGAATTTTGAGTCGGCTATGTTTAAACTGCAGATGGAAGGATATATTCCTGTTCTGGCGCATCCCGAAAGATATCCTTACTGGTACCATAGCTTTGAGCGCTTTCCTGCTTTGAGGGACAGGGGAGTTTTGATGGCAATTAATTTAATGAGTCTTGTAGGACATTATGGAACAGGCCCAAGGCGAATAGCAGAACGCCTCGTTGAAAGTAACCTGGTATCGCTTCTTTGTTCTGATACTCACAAGGTGAGTCATATCGATGTATTTAAGAAGGCGTTGAAGGAGCAATCGTTGCATAATTTGCTGGCGAGCGGGACGTTGATTAATGAGGGCCTTTAAATCATTTACGAATTAACTAAATCAGGAATTACGAATTATTTTAATCGTTAAGATTTTGGCCTTTTTGATTATGGATTAATTGGTAATTGCTTCAGGACTTATCTTCTTCACCAATCCCTGCAATACTTTCCCAGGTCCACATTCTGTAAATTCCAACGCTCCATCTTTTACCATTTGTTGCACCGATTGCGTCCATTTTACCGGCGACGTTAATTGTGAAACAAGATTCTGGCGAATGACATCAGGATCGCTTGATGGTGATGCATTTACGTTCTGATAAACTGGGCAAACAGGAACCGAAAATTTCGTTGCCGCAATTGCTTCAGCTAATTCTGCACGCGCCGGTTCCATCAATGGAGAATGAAAAGCGCCTCCAACAGGCAACGGCAAGGCTCGTTTTGCCCCTGCTTCTTTCATCTTTTCGCAGGCAACCTCAACTCCTTTAACGGTTCCGGAAATAACCAGCTGGCCCGGACAATTGAAATTTGCGGCAACAACTACTTCATCGATTTCGGAGCAGATCTGCACCACAATCTCATCCGCAAGGCCGAGAATGGCAGCCATTGTTCCTGGCTGCATTTCGCATGCTTTCTGCATCGCCAACGCCCGTTTGTATACGAGTTTTAGCCCGTCTTCAAATGTTAGCGTTCCGTTGGCCACCAATGCAGAGAATTCGCCCAGTGAATGTCCTGCTACCATATCGGGTTTAAAATCTTCCAGCGTTTTTGCTTTAATAACTGAATGAAGAAAAATCGCCGGCTGCGTGATTTTGGTCTGCCTTAGCTCTTCATCTGTGCCATTGAACATTGTTTCCTTTAATCCAAATCCAAGAATCGAGTCTGCCTGGTCAAAAAGCAACCTCGCTATTTCATGTTGCTCGTAAAGGTCTTTTCCCATTCCTGAAAATTGTGCGCCCTGACCCGGAAAAATGTATGCTTTCATTATCGCTGGTTTTGGACAAAAATGCATTGATATGCCATAATCCGGCATCCTCTCCGAGAGCCAAACTTCCAACTTTCAGTAAATCAAAGGCTTAAAATTATCGCTGAACATATTTTTCGGGACTGCATAAAACGTTATCGTTTAACAAAATTTAACATTTTTTAACATTTGACCATGAAAGCCTTCTCATTCATCAAAACAATTTGTCTCAGCGGATTACTCGTTGCCTGCAATGGTTCACGCGAAAACTCTGCAAAAGTGGAATCTGCGAAAACAGAATCTGATCATCCTTCAGTTGCGACAACAACGACAATAACAACCGACGAGAAAAACTCAAACCGGAAAGAAAGTGTGCGATCTAAGACTTTCGATCTTGCCTCCATTGTTACCGGACCTGAGCTACCTCTTTTGTTTGTTAGGAAAGCCAATTTGTCTGCGAGCGTTACAGATCTGAGAAGTACAAGAGCCGAAATTGAAAAGCGCATCAGTTTTCTCAATGGTTATATCGCGAATTCGGAAGAAACACTTCAGGAAACTGAGCGATGGACACGACCTATCTCAAAAGATTCTGCGGCAACGCTTAAAAGCTCTTCTTCTCAGGCAACCATTCATATCCGAATCCCGGAAGAAGGATTTGAAGAGGCGATTGCATCGATCGAACCATTGTTTGGAAAGATTATCAAAAGAGACATAAGCACCGAAAATGCTGCATTGAATCTGTACAGGGAGCATCTCGCTGAAGTACGCAACAGAAGATCTTCTGCCTTAAATGAAAAATTTACCGATGAACGAAAAGTAGCTGGCGAACAAACTGTAGAGGCAATCCAATTGCAGTTAAGCACAGAGGAAGCCGCTGACAATGCTCTGATTTCACGGCTCGAAAAGCTTGAAGAAATTAGATGGAGTTCTCTTGATCTGCAGCTTAACGAGCTCCCGGTTAATCGTCTTGAAAGAATAAGCATTCTTCCAGATCCGGAAACTGTGAGACCTGCATTTTTCTCCCGGTTATCGGATGCATTTTTCTCCGGGATTGCAGCGCTGCAAGCAATACTGCTATTGGTTGTACGCTATTGGTGGGTTGTGGTTGTGGGCATCCTCAGTTTTATTGGCTGGAAAAAATTTAAAGGCCCGAAGCAGGTGTCTTATTAGCGCTGAGACTAAAAAGGTCAGGCACTTTATGATTCCATAACATTGTCGAAACCAACCAGAGGCTACTTATCTGCCGAGTAATTTTTTCAACCGGGTGCGCAACTGAACGCGGTCACGGATATTGTTAAAAAAGTGCTTTCGGTTTTGCTTTGCTCTTGCTTTAAGTTCAGCTGTGCGATCGACGATCCATTTTTCGCCTTTTAATTCAACGAGCCAGTTCCGTTCACACCAGAATTGATCTCCAAACACATTTAATTTTGTTTCCAGGATTTTTATAAAGCCACGTTGCTTGAAGAAATTCTCAACATCTTTCCGCAACGGCTGATTTTTGTAAAGGGAAATTTCTTCAACTTCCAGCCACAGACTCCTTATGTTTTTTAAAAAATCGCCGGCACCTTCCATCACCATAAGCTCCGCGCCCTGCACATCCATGTGGATAAAATCAATATGGGAGATTTTGTGCTCTGTCGTAAAATTATCCAATCGGATTGTGGGAACGGATATTTTGTCCTTGAATTCAATCCAGTCGTACGCTTCAAGTGTTTTATCCGGAGCGAGTAAACTACTGCTTTTATTTCCGAATTCCCAATCGAGCTCTTTGTCTTTGAATTCATCGGGTCTGCCGGAAGAAACATAAAATTCTGCTGTCCCTGTTTTATTTGATAGGCACAGTTGAAAAGGATGAACGTTGGTTGCTGCAAACTGCGCGACGTTTTTCTCAACCAGTTTAAAATTCCCGGGAACAGGTTCAAAAGTGTAGACGTTTGCGTTAGAAAACTGGCGGGAGTAACGCATCGAGCTTTCTCCTTCGCAGGCGCCGATGTCAAATATTACCAGGGAAGCATCCTTACGAAAAAGTTCATTTAATTGCTTTTCGTGAATTTCTAACTCTGGGTTTGTGATTACACTGGTGCGGTCGTACAACATGTTTTTTAACTGGGCTGCAAACTTACCAAAAATTTGAGTTTTGCTTAAGGGAACCTCTAAAAAACCACTTGTCTTCGTTAAACTTCAAAATTAAAAGCTGGTGGCAGCGCGCCTCACATACCCCCTGTATATTGAGTTTTTAATTTTTTGTTCGCCTCGCTATCCGACTTTTTAGAAATTCCCCTAAATATTAAGTTTTGCGGAAAGAATTTTAGGTTAAGGGAATCAAGAAGTGCAGTGTGAAGAATCGATGTTCAACAAGCATCTGTAAAAATCAGTGGCAGCAATAAGCGGCAACGATAGAGTGGCGCTTTTGGGCGCCATGAAAGCGTGTGCGCCGCCCAAAAAATAAATGTAATGTTTGTGAGTTACAATGTATTTGAGTCAGGTATCATCAGAAATTCTCGAGTGATACTGTAAATCCGGGATCTTAGAATCGTAAATCGGATTGCAGCAATATCTTTAAAAGCAGTTCGTTCATGCTACCGTAAAATCTCTTTAATTTGCCTGTGTGAAAAAGCTATTACTACTTTTTTCCTTTCTTTCAACAGCCTCATTCGTTTCAGCTCAGTTGGGAGGCCAGAATGTTTATCGTTTCCTTAATCTTTCAAATTCGGCACGTGTTCTTTCGCTTGGTGGGACTTCAATTACCGGTCGTGATGAAGACGTGAACATGGGTTACCAGAATCCGGGATTGCTCAACAGTGAAATGGGAAACAGGGCATCAGTGAGCTTTGTCGACTATTTCGCCGGAATAAATTATGGATTTGCAGCTTACGGATTTAACATCGGCAAAGCAGGAACTGGTTACGGAGGAGTTCAGTACATCAATTACGGAACATTTCAACGGGCAGATAATACTGGAAATATCACGGGTGAATTTACTGCCGGGGAATATTGCTTTACCACAGGTTACGCCCATAAGATCGATTCGTTGTTTAGTATTGGCGCCAACCTCAAGGCTATCTTTTCGAACATGGAGAGTTATAATTCTTTCGGGATGGCGATTGACCTTGGCGGGTCGTATCTGAGCCGCGATAAGCTTTTTGAAATGGGATTAGTCGTAAAAAACATCGGTTACCAGTTCAGCACTTATACAACGGGAAACAGGGAAAGTCTTCCTTTCGAGGTTCAGCTGGGCGTTTCAAAAAAGTTGGAACATGTTCCGTTGAGGTTTTCGGTGGTGGCTCATAACCTTCAGAAGCCTAATCTTACTTATAATGATCCAACGGTTCCGGATCAAACCATCGATCCACTTTCAGGCGATACGATCATCAACAAGATTGGTCTTGCCAACAAAATAATGCGTCACGGCATCTTTGGCGTTGAGCTGAATATTAAAAAATCATTTGCTTTCCGGCTTGGGTATAATTACATGAGACGTCAGGAAATGAAGGTTGACACCCGTTTGGGCACAGTTGGCATTTCCTGGGGGGTAAGTTTAAAGATTTATAAATTTTCTCTTGCGTATGCCCGATCTGCTTACCATCTTGCCGGCTCTCCGAACCAGATAACGCTGTCGGCTAAACTATCAGAATTTTACCGGAAGCAATAGATGCGATCAAACCGCAAGATAACCATCGCCATCGACGGCTACTCGTCTTGCGGAAAATCCACTATTGCCAAAGCACTAGCGGCAAGTCTTCACTACAATTATGTGGATACCGGGGCGATGTACCGGGCGATTACTTTGTATTCATTGCGAAACGGTCTTATCAACGGGAAGGAGCTTGATTCTGAAGGCCTCATCGATGTGCTTGACCAGGTTTTTATTGAATTTCATTTTAACCAGGAAACACAAGCTTCGGAAATTCTTCTTAATGGTGAAAATGTTGAGCAGTTTATTCGTCATATGGACGTTAATGATTGGGTTAGCCAGGTAAGTGCTGTAGGAGAGGTGAGAAGGAAGATGGTAAAAATACAACAGGAACTGGGGAAGGGAAAAGGCATTGCGATGGATGGCAGAGATATCGGAACAGATGTATTTCCAGATGCCGAGTTAAAAGTTTTTATGACAGCAGATATTGCGGTGAGAACTCAACGCAGGCTTGATGAAATGGAATCAAAAAATATCGCCAGTAATTTTGACGAGGTAAAAGCAAATCTGCTGCAACGAGACTATGAAGATATGAACCGGCTGGAAAGCCCGCTGCGTAAGGCTTCGGATGCGATAATCCTCGATAATACTTTTCTTACAAGGGATGAGCAGCTCGACATTGTGCTGGATCTGGCTTTGAAAAACATTGAAAGGAAGTGAACTGAAAGCGTGGATTTTCGTTATTTTGTGCTATGAAAGTTACGATCGACGCTAATTCGGGGTTTTGTTTCGGGGTGGTTTACGCCATTCAAATGGCAGAGGATGAATTGGACGCAAGCGGTGAATTGTATTGTTTGGGTGATATCGTCCACAACAACATGGAAGTTGAGCGACTTGAAGCCCGCGGATTAAAAATCATCAACCACGAACAGTTGAAGGAGCTTCGTGATACAAAAGTTCTCATTCGTGCACACGGTGAGCCACCAGAAACATATAAAACTGCGGTAGAAAACAATATTGAGCTGATCGATGCTTCCTGTCCCGTTGTCTTAAAGCTGCAGAACAGGATTCGCAATGGTTATGAGCAGATGGATGAAGGGCAGATTGTTATCTATGGAAAAGAAGGTCACGCGGAAGTAAATGGATTGGTTGGCCAGACGAACGGAAATGCAATTATTGCAGATACTATTGCTGATCTGGATATTGTAGATTTCACTAAGCCGATCCGTTTTTTTTCACAAACCACCCAGCCTACAGTTGGTTATAAAAAGATGCGTGAGGAAATTGAAAAACGTGTTAAGGAGGCAGGCAATGATGCGTTAAGCTTTGAAGCGAATGACACGTTGTGCCGCCAGGTTTCTAATCGGGAGCCACAGCTGATAACATTTTCGAATTTCCACGATGTGATTGTATTTGTAAGCGGAAAAAAAAGTTCAAATGGAAAGGTGTTGTATGATGTATGCCATTCCGTTAATCCGAGGTGCTATTTTGTGTCGACGTGGGAAGAAATCCAGCCGGAATGGTTTAATCCGGAAGATTCTGTAGGGATTTGCGGAGCTACGTCAACGCCGATGTGGCTTATGGAAGAGATAGGAGCAAAGCTTCGGGAAATTCATTCCTAAGTGGCCTGAGGCGGTAGTTGTCTCCTTGCTACCAAACGGCGTGCTCTGATTTTTTCTACTGGGTCAGATATCAGACGTATCATCAGATATGCTGCAGCTACAGTTAGTATAACGACGCTAAAATCACCAAATGGCTTAGTATCCCCGATTCCGAAACGACGAAAGCCATCAATCACTGCCATATGGCATATGTAAATAGGGTACGAGAATTCACCGATTCGATTGTCTAATTTATTCTTTTTGGTTGCGATAAAAAGCAAGGGAATACCCAGAAATACCAGAAATATAAAAACGAGGTCTTTGGCATAGCTTCCCGGAGCGATGCCCATTGCAAACGTAAGGACTACAAATAATGCAGGCACCCACTTGAATTTTTCTGCAGTGAAATTCTTTTGTTTCAAATAGATATAAATCTCATAAGCAACAGTCCCAAGCAGGAAAAACACAAGTTCAAAAGGAAAGAAGCGGTAATTCCAGGGATCAGCCGAATATCCTAGGTGGGCAAAAATCAACCTTAATGTGAGGGAAATAACGATAAGACCTAAAATGATCTTTAGTTTGCTTTTTACCAGAAAAGGTGCAATAAGGTAGTATATCAGCTCAAGGCCTATAGTCCATGCCTGAGGCACCAGGAGAAAATGCCACGCTTTAACTTCTCCGGTTTTCCAGAAAAAAGGAGTGAGAAAAAGTTCGCCGGTTTCTGCGTCGTACCCCATAAACATTACTGCATCCTGTAGAAACATTGCGAAGTTTGTGAACCCCAAAAAGAGCATTGAGAAAATCGTCATGTTGCCCTGGATGAAGTGGTCGCTGAATGGCTGCAGGTAACCAAAGTTTGTACGTCCGCTTACGAAGAAGATTCCAATACTACAAAGCACCAACACGCCGAGCAGTGACCAATAAACAGGGTATAACCTAAGAAACCGGTTAGTAATGAAAACAAAATACGAGCGCGGAATTTTACTGTATTTTTCGCGGATAATCATTGTCATGTAAAATCCGCTGATAACAAAAAAAGCTTCAACTGCAGTTCGTCCATTTACAAGCCGCAGACCCCAAATTGGATAAGAGTGATCAATAACTACAGCCAAAGCCAGCAGAAACCGCAAAATTCCCATGAGGATCGATTAGATGTTTACGAACAATAATACAAAAAAATGAATCCGTTTATGAGCGCACGGTAAATACTTCGGGTTTCACAACGGCCTCGAGATAAAGGGAAAGCGCTGTCATAGCACACCTTTATGATGTCGTTTAATTGAAGAAGTCTCTTTAAGTCGACCGAATTTAACCTTCTGCATTATTCGGCGAACAAATGTTGTGTAACGGCTGAAATGTTTAAAAGACTTCAAAAGATTTTGACAATTCTCTGTAAAGAATCGCCAATTCTTCTCGAAAGATCATTCGGAATTACAGGCGCGACAAAACTCTGGTCTTTTTTTACCAGATCTTTGGTCGACTTAAAGTGCCGCACTTCAACACATTCCATCTTTCATTGCAGAAGCCCCTATGGTCCAGAATCCTGACTCTATGGACAGACTCTAATTAGAGTCTGTCTATAGAGTCTCTTGATGTCGTTGCACTAGTCCGAAAAATGCTCATCCCGTCCTAAAGTGGGACTGTGCTTTTTCAGCCGTCGTGCGCCTAACCAGAAGCCTCTATAGTTCAGACTCCCGACTCTGTGGACAGACA
>Ga0105049_10002088_pt1 | contig 23650 bp, 15 predicted proteins | sample MAT06_FD_78087 | JGI IMG/M metagenome (GOLD analysis project Ga0105049, IMG submission 78087) | Freshwater microbial communities from Lake Fryxell liftoff mats and glacier meltwater in Antarctica - MAT-06 | ecosystem: Environmental > Aquatic > Freshwater > Ice > Liftoff microbial mat | place...
CTTAAAGAGCGTCGTGGTCGTGACCCTAAAGAGCGTCGTGGTCGTGACCCTAAAGAGCGTCGTGGTCGTGACCCTAAAGAGCGTCGTGGTCGTGACCCTAAAGAGCGTCGTGGTCGTGACCCTGGCGCTGACCGTGCCAGCGTACGCGAGCCGCTTCGAGGACCTCGGCCCGAGCCTAGGCCTGCCGCTCGGCACGCCCGGCTCGAGCCTCGGCAAGAGCCTCGTCGCGGCCATCAGCGCGGCTGACATCGATGGCGACGGCGACATCGACCTGATCGCAAGCGAGCCCCTGCGTGGCCTCACGGTCTATCTGCGCGAAGGTCCGATCTACCGCGCAGCGCCCGAGTGGACCGATGGGCTCCGGGTCCAGCCGTATGGTCACACACTCTTCGACATGGACGGCGACGGCGACCTCGACCTCTATCTCGCACGCGACGAGGGCGAGCTGCTGTTCGAGAACCAGGGCACAAAGCTCGTCGACGTCACTGCCTCCCGCCTGCCGGTTCACCCTGGCTGGGCCTTCACCGCCACCGCGGTCGATCTCGACGGCGACCAGGACCTCGACCTGCTGGTCGCGCGCTACATCGATCGGGTCGGGTTCCCGGCCCACCGCTGCCTCGACAATCTCGTGCTCGACAACGACGGACACGGCCGCTTTCGCGATATCACCGCCGCCTCCGGTCTGCGTGGCACCCGCGGGTGCTCGTTCGTGACGCTCGCGTTCGACCTCGACCAGGACCGCGATCTCGACCTCTTCACCATCAACGACTTCTCGCAGTTCGCCGGCCCAAACGAGATCTGGCGCAACGTCGGTCGCGACGACGACGGCCACCCTCACTTCGTCGAGGTCTCGCGCGAGCTCGGCTTCGACGCGCCCGTCTACGGCATGGGCCTGGCGATAGCCGACCTCGATCAAAACGGACAGCTCGACTTCTTCGTCACCAACATCGGCGAACCCCTGCTGTTCGAGCTCGAGGGCAACCGCTTCGCGGACTTCGCGAACGAGCCTGGCGCGGGCGGGCACTTCTTCGACAGCGGCAGCGCTCACGGCTTGCGCGTGCGTTACGGCGCCGACCGCAACATCGTCACCTGGACCGCGCTCGCGCTCGACCTCGATCGCGATGGCTACCTCGATCTGCTCCTTGCCAGCGGCGAATTGTCGTCCGCCGACTTCATCGGCAACGGGCCCGAGCTCCAGACATTGTGGCTGCGCGGCCGCCCGGATGGCAGCCTTGTCGCGCAGGCCCCCGTCGACGCGTTCGACGTGCCCGGCAGCTCGACCCGCGACTTCGCGTTCGTCGATGTCGACGATGATGCGCGCCCCGAGGTCGTCGCGATCCACATGCACGGTGGCATCTCGGTCCTGCGCGACCGGCTCATGCCGCCGCCCCCGACCGAGCTCACGTTGATCCCGAGCACGACCGCAGCCGGAGCGGCCGGCGCCGAGGTCGTGCTGACGTGTGGCGGCATCACCCGCACGCGCCACGTGGTCGGCGGCGGCGAGTATGGCAACGCCGACCTCGGCCTCGTGAGCGTCGCTTTCCCAGCCCCGTGCGACGGGGTCGACCACCCGCTCAGCGGCCAGGTGCGCTGGCCAAGCGGCTATGTCCAGGCGCTCACTGCGAGCAGCGGCCACACCGCGCGCATCATCGAGGACCCTTGGCTCCTGGTCTCCGACGCCGCTCTCACGGTCGATCTCAGCCATCACGCCGACCCGTTCTTCGCGGTCACGCCGCATGCGATGGGGCTCGTCCTCGGTCCTCCCGAGGTGCTCGGCGAACGACACTGGCGCTGGTCACTGGCCGATGCGGACGCGACCCGGGAGGGCACGATCACGCTCGCGCTCGACGGGCGACCGATGGGGATCGTCGCGCGCGTCGGTCGGCCGTCGATCGAGGTCTGGTTCGACCCCGCGAGCCCGAGCGCGGGGCGGTCGGTGAGAGTATCAGTGCGCTTCGCCGTACCCGTCGGCGCGGCGTCGGTACGCTTCACCGGCGGGCCCGAGGTGCCGCTCGCGCCGGGCGAGGGCGATGTGCTGAGGGCCGAGCTGGTGGCCCCAGCCGAGGGGCCGAGCGCGCTTGCCATCACGAGCGACGAAGGCGGCGACGCCATCGAGGAGGTCATCCCCATCCGCGTGAGCGATCCGATCTCCGACGAGCGATCGGAGCTCGTCGTGCGTGATCTCCAGGTCGCGACGGACGAGGTCTCGTTCCGGCGCGTGCGCCTGCGCCTCAGGCTGCGCGACGAGAACAACCTGCCGTCCGCCATCCCGTTCGAGGAGCTCGCGGTCAAGATCGACGGCGTGCTCTACGAGTCGGTCGAGCGCGCGTACGACGGGGACATCCAGGCGCTCGTCATCCCTCATCTCGTCCTACATCACGGCGCGCGCCTGCAGGTCGTCGCGCAAGGGCGTGACCGGTTCCCTGAGCAGCTCGTGGTGCAGCTCGCCGCGGGCGACGAGCTGGGCTCGCTCGTGGCGACCGGCCCCGGCGCGCGCTCGTTCTGTGCCCTGTCCGAGCCGCGGCTCGTGGCCGACGGGGTCGATCGCGGCACGGTGCTGGTGCAGCTCTTCGATGCGCAGGGCACGCGTCTGCCGGACCTCGGCCAGACGCTCCTCGCCGAGGGCGACGGTGTCACCGTGTTGCCGGGCGACGTTCGCCCAGGCTACGGCGGTTGGGCCGTTGCGGTGCGCGCTGGCAACGTCGCCCGGCTCGCCCGGATGAGCGCGCGCGTCGCTGGGCAGACCACCGCCGTCAGCTGCGACATCCCGCTCGTCGCCCCAGGACCGTCGCCGCCAATCGCGCCGAGCTCGCCGCTGGTGCCGGTCTTCGGTGAGCCGCGGCTCGACGTGCCGGCCACGCTGCGTTTTGTGCCGCAAGGTCCCGATGGGCGCGCCGTCGGCAGCGGCGCGGCGTTCCACTTCGAGGTGCTCGGTGCCGACGTCGATCCGATCATCGTCCTGGGCGCGGCGACCTATGTCGGGCTTGGGCGCTACGAGCTGATCTTCACGCCTCGATTGCTGAGTACAATCGTCGTCTCCGCGATCGCTCCGGACGCGCGCGTGCTCGCGACGCGGTCATTCGTCATCGCCGATCCGAACGCCGAAGAGGCCGGGCCCGAGGCCGTCGAGGCGGGCCCCGAGCTGGTCGAAGCGGTCGAGCTGGACGACGACATCCAGCCCGAAGCAGAGGCCGAGCCCGATACATTCTTCGACGCGGCCGATACCACCGCCGAATCCACTGACGCGGAGCCCGCGGCCGGAGATGCCGACCCCGCCGACGAGGCGACGGATGAAGTCGTTCTGCCAGACGTTTCTGACGCGAGCGCGGCCGAGCCCGAGGACACCGCGGTCGGCTTGGAGGACGCCGCCCGGCTCGACATCACGCCCGACGCAGCGCCCGATGCAGCCGAGCCCAGCGGCACCGAGGTCGCTCATGCCGACGCAGCCGCCGACCCGAGCAAGCCCGCGTCACGGGATGCCAGCGGCTGTGGCAATGACCCGTCGGCGACGCCAACGCTGGTGCTCGCGACCGCGTCATTGCTGGCGTTCCGTCGTCGCCTCAGGCGATGGTGAATCTCGCCGCCAGGACCGCCGTCTGGGCGCTGGTTTTGGAGGGCACACAGATGGAACCGATGAACGCGACCAACCCGACCCCTGTGAACAACGCAACGCGCGCGAACGCCGGCTTCGGTTGGGGCCGCCGCCTGGTCCTGGGTATCGCCCTGGCAGCCATCGTCGGCAGCGGCAGCGGCTGCAATCGTTACGGCTGGGAGATCTTTCGCGGTGTCGCCGAGATCGCGACCTACGTCGCGGTCACAGCGATGGTGCTGTCGTGGCACGACCGCCACTATCATCATCATTCCTGCGGCCATCAGTATGTCGTCTACGAGTCGCGCCCGGTCTACCAATACGATGGGCGCTGGGAGTACTACGACGACCGCGCCGAGACCTGGTACTACTACCCCGATGGTGTGCCCGGGTATTGACAGCGCCGCTTGCGCCGCCGCCATCAAAGTTCGTTCTTGCGATGGCAGCCCAATGCCATCACGCCCACGCCCACGCCCGCGCCCCCGCACCGCCCGCACCGCCCGCACCGCCCGCACCCGAACCCGTGACGCGCCGGTTCGGGTCTGCTATCGGTCCCTTCCTTCCCGCGGGGGTTTCGATGAGGCACCATCCAACTTCTCCCTGTCTGCCGAGGCTCGCGCTGTCGCTCGCGCTGTCGCTCGCGCTCATCACGGCGCTGGTCGCGACATCCATCGCTCCAGTTGCAGCGGCCGCGCCCGACCCGAAGCCCCGAACCGCCCCCAAAGGACGGACCATGCCGGCGATCTTTCCGTTCCCCGTCGAACACCACACCCTGCCCAATGGCCTCTCGGTGTTGTTCGTGCCGATGGCCTCGGACGGGCTCGTCAGCTACTGGACGATGGTGCGCACCGGCAGCCGCGACGAGGTCGAGCCCGGCGTCACGGGCTTCGCGCACTTCTTCGAGCACATGATGTTCCGTGGCTCGAAGCGGTTCCCGGCCGACGTCTACGACGGCATCGTCAAGAAGATCGGCGCCGACGCGAACGCCTACACGACCGACGACTACACCGCGTACCACTTCTCGCTCGCGTCCGAAGATCTCGCCCAGGTCATCGAGATCGAAGCCGACCGCTTCCAGCATCTCGACTACGACGAAGGCGCCTTCAAGACCGAGGCCGGCGCCGTCTACGGCGAGTTCCGCAAGGGCCGCACCGACCCTTGGGAGGTCATGATCGAGGCGCTCCAGAACACCGCCTTCGACCACCACACCTACAAGCACACGACCATCGGCTTCGAGGCCGATGTGATGAAGATGCCGACGCAGTACGCCTACTCGAAGACCTTCTTCGAGCGCTTCTATCGTCCCGAGAACTGCGTGGTCTTGATCGTCGGCGACTTCGACAAAAAGGCGGCCCTGGCCGAGATCCAGCGGCAGTACGGCGGCTGGAAGAAGGGCTACCAGGCACCGAAGATCCCGGTCGAGCCGCCGCAGACCGCGACCCGCCGCGTCGATGTGCCGTTCGAAGGGCAGACCCAGCCGATCATTGCACTCATGTGGAAGGGCGAGCGTTTCCTGCCCGAAGACCGCACCATGGTCGCCGCCAAGCTCATCGGTGAGCTGGCACTTGGCGAGACGAGCCCGCTCTATAAGTCCCTCGTGCTCGAGCAGCAGCGCCTCGAAGTGCTCTCAGGCAGCTTCGACTCGCAGCGCGACCCCGGCCTCTGGGGCGCCTATGCGGTCGTGAAGGACCCGGCCGATGCGGCCAAGGTCGAGGCCGAAATCATCGCCGCCATCACCGACCTCGGCGCCAACGGCGTCGCCCAGGACCGCCTCGACGCGGTGCGCTCACGCATGAAATACGGTTTCCTATCCGGGCTCGAGAGCCCGGCCGACGTCGCCGGTGCGTGCGCGCGGCTCATCGCCCTGACCGGTGGGCTCCAGGCGGTCGACCGGTTCTATCGCACGCTCGACACGGTCACCGTCGAGGATGTGCAGCGCGCCGTGAAGACCTATCTCACGCCCGCGCGGCTCACGGTCGCGCGCGTGCACACGCAGGGCGTCGTGTTGCCGTCGCCGCTTCCGACCTCCGTGGCCGCGACATCGCAGCCGCTGAGCGAGCCGGTCGTGCGTATGCCGATCGCCAACGACCCGAATGTGTCGGTGCAGGTGTGGGTCAAGGCTGGCTCGATGAACGACCCGGTCGGCAAGGAAGGGCTGGCGCTCCTGACCGCGACGTTGATGGCCGAGGGCGGCACCGAGCGGTTGCCGTACGACAAGATCCTGGCGGCGCTCTACCCGATGGCGGCCGGCTACGGCGCCTCCGTCGATAAGGAGATGATGGTCTTCCAGGGCTATTCGCATCGCGATCACGCCGGCGACTTCGCGCCCTACTTCATCGATGCGTTGGTGCGCCCGCGCTTCGACCAGGCCGACTTCGACCGCATCCGCGCGAGCCTCGTCAGCTACCTCGAGAACACGCTGCGCTTCTCGTCCGACGAGGAGCTCGGCAAGGCGGCCCTCTACCAGTCGATTTTCGCCGGCACGCGTTACGCCCACGTCGAGAACGGCGCCGTTGCAGCACTCGGCCGCATCACGTTGGATGAGGTGCGCCAGTTCTGGAAGACCTACGTCACGCGCGACAACCTCGTGCTCGCGCTCGGCGGCGGCTACATGCCCGCGTTCGACGCGGTGGTCACGAGCGGGCTCGGGTTGCTCGGCGGCGGGCGACCGGCGGCGGTCGCGGTGACGCCTGCGCCGCTGTCGGGTCGGCGCGTGTCGATCGTTGAGAAGGAAGGCGACGCGACGGCGATCTCGTTCGGCTTTCCGATCGATGTGCGCCGCGGCACGCGCGAGTTCTATGCGCTGTGGATCGCCAACTCGTGGCTTGGCGAGCATCGCAATTCGGCGAGCCACCTGTTCCAGGTGATCCGCGAAGCGCGCGGCATGAACTACGGCGACTACTCGTACATCGAGGCGTTCCCCGACGCCGGCTCGGTCATCATGCCGCCGACAGGGGCCGGGCGGCAGCGCCAGATCTTCGAGGTGTGGATCCGCCCCGTGCCCGAAGCCCAGGCCCACTTCGCGTTGCGCGCCGGCATGCGCGAGGTCGAGTCGCTCGTGAAAAACGGGCTCACCGCCACCCAGTTCGAGGAGACCCGCAACTTCCTCGGGAAGTACGTGCTGCACTACGCCGAGACCAGCCGTCGCCGGCTCGCCTACGCGCTCGACGATCGCTACTACGGGCTCGACGGCGACGGGCACCTCGCGCGCGCGCGCCGGCTCTTGAAGGACATCACGCTCGACGAGGTGAACGCGGCGATTCGCAAGCACCTGAAGCCAGCCGACCTGTGGATCGCAGTCGTCACTGAGCACGCCGAGGCGCTGAAAAAGGCGCTCGCGGCCGGCACACCGTCGCCGATCAGCTACCCCGACGGGGTCGTGAAGCCGCCCGAGATCCTTGTCGAAGACAAAGCGATCGAGACGTACCCGCTCGGGCTCGCGGCCGACCGCATCAGCATCGTCCCGGTGACCAAGATGTTCGAGTGAGCAGGCCCATCCGCTGCGCGCGGGGGCACGCAGCATCCTCCTCGAGGTGTCGCTTCACGCCACCCAGGTCTCGACCTTCAGGTGCTTGAAGTTTCGGAAGTCCTTGGCGTTGGCTGTGAACAACACCAGGTTGTTGGTCGCCGCGATGGCCGCGATCTGCCCGTCGGCAAAGGACGGCGTGTGTCCGGTCTGGGCGAGGCGCGCCCGCTCATCGGCATGCCAGAGCGCCGCAGCCTCATCATAGGGAAGGATGGGAAGCGTCGCTTTGACCGACCCTGACAGGTATCGCTCGATGCGCTCTGAACCGCAAAGCGAGCGTGGGCGTGCCGGCGCGCGGTTCGCGCACGACCCCAGCCGCCTGTGTTAGGCTCGCGCGAATGGACCCCGGTCGTTGCCCACAATGCCATCACGAAGGTCTCGCGGGCGAGCCGTGTGACTCGCCCGGCTGCCGCTTGCGACGCTATCACTACATCCCCGCGTCGTACGCGCGGACCGTCGCTAGCGACGACCCGATGCTGGGGCGCGTGGTCGCGGACTTCCTGGTCGTGGGCGTCGTCGGTTCCGGTGGCTTTGGCAACGTGCATCACGTCGTGCAATTGCCGCTGCGTGGGCGCCCGGTGCAGGGCGCGCTCAAGCGCTTGCGCCTCACGCGCGGCCCCAACGAAGGTGAGCGCGACCGGCACAACCTGCTCGCGCGCTTCGAGTCCGAGGCCGACGCGCTCGCCTCGCTGTCGCATCCGCACATCGTGCGCCTCCTCAAGGCGGGCCTCGACGGCGACACGCCCTATCTCGTGCTCGAGCTCGTGACCGACGCCGCCACGCTCGAGCGCGAGCTCGACGATTACGCCCGCTCGGGCACGAGCATCGGCGACGACGAGCTGCTGGCGATCGCGACCCAGACGCTCAACGCGCTCGAAGCGGCGCACGCAAAGGGCATCGTGCACCGCGACGTGAAGCCCGGCAACATCATGCTCCAGCGTGTTGCGGGTTATGACGTGTTCGTGCGCGTGCTCGACTTCGGGCTCGCCAAGTTCATCGGCGAGAGCTCGGAGACCGAGCGCGTCATGGGTACGCTCGACTACATGGCGCCCGAGCAGTTGCGCGGCAAGGACATCGGCGCGTGGACCGATCTCTACGCGCTTGGCCTGGTCATCCTCGCGATGGTGACCGGCCGCGCGTCGTACTCGTCGGACCGCGCCGTGCTCGTCAACGAGAAGCTCGACCCCGGCTTCGACCCGGTGCGCCAGGCGGTCGGCACGCTCGACCTCGACTCCGTGCGCCTCGCCTTCCTGCGCACCGCGACTGCCCACGATCGACAGCGGCGCTACCAGAGCGTGCCCGCCTTTCGCAGGGCGCTACTCGACGCGTTCAAGCCGAGCCTGACACGCGGCGGCAATCGCAAGCTCACGCGCACCCGCGACCTGTCGATTGTGCCGCCACCTCCCGGCAAGGAACCGCAGCCGCCACGTCTCGCGCCGATTACGCCGATTCCAACGCGCCGGCCCGCGTCACCGCCACACACCTGGCAAGTGCCCGTGCCCGCGCCAACCCGCCCCGAGATGATCCCACCACCGAGCGCCGACGCCAGACGCTGGCCGTTGCTGCTCGCGGTCGATGCCTCACGCCACGCGCGCAAGTCGGACACGCTCGCGGCCTTCGAACGCCCCACGCCGGGCCCCGCCAAGGACGGCCAGCTGACCGCTCTGCACGGGAACACCACCGGAGGCCGCGGCTTCAAAGACACCCTCGACGCCGACGACGAGCCCCCGGCCGAGTAAGCAGCGTCAGCGGATGTCGGGCCTCCCCGAGTGCGCCGCCTGATAGCGCGCGAGGCGTGCGCTCATCGCCTTGCCCTCGACCGCGAAGAGCGCTTCCATCACGGCGTCGCCCAGTGTGCGATGGAGCGGCTCGGTCTCGGGCGTGCGCTCGACGTCCTTCACACGCGCCCCGAGTGCCTCGCCTTCAGCCAGCAGCTCCCGGCCCCGCACCCGCCCCACGTCGGGCGTGATCGTGCCGTCGACCAACGCGACCCCGAGCGCATAGGTGCGCCCTGCCAGGTAGTCGGCGCGACGCATGAGCAGCATGCGCTCGAGCGTGATGACCCTTCGCGCCAGTGGCGTCTGCGCCAACGCACGTCGGGCATCGTCACGCAGGATATTGGCAACGGCCTCGGGTCGTGACGTGGTGGCGTTGGCCTCACGCGCCCAGTCGCTGACGAGCTCGGCGACCGCCGTGGTGCCACGCGCGTGCTCGGTCGCCTCCAGCCCAGCGAGCCAGCTCGTCGCGAGCTCGGTGCGCAGCGCCCCTTGATCGATGCCGTTGGTCATCACTTCCTGGATCTCTTCCATCTTGCTGTCTCCCTCGCCTGCGCCATGCTCGGTGCGCGTCGGCCCGCACCCGATGAACGCAAGCGGCAACGTGACAGCCAGCCAGCGCATCGTCCGCGCCCCGTTAGACGACACGCGTGCCGTCGTCGGCGGGTGGGCCATCGATGCCGGGTCCATCGCTGCCACGACGTGTGGCGCCACCGGGTGCCAGACCGGCCCGCGCGGCAGCGAACTGATGCGCCTGCATGTTGGCTTTGATCGTGGCCCAGTCGTCGGTGCAGGTCAGGGCGGCCCACAGTGCGACCTTGGAACCTGACGTCGCACGACCCGGAAGGCCTGCACCAATGGAGCGACGAGCAGATCCGGCGCGCCCTCACGCATGGCATTGGTGACGAGAGTATCGCCATCTATCCGATCCTGCCGTTCCCCGAGTATTCGCTCCTCACCAAGAAGGATGTCGACTCGTTCATCCAGTACCTGCGTGGCGGCGGCAAGACCTACACGTTCATCCGCGGCACCTCTGCCAACACCTCGACCAACCTGACGCCCGACGCGACGGGTCTCGGCGGCTGGAGCGTCGACGACCTCGTCACCACGATGAAGACGAACAAGGACAAGGCGACGGGGGCAGCTCTGTGCCGCACGCACCCAGGAGGACCGGAGCGCCTTGGCGGCATGGCCGACGACGATCTGCGCGATATCGCGGTCTACATCCACTCGCGGTGCCACACTCTGGAGCGACGGCGCCGAGAAGCAGCGCCACCTCGCGCTACCGCCCGGGTCGACGATCGACACGACCGACCTCGATGCCTGGAAGTCCCCGGTCGGCATGAAGGCGTTCAAGGAATTCCGGTTCGACGGCAAGCTCGTCGAGACACGCATGCTGTGGAAGCAGGACGCCGCCAGATGGGTCGAGGCGACCTACATCTGGGACGACAGCGAGACGGAGGCGACCCTCAACACCTCGAAGAAGCCAGTGCTGCTCGACACGGACTACGAGATCCCGACCGCGAAGGACTGCGGCAAGCGCCACCACGGAGGGTCGGACACGCTCCTCGGGGTCGAGGCGGTGGCACTCGCGCTGCCGGCCGCAAAGGGTCTCACGCTGGCTCACGCTGAGCGAGCTTGCCCGCAGCGGCGCCCTGAGCAACCCACCGGCCGAGACCTCGATCACCTTCGCGGACGACCCGAGCGGGCTCGCGGTCTCAGCGCTCGGCTACCTGCACGCGAACTGCGGCATGCCGTGCCACTCGACGCGTGGGCTCGGCGACGAGACGCAGCTCGTCCTGCGCCTGCGGGCCGGTCAGTTCTGGGCCGCACACGGGACGGGGCAGCCGCCGACCGCGGGCGCAACCGACACCTTCAGCGCTTCCGTGAACGTGACACCGACCACCGCCTCGGTCGCCCAGGCCTTCCCCGGCGCCAGGCGCATCACCCCAGGCTCGCACGCGGAGAGCCTCCTCTGGCTCCTGGCGTCGCGTCGCGGCAACTATCAGATGCCGCCGCTCGTGAGCCATCGCGTCGATGAGGTGGGGACCATGTTGCTCGCGGACTGGATCGACTCGCTGAAGTAGTCACGCTGTCGCCGATTCACGGAAGCCGAAGGCGATGCGCGGGCTTGGCGGGGGTGAGGCGATGAGGCCGTCCCCTGCCAGGCCCTCTTCCGTCTCATTACAGCGACGTCAGCAGCGACACGATGCCGAACACCAGGAAGAACAGCGACTCGCCAGCGATGAGACCGCCACCGACGAGCGAGTTGGTGCTCATGTCCTCGGGCAGCTTGACCGCGCCCGGCTGCTTCTTGCCGTAGCGCTTGCCCAACCATTCCGACACCGAGGCGAAAGCGCCGCCCAGGCCGAACCAGACTGAGGTCCACAGGTTGACGAAGCCGCCAAACGAGCTTGCGTACGGGCTCGCCAGGACGGTCGTGTCGATGACGAATTCGGCCGTCGCCGCGACCGGGCCGCTCTTCTTCCAGGCCTGGTAACGCGTGTTCTTGCGCAGCATCTTGCGGATGAGCTCGATCAGGAGCCCGAGGCTGATGCCGATAATCAGCGCCTCGGTCTGCACCGACTTCTTGTGCGCGCGATCCGCCAGCGCGACGCTGGTCGCGTAGGCCTTGCGCGTCTCGGGCGTGCCGAGGTCAGCCGGAATCGCGACCTGGGCTGGCTCGTCCTTGGCGGCCTCGGCCTTCAGGTCGGCCGTGTACTTCGCGGCGGCGGGTGACGCGGCGAGGTCGGCCGGGATTGCCGGATACCAGCTGCGATGGTTCCTGAAGGACTTCTCGAACAAGGTCTCCTCAGCGGTGCTGAACGTGTTGCCGAGACCCTGCACCACCTGTCGGTCCATGAACACCGACAACGCGCCGACGAACTTGTAGGTCATCGCCGCCTGCCACTTGTCGACGCCGCGCTGCTCATTCGACTTCGCGTCGTCGAGCGCCTTCTTCTCGTCGGGCGACAGCTTCCCGGCCGCGAGGTCCGCCTTGAGCTCAGTCACATGGCGCGCGTGCTCGGTCGCGAACGCCGCCTTCTGAGCGTCGCTCCAGGAGCTGCGACCCGCCACGAGCGCGCTCTGATCGACGCCCGCCGCCTTCGCTGCCCGTGCTTCCGCGACGGTGTCGATTGCCTTGGCCTCGACATAGGCAGCGACCACCTTCGGCTCGGTCTGGTCGAGCAGGAGCTGCGGGTTGGCGGTCATGAACAGGCTCGCGAAGGCGACCGCGAGGACGGATCCCATGGTCACGCCGATGACCTGATACCTGAATTGGTTCACGCGGTTCGTGCCGAGGCGCCAACCGGTCGAGCGGTCCTGCTGCATGTCGCCACCGATCGACACCGAGATGAGCAGGATGCTCGCGCATACGAGGCCACCCGTCGCGGCCCCGAGCCCGATGCCCGAGAGCACGAAGACGGTCAGCACGAACGCTGATGAGATCGGGTTCGAGTCCGAGATACCCATCGAGATGCCATTGACGATCATGAATACGAACACGAGGCAGATGGCGACGACGACGTGCAGCGGGTTCTGGTGGAACATCTCGGTCGCCACGAAGAACGTGGCGGCGGCCCAGAAGACGACCCACGCGTAGAGGCGGCGCGAGCTGACCTTCTTCCAGTCGGGCGCGACCTCGACCTTCGCGAGTGGGACGCCGTCCTTCTTGTTGAGCTGCTTGAAGAAGTCGCGTCCGACGAGCGTGATGTCGATGATGGCGGCACCGAGGATGGCGCCGAGCGCCACGACGAAGCCGATCTTGCGGAACGGCTCACCATCGGCGAGCCAGCCCGACGCGCGCAGCCCCGGCACCATCAGCTCACCGATGATACCGACGAGGATCGCCGGCAGCGCGATGCGTGCCCCGACGATCATGCCGGCGCCGAAGGTCGCGCCGGAGATGTTGGTCTGCCCGATCCAGCCGACGTACTGCGCGAGCCCGCCGCCGATGGCGCCGATGCCGGTGCCGATTGCGAGCTTGCCGATCGACACCTTGAGCAGCGCCCTGTCGGTCAGCGCGCGCAGGATGTTCGCGACCGCGAGGCCCGACGGATAGGTGAGCTGCATCTTGTCGACGAGCAGCGGCGTATAGAGCATGCCGACGCCGACGCCGAACATGCCGATGCACAGGTAGAAGAGGACCAGCTTCCAGGCCTCCGGTACTTCGAAGCCGAGCCAGTGCATCGCCTGGATGAGCACTGCCATCGCAGACATCGACGCGACCGAGGCGGCCAACGTCTGCATGTAGTTGGCGCCGTGTTTGCCTTCGGCGCCGTAGCCGAATGTGACCGCCGACCCGAGGATGCCGGCCAGCACCTGCCCGCCGACGAAGAAGCCGATAGCGAAGTTCATGTAGGTCGCGGTCACGCCGCCGAGCGGACCCAGGATGAAGATCGCCACCGCGCCGAGCAGCGCGTGGAACTTCCACGAGCCAATCGGCGGGAGCCACTTGAAGTGCTTCTCGGTGTTGGTCGACTCGGACGGCTGTGACATCGGGTGCTCCGCAAGACGGACGAGGCGGCCGCCTCGAAGCCGGCACTCCTAGCAGATACATCCCCGCGGTCAACGCGGCTTTGTGCGATCTCCACCCCTTCGAGTGCCTGGGCTCTTCGAGCCGCGCTTCTCGCGGGCACTCTCGATCAGGGTGCGACCGATCTGCTCAGGCGCGAAGCGGATGCGCAGCCGCGTACGCGAGCACCGGTCATTGACTCGGCGCCTGCTAAAGCTATCAGAAGCCGAAGTCGAAGTAGCGGTAGAGACCACGCACAATCTCGAGACGCCCGACGATCTCCTGGTAAGAGCGCAAGAACTCGGGGGTGTTTTTGGTCAAACCGAGTCGGGGTCAACTCCGAGTGCCGCGAGTCGGTCGGCCATCCTCCGCGCCCGCTCGCTCTCGCGCTCGGCCCGCTCGCTCTCGCGCTCGGCCCGCTCGCTCTCGCGCTCGGCCCGCTCGCTCTCGCGCTCGGCACGTGCGGTTGCTTGCAGTCGCTCGGCCTGCTCCTCGGCAAAGCTCATGAAGCGGGCGCCGTGCGGTGCGTAGACCGCCAGTTCCTCTCCCTCGCGCACAAACCGGATCCCCAGCAACGGACTCGTCCAGCCGTCGATCGACGCCACTTCGTCGAACGGTCCCTGCTCGGTGCGGACCTGGGCCCAGCCGGTGCGGGCGTCTGGATCGATGGTGATGAACTCCTGCACGCCGAACTGATTGTAGAACGCGGCTTTGCGCATCATCTCGCGCAGCGTGTTGTTGGGCGACAGTATCTCGACCACAACCTGCGGCGCGATGCCGGCTTCACGCCACTGCATATACGACCCGCGATAGCCCTTGGGCCGACCGAGGGCCACGAGCACATCGGGACCGATGCGCGTGGTCGGCGAACCCTCGACCGGATACCAGAGCAGGTCGCCGGCCACGAAGTCTGGCAACAGCGCGTCGAGGTTCTCCTTGAGGAGCATGATCCAGGAGAACTGCAACGTGTTGTCGCTCATGGGTTCGCCATCACTGTCGGGATAGTCGATGTCGCCGGGGGGCGGGTCAGACCGGGCAGGCGGAGGGAGTGGGCGGGCAGTCACCATGCCTGTTTGGGTAGCACGCGGCGCCTGACACGAGAAGCTCCCGGCGCCCACGCCGTCGTCCGCACCCGCACCTGTGCCCGCGCCTGCGCCCGCGCCCACGGACAGCCAGGTGCTCATCCAGGACACGCGGTGCTCATCCAGGACAGGCAGGTGACCGTCCAGGACAGGGACGTGCTTGTCCAGGACAGAGGGCCTCGAAAGTCGGGTGCTGGCGCATTGAACAACGCGGCCAAGTGGGTTGGCCGTGATCTTGCGGACTGCCTGGGGTCGACTTGCGCGGCGAGCAGGCTTGGTTTCATACTTCTGCCGGGTCACTGGCGACCCACTCAACAGGAGCAATGACACCATGCCGGTAGGATTGAATGTACCGCAGCAAGATATCCCGCGCTGGGCGCCGCTCGCGGCATCCCAACCAGCGGATGCAATGCACGCGAGCGTGCCGATCTCGGTCCTCTTCGGAGAGGCGGCCGATGTCGCGAACTTCGTGGCAAACTATGGCGAGCCCAAGCGCGAAGGTGACAAGGTCGTGCTGCCGGGGCTGACGTCGGCCAACCGCACCCGCGGCAAGCTCACGTTCGGTGCGGAGAGCGCGACAGATCTGCTGTCGCTGATGGTGACCGCGCAGGCCGCCTCCACCAGCTACAACCTGAAGGTCGCGCCTGGCGCTGCGACGGACGCACGCGAGGGCGCGCGGGGCGACCTGAGCGAGCTCCAGGGTGCGCTCGAGCTGCTGTTCGATGATGGCATCGAGAACGAGCACGACCAGCAGCTCGCCCAGCTCGACGACACGCACAAGGACCTGACGAACGACGACGGGCTCGCGACGGCGTGCGCCGACTACGCCGGTCTGGCACGGCAAGCGGACGTCTATGCCGAGCTGACGGAGCTCGCGGCGCAAGGCGGGTTCGAGCTGGCGGTCGTCGCGCGCTGTGAGCAACACGCCAATTCACTGCGTCTCCTGCCGGCGGCACCACGGCCGAAGGACCCGGACGCGCTCGCCGCGTTCGAGCTGCGTAATCGCCTGGTCAATCTCCTCCAGCAGCGCGTGCGGCTCGTGCGGGCCGCGGCGCGCTGGGTGTTCCGCGACTTCCCGGCCGTCGCCAGACAGGCGTCCAGCGCCTACGAGCGGCGCCGGCGAGCCGAAGCACGGCGCAAGCAGAAGGCTGCGTCCGACCAGCCGAAGTAGGCGCAGAACTCCGAGCGCGAAAGTCAGCGCATCGGCCTCGCCGAAGTTCGCTGAGTCGGAGACGAACCCACTCGTCAGGTTGTGCGGTGGCCACGCGAGGCCATCAATTAGTATTCGTATTAGTATTAGTTTAGCAGTAGTCCAGCCAGGGGTGCGGGGCCCTGGCATTCCGCTAACGAACTCGGCTGCTACGACCGGCCAATGGTCATCGCCCGCTCGCTGTGCAGACTCCTGCCAACGGTCGTCGCGGTTGGATGGCCGGCTTCGCCGGGGGGAACCCTCGTCCTCGTCGACTGCACGCAAGCGCTGCGCCTCGCCTGGGACGCGACCTGCACGGTCGTTGGGCGCGGTCTACCGGAACCGGATGCGCTGCTTTGGCACGCACTCGTCCCACTCGGCGCCGTAGCCGACGTATGAAACGCAGAACCCGCCGTCCTTCTCGGAATTGACAGATGCGTCGTACCAACGACCGCGCCACTCGACCTGGGCGGTCTTCGTCTTGCGCGGGTCGACCTTCGGGCCGACCACCCGCTCGGCGCTTACCCACTCGTCCCACCGCGCGTCCCAGCCGGGGTAGGTAATCCACATGAAGCCGTCTTCGACGCGCACGACCTTCGCGTCGTAGATCTTCTTCTCCCAGGTGACCTGCAGCTCGCTGCCCGCCGGCCAGGTCTTGAACGTCACCGGCTCCGCGCTCTTCTTTGGCACCCACGTCTGGGTGGCGGTCGCGTAGTCATACAGCTCGACAAATAGCCGGGGCTCCTTCGTGTGGGTGTCGCTCCCGAGCACGCGCGCGACCTCGCGCTGGCCGTCATGCGGTACCCACACCCAGTCGCGCCGCTCGTAGTCGCCGCTGCCGCGGTCGAGATTCGCGGGTTCCTTCTTCGCAGCGGCGACGACCGCGTCGACGGGCACCCCATGCGTCACCCAGCCCGAGCGCTGGCCCTCGCGATAACGCATGCCCTCCTTCACCTCGGTCACCAGCTCGCCGAGCGTCAATGTCCCGTTGTCGTCGCGGTCCAATAACGGCCGCCCGACCAGCGCATCGATCAGCGTCTGGCTGTACGTCCAGTTGCCGGTCGATACGTTCGACGCCTCGGCCGAGGTCAGCGCCAGCGCCTGTAGACCGCTCCGCGACAGCGCGGCGGCGACCTCCGCGAGCCCGCCCGAGTAGCAACAATCGGCCCACAACAGGACGCGTCTGCCCTTGAAGCCGGTCAACATCGCCGGGATCTGCGACAGGTGCAGCCCGCTCTTATCCAAGTGCCCAAGCTCGATGTCGGCGCTCGCGAAGATGACCTTGCCGTCGTTGTCCTTCACCCCGTGGCCCGCGTAATACAGGATGATCGTCGACCCGGCCGGGGCCCTCGCGACGATGCTCCGAACCGCCCCCGTAAAGGCGCTGGCGGTCGCCTGTGCATCGAGCAGCAACGTGCGCTGCGTCGCCGGTACCCCGAGCTTGCCGAGCGTCTCGAACAGCTCCTGGTCCTTGCGCTTGTCCTTTGGAAATGGCGTCAGGCCCGGGTCCTTCCACTCGAGCACACCCGCGACCACCGCGTACGTCGATCTCGCGTCGAACAACGCCTCCGCCCTCGCGCCGCCGCCAATGGCAAAGGAAAGCGACAACAACAACAGCGGCAGGACGGCACGAAGCGGACGCGACATCGCAGGGCTCCTCATCAGGGGATTCGGGTGTCGCGGCTCACGCGCGACTCGGGCACGCAGTCGTCTTCCTCGAACGGCGAGCCAGGGTAGCGCAGGCAGACCTCGCCGTGAAAACGGCCCTTGATGACCGCCTCGTAGAGGTCGCCCTGGTCCTCGACCAGGACGCGCTGGGCCGCTTCCTCCTTGGGGTCGAGGTGCCCGAGGATCTGGTCGGGCGTCACGAACTCGTCGTCGGGCAGGACGTCGCCTGGCTCGCGTTCGCTGCCGGGCAGCCAGTCCTCGAAGTGCACCAGGTGCATGCCGGCGTCGACCTTCACAACGCGCGCCGCGTATTGCACCTCGTCGTCTTCGACCCGGAGGCGCGTGCCGACCGGGTACTCGTAGAACATCACCGGGTCGGTGCGGTCCTCGCGCGCCCAGCCGAACGCGCGGTCGGTGTAGTCGTAGTATTCGAGGCGCAGCCGTAGCGGTCGGTCTTCGTCCCGCTTGGCACCGAGCACGCGCGCAATCCCGCGCGCCCCATCGAGCCGCCGCGCCACCACCCAGTCCCCACGCTTGAACAACTCGCCCTCGAGGTCCAGCGCCTGCTGCTCTTTGGGCCACTCGGCGGCCGGGCCCAACACCAGGTCCGCGAAGCCGATAGGTGCCCAGCCGATCGGCTGTCGCTCACGATAGCGCATCGCCTGGCGCGCTTCTTCCGCGACCTCGGACAGCCGGATCTGCCCGTCGCCATCCCGGTCGATGATCGGCCGCCCGCGGAGCCCATCGATCAACGCCTGGGTGTAGGTCCAGTTCTCGGACGAGGCACTCACCTCGGAGGCCGACGTCAATGCGATGGTCGGCACGCCGAGGTAGGTCAGCGCGCTGGCGACCGCCGCGAGGTGCCCCGAATAGCAGGCGTCACCCCACAGCAACACCCGGTCGCTGGCCCCCCGCAGCGCCAGAATCGGCAACAGCATGGCGACTGGCAGGCCGGTTTCATCCAGGTGATCGGTATGCGTCTCCGATGTCGCCAGCACGAACTGATGCGCGTCGTCGTAGAGCCCATGCCCCTCGAAGTACACGATGAACGTCGCGCCCGGCGGCGCACTGACGACCTGCTCGGCGAGCGCCGTCAGGACCGAGCCACGCGTCGCCCTCCGATCGATGAGCAACGTGCGCTGCGCCGCCGGCACGCCCCGCTCGCTCAGCGCCTCCATCAACTCCAGGTCCTTGCGATGGTGCGCGTCGAACGCCTCGAGGCTCGGGTCGCGCCAACGCACGACGCCCGCGATGAGCGCCCAGGTCGTCGCCGGATCCCACCTGGGCACGGGTGCCGCCGCCTTGAGCGGGGTGGTTCCGAGCAACAGCGTGAGCAATACGACCCATGGATGACAACGCGACATCACGCTCCGAGCATACGTGTTCACAGCCTGGAGTCTACGCACTGGAGCGCTGCGATGTTCCCGCCGCGCACTCGCTTGCCTCGCTCGCTGCGGCTGCGTTGACCGTTGAGGGGGGCGTGCTAGACAGAACCCTTGCTGTGGAGGGTCCTCATGTCGACGTCCGCTGATGTGTATCTCGTCCCCGAACGCGTCAGCGCCGGATCCCCGAGCCCCGTGCCCGACATGAATCGCTACCGCGAGGTGTACGCCCACGCGCAGAACGACCCCGAGGGCTTCTGGCTCGGCATCGCGAACCAGCGCATCGCCTGGCACAAAGCGCCGACGATGGGCTTCACCGGCAGCTTCGCCGACGTCGCTGACGGGCCGCTGACCTGGTTTGCCGACGGCGAGCTCAACGTCACCGTGAGCTGCCTCGACCGGCACCTCGCGACGCAGGGCGACAAGATCGCCATCCTCTGGGAGGGCGACGAGCCGGGCGACGTGCGTCGCATCAGCTACCGCGACCTGCACGCCGAGGTGTGCCGCCTGGCCCATGGCCTGACCGGGCTCGGGGTGCAGAAGGGCGATCGCATCATCATCTATATGGGCATGGTGCCCGAAGCCGCGATCGCGATGCTCGCGTGTGCGCGCCTGGGCGCTATCCACTCGGTCGTCTTTGGCGGCTTCTCGGCCGAGTCGGTGCGCGACCGGGTGCGCGACTCCGCGGCCGAGTGGGTCATCACCCAGGACGAGGGCCTGCGGGGTGGGCGCAAGATCCCGCTCAAAGCGGTGGTCGACCAGGCCCTCGACGGCGAGCACGGCGTCAAGCGCGTCGTCGTCCTGCAGCGTACGCTGGTCGACACGCCGATGAAGGCAGGCCGCGATATCTTCTGGGGCGACGTCACCGCCGACCAGCCGCCGACCCACGCGCCGGTCATCGTGCCCGCCGAGCACCCGCTGTACATCCTGTATACCTCTGGATCGACAGGCAAACCGAAGGGCGTCGTGCACACGGCCGGCGGCTACCTGACCTACGTCTCGTACACCCACCAGATCGTGTTCGACCTGCGCGACGACGACATTTTCGCGTGTGTCGCCGACGTCGGCTGGGTGACGGGTCACAGCTACATCGTCTACGGGCCGCTCGCGAACGGCAGCACGACGTTGATGTTCGAGTCGGTGCCGACGTACCCCGACGCGGGCCGCTACTGGGACATGGTCGCGCGCCTGCGGCCGACCATCTTCTATGGCGCGCCGACCGCCTTGCGCGCGCTTGCGGCGCAGGGCGACGCGTTCGTCAGCAAGTACGATCGCAGCTCGCTGCGGGTGCTCGGCACGGTCGGCGAGCCGATCAATCCTGACGCCTGGAAGTGGTATCACTCGGTCGTTGGCGAGGGCCGCTGCAACATCGTCGACACCTGGTGGCAGACCGAGACGGGCGGCATCTGTATCTCGCCGTTGGCGCCCGCGACGGCGACCAAGCCGGGCTCGGCGACGCTGCCGCTGCCGGGCATCATCCCGGTCTTGATGTCGCCCGAGGGGCATATCCAGCGCGGTCCGGCCGAGGGGCTCTTGTGCCTGGCAGTGCCGTGGCCGGGACAGGCGCGCACGGTCTGGGGCGACCACGACCGCTTCGTCGCGACCTACTTCCAGCACTTCAAGGGCTACTTCTTCACGGGCGACGGGTGTCGGCGCGACAAGGACGGCTACTACTGGATCACCGGGCGCGTCGACGACGTCATCAACGTCGCCGGCCACCGCATGGGCACGGCCGAGTTCGAGAGCGCGCTCGTCAGTGTCGACGAGGTGGCCGAGGCCGGCTGCGTCGGCTTCCCGCACCCGATCAAAGGGCAGGGCGTCTATGCGTACGTCGTGCTGCAGCCGGGTGTGGTCGCCAACAACGAGCTCGAGAAAAAGATGAACCAGGCGTGCCGCACGCTCATCGGTGCACACGCGCGCATCGACCTGTTCCAGTTCGTGCCAGGCCTGCCGAAGACGCGCTCGGGAAAGGTGATGCGGCGCATCCTGCGCAAGGTCGCCGAGGGCGACGCAAGCAACCTCGGCGACATCACGACGCTGGCCGATCCGGGCGTGGTGGCGACCATCGTCCTGGGGGCGAGGTCGCTTTAGTCGGCCTCGGCAGCTCGGCTGCGTTCGCCGGTCGCGCCGGGGTCGGTGTCTCCTCCTCCCGGCAGGCACGTCGATGCCACGGGCTTCGCTCGCAGCATCGAGCCTGCAGGTCGTCCGGAGGCGTCCGACACCCGTCGCGCCCTGGCGTGTCGGCTAACGACGGACGGGGGGCGGACGGCGACCAGGTACGTAGCGGTGCACGGGTACATAGCCGGGCCGGGCCCAGCGACCGGGCACATAGCGATAGCGGTTATTGTACTGGACCCAGCCGCTGCGCACCCAGACGTGGCCGGGCGCGGGCGGCACGTCGTAGTAGCCCGCGTGCCAGACGTAGTTGCGGCCGGTCCAATACCAGTAGCCCGGTACCCACATGTACTGAGGACCAGGGGCGGGCGGGAGCGGCTCGGCCTCGGCCTCGGGCGGCTCCATGTCGGAGTAGTCTTCGTCGTTGTCGACGTAGTACGGGGCGGGGGCGCAGGCGCCAAGAGAGAGCGCGACGATGAGTGGGATGGCCTTCGAGAGCATGGGGTCCTCCTGGCCGATGGCGGCTCGACGAGGATGCGGGACCAGGCGACCACCGACAAGCTCAGAGGTCACCTTGTGCGGAATGGCTCGCGAAGGGGCGCGCTACTTCTTGAGTGCATCGCGGATCTCCCGGAGCAGCTTGACCTCTTCCGAGGGCTCGGCCGGGGCGGCGGGCGCGGGCGCGGGCATATTCCTGGCCTTTGCCTCCTGGTACTTCTTCATCGGCACGACGATCATGAAATAGACCGCGACGGCGACCAGCAGGAAGGCGATGAGCGCGTTCAAGAACGTGCCGATCATGAGGCCGCCCACGACGCCGCCCTTGCCGTCGTCGATGCCTCCGACGACGAAGCTCGAGAAGTCGGGCGTGCCGACGACTTTGCCGATGAGCGGGGTAAACACATCTTTCACCAGCGAGGCGACGACCGCACCGAACGCACCGCCGATGATGACCGCGACGGCGAGCTCGACGACGTTGCCGCGAAAGATGAAGTCCTTGAAGCCCTTGAGCATGAACAGTTCCTCCTGGATGGGGTTGCGGGCGGGACCATAGGCTGATGCCGGGGCCTGTCAAACTCGCTTTTCGGTGCAGGTAACCAGAGTTAGCTCGCCTGTCCGGGTCTTGACGCGGCGCGCGGCGGCGCGTCTGGCGCGGCCTTTCGGGCTGGTGTAGCGTCGCGGCCGTTCATCGAGGAGCCCCCTGGTCATGATGTTGCTGCCCCGTCGCATATCGCTCTTGGTGCTGGTCCCGTTGCTGTTCGGCAGCGTCGCTGCTTGCGGTTCGAAGCCGCCGCCGCCACCTCCCGCGCCAGAGCCCGAGCCGCGTTATGTCGAGCCGCCACCCAAGCCCGAGCCCAAGCCTGCGGGATGGCAGGTGTCGCTTGGCGAGATCGGCTGGGAGGTGGTACCGCCCGAGCCGCCCGACCGCGCGTTCAAGGCCAATACGCTCGGCTGGCAGCGGCACCAGAAGAGTGATTGGGAAGGGGCGCGGCCGTTCTTTCAGGAGGCGGTGTCGATCGTCACCGAGTACGACCTGGCGCGCTACAACCTTGCGTGCGCGCACTCGCGCCTGGGCGATCTCGACGCGGCGTTGAACGAGATAACGCATGTGCTGGTGCGTGACCTGCCGCGCTTCAAGCGGGCGGTGTACGAGGACCAGGACCTCGGCAACCTGCGCCGCTCGGCGCTGAACGACGAACTCGAGTCGCGGCTCGAGAAGATCGAGAAGGTGTGGGCCCAGGCGATGTCCATCGGCACGGCGGGGGTCGCCTGGCGCGAGCGTAGTCAGACGATGATCTCGGAGGCGCAGGGCAAGCAGGGCCAGCTCTTGCGCCCGGGCGTGTGGGTGCATGCGACCAAGCGCTTCGTGCCGGCGATGGAGATCGTCGACGACGCGTTCTCGGGCTTCGTCGATGTCGACAAGCAGAAAGGCATCCTCATCGTGGCGTCGCCGACGGTCGATGTGCCGCCTCTGCTCGAGGGGGCGCGCGTGTTGATAACGCCGCTGTCACCGTCCGGCGAGGCGCCGCGTAAGGCCGAGCTGGTGCAGGACAACCTCGGCACCATCGAGGCGGCCGCGACCGACAGCGGCGTGCGAGTGCGGCTCAATACGACCAAGACGGCGTGGAAGGATCTGCGCGCGGGTGGCCTCGTGCGCTCGGACGACCAGACTTCGCCGGAGCGGCCGGTGTTGAAGGTGAACCCGGACGGGTCGTTGCTCATCGGCTTTCACCCGACGGGCTGGTCCCATAAGGGGCGCAGCGTGTTTATGCCGGGCGGGCGTGAGATCGTGCTGCAGTCAGGCCATTCGATCGCAAACCAGCATTCGATTTTCCTCAACACCGATGGGTCGCACGCGGTGGTCGTGGCGATCCGCATGAAGTGCACGGACGAGGGACCCGTGCTGCATCATTGGATAGACCGCCTCGATCTCGGCGCCGGTTCTTCCGAAGGGCTCGCCAATGCGGACGGTGCGGCGGCGGCGCAGTATGGCCGCGACGGCGCGCTCTACCTGCAGCTCGGCAGCGAGACGATCCGCTATGCGACGCCGACGGCGACGACCTACGAATCGTTGCCCGAAGGTGTGATGCTCGTGCCGCCGATGAAGTTCCCGACGTGCCAGTGAGGTGGTTTGTGCGCGTTGCGCGCTGGTTGATGTGCGTGTGGTTGATGGTGGTCGTCCCGGTCGGGTGTGTACGCGAGGGGATCGATCCGCGGCTGGTTGGAGGCGCGCCCGCACCCACGCCCGTGCTCGCACCCGCACCCGCACCCGCACCCACGCCCGCACCCACGCCCGTACTCGCACCC
>Ga0105049_10002089_pt1 | contig 23650 bp, 31 predicted proteins | sample MAT06_FD_78087 | JGI IMG/M metagenome (GOLD analysis project Ga0105049, IMG submission 78087) | Freshwater microbial communities from Lake Fryxell liftoff mats and glacier meltwater in Antarctica - MAT-06 | ecosystem: Environmental > Aquatic > Freshwater > Ice > Liftoff microbial mat | place...
CGTTTTTCGCTAGCCACACCTCGCGACGACTCTGGGCCGATGAGCGCAGGCTGGCGCTGACGATTTCTACTCCGGGGAGATCGCCAGCGAGATCGTGTCGAACATGCGCGAGCGCGGCGAGCTTATCAATGCCAAGGATCTCTGCGAACTAACATTGCCGATCGAGCGTAAGTCGCTCTTGATCGAATATCGCGGGGATCGCGTGCGGTCGATCTCGCCGCTGGTCGGGGGCCTGCAGATTCTGCTCGCCCTTGAGCTCCTCACACGCCTTATGGAAGAACCCTGCGATGCTGGCTTGTGGCAGGCCGTTCTGGCCGAAGCGACCCTGTCGGCGTTCGAGGAGCGCGAGCGTTGGCCCGATCACCCGATGAATATGACGCCCTCGCTCGCCCACTAGGTCGTCAGCGCCGGGCACGCCGAGATGCTGAGCAAGAGATTGAGTTTGGGCCCGAGGCCTACAGCGCCGGGAGAATCACTCGGCGAATCGGGGAACGCGACGCACCTGTGCGCGGCGGACGCGAAGGGCGACGTCGCGTCGCTCACGCAATCTATTCAATCTGTGTCCGGGTCCAAGGTCGCGCACCCCACGCTCGGGTTCGTCTACAACAACTGCCTCAGCACCTGCCCGCGGACCCCACACTCGTACCGCCTGAGCTCACGGTGCCTGCCGCAATCCAACGCCGCGCCGACCGTGGTGCTGAACGCGACTGGTGCGCCGCGGTTGGCGCTAGGTTTGGTGGGCAGCCGCCGAACCACCTCGTCGATCGTGCAAGTTCTCAGCCTCACGCGCGACCGCGGGGCCAGCCTGAGCGACGCGATCGCCGCACCTCGGTCGCAGGAGTTGCTAGGCCGCTCCGTGTGGGCAGAGGAATCGATGGACCCGGCCGCGCGCCGCGGCCTGTGGGACCGGTTCTTGAAAGTCCAGATGCTTAAGCCGCTGAACTACAAGCTGTGCGCGGTTCAGGCGATCGCCCGGGATCGCGACGGGGGCATTCAGGCCGCGGCCGACCCGCGCCGCGACGGCGCTGCGGCTTGGGCTCGTCGAACCGATGGCGGTCGTGAGCTCTTTGGGCACGCGAAGCGCCGAGCGCGGTCCGGGCTCGCCCCGCTCAGACGGCGAGCCGACGATCACATTTTTCCTTCTGCTCTTTCGAGGTGTATTCCAAGGGCTTCACGGCCCTCCTTCCTTGGAATGTTGTCGCACCCCTGACGACCTCGCTGCTGATCGCGTATCCTTGGCCGCGTGACTGACAGCCGCATAGTCCGCGGTCTGTCGGAGGGTGGCCGGTTTCCGCGAGTTGACAGTCGCAGCACCTGAACGTCGCACGTGAAGGTGTTGATCGGTGGGCATCAAGGAGAGACAGCGGCGCGTATCGCGGTGATTCGAAACTGAAAGAACACGAGCATCCTCGGGACGTCGGCCGACCCAGCCTCTAGGTGTACGGCAAGCAGTCCGTGCAACGCGTCATCGACAGGCTCCGCGAAACCGGGCACGAGGTCGCGTGCATCGAGGGCGACATGCGGATGTTGCCCGCGCTCAAAGAATTCTTGCCGTTCGATCCGAGGTATTGTCAAGAGTCGTGAATGAGATCGTGATCACGCGGCGATTCTTTCGGGTTTGATTCCATCGACGAAGACGACCCCAGCGAGGACGTCGGGGATGAGTGCCGAGACGTTGAGGCATCGCCATCCTTTGCTGGCGGACTCCGCGAGCTTGAACACCATCCTCAGGCACGCGACCCAGCTGCCGCACCTCTTGGTCTTCTTCGTGCGCAGCCGCACGGTGGCGAAGGTGCTCTCGATCGGGTTAGTGGTTCTCAGGTGCAACCAGTGCTCGGCGGGAAAGTCGTAAAAGGCCAGCAGGGTTCAGCTTCTCCGAGCTCGTGTGCGAGATCGTGGACTCCGCCCACCAGCGTTACTTCAACACGTCGGTCTCGCGCGAGGGTGCGCTAGAGGGCACGAACACGAAGACCTACAGCGAGGCACAGGCCTGACCGGGAATTGCTGTTCACGCGATGCCGCGGGCCAGCCCCCGCAGCATCGCAAGAAGCCAGAGATGCTACATCAAAGCCTGCCGGTCGTGGTCACCAGCAACTCTCAACCGAGCGCGCGGCGCGTGAAGTACCTTAACTCGATCGACCAGATCCGCAACATCTCGCTCGAAGACCGCGAGCTTCTCAAGAAGGTCTCGGAACGCTACGTCTCCCGCGCCAGCGTCTACTGCCTGCGACTGATCGACTGGGCCGACCTCGTCGACCCGATCAAGCAGCTCGTCATCCCACGCAGCGAAGAGCTCAACGACCGGGGCAAGCTCGACGCGAGCAACCAGGCCGCGGTGACCGTCGAGCCGGGTGTGCAGCACAAATACGAGGATACGATCTCTCAGCTGTGCAACGAGGTCTGCGGCGCGTACTGCCGCTACTGCTTCCGCAAACGTCTCTTCATGAACGACAACGAAGAGGTCAGCACAGACGTCTTCGTCGGCGTCGCGTACATCTGCGAGCACCCGGGGGTGTCTAACGTGCTGCTCACCGGCACCGACCCGCTCATCATGGGCACACGCCGCCTGCGCGAGATCATCGAGCAGTTGCGCGAGATCTCGCACGTCTAGATCATCCGCATCGGCTCGAAGATGCTGGCCTTCAACCCTTTTAGTATTCTCGACAACCTCAAACTTCAAGACGCTCCGCACGCATTCAACCCTCGACCGGCGCATCTACCTCATATGCCACTTCGACCACCCGCGTAAGCTGACCAACGAGGCCCGGACCGGTATCGCCAAACTTCTTGAGTGCGGCGCGAAGTGCGTCAACCAGTGCCCGCTGATCCGAGGATTCAACGACAACGCGGACGTGCTGGCCGAGATATTCCGCGAGCTGTCGTACGTCGGCTGCCCCTAGCACTACGTCTTGCAAGGTCGTCTCACCGCCCGCAACGAGCCCTTCGAGATACCGCTCGTGAAAGGCTGGAAGATCTTCTCTGACGCGGCCGTTCGCGTGTCTGGGCTGGCCGGTCGCGCACGCTTCTCTATGTCGCGCGCCTCGGGCAAGGTGGAAATTCTCGGTGTGGATTCTGGCAAATTTATCTTCGCTACCACCGCAGCAAATACGCCGAGAACCGCGAGAAGTTTTTCGCCTGCGAGCGTGACGACAACGCCTACTGGCTCGAGCAACTTCGCCCGGTCGTGAGGTCGTTCGTGCCCAAGCACGTTCACTTCGCGGGCTCGGAGCTTCAGACACACGCCAACGCCTACCAGAGAAACGCTCGTGACGTACCTGGTCTGACTGTTGCCGTGGTCAGCCTCAAGCGCGGCGGCGTCCTCGGGCAGAGCTCAACTCGCAAATCAACCTCTATAAACTCTCAGGCCTCGTGGAACACCGCGTGGGAAGCTGGCATCTAGGTCATCTTCGTCGAGTCTTTCTGCGACTACCTCGCGAACCTCGTGCTCGTCGCGAACACCATGAACGGGCTGGACAAATCGCCCGACTCAACCAGCGAGCGCCTCCCGCTCCGCGACGCCCCTTGTTTCGAGCGCGCGTTCTCCGTTAATCACACCGTGGAGTGAGGCAGTCTATCGAAGCGCCGTTTGAATCAATGCCAAGCATCCTTGGATGACTCGGGTGTGAACTGGTCGTTCAGGTCAGGCGGTTGGTCGACCTCAGGTGACAAACCGCAAAGTGCCCCGTATGCTCTGAGACTTGTCGGGGGAAGAGGTCAGGCACCCCTCATCTGGCAAGTCACCGTTGGCGGACCCAAAGTCCAACAGTGGTTGAAAGCTCGGGCGCATAGCTCAGTTGGCTAGAGCGCGGCTGTCACATAGCCGAGGTCACAGGTTCGACCCCTGTTGCGCCCATTGGTCCAAGTTCCGCTCAATCTGCCGATCGCCCTTTCGACGTTTCGGCGGATATCAGTGGGCCATTCCGAAGCCGTTCAGGGTCAAGGGTGACCTCACCCACTCTCAGTGCACGGCCTTTGAGCCAGCGGTTGTGGCCTTCAACGCTTCGGTGCGGCGCGAGCTAGGACTTGTTCAGGCTCCGAATTTGTAGAACGCCCGGATAGATTCGATCCAGGTCGCTATCGCGCTGGCCTCACGGCGTCGCGGGCAGAAAGCCGCAAATCGGGGCGTTCACGGATTGTTCCAACCACGCAAAGAGGCTACGCTAGGCTTCCGAAATCTGAACGTCCCGGAGAGGTGGCCGAGCGGCTGAAGGCGACGGTTTGCTAAACCGTTATAGGGCCCTAAAGCCTTATCGGGGGTTCGAATCCCCCCCTCTCCGCTTCTCGAGACCCCCTTCTCGTATCCCCTGTACTTACAGGTGTTTACGCGCGGGGGGTCTCGACTTTGGTGCCCTCTCACTTTGCAGGTCGGCCCCCCACGGAAGTGTGCCCAAACCGCTCGTCGCTTGCTCGTCTACCGATCGTCGGTGTTGTCGTGATCGGCACCGGGCCGGCCGTTCTGGGTTTCGATGAGCTTGCGGAGGTACGTGTTTTCGCGACGGGTGGCTTCGAGGTCGAACACGAGATACTTGATGCTCAGGCGCAGGTAATCGAGTGATTCCTGGAGCTCGTCGATTGTCTTCTTGACCTTCTCGTGACGATTCTGGGTTTCGACCGCGAGCTTCTCGAGCGAGCCACGCTCGCCCTCGGGGAGCTTGCCGATCTGGCTAATGAGGTCGCCGAGCTTCTGCTGGAATTCGTTCTCGTTCATGTCTCGCTCCCCTGCTCTTGGATTATGACCATCGCGGCTGTCAGGCCCACACGGGCGACTGCAACTAGACGGCGAAAGGAGAAGAAACAACGGCCGCGCCAGACCCGCCGGAGTTGGCGGGCCATCACTGTGGTCCGAAAAAATCGCATGGTTCGTGCGTGAATCAGCGAATTGAAGTTTGCGTCACGGTCTTTGGCCCAAGCCCTGTCCGCGGTCTGTGCCGGGTGTTGATGCCGGTCAACGTCCCATGTCGGTCCGGCGCAACGCCTGCCGGGCCGCGGGCGACGCGGTGAGCGTCAGTTCCTGGACCAAACCCGGCTCCTGCCGTTTCAGATCGCGGACGAGCTTCTTGAGGTGCGCATCGAGATTGATCTGGAACCGCTTGAAATGCTGTTCGAGCTCGTGCCGGTTAAACCGAGCGAGCGGGTCTTTCATGCCGGTCTGCATCGCGGCCCAATCAAGCAGCGACCCGCCCAAATCGGTGAAGCGATAAAGGGCCAGCGTCGCGGTTAATCTGGCCCGGGCTGAGGTAAAGGGGTCGATCGCGTCCTCGGGGACGGCCACAAGCCGTTGTTCGGCCGGAAGCTGGTCCATCCGCATCGCGAGCGGATCGGATGCATCTGGTCGATCGTTCGACACCGGAACGGCGTCCTCGGCGCTGCGCAGGTCCGCGAAGGCCGTGGAAAGCGTGCGAGTGCCGACACGCTCGAACGCGACGACGACACGCTGGCAGTGTTTACCGTCTAGCACCGCGGCCTCGGCGCTCTGGACCTTTCCCAAGCCCCATTCCGGGCGACCCGCGTGCCGAACGCGGTCACCGCGCTGCCATGTTGTTGGCATCACGTCAGATCCATAAAAAAATAATCCCCCGAACACAAGAAACGAACCCGATCTCTGACGCCGACGCGATCAGGACCAGGTGTGCCAAGATTACCAGCAGATCAGACTTCCAGCGAATCGGCCTCGAACTGGCCGGTTCGGCAGGGCCCGTCGAGCCCATATCTGTACACAGGGCTAGTATACCAAAGTTCTCGCCACGAAAAACATCCCCCGGCCCGCACGCCGAACTGTTCGAGCGTGCGAGCGATTTTTACAGCTGGCGCCCTTTTGCCAGCGATGGAGTTCTGAACACTCATGATCGAAGCCCTCAAGAGCGATGAGATTGTCAACAAGGTCGGCGGCCGATTCAAGCTGTGCGCCCTGATCCAGCGGCGGATGGTCCAGCTCATGGACGGGGCCCGTCCTCTGGTCGAGCGCGACGGGCGGTCGGACCTCGAAGTCGTGATCGAAGAGATCATGGAAGACAAGATCGCGGTCGACGTCGAGGCCTCGAACCTGCGCGGGTTGGTCACGAAGAACTAAAACGCTTGCGACCGCGTTGGAGTGACCGCTCATGGCCGAGCCTTCAGGTGGCACGCCCGCCGGTGCATCGGTGGCATTGCGTGATCGCCGCATCTTTGTCGGCGTCACCGGCGGTATCGCTGCCTACAAGGTCGCCATGGTGGTCAGTCGGCTCGCCCAGAGCGGGGCCAGCGTCACGGTCGCGATGACCGAGGCCGCGACCCGCTTTGTGACCCCGCTGACTTTTCAGGCGTTGTCAGCGAGGCCTGTGTACACGAGCTCTTGGGATCACCTGGAATCTAAGGACCCGCAGCACATCTCGCTGGCGTCGAGCTTGGACGCCGCGGTGATTGCGCCGTGCACGATGGACTGCATGGCCAACCTGGCGAGCGGGCGCACGAGCGATGTCGTGACGCTGATCCTGAGCGCGATTGACCGGAGGAAGACGCCGGTGCTTCTGGCCCCCTCAATGAACGCGGTCATGTGGGCCCAGCCGAGCACACAGAGAAATCTCGCGACGCTGATCGAGGACGGTTTTCAGATCGTCGGCCCCGACGACGGCTGGCAGGCGTGCCGCACCAACGGGACGGGCCGGATGAGCGAGCCTGAGGCGATTTTGGCGGCGCTCGCGACCGCGATGAAGAAATAGCTGCCCGAGCGTGCCCCCCCGGGTTCAGTCCGAGAGAGTCTGACCCGGGAGGCTACCCCAAGACCGTTCAGGAGCCCGGAAGTGGTGGCAAGAAGTAGAGCCCGCAAGTGGGTCGGAAGTTTGGACCCGGGCAGGTATTCGAGTTGAAGGATTTGACGTTCCGTCCGGGCGGGCGAATCATCTCACCCTGGGTCCGGCGAACGTTGCTGGACCGCTGAGTTTTTCGGAGAGGTGGCAGAGCGGTTGAACGCGCTGGTTTCGAAAACCAGTATACGGCCATGCCGTATCGGGAGTTCGAATCTCCCCCTCTCCGCTTTTACCCGAGGCCTTGCACTGCAAGGTCTCGGGTTTTTTAATTGAGGCGGATTTGTGCGGAGATTCGTGGCTTGTTGCCCGTCGCGTTGAGGCGTGATGCCCGGATCGATGCGAGAATTAGCGCGATCGAGCGACAGGTTCTCCAGGTCGCGTTGAGCGAGTGACCTGACCCACTCTTCGTTGACGGAGTTCAAACCAATTTTACGGCCTCGAACTCTTCGGGGCTGAGGTAATTCAGGGCGGCGTGGAGACGCTTTGGGTTGTAGAACATTTCGATGTACTCGAACACCGCGGCGCGAGCTTGGGCCTTGGCGGCGAATTTTTCATGGTTGACCATCTTCGTCTTGAGCTTGCCCCAGAACGACTCGACCGCGGCGTTGAAGGCGTCCTCGACGAGTGTGGTCGTCATCGTGTCGCTCATGCTCCACCCCACGATCTTGCGGCTTAAAAACTTCATCACGCCCGCGAGGTACAGCACGCTCTCATTCGTGTGGGTGTACGTGATGTCGGCGCCTCAGACCTGGTTGGGCGCCGCGGCCGACGCGAAGTTCTGATCGAGCGTGTTGGGCGCGATGAGGTTGTGGTGGTCTGAGTCGGTGGTGTGCACGCGAAACTTGCGGCTCGCTTTGAAGCAGATTCCCAGGCCTTTCATGAGCTTGGCGACGGTCTTGCGGTTGGCCTTGGTGTGGCGAAGCGCGAGCTCCTTGGTGATGTTGATGCTGCCGTACACGCCCTTGGCCTCGTGATGGACGACGCTGATCTGCGCAGCGAGATTCTTGGCGCGGACAGCGCGGGGGCTGTGGGGGCGGGTGCTCAGGGCGTGGAAGCTGGCGGGAGTAACGCCGAAGACCGCGGCCTTCCTGAACTCCTGCGAATAAACCTTCCTTGCCGTCGTGACACTCCTTGTTCACTCCCCGGCAGTAGTAGCCGGGGCGGGGTTGTGTCAACGGAACGTGGGACGGGTCAATTTGTTCGGGGTATCCCCGTGTCGGTTCTTGCGCGGGCGCGCGATTTCTCGGACGTGCTCGATTCGAGGGCAATCCTTCTTTGAGGATTCGAAGAAGGGCCGATAGGCGTTCGTCGCTGCTTCACACCGACGACCCGGAGCCTCGAATGTCACACCTCGCCGACCTCGCTTGCGACGCGCCCGCTGTCCCCAAGGCCCCTGCGCAACCCGCGGGCTCCCGGCGTGAGGCTTTGGACCTCCTCAAGCGTCTTCCCGAGAGTCAGATCGAGGCACTTTTCCACGACCTCCTCGACCACCGACGAGGCCCGGGCCGGCTTGATTCAGGCGGTTCGGTGGTTGCAGAACTCGCCTTCTTCCAACGGCTCGACGTCCACCTGCAACGTCACCTCAACGTCCTCGCCGAACGTGCTTACAACGGACGGCACCCCAAGCACTGGCTCTGGAAGTCACACAAGCAGTTTTTCCTTGACCGCCTGCGCACGGGAGAGACGGTGCTCGATGTAGGGTGCGGGGCGAGCGCGTACCTGCTCTGGATGGCCGAGCAAGGCTGCAGGGTCACCGGGTGCGACATCAACCCCGACCGCGTTGCGCAGGCCTCGGCGCTTATGTCGCACCACAACCTTCGGTTTGAAGTTCGAGACGTGACCTCTCAGGCCCCGGCCGGGAACCAAAGGTTCGATGTCGCGATCTGCTCTCATGTGATCGAACACTTGGACGATCCGATTGCGCTGCTCGCGTCACTGCGCGGGCACGCGAGCCGTCTCTTTGTCGCCGTGCCCCCGCTGAACAACCGTTGGCAGAAGGTTATGTTCCAGGACCTCGGGCTCCCTTGGAAGGACGACGAAGATCACCGGCGTGAGTACACCCCCGAGCTTCTCCGCGAGCAGCTTGCGGCCGCTGGCTGGCGCGTGATCGAGCTTCACGCGGGCGTGGACATCAAGGCCGTCTGCGTGCCTGACACCGAAAGCTCGGGCCGACCCATCTGCTATGTACCGCGAGATTTGGTTGAGGACGAATACCGGGCGTTGCAGGCGGACCGCTCGCGACGCAAGGCCGGGTACGACTCGATGAAGCGGTCGGGTTACCTGATCGAGCAACTCGTGAGCTTTTTGCCCGGCACACCCGGAACGCGCGTGCTTTGCGTGGGCGCTCGCAATCGCTGTGAGATCGATTGCTTCGCGCAGCGCGGGCTCTCAGGTGTCACCGCGATCGACCTGCACGCGGGGGACTCGCGCATCCAGGTCATGGACATGCACCACATGTCCTTCGAGGACTCAACGTTTGACGCTGTGTTCGCCTCGCACTCCTTCGAGCACGCCCACGACCCGGCGAAGGTCGCCGCGGAGATGCGACGCGTCCTCAAGCCGGGCGGGCTCGTGGCGATTGAAGTCCCGATCGGCTACACGCCCACCGGCGTCGACCTCTGGGACTTCGCTTCCGCGGCCAACATCGCCGAGTACTTCCGCACCGCCGACGTGCTCTGGACCGAGACCGGGCCGCAGCTCGACGCTCCGCACCAGACCGTTATCCGGCTGATTCTCAGGGTGCGATGATCGCTCGGGCCGCGGCCAAGCCCACGAAAGGACCGACGCGGCGTGTGCGAGACACGCGCCCGGATCTGCGCCGATTCCTCGCTCATCTCACGCCCGCCGAGTGTTCATCGCATTTCGCTTGAGGAGCCGCATGATGCCGACCATCCACCCCGCCGAACGCGGCGCCCAGAAGCCGAGCGCCGTCTCGCTCCACCCCTCCCCGTTTGTGGATCGCTTGCTGCGGTGCTACACCCAGCCCGCGTGGCAGATTGCGCCTCAAGTTTCGTCGGGAAAGCTCACCGACGATCCGGGCTCGCCACGCTACGACGCGTCGGTTGAGGATGTCGCGAACGGGCCAGCGGCGGTTCGGCTCGCAGCGAGATCGCTCCGACAGCTCGGTCGGCTGTTCTTGGTTGCAACGAACGACTGCCAAAGCGCGATCGACCGGGCCATTGAGCCAGTGCGTGCCGAGTTCTCGCCCATCGCCGACCTTGAGTGCGCCTCGGGCGAGCGTGTGATCGTTGCTGAACGAACACCTCCGGAGGGTACCGACTTTGTGACCCAGTCGAACCACCGCGCTGACGTTCATCTTGGGGCGTACAAGATGTCGCGCTACCGCACCTATCACGCCATGCAGGCCGCGGCCGCGCAGTTCCTTCCCATCGGCACGAGAACGATTCGTGACGTCATCGAGATCGGCGATACCAACGGCGTGATCCGCGCGATGCTCGGTCACTCGCCCCGAAACTACTTCCAAGCCCGATACCCCGAGCACGACCTGCAAACACTTGAAAAGGTCGCCAGCGATTCTTTCGATGTGTTCATCTGTGACAACACGCTCGAACACGTCGCCGACCCGCACGCCGGGCTGCGGCAGATGCGCCGAGTTCTCCGCCCGGGCGGGTGGGCGATCCTTATGCTTCCATTCATCGCGATGGCGCAGGACGACGACCGCTGCAGGTTCTCACCGCTCGCTCTTGGCGAAGCGCTCCGCGATCAGTTCCCGGAAGGCTTAATAGGCTCGTGGGGCAACGTCGATGCGGGGTGCGTGTACCTTCGTGACAACAAATGGTCACGCGTGCTTCGGGCGGAATGGCCCGCGAACGCTGGGCTCGGCGACTGCATGATGCGATGCCGCGATTCTCGCGACCCCGCCGCGCCGATGGTTACGATCTCATGCCGCAACGACCGCCAGCACCCCATTCACGTCTGGGCCTTGGTCCGCAAGCCCTTCGAAGAACCTACCCCAGGCCAGAACCTTCCCGCGACGAGCCAGTTTACCTCGCTGCACGTCTTCGAAGCGCAAGCCAGCGACCTGCTGTTCACCCACCTCCCCGCCGGGGAACGCATCACCGTGTTGGGAATTCGCGACGGCTCTTTTCTCGATGAGCTCACGCGTAAAGGGTTTCAAGTTACCGCCATCGACTCCGAACCGTGGCGAGTGAATCACGCGCGTATGCGAGGACACCGCGCACTGCTCCAAGCCGCGAATGTTCGAGAAGACATCCGCGATTCCGTCGCGCGTTCGACAGGGCTGTGCGACCTCCGCAGCGATCCGTCGTCAAGCGTTGACATTGTCGAGAAGTGCCTGCGCGGCCTGTCGAACGCCCGGCGAATGTTTGTGACCACAAGCTCCCCGGCTTGGAGTCAACTCGCGACCAGCCTCAACGCGGTGCCTATCAAGGGCACGAGCTCGACCCTGCGAGCGTGGGCGACGAAGTAGGCCCATGCCGGAGTTCGCAGCGAAATCGGAATCGCACGCGGCCTGATGGATAAAAAAGCTTCCCCTGCGAATGGCAAAGGATCGGGCAGAAGCGCACCGCGTCTCGAACTCAGCACCCGGCCTCGAAGGCCGCCACCTAGGCGTCGAAGTCTTCGCCGGTCACAAACTCGTCGTTGTCAAAGTCGGGCGGGCAGCGAAGGCCGACGAAGTTCGTGGCGCTGTCCATGTTCACCCAGCCGATGTTCTCACCCCAACCCAGGCCCGAGAGCGCGCCGTTGGCAGCGATGTTGACGCCGTAGTCGAGCCTGGTGGCGTTGGCGTAGGTCGCGCCGTTGGCGGGCGAGCCGTCGCCGAGGCTGATCCAGCCCACGTTCTCGCACCACACATAGCCAGAAAGGAACGTGAGGTTCACACGCACGCCCTGCGCCCCGACCGGTGCCCCGGCGTCGTGCCAGTTCATGAAGCCGACGTTCTCGCCTCAGCAGAACTTGTTCAGGGGATGTATGTTGGTCTGGCCTAGCGCCGCAGCGGTCAATGCGAACACCGGAACGGGATCTCTGAAAAAGCCAACAGTTTTTCCGGATCCAAAAAACCGTGGCAGGAGAGGGTGCGTATGGGTGTGAGCCGCGGCGTGACGCCGCGTGTCATGGAGGACGCACGATGGAACGCCGCAACGCCGAGCCGGGGCTGATCGACTCGATGACCGTGGACCTGGGCGGACCCAAGACCTCCGCGCTGTTCGATGATCTGGGGCGGACCGTTCCCTGGGAGAAGCTCGCCCGCCCGGTGCGGACGCTGTACAAGAACAACGACAAGGGCGGCGCTCCGGCGTGGCCCGCCCTCACCATGCTCCGGTGCGTGATGCTCGCCAAGTGGTTCAATCTCTCGGACCCGCAGCTGGAGGAGAACCTCAAGGACCGCCTGTCGTTCCGACGCTTCGCCGGGCTGTCGCTGACGGACAAGACCCCGGACGAGACCACGTTCGTGGTGTTCCGTCGGCGTCTGCGCGAGGCGAGGATGGAGCGGACGCTCTTCGACGCGGTGGCCAGGCACCTGGCCGAGCGGGGTCTGCCGGTGAAGGTGAGGGTGGAGCCTGATTCGGCGCCGACCTTGGCGTTGATGCTGCCAGCGCCGATGAACCCGCCGCCAGATTTGAAGGTGAACTTCGGCCGGACATGCCTTGGCCGATGCCGGTGACGAGGCCTTCGAAGGCAAGCCCGTCGCCGGCGACGGTGACGTGGCCGGAATTGGTGATGTTGTTAGCGATGGTTCCGTCGCCGGAGAATGTCTTACCGACTTCGACTCTAAGTTTGGCTGTTCCGTCGATCCGGCCTGTAACACCGAGGGTGCAGTTGTTGAGGCGATTCAATGAGGTGCTTGGATCGTTGATGGTCAGCGTGTTGATCCCCACGTTCAACGTTCCGAAGTTGCCCAGCGTGTCGCCACCGGAACTGCTCGGGTTCAGGGTGAGTGGCCCGGTGAGATTCGCGGTGACCGTGGTGAAGGAGAGCAGGAGTTCGCCGTTGAGAACACCTTGGAGCGAGTAGGGCGAGGTGGTGCCCTTGAGGCGAAGCGCGAGGGTTGTGAGTGTGCCGCCCTCTAGCGTAAATGCGCCGTCGGCGTCGATGGAGCCAAAGGACGAATCGAGAAGGCCACTTGCGGCAATGGTGAGGCTTCCGTCCGGCCAGACGCGTGCGGCTTCCGTCGCGCCGGTGTTCAAGTTGACTGTGGAGTTGGATCCAACCACAAATGACCCTGTACCTCCTGCCGCGGCTTGAGTGCCACCGACTGCGAGGAAGCCAGAGAGTGTTATGCTGCCGAAAAAGGACTCGACCTGGCCTTCGCCGGTGGCGCCGGTGCCGATGTTTAGATTACCGCCGGTGATGGTTCCGCCGGTGTTGATCAGGCGTCCTCGCCCAAAGTTCCCCACCGTCAGGTTGCGAGTAGATGGGAACGAGATCGCCCCAGAAATGCTGGGTGAGAGGTCGCCGAATGCGCCAGCCACGTTCCCGAAGATGATGTCGCCAGCCGTGACCGTGACCTTTGAGCCAGTACCGGTGACTTCGAGGCTGCCGTTCTGTGTGTTGCCGAGCATGAGAGCGCGAAAAGGCGCGACAGGGGCGTTCAGAGTGCAGGTGGCTCCGTTGATGAGCCTGAGCCGCACGCCCGTCGAGAGCAGCGGTGGCGCGGCATCAACGACGAGTTGATCGTTGGCGGCGGAGAGGATTCCGCCGTCGACGTTGATGACGCCGTCGAGAAGGTTGAGGAACCCGCCGTTGTCGTCCACGATGATTGAGTGGGCGTTGATTGTGCCGCCAACGACGCAGCTGAGAGTTCCCGAACCAGATGTGGTGTCGCCAAGGCGGATGGCGCCGGTGACGTTGATGGTTCCGCCGCCGAGTACGGTGACGAAGCCGGTGCCAGCAGTGGTGAGGGTGGAGTTGTTGCGGTGTTTCCGTTGCCGCTCACGTCGATGGTGCCGGATGCGCCAGCGACGAGCCCGATCTGGACATCGTCAGAAGAGCTGACGAAGCCGTTGTCTTTGATGGCGAGTTTGGAGACGGTGCCCGAGGAGTTTCCGACGACGATGTCGTCGTCAACGCCGTTGGTGGCGATCGTGGAGAAGCGGAGAGGCGTGGTGCCGAAGCCGGAGACGAGTGCGGTCCCGTTGCCGCTGGCGCTGCCGAAGATGACGTCGTCAGCGGAAGAGACCCGCCCGCCGCCGGTGACGTTGAGCGTGCCGTTGCCAGCGGAGGCGACGATGATATCGCCCGAGCCGGTGGTGATGAGGTCGGCGTCGCTGTCGGTCACCATGATCGTGCCCGTGCTGCCCGAGGCGTTGCCGATGGTGACGCTGCCAGCGTTGACGAACCCAGTGGTGATGGTGGCGATGGCGGAGTCGCCGCTGACATCGCCGGCGCGAAAGTTGCCGCTGGCGGTGTGTGGTGAAGTGAGAGAGAGGGTGACGGTGCCGCGCTTGAAGGTGTGGGCGGTGGAGAGCGGGACGACGTTGCTGTAGGTGACGGTGTAGATGCTGTTGAGATTAAACGTGAGCGTGTCGGCGGCGGCGGGGACCTGCGCGGGAGACCAGTTGGCCGCGGTGGACGCGGCCCCGCCCGCGACGTTCGCACAGTTCAGGATGGACGCGCCAGCCATCCCTGTTGAGAGCGCCAGGCCAGCGGAGGTGCTCAGGGTCATCGCACGGGTCGAGCGAACGAAGCAACGCATAATCTTCCCTTCCAGTTGTGGTACACGAGGCAAGCAACAACAACCGCGCAGACGCGAGCGCAGCGCGATCGCCGACCCCGGGCTCTCTCACCCGATAGGTCTTCTCATTCAGTACCAGCCGTTGCCGCACGTTTGGACGCCAGCGTAAGAAAAAACTTCAAGGTGATGCAGAAAGCGCCGAGCGAGAGCGGGTGTGGGCCCGCAACAGCTATTTCGGGCCGTTTCTCGTGACAGACCGGGCATGGGCAGCCCAGGCTGGCACCACGAGCCCGCTTTTTTCACAGGTTTGGACGACCAGCGTTGCGGCACCCTCGCGGATCTCCTGAGCCGCGCGTGGTTCATAAAGCTCGTCGATCACGCGCTGGGCGTCGTCATTTCGGCCAGCACTTACGAGAGCCTCGGCATACCGCAAGCGTTCTTGGCCGACACTCCCTTCAACGGCCCCTAAGGCGGCACGCTTGTTCGTGTGCGATTTCTCGAAGAACGCGACCGCTTGGGCGAACCGGCGCTGATCAAGCGCCAGCACGGCCGCATCGCCCAGCGCGTGGCTAAGGTCCGACGATCCGGCTGCGCGGGCCCGCCCGATCGCCAGCGCTCGGTCGAGCTGGATGCGCGCCCGGTCGTCGTCGCCGAAGGTACGGAAAATCGAGGCGAGCTGGATCCGGTTCCCGATCTCGATCTCGGCACGCATTGGAACGCGCGACGCGTCGAGTGCCGCCGCACGCCGCTGAAACTCGTCGAGCAGAGCCTGGCGATGGTCTGGGTTCGCGTTGGCGACGTCGTCGAGAACTCTCAAGACCCCCATGTTGACCGCGATGGACTTGATCAGCTCTGATTGCACGCGCTGCCGCTGGGTCGTGGAGTCTTCCAACGCGCCGTCGCGCTCCGAGACGGTGCGGATCAACGCCGCTCGTTGGCGCCAGATCTCGAGCGCGATCAGGCCCGCGCCGATCCCGGAGACCACGACAAGAACGAACGCGGTGGCTCCCAGCAGTACGCTCACGCGATGCCAGCGAACAAACGCGCGAGCGAGGTAGATCGTCGAGGTCGGCACCGCCCGCACGGCCTTGCGCTCAAGCCAGCGCCCGAGATCCTCGTCCAACGCTTCCATCGTCTGGTACCGGTCCTCGCGCCGAGGCCGCATCGCCATCGTCACGATCGCGTCGAGCTCGTCATCGACGCGAGAATTGAAGCCCGACGGCGCGGGCGGGTCACCGCGGCGGAAAAGGTCGAAAAGGCCCGCGAGAGTCGAGGCCTCGAACGGCTCTCGCCCGCTCAACAGCCGATACAGCACCGCCCCCAGCGCGTACACGTCCGCGCGCACGTCCGCCTCGTGCAGCCCCAAGTCGATCTGCTCGGGCGGCGCGTACACCGGCGTGCCCGCGAACGATCCGTCCATCGTGATCGTCGCCGATCGCTCGTGCCGCACGCCCGCGCCCTGCTCGATCTCCACCAGCCGGGCCAGCCCGAAGTCCACGATGCGCGGTTGATCGGTCGCATCGATCAGGATGTTTGATGGTTTGAGATCTCGATGGAGCACCCCTCGCGCGTGGGCGTAAGCGACGGCCTCCGCGGCCCGACGCATCATCGTGACCACCCGCCGCACTCCACCCTCTTGAATGCCGACGCGATCACCCCAAGTGTGCGCATCGTCGCCGTCGATCCACTCCATCACCACGGCCGCGTCATCGTCGATTAACTCGTGGATCGTCACGATGCCCGGATGATGGAGCGACGCGGCCAGTTCGACCTCGCGGCGAAATCGCTCACGCCGTCGGTCGCCGTCAGATCTCTCTAGAATTACTCGCTTGATCGCAACCGTTCGGTCCGTGCCGGGCTGGACGGCTTTGTAAACCGCTCCCTGCCCACCTCGTCCGATCATTTCAACCAAACTGAATCTTCCAAGCACGCCCGACTCGGCGGCCTTCCGCGCCCTGGTCAGGCGTGATTCCCACGATCCGTCTTCGAAACCGAACGGGAAATATCTGGCCCCTTGGACCTTTCCTGCGAAGATGACCTGTCACTCATCGCCGTCCTCCTCGGCGACTTGCGCGCGAATCTGCTCGGCCAATCGGTCGCGGACGCGCTGCTTGATCTTGTGCAGACCGGGCTGGCTCATCGCGAAACGATCCGCAACTTGCCGGACCGCCTGCCCACCCAGCAGGCATTCGAACGCGGCCAAGCTTTGTGGATCAAAGTCACGTGAGATCGTTTTCCAGGCGTGTCGAAAATGGAAATCTCGCCACTCCCGCTCCCAAGCCTTATCGCCGCACCCGCGTGAGACAGTCTCGTCCGACGTGCCGTCGTCGCTGGCTATTCCGATTGTGATCACGCCCGCAGACGAACCTAGCCGGTGCGCCTCGTTCGCCAGAACCGATCGCACGACCACGAACAAATAATCCCGGAAGCGGCCTCGAGTCCTGTCATATTTGAGCTTTGCGATCGAACCGACGAGCTTCACAAGCGTGAGCTGTCATGTGTCCTCAGCGTCGGCAACCTGCAGCCTCTTGGCTGGGCAGTAACGAACCACCAATTCGGAGTAGGTCGACTCGAACCTCCCTCACGCGGCACGGTCCGCCGGGTCGCGCAGCCTCTCAATGAGCGTCGGGCTGGGGTCGTGCCTATCCACACCAAGATTGTAACGCGCCACAGCCACCGACCGCTTCTTTCGCAACTGACCCAACCCAGATTCTATCGACCTAGATCGACCGACCAATCTGCCGAGCCTCGCACTGTTCGGTGCTGAGGTAGTCCAGAGCGGCGCGCAGACGCGTGCGGCGGCAGAGCATCTCGATGTAATGGAACACGGCGTCGCGGGCCTCTTCCCTCGTGGCGAAGGTGGAGCACATGCCATAGACGTCTACAGCGAGAACGATTGTTGCAACTAAAAGCGAACTTCATAGGTACTCCTTCGCGAAGTAGACTGCCGCCTTTTTATAATATCGCGGTGCATGAGCAGGCGTGCGATATCCTTCTCGAGTTCGCGGAAGCGCTGCTCGGCCGGGAGCTCAGTCAAGGCGAACGATTCTTCAGAATCGAACTTGGTCAGCTCGATACGTCTGCGGAAAGTGTCCTAGCACAGGCCCAGCCGCGCGGCGACCAAGCTGATGGTATGCCGCAGGCCGATCACCCGTTTGATCGCCGACTTCTTAAAACTGAGTATAAACTTTTCCGGCTACCACAACACTCCTTTTTCATTCCTCAGAAGTTGTAGCCGAGGGCGAGATTGTGTTAGCGGAACGAGGGCAGTTTCAGAGTGACCGAGCGTCGCGCGGACGTCGCGGCACTAAACGTTGTCCGAGACACGTTGTGCGAACAATGCGTCGTACGCGGTCTGACGAGCGGTCAATAGGTGAGTTTGCATTGTTTCTCCAGAAGCGGCGCCGCATATTGGCGTACAAGCAAAACAGGCCGAGACGCGGTTGCGCCCCGGCCGCGTATATCGTTCCGTTCGCGGACTGTGTTGGTATGCTTTATGAGTAACGCCGGCCTAGTGAGTAGTGCGGGTAGGCGGGATACCGATACGTCGAACCCCAGAACGGGTCGTACTCGTAGTAGTCGTAGATGGTGTCAAGGTAGGCGCGATCGATCATCTCGGGGTTATACGCCGGTGCTCCAACGAACTTCTTGCGATCGTGGTTGATGTGAACCACCTTGCTGTCGATCCAACTGATGGCGTCGACCGGGATAAGGAAAACGGACTTTCCCATGCCCAGAAAACCACCAGAGGTAATACGAAGAAAGCGTACTTTTTTCTCAGCAGCGTCGATCATGAGTTCATCGACTTCGCCGATGGCCTCACCCTCGGTATCCACCACCTTTCGTCCACGAATGTCATCACCCGTGGACGCGAGCGTAAAGTTCGTGTCGCCCAGTTTGAGAATATCTGGTTGCGCGGTGGACTGGCCGTGATTCATCGTCGTTGTCATGCATCGACTCCGTATGTGGAAGCACTGCTAAGCTTTGCTACCAAGGTGTGGTAACTCCGCGCAGAGCACGCGGCCTGCGCAGTGAGAAGTTACGTGTGATCTTCAAGGACGGTCAGGACAATGGGCGTGATGCCGACCGCACGTCACGCGCGTGTCGGTATTTTACGGCGTACACGGCACCGAGTTTCATCTCGGCTCGAGAACAGTTGCTCCCCTCGTCACCGGGTCTGCCGTTGTGGGTCTTTGAGATCTCGTAGGCTCGCACGCGAATTTGGTCAGCAGAACGCCCGGCTCTTGAGAAATTCCGCGCAGGAAGCGCTGGCTTTGCGGGTGAAGGGTCCGAAAGCGTGCCGGACGTGGCGGGCGTCGCGTTGTGAGGTTGATGGGCGCGGGAGCTGTGACGAGACATCAGAGACTCGCTTATAAAAGGAGACACCAGACGTACGACTGTGAGGGGGGATACTCCGGCTACGCGCCGGCTTGCCTTACCTACATAAACATCGTCCGCGAAGGCATGACATGCGCGCAGCCGAGAGCAGGTTGCGACGGTGAGACATCAAATGGGTAGATCTCTGATTCCATGTACTGCCCGAGAAGCCAGATCTGGATAGTGCTGGTGAGGACTATTTCAGCGATCACGAGTGGGCCGCGGCCCGCCGCGGCCAGCGTGCTCACTCGAGTGCCAACTGCCATCGCCTTCTCGGCAACGAGGTCGTGAGCGTTCAAGAGTCGATGGCATTGACCCATCGAATCTTCGCGGCCCTTCGGCGGGGTGGGGATTGAGGTGACCGCCGCCACGTCCGCGGCCATGAAGATCGGCGTACCGTCGAACTCGTAGATCAATCCGACCACAAGGTCAATCAGGCGAGTCTGCTCAATCTGATGTCGTTCACATATCTGTTGAAAAACTGGTGCCAGCGACGCGGAAGCTTGCGACCCGTGCTTGACGTAGAGATCTCGAAGAGTCATGGTGTCGGCAAGGAGCTGTACGAGGCCCGCGCACACGTCCCTTAAGACAATGCTTTGTCCAGTTGCAGTCTGAGGCCGAGTGCGTGCATCGCGCGCATCGCCGCTCCGGAGCGAGACCGTGCCGACGTAGGGTTGAGTCCGCCTTCTTGGAGTCCGAACGATCTGAGATGTGATTGGCATATGTGTTTATCCAGCCAGTTACAATAAGGGACAACGCGCGCACGCTTCTCCTCACAGTTTCACACTGTCGCCCGCGTGTTCAGGTGAAGTGCCATCCGAGTCGCTGACGTTCTCCGAGGCAGATACTGAACCTTCTTTGCATCCTCCGACGTGTCATCGACGACCACCACTACCTTGCCAGCCTTGAGGGCGGTTTCATATTCGACGATGCTGTCGTTCGGGATAGCGATGGTGTAAATCGCAGCACCCAGCGCGCTCAGGCCGCCGACCACTAGCGCGCCTTCCAGGGCGCCGATGATCCACGAGACAATCGGGCCAGCGAGCGTCACTGACCCCGCACCGGGCACCCAAAAGAACGCCGAGCCGAACAGCAGGCCCCACAAACCGCCCCAGAGAGCGCCGCTCCCGCCCCAAGCCTTCATGCGGTCGCCCGCAGTGCAGAAGCTCACGACATCCTGCTCGCTGCGGAACCCTCGCCCCACCATGAGTGCGATCCCGGAAGCCTGAAGCGTCTTGATGGCGTGTTCGGTTTGGTCCTGATCGGCAAAGATCGCGGCCATGGAGTTTACGTCGAACATTCGAGACTTCCTTCACTCGCGTAGGTCGCGTTTCACGTCGTCGCCAGCAATCTGAGTCGCACTCACCTCTCAACGATCTGAAACAGCTTTGTTGAGCCCTCGGATGTTCTCAACGGCGGAAACTTCCCACATTGCCGGGCGCGTGCAATCACAAGAATGCTTCCTCATTCTCTGTCGAACATCTGCCCGCCTCGCCAGCGTCAGTACAGTTCCCGAACACTGATGTCGATCTCTCCGTGCGCCATCCTTTCCAAAGCCGCTTACGTGGCGATTCGCTGCGGCGAGCCTCAGGTCCGCGTGTCGCCTGCGGTCGTGAAGGCCGCGTCGCTCAGGGTTGCGGTAACGCGGGCGTGTATCTTACATTCCCGGCACGCGCTGGCGGCTTTACGATCGCCCAGGCCGCGGCACGCCTCGCCAAGCACGGCCTCAACGTGCTCGCGAAGAACTTAGCGACCAGGCCTCTTGAAAATGCTCTGGCGCTCGATCCTAAATCCTTTGGGCATCCTGCTCGCGGTCCTGGCCACCATCTTCTTTGCGGCGGATGACGTGCGTGCGGGAACGATGATGGTACTAATGATCGCGCTGAGCGTCGGACTGAAGTTGTGTCAAGAGCTCAAGGCGGGTTATGCCGCCGCCAAGCTCAAGGCGATGATCTCGGTGACCGCGACGGTGGTGCGCGATGGCACTCCCGTCAAGATCGCCGTGTCGCAGCTCGTCCCCGGCGACGTGGTGCAGCTCGCTGCGGGCGACATGGTGCCCGGCGACGTACGGATCGTCTCGGCCAAGGACCTGTTCGTGATCCAAGGATCGCTGACGGCGAGAGTTACCTGGTTGAGAAGTTTGATATCGAGAAACCCGCCGCGCCAGGGTCGAATGCCCCGGCCGCGACTTCGCTCACCAGCATCGCGTTCGTGGGGACCAGCGTCGTGAACAGATCGGCCACAGCCGTCGTCGTCGCCGCCGGCAAGGAGACCTACTTCGGCGGCATGGCCGAATCTATTCAAGAGGAGACGAACGAGACCGCGTTTGAAAAGGGCATTTCCAAGTTCACCTGGCTCATGCTGCGATTCATGCTGGTGATAGTGCCGCTGTTATTCATTATCAACGGACTGACCAAGGGCAACTGGGTTCAGGCGTTCTTCTTCGCGCTCGCCGTCGCCGTGGGGCTGACGCCGGAGATGCTGCCGACAATTGTCACAGTCTGCTTATCGAAAGGCGCTGTCGCGATGAGCCAGCGAAAGGTTATCGTCAAGCACCTCAGCGTCATCCAGAACCTGGCTGAGCGCATCGTTTCCCGCTGACGTGAGATAATGGTTGCCACCGCGAGAAATGACTTCACTTCTTGCAACTCTCTAGCGTGACTTGAACTTCCGCAAGTCGTCTCGTCCGAGCATACTTCCCTCATCCGCGTGTGCATCCACTCGGCGGCCGTTGTGCGCTGGGCGTGGCTCTACGCTCTCAACGTGCCCACAAGCGCATTCAGCCAGATCGGTTTCGAAACCTCGCACTCGCACGCAGGCAGTGGCAATGCCCTCGGTGGAAGGCGTGAGCATCGCCGTCCGCCAACGCGAGAACGTCATAGCGAGCGTTACCCACAGAAAACAAACCCCTATGTGGCCGACGGCATCACGTCGGCCCGATCCATCGTCGCGATCGTCTTTGTCACGATCGCCGGGTCTTGGGCCTTCGAGCTGGTCCTCAACTTCGACCCGGCCACTCAGTCAACGACGCTGTCTCTCTTTGAGACCTCGGTGCAACTGGGCGAAGCGGAGAATGATGGCGAAAACAAGACTGGCGGCGAGCGCGATTGTGCGGGAGGAACGACGTAGGATGACGAAGATTGATCCGGCGTGGGCCAAACAGAGTGGAGCTCGACGCGAAGGAGTACTCGGGCGTGAGCGTTGCGCGAGAGCGCAGAAGGGAATCTGACGATGCGAGGGTTCATAAGCAACATCGAGTCAAAGACACAGAGCAACACGTACTTTCGTGAGGTGCTGTTCACGGCGACGCACTGCCAGTTGGTGGTCATGTCGCTCGCCCCGGGCGAGGATATCGGCAGCGAGACACACCCGGGCATCGACCAGTTCTTTCGCGTCGAAGCGGGACGTGGCAGGTGCGTGCTCGACGGGGTAGAGCACACGCTCTCGAGCGGCTCAGCCGTGGTCGTACCTGCGGGCACGAAGCACAACTTCATCAATTCGTCCACAACCGAGCCGATGAAGCTCTACACGATCTATTCCCCTCCCAACCACCCCGAGGGCACCGTGCACAAGACCAAAGCGGACGCGAACGCGCATGAAGCCTCATCCCCACGGTGAGCAGCCGCGCTCGGTGTCTTCGGGCGCTTAGCGACGACTAAAGGGTTGCGGCCGTCGAGCTTGGTTACACCCTCGCCCCGAAGATCGCGCCCACGCCTGCCGTCAGGCCCATCGCCAGCGCGCCCCAGAAGGTCACGCGAGCGGTGGCTCGCCACACCGGGGAGCCGCCCGCGCGAGCTGCGATCGCACCAAGCGCCGCCAGGAATATCAACGATGCGGCGCTCACGCCCCAGACCAGATACGCCTTGGGCAGCACGAGCACCAGCAGCAGCGGGAGCGAGGCCCCGACGGTGAACGTCGCTGCTGAGGCGAAGGCGGCCTGCACTGGGCGGGCCGAGAGTTCTTCGGTGATGCCCAGTTCATCGCGCGCATGGGCGGCGAGGGCGTCATTGGCCATGAGCTGCGTAGCGACCTCGCCCGCGAGTGTGTCGTCGAGGCCACGCTTCACATAAATCGCTGTGAGTTCGGCGTGCTCGCCCTCAGGCTGAGTGGCAAGTTCGTGCCGCTCACGTGCCATGTCCGCGCCCTCGGTGTCGGCCTGCGAACTCACCGACACATACTCCCCCGCGGCCATTGACATCGCGCCCGCAACCAGCCCCGCAAGCCCCACGACGAAAATTCCGCTGCGGGCGGTATCGGCCGCGGCGACGCCGACGATCAAGCTCGCGGTGGAGACAATGCCGTCGTTGGCATCGAGCACCGCGGCGCGAAGCCAGCCGATCCGGTAGGAGCGGTGAGATTCGGTGTGACGCATGGCAGAGGCCCCTCTGACGCCGAGCCAGGCGCGGCGGCAAGCGAGCATAGCTCGACTATGAGCGTGCACGTTGTGCAGCCCGTGCGTAAGCCTGCCGGCTCGGCGCGACGGCAACAGGTCGCGAAGTGCACCTTGCCACAGATCCAACTTCCAAACAGAACCGACTACATGTTTATTAAATGAGCACTTGCTCGTTCATAGGGTGACCCAAGTTGCTCGTGTTCAAGTTGGCTGTGTACGTCTTTGAACTCGGCCGACACTAGCAAGAGCACCGCGGCTCGCACCCCATCAGACAGCCGCGGCCAAAGCTCTAGAAGTCTCTGAAGCTCGCTGTTGTGACCTGCCCCCCAGAGTCGTACCACATTCTACTTCCGTAGTTGGATCTGTTCCTCCTGCCGCAGAGGAGTGCGCAGCGCAGCCAAGCACCCCTCTGCGGCGGCGCTGCTCACCACGCTCACA
>Ga0105049_10002091_pt1 | contig 23633 bp, 22 predicted proteins | sample MAT06_FD_78087 | JGI IMG/M metagenome (GOLD analysis project Ga0105049, IMG submission 78087) | Freshwater microbial communities from Lake Fryxell liftoff mats and glacier meltwater in Antarctica - MAT-06 | ecosystem: Environmental > Aquatic > Freshwater > Ice > Liftoff microbial mat | place...
AGCGATCACCGGCACTGCCAGTTGCGCGACCGCCGCGCGCCCGGCCCCCAGCACTGGCATCACCTCGTACCACAGCGCATAGCCCAACCCCGAGGTGACCGCCACCACCGCCAGCGCCAGTCCCCAAGGCTCGGCCACCGCCAGTTCCAACCGCAGCAACCCAAACCCCAGACCCGGCACCACAGCCAGCGCCACCACCCCCAACGCCAGCCCGAAATTCCATGCCGTCGCCGCCACCGCGTCACGCTGGCCGCGCCCTGCCAGCGCATACACCCCCCACCCGACGCCCGCCGCCGCCATCGCCAGCCCGTGCGGCAGGCTCAACACCGCCCCCGCCCCCGGCCATAGCAGCACCGCCAGCCCCGCCATCGCCAGCCCCGCCCCGGCCCAGCGCAGCGGCGGCACCCCATCGCCTGACAGCAGGGCCCCCGCAAACATGGTGATCTGCACCACCCCAAACAGGATCAGCGCCCCCGCCCCGGTATCCAGAGCCGCATAGGCCACTGAAAACCCGATCAAATACACCAGCAGCCCCAAACCTCCGGCCACACGCCCCTGCGCACCCGGCCAAACCACACCGCCCCGCGCGCTGCGCAACCCCACCAGCACGGCCAGCATCACGGCCCCCGCCGCCAACCGCACCACGGCAAAGCTGACAGGGTCGATCAACCCCGGCCCCACCGCCATCCGGGTCAGCACCGAATTGGCCGCAAAAGCGCACATAGCGAGGGCGGTCAGCATTGACAACCGCATCGCCTCAGACTGCCGTGAACGCCGCAGGATAGATCAGCCGCGCGTCTGGCACATCCTCGCCGGGCCGCGAGATCAACATGTTCTCGGCCCTGTATGGCGACTGTAACGCAGCCGCCAGCGCCCGTGAAAACCCGGCCCGCGCGTAAAACGACGGCTTGCCCAGCACCACCACCGTCCGCCCCACGGCCAGCGCCACGACCAGCGCCACCCCGGCCTTTGCCATCCGCAGCCCCACGCCCCGGCCCCGCCAACCGGCAGCCACCGCCAAGGGCGCCAGACACAGTCACCCTTCGGGCGCCACCATCCGGCTAAGCGCGACATGGGCAATGATCCGCCCCTCAACCGCCAGCACCAACTCGACCACGATCTGCCCGGTGTCGCGCAAATCGCTTGCCAGCGCCGCCTCGCCCGGCCCGCCGAACGCGTCCAGCAACAGCGCCTCTATCGCCCCGGCATCCCCCGGCCGCGCCGCCCGCGCAAAGCCCACTGCCATCTTCAACCTTTGCAAACGAAAAAGGGCACCCGAAGGTGCCCTTTCCCTAACACGATCCTTATCGGATCACATCATCCCGTCCATGCCGCCCATGCCGCCCATGCCGCCGCCATGGCCGCCGCCGGACGCCTTGTCAGCGGGACGATCAGCGATCATGGCTTCGGTGGTGACCAGCAGACCGGCAACCGATGCTGCATCTTCCAGCGCGGTGCGGACAACCTTGGCCGGGTCGATCACGCCGAACTTGAACATGTCGCCATATTCTTCAGTCTGGGCGTTGAAGCCAAAGTTCTTGTCTTTCGACTCGCGGACCTTGCCGGCAACCACGGCACCATCCACTCCGGCGTTCTGCGCGATCTGGCGCAGCGGGGATTCCAGAGCCTTGCGGATGATCGCAATCCCGGCGTCCTGATCGGAATTCTGGCCTTTCAGCCCGTCCAGCGCCGAAGCCGCCCGGATCAGCGCTACGCCGCCGCCGACAACAATACCTTCCTGCACCGCAGCCCGCGTTGCATTCAGTGCATCGTCAACCCGGTCCTTGCGCTCTTTCACTTCGATCTCGGTCATGCCGCCGACCTTGATCACCGCAACGCCGCCAGCCAGTTTGGCCACGCGTTCCTGCAGCTTCTCTTTGTCGTAGTCCGAGGTGGTTTCCTCGATCTGGGTGCGGATCTGGGCAACACGGGCCTGAATTTCGGCCTTGTCACCAGCGCCGTCGATGATCGTGGTGGTATCTTTGTTGATCGAGATTTTCTTGGCGCGGCCCAACATGTCGATGCCGACATTTTCCAGCTTCATGCCAAGGTCATCGGAAATAACCTGACCACCGGTCAGAATGGCGATATCCTGCAGCATTGCCTTGCGGCGATCGCCAAAGCCCGGTGCTTTGACAGCAGCGATTTTCAGCCCGCCGCGCAGCTTGTTGACCACCAGCGTGGCCAAAGCCTCGCCTTCAACATCCTCCGAAACGATCAGCATCGGTTTGCCCGACTGGATTACCGCTTCCAGCAGCGGCACCATCGGCTGCAGCGACGAGAGTTTTTTCTCGTGCAGCAGAATCAGACAGTCTTCCAGATCGGCCAGCATCTTGTCGGGGTTGGTGACAAAATAGGGCGACAGGTAGCCGCGGTCGAACTGCATGCCTTCAACCACTTCGGTCGTGGTTTCCAGGCCCTTGTTTTCTTCAACGGTGATGACACCCTCGTTGCCGACCTTCTGCATCGCATCGGCAATCTGGCGACCGATTTCGGCTTCGCCATTTGCAGCGATCGAGCCGACCTGCGCCACTTCGGCAGAATCAGATACCGGACGGGCGGCGGCTTTGATCGCGGCAACCACGGCAGCGGTGGCCAGATCGATGCCGCGCTTCAGATCCATCGGGTTCATCCCGGCGGCAACCGCTTTCATGCCTTCCTTGACGATGGCTTGTGCCAGCACCGTGGCGGTGGTGGTGCCGTCGCCAGCCTCGTCATTGGTGCGGGAAGCGACTTCCTTCACCATTTGTGCGCCCATGTTCTCGAACTTGTCTTCCAGTTCGATTTCCTTGGCAACGGTCACGCCGTCCTTGGTGATGCGCGGCGAGCCGAAGCTTTTGTCGAGGATCACGTTGCGGCCTTTCGGGCCGAGTGTCACCTTCACCGCGTCGGCGAGGATATTGACGCCGCGCAACATGCGGTTGCGGGCATCGGTGTCGAACTTGACGTCCTTGGCAGCCATATTATTATGCTCCTAAATGTGGGTCATTCGTCGGGTGCGTGCTTGCACGCACCGCTGGTGGCAACGCTTCAGGAAATGATCCCGAGGATGTCGCTTTCCTTCATGATCAGTAGCTCTTTGCCGTCGAGCGTCACTTCGGTGCCCGACCATTTGCCGAACAGCACGCGGTCACCGGCCTTGACGCCAACCGGGATCAATTCGCCCGAATCCTTGCGCGCACCTTCGCCGCAGGACACCACTTCGCCCTCAGCGGGCTTTTCCTTGGCGGTATCGGGGATGATAAGCCCGCCCTTGGTTTTTTCTTCGCCTTCGATACGGCGCACCAACACACGGTCGTGCAGCGGTTTGAATGCCATCTGAGAACACTCCCTAAAGTTCCAGGTTTGATGAAATCAGCACTCACCCATGGTGAGTGCTAACACGGCCTATGTAGGCACCTCGCCCCTTGCCGTCAACACCTGCATTCACAAAGAATTCGGAATTGCCTTGGCACCGGCGCGGCTTCGCGGCACCCTTGCGCCGGTCGCGGCGGAGCGGAACGGGCAGGCAAAGGCGGGAAAGATGGTTTGGTGGTATGCGATCCTCTGGCTGGCAATTGCCGGAACGACGCTTGGCCCGGCATTTGCACAATGCGCGGGCCACAATCTGATCGACCAACTGCCCGCCGATCAACGGTCGGTCCTGGATGATCTGGTTTCAGCTACGCGTTACCATGATGGCAATCTGTGGCATGCCGAAAAGCCGGGAAGCCGGATTGATCTGGTGGGAACCCTTCATCTTTACGATCCGCGGATGGTGGTGATGATGAACCGCATCGGCCCGCTGGTCGATCAGGCTGATCTGGTGCTGGTCGAAGCCGGGCCACAGGAAATGGCGGCGCTGCAAAAGGCGGCAACCACCGACCCAAAGCTGTTGTTCCGCCCCGATGGCCCGACCCTGCCCGAGCAACTGTCCAAAGCCGAATGGAAGGCCCTGTCGGCAGAGCTTTCGGCGCGCGGGGTGCCGCCGTTCCTTGGGTCGAAGTTCCAGCCCTGGTATGTCGCGATGCTGCTCGGCCTTCCGGCCTGCGCTGCGACGCAACTGGCAGGGGGGCCCAAAGGCCTTGATGATCTGGTGATGCAGCGAGCCAAGGCGGCGGGGGTGCCGGTCAAGGCGCTGGAACCCTATGACACGGTGTTTCGCCTGTTTGCCGGAATGGATGGTGCCGAGCAGATCGACATGATCCGCACCGCACTGGCAATGGCGCAGGGGGCTGACGATGCGTTTGCCACCATGATTGACAGCTACTTTGCCGGGCAGCACCGGTTGATCTGGGAATTCACCCGGATGCAGGCCAATGCCGCGCCTGGGCTCGCCCCGGGGCGGGCAGCGGCAGACTTTGCCGTGATGGAACAGGCGCTGCTGATCGGCCGCACGGTGCCGTGGATGGATGTGCTGTTGCCAGCGGCACAGGGCAAGCATGTGCTGGTGGCGGTCGGTGCCGCGCATCTGTCGGGGGAGCAGGGGTTGCTGAGCCTGCTGGCCAAACAGGGATACACACTGACAAAGGGCGATCTTTGAGCGCTTGACCGCTGGCGGGGGCACCGCTGCCGTTCACCAGAACAAAATGGCAACAAATGGCGCATACCGGGGGTGACCACCGGCTGGGGCTGATATTTGTAACGCTTGCGGCAGCGTGGAGCACGACGGGGCTGTTTATCCGCTACCTGCCACTGGATGCCGCAACGCTGCTGGTCTGGCGCGGTGTGTTCGGGGCGCTTGGGTTGCTGGCCTTCATGGCGCTGTCGGGCGGTGGCGCGGCGCTGGGCGGTTTTGCCCGGCTGTGGCTGCCCGGTCTGGCCTGCGCGCCGGTGTCGGCATTCGGGATGGTCTGCTTCATCACCTCGCTGCTCTGCACGTCGGTGGCACATAATTCGGTGATCTATGCCCCGGTTCCCTTCATGGCGGCGGGTCCTGCCTGGCTGGTGGCGCGCGTAGTGCCGGGGCGGATGGCGATGGCGGCCAGCCTTGTGGCACTGGCTGGTGTGGTTCTGGTGGTGGGATGGGGCGGCGATGGCGGGTTGCTGGGCGATGTGCTGGCATTGGCGATGATGCTGGTGATCGCACGGCGCTTTCCCGCCCCCTCCACACTGCCCGCCGCCTGCCGGTCGGCGCTGATCAGCGCCGGGGCGATCCTGCGGCTGTCACAGGGTCTGGCGGTACCACTGGCAGATATCCCGGTGCTGATGGCCTTTGGTCTGGTCAACCCGGCCCTTGGGATGACGCTGTTTCTGACCGGGTCGCGGCATTTGCCTGCGATCTCATCGGGGCCGATCTCGTCCCTTGATGCGCCGCTTGGGCCGCTGTGGGTCTGGCTGGTGTTTGCCGAAACCCCGCGAACGCCGGCACTGATCGGCGGCGCGCTGGTGCTGGCGGCGGTTGTGGCGCATATCTGGAACGATGCGCGATCCGCCAAGCCGGGGTGACAAGGCGCGCCACCCTGCCTATAAGGCGCGGCAAATCCATCCTTGAACGGAACCCACCAGATGATCCAAGTTTTCGGCCATAAATCCCCCGACACCGATTCAACCGGCTCTGCCCTGATCTGGGCTTGGTATCTGAGCGCGGTCAAAGGCACCCCGGCACAGGCTAAACTGCTGGGTGAACCCAATACCGAAGCAGCCTTTGTGCTGAAACACTGGGGGATTGAAAAGCCCGCGATCATCGCCGATGTGGCGGCGGGCGATGCAGTCGTGATCGTTGACACCAACAACCCGGCGGAACTGCCGCCATCAATCAACGATGCCAACATTCTTGCCATCATCGACCACCACATGCTGGTGGGGGGGCTCAGGACCAGGACCCCGATCGACATCACCATGCGCCCGCTGGCCTGCACCGCCACGCTGATGCATGATCTGATCGGGGCAGATCTGGCCAAGGCCCCCACGGCGATCAAGGGCGCGATGCTGTCGTGCATCCTGTCTGACACCCTGGAATTCCGCTCGCCCACCACGACACCGCATGACAAGGCGGTGGCGGAAAAGCTGGCGGCTGATCTGGGGGTGAAGATTGCCGATCTGGCCACCGCGATGTTCGAGGCAAAATCCGATGTGTCGGCATTCTCCGATGCAGCACTGCTGCGCATGGACAGCAAGGAATACACCGTCGCAGGCAAGGAATTGCGGGTGTCGGTGCTGGAAACCACGGCGCCCAAGGTGGTGCTGGACCGCAAGGCCAGCCTGATGGCGTCGATGGTCGGTGTTGCAAAAGAAGATGGTGCCGATCAGGTGCTGCTGTTCGTGATCGACATTCTGCGTGAAGAAGCCACCCTGCTGGTGCCGAACGATCTGGTGAAGCAGATGGCCGAAGCCTCGTTTGGCTGCAAGGTAACCGGCGATACCGTGGTGCTACCCGGGATCATGAGCCGGAAGAAGCAGATCATTCCGTCGTTGAAGCTGTAAAACAGTCGGCCCGCTGCACCACAGGAAAGGCACGCCATGACCCGCCTTATTTCCAGCCTGTCACAGATCGCCAGCCAGTATGATGTGCTGTTCTGCGACCTGTGGGGCTGTGTGCACAATGGCCAGCAGGTCTATCCCGCCGCCATCGCCGCCCTGCGCGCCTTTCACGCCACCGGCGGCACGGTGGTGCTGCTGACCAATGCGCCACGCCCGTGGATGGATGTGGTCACCGGATTTGACCGCCTTGGCATCCCGGCCGATGCCTATGATCTGGTCGTGTCTTCCGGCGACGCTGCGGCAGCGGCGCTGGCGGTGGGAATGGTGGGATCGCGGGTCTATCATATCGGCCCTGCCAAGGATGACAGCCTGTTCCGCCTTGCGCCATCAGTGCAGCGGGTCGCGCTGGGTGATGCCGAAGGCATCGTCTGTTCCGGCCTGTTTGATGAGGATACCGAAACCCCCGCCGACTATCGCGGCAGCTTTCTGCTGGCGCAGTCGATGGGGCTGAAAATGCTCTGCGCCAACCCCGATCTTGTGGTCGATCTGGGCGAGCGGCGGATCTATTGCGCCGGGGCGCTGGCACAGGTTTATGAACAGATGGGCGGCGAAGTCCTGTATTTCGGCAAACCCCATGCGCCGATCTACCAGCTTGCCCGCAACCGGATGGCGGAGCGCGGCATTGCCGATGACCGCATCCTGTGCGTCGGCGATGGCATCGGCACCGATATCGCGGGCGGCATGGCCGAAGAGCTGGATACGCTGTTCGTCACCGGCGGCATTGCCGCAGAGGAATTCGGGCCTGATGCGGAAACGCCGGACCCGGCGCGGCTGACCGCTTGGCTCGGCACCCAAAGCCTGACACCAACCGCCGCGATCGGGCGCCTGCGCTGATCTTGCGCAACTTTATTACCAAAATAAAGTTGCGTTATTCAGGAAATGATGATATAAATATTGCTTTTATCTTGGCGCAGCAGGTCCGAATGCCCGCAACGGCTTTTCCGGCGGAGCCGCAATGTTTGACCACCCAACCAATGACGGTGACAATTTCCGCCGTGGCACGATCTGCATTGAATAGCTGGAAAACGGGATGACACGCCGCCTGACCAAGCAGATCAAAGACCGCGACATCGCCCTGTTTGCCGGGGTCTCGACCCACCACAACCCGGTGCATCTCGATGACAGCTACGCCGCCGATACGATCTTTGGCGGCCGCATCGCCCATGGCATGCTGACGGCGGCGCTGATTTCGGCGGTGATCGGCGAACAGCTTCCCGGCCATGGCACCGTCCATCTGGCGCAAAGCCTCAAATTTCTCGCCCCGGTCCGCCCAGGCGACCACGTGCAGGCGCAGGTGTCGGTAACCGCCATCGACCATGCGCGGCGGCGGGTCACTCTTGAATGTGGCTGCACTGTGGGTAATACCCTCGTGCTGAAAGGCGAAGCGCTGGTTCTGGCGCCAAACGCCAAGTTTGATTAATGTGGCGGGGATCTCCTGCCCCCGGGGGACGATGCGGATCATCCAACATTGGCAAGGGCTTGGCACCCGGGATCAGGGTGCAGCCGTTGCTTTGGGCAATTTCGATGGTGTCCATCGCGGCCATCTGGCAGTGCTTGATCTGGCGCGGGCAGCGGCGCAGGCAGCCAATGCCCCGTTGGGCGTCATCACGTTTGAACCCCACCCGCGCCAGTACTTTGCCCCCGATGCCCCGCCGTTCCGCCTGATGAATGCCGAATCCCGGGCGCACCGGCTGGAAAAGCTGGGGGTGGCGATGCTTTACGAACTGCCGTTCTCGGCTGCGCTGGTCGGAATGGAGGCAGGTGCCTTCGCCCGCGTTGTGCTGGCTGCCGGTCTCGGCGTCCGCCATGTGGTAGTTGGTGCCGATTTCCGCTTTGGCAAGGGCCGGGCCGGATCGGCTGCCGATCTGGTGGCGCTCGGCAATGCCTGCGGCTTTGCCACGACCATCGCCGATCTGGTGGCCGAAAGCGGCACCGAAATCTCTTCCACCTCGATCCGCGCGGCGCTGGCCGATGGCCGCCCCCGTGATGCTGCGGCAATGCTGGGCCACTGGCACCGGATCGACGGCGCGGTTGTCCACGGCGAAAAGCGCGGGCGGGAGCTGGGCTTTCCCACCGCCAACATGGCACTGGCCGGGCTGCACCAGCCGCGCATTGGCGTCTATGCTGTCAAGGTGGATGTGCTGACCGGTCCGCAGCAGGGCAGCTATCTGGGTGCCGCTTCGCTGGGTACACGGCCGATGTTCGGGGAAAACCTGGCCAATCTGGAAACCTTCCTGTTCGACTTCAGCGGCGATCTTTATGGCCGGCACCTGTCGGTGGCGCTGGTCGACTATCTTCGGCCCGAAATGAAATTCGATGGCCTGCCCGCCCTGATCGCCCAGATGCAGGCCGATTGCACCCGCGCCCGCGCTTTGCTGGCCGTCTTGTAACCCCTTTTCATTCCGGCTTTCGAAGGTCAGGTTGGCACCATGAATAAAACGACTCCACCCCTGCGCCCACAGTTCTGGGAACACCCGCTGACCAGCCTGAACCCCACTGAGTGGGAGGCGCTTTGTGATGGCTGCGGCAAATGCTGCCTGAACAAGCTGGAGGATGAGGACACCGGGCAGGTGCTTTTCACCCGCGTCGCCTGCCGGTTGCTCGATGGCGAAAGCTGCCGCTGCGGCCAGTATGACATCCGCCGCCAGTTCGTGCCGGAATGCGTGGTACTCACACCGAAAACCCTGCCAAAGATCGCCTACTGGCTGCCGCAAACCTGCGCCTACAAGCTGCTGCACCAAGGCAAGCCGCTGTTCGACTGGCACCCGCTGATTTCGGGCGACCCTGAATCGGTTCATGCCGCTGGCCAATCGGTACGCGGCTGGACGGTGCCGGAGTTCGAGGTGTCGGAAGAAGACTGGGAAGATTACGCGATTGAGGGCGATATCTGATGTTTTTCGCCTCCGACAATGGCGCGCCCGTGCTGCCACAGGTGATGACGGCGCTGACGGCGGCCAATCATGGCTTTGCCCCCTCCTATGGCAGCGATGCTCTGATGGATCAGGTCCGTGCCCGGATACGGGCGCTGTTTGAAGCACCCGAGGCCGCCGTTTATCTGGTGGCCACCGGCACCGCCGCCAATGCCCTGTCACTCGCCACCCTGACCGAGCCCTGGGGCGCGGTGTTCTGCCACCGCCATTCCCATATCGAAGAAGATGAGTGCGGCGCCCCTGAATTCTATACCGGCGGCGCAAAGCTGGTGCTGGTGGATGGCAAACATGCCAGAATCTCACCCGAGGTGCTGGCTGACCGGCTGGCCAATGCCGCAATGGCCGGGGTCCATAATGTGCAAAAAGGCATGCTGTCACTGACCAATGCCACCGAAAACGGCACGATCTACCGGCCCGACGAAGTGGCGGCGCTGACCGCGCTGGCCCGCGCGCACCAGATGCCAACCCACATGGACGGCGCGCGCTTTGCCAATGCCATGGTCACCGCCGCCTGTAGCCCCGCCGAAATGACCTGGAAGGCCGGGATCGACATCCTTTGCCTTGGCGGCACCAAGAACGGCCTGATGGGGGTCGAGGCGGTGGTGATCTTTGATCCCGCCCGCGCATGGGAGTTTGAATTGCGCCGTAAACGGGCCGGGCACCTGTTTTCCAAACACCGTTTCCTGTCGGCCCAGATGGCAGCCTATCTCACCGATGACCTCTGGCTTACGGCGGCCAAAGCGGCCAATGCCATGGCGGCGCGCCTGTCGCAGGGCATTGCGGCCCTGCCCGGGGCCATGATCGTGCATCCGACCGAGGCCAACAGCGTCTTTGCCGCCTGGCCCCGAAAGGGCCATCGCCGGGCACAGGCCGCAGGAGCCGCCTACTACCTGTGGCCCGGCAACCAGACCATGGATGGCCCGCCTGACGAACGGCTCGCCGCCCGCCTGGTCTGCAGCTGGAACACCACGGCGGCAGAGGTGGATCAATTCATTGATCTGCTCAGCGGCTGACAATTGTCTTTGCTGCACTGCGACGAAACAACCAGTTTCCAACCCGCCAACCCGCCAACGGTTTGCAAGCCGCCGGGCGGGTGCTATGCCGCAGCAACGCCGCGCCACAGCCCCTTGGCTCATCAGGACAGATCATGCCCACTTTGAACGAACCCAAACTGATCGCAGGCAATGCCAACCGCACGCTTGCCGCCGCCATCGCCCGCCGCATGTCGATGCATCGCGGCATGTCGGTCAATCTGGTGGATGCCAGGGTGGAAGTGTTCAACGATCAGGAAATCTTTGTCGAAGTGTTCGAGAATGTCCGGGGCGAGGATATGTTCATCATCCAGCCCACCTCGAACCCCGCCAACACCAATCTGATGGAACTGATGATCATCACCGACGCACTGCGCCGCTCATCCGCCGCGCGCATTACCGCCGTGATCCCCTATTTCGGCTATGCGCGGCAGGATCGCCGCACCAAGGCCCGCACGCCGATCTCGGCCAAGCTGGTGGCAAATCTGCTGACGGTGTCGGGCATCGAACGGGTTCTGACGCTTGACCTCCACGCCGCACAGATACAGGGGTTTTTCGACATTCCGGTCGATAACCTTTATGCCTCGCCGATCTTCGCACTGGATATCGAACATCACTTCAAAGACCAGATGGATGACATCATGGTGGTGTCGCCTGATGTCGGTGGCGTGGCGCGGGCCCGCGATCTGGCAAAGCGGATCAACGCGCCGCTGGCCATCGTCGACAAACGCCGCGAAAAGGCTGGCGAAGTGGTGGAAATGACGGTGATCGGTTCGGTCGAAGGCAAGAAATGCGTCATCGTCGATGACATTGTGGATTCCGCCGGAACCCTGTGCAAAGCCGCCGAAGTGCTGCAGCAGAATGGTGCCACCGAGGTTCACGCCTATATCACCCACGGGGTTCTGTCCGGCCCGGCAGTGGAGCGGGTGAAGAATTCGGTGATGAGATCGCTGGTCATCACCGACTCAATCGAGCAGCCTGAAAGCGTGCGCACCGCCCCCAACATCCGGATCGTGCCGACTGCGCCGATGCTCGCCCAGGCGATTCTGAACATCTGGAACGGCACCTCGGTGTCGTCTCTGTTCGAGGTGGATACGCTGGTGCCGATCTATGAGGGGATGTATTCGCGCTGAACATCCTGTTCAGGCCACGTCCCAATCGTCATCGTCATTGACCTCGCCGATGGCGATCCAGTCTGCGCGGATGCGGGCCACGCGGGTGTCGCCCCAGGTGCGGAACACCATGTCAAACCCGGTCCGGGTCACATTTTCGGCCGAAATGTCGCTGCGCTGGTTGGACTTCTGATCCAGATCCCACATCGACACCCCAACCGACACCGCAGGCAGCGCCTTGTAGCTTGTGGAAAAGACCACCTGCCTGCGCACCTCGCGCGGGCCGTGGCCTGTCCACATCTTGCCGCCATCTTCAAAGTCGGAGAACAGGATGGTCGACCCCTGATCTATCCCGATCACATTCGTTCGCAACCGCTTCATCGTACACCCGTTTTACCGGCACTTATCCCGCAATCACGGCCAAATTGAGAGATCAGAATGGCTCGATATGACATGGGCCCCGGAAACATCCGGAGCCCATGTCGCAATACTGCTGCCGCAATGTCAACTTCAGCGTGTCAGACGCCCACCGCCGCACGCAGCGCGGCGACATCCGCGACCTGCTTGTCGGCAGCATCCTTGGCGGCACCGCTCGCCTTGGCGGCAGCGGCGGTCGCATCGGCCATCAGCCCATCCAGAAAGGCGGCGGTCACTTCCGCAACCGGAACCGCGCTTTCGGCCAGAACCGACGCTCCGGTAGCCGAGATTTCGGCAAAACCGCCGGTCACCGCATAGGTCGTGGTGCCGGAGGCGCTGATGACCTTCAGCAGGCCGGGGCGCAGCGTGGTGATGACGGGGGCATGATCGGCCATCGCCGTCAGGTCGCCGTCCGCACCCGGTATCTGCACCTCGGTAGCCTGCACCGAAGCAAGCCGCCGCTCAGGCGAGACCAGATCGAATTGCAGCGTTGCCATTTTCGCTCCTTCAGGCTGCCGCTGCAGCCAGTTTCGCCGCCTTGGCTTTCACTTCTTCAATATCGCCAACCATGTAGAAGGCGGCTTCCGGCAGATGGTCATACTCACCGGCAACCACGGCCTTGAATGACGCAATGGTCTTTTCCAGTGGCACCTGCACGCCGGGCGACCCGGTGAACACCTGTGCCACGTCGAACGGCTGCGACAGGAAACGCTGGATTTTCCGGGCGCGCGTCACGGTCAGCTTGTCCTCTTCGCTCAACTCGTCCATCCCCAGAATGGCGATGATGTCCTGCAGCGATTTATAGCGCTGCAGCATGCCTTGCACCGAGCGGGCAACATCATAATGCTCCTGCCCGACAACAACCGGGTCGAGAATGCGCGAGGTGCTGTCCAGCGGGTCCACTGCCGGATAGATCCCGAGTTCCGAGATCGCGCGTGACAGCACCGTCGTGGCATCAAGGTGGGCAAACGAGGTGGCTGGCGCCGGGTCGGTCAGATCGTCGGCGGGCACATAGATCGCCTGCACCGAGGTGATGGACCCGGCTTTGGTCGAGGTGATGCGTTCCTGCAACGCGCCCATGTCGGTCGCCAGCGTCGGCTGATAGCCCACGGCGGACGGAATGCGCCCGAGCAACGCCGACACTTCCGAACCGGCCTGGGTGAAGCGGAAGATGTTGTCGACAAAGAACAGAACGTCGGTGCCCGACTGGTCGCGGAACTGCTCGGCGATGGTCAGACCCGACAGGGCAACCCGCAGGCGCGCACCCGGCGGCTCGTTCATCTGGCCATAGACCAAAGCCACTTTCGACTTTTCCAGCTCTTCGATGTTGATGACACCGGATTCGATGAATTCGTGATACAGGTCGTTGCCCTCGCGGGTGCGTTCGCCAACCCCGGCAAACACCGAATAGCCCGAATGCACCTTGGCGACGTTGTTGATAAGCTCTTGAATAAGAACGGTCTTGCCCACACCGGCACCGCCAAACAGGCCGATCTTGCCGCCGCGCGAATAGGGGGCGAGCAGGTCGATCACCTTGATGCCGGTCACCAGGATCAGCGCATCGGTCGCCTGATCGGCGAACGAGGGCGCGGGCTGGTGGATGGCACGGCGCTCGGTATGGGCCACCGGGCCTTTTTCGTCGATCGGGTCGCCAACCACGTTGATGATGCGGCCAAGGGTGCCGTTTCCGACCGGCACCGAGATCGGCTCGCCGGTATCGGTCACCACCGCCCCGCGCACCAGACCTTCGGTCGCATCCATCGCGATGGTACGCACCGAGTTTTCACCCAGATGCTGCGCCACTTCCAGCACCAGCCGCTTGCCGTTGTTGGTGGTTTCCAGTGCGTTCAGAATGGCGGGCAGCGTATCCTGAAACTGCACGTCCACGACGGCGCCGATGATCTGCGTAACTTTGCCGACAGCTTGTGCCATGGTCTTCTCCGGTTTCCTCAAAGCGCCTCGGCGCCCGAAATGATTTCGATAAGCTCTTTGGTGATCGAGGCCTGACGCGAACGGTTATAGACGATGGTCAGCCGGTCGATCATGTCACCTGCGTTGCGGGTGGCGTTGTCCATGGCGCTCATCCGCGCGCCCTGTTCAGATGCGCCATTTTCCAGCAGCGCGGTAAAGACCTGGGTGGCGACGCCACGCGGCAGCAGATCAGCCAATATCTCTTCTTCGCTGGGTTCATAGTCATACACCGTCGAGGCACCTGTGACTGGTCCGTCAAACTTGGCGGGGATCACCTGTTGTGCCGTGGGGATCTGGGCCATCACCGACTGGAACCGGTTGAAAAACAGCGTTGCCACGTCGAACTCGCCGGCATCGAACCGCGCCAACACGTCGCGGGCAATCGCTTGGGCATTGCCGTAGCCCACCCGCTTGACTTCCGACAGGTCAAAGTGGCCCACCGAATATTGCCCAAGATCACGCTTCAGCTGCTCACGGCCTTTTTTGCCGACCGTCAGCAGCTTCAACACCTTGCCTTGCGCCAGCAGCCGGGCGGCGTGGGCACGGGCAAGCCGCACGATGGTCGAATTGAACCCGCCGCACAGCCCGCGTTCGGATGTCATCACCACCAGAAGGTGCACCTTGTCGGACCCGGTGCCTGCCAGCAGGCGCGGCGCACCCGCCGAATTGCCTGCCGAAGCCGACAAACCGCCCATCACCGCATTCATCCGCTCGGCATAGGGCCGGGCAGCTTCAGCAGATTCCTGGGCACGGCGCAGCTTTGCCGCAGCGACCATCTGCATCGCCTTGGTGATCTTTCGCGTGTTCTTGACGCTGACGATCCGGTTTTTCAGTGCCTTGAGACTTGGCATCTACGTTCCCCCGCGCCCTCAGGCGAAGTCTTGGGCAAAGGCTTCGATCGCCGCGCGGATGCTTTTTTCCAGATCACCGGCAACCTTGCGGTCTTTGGTGGTGATGTCGGCCAGCAGATCCTTGCAGGTCGTGCGCAGGTGCTTCAGCAGCCCGGCTTCATAGCGGCCAATATCCTTGACCGCCACCTTGTCCAGATAGCCGGCGGTGCCGGCAAAGATCACGCAGACGATCTCGGCATTGGTCAGCGGCGCATATTGCGGCTGCTTCATCAGTTCGGTCAGGCGGGCACCGCGATTCAGCAACTGCTGGGTCGAGGCGTCAAGGTCGGACCCGAACTGGGCAAAGGCCGCCATTTCGCGGTATTGCGCCAGTTCCAGCTTCACCTTGCCTGCCACCGATTTCATCGCGCTGGTCTGGGCAGAAGAACCGACGCGCGACACCGAAAGACCGGTGTTCACCGCCGGGCGAACGCCCTGATAGAACAGTTCGGACTCGAGAAAGATCTGGCCGTCGGTGATCGAGATCACGTTGGTCGGGATATAGGCCGAAATGTCGCCAGCCTGGGTCTCGATGATCGGCAAAGCGGTCAGCGAGCCGCCACCGAAGGCGTCAGACATCTTGGCCGAACGTTCCAGCAGTCGCGAGTGGAGGTAGAACACGTCGCCGGGATAGGCTTCACGGCCCGGCGGGCGGCGGAGCAGCAGCGACATCTGGCGGTAGGCCACGGCCTGCTTGGACAGATCGTCATAGATCATCAGTGCATGGCGGCCATTGTCGCGGAAATATTCGCCGATGGCGGTGGCAGAAAACGGGGCCAGAAACTGCATCGGCGCCGGGTCGGAGGCGGTAGCGGCAACCACGATGGTATATTTGATCGCGCCGGTCTCTTCGAGCTTTTTCACCAGCTGCGCCACGGTTGACCGCTTTTGCCCGATGGCGACGTAAACGCAATACAGCTTTTTGCTTTCATCGTCGCCAGCGGCTTCGTTGTAAGCTTTCTGATTCAGAATGGCGTCCAAAGCCACCGCGGTCTTGCCGGTCTGGCGGTCGCCGATGATCAGTTCGCGCTGGCCACGGCCGATCGGGATCATGGCGTCGATGGCTTTCAGCCCGGTCGCCATCGGCTCGTTCACCGATTTGCGCGGGATGATGCCCGGGGCCTTCACGTCGGCCACACGGCGTTCGGTGGCGGCAATCGGGCCCTTGCCATCAATCGGGTTGCCAAGGCCATCGACAACGCGGCCCAGAAGCCCGTCGCCCACCGGCACGTCCACGATCGACTTGGTGCGTTTGACAACGTCACCTTCCTTGATGGTGCGGTCTTCGCCAAAGATCACGATGCCGACGTTGTCGACCTCTAGGTTCAGCGCCATGCCACGGATGCCACCGGGGAATTCGACCATTTCACCGGCCTGGACATTGTCCAGCCCGTAAACCCGGGCGATGCCGTCACCGACAGACAGCACCCGGCCCACTTCGGCCACCTGGGCTTCCTGCCCGAAATTCTTGATCTGGTCCTTTAGGATCGCAGAGATTTCAGCCGCTTGGATACCCATTATCCGACCTCTTTCATTGCATTCTGGAGGGCTGCGAGCCGGGAGCGGATCGAGGTGTCGATCATCTTTGAGCCCACTTTGACAACAAGACCGCCGATCAGGGATTGATCGACGGCCACATTCAGCTGAACCTTCTTGTCGAAGGATTTGGAAAGCGCCTTGGCCAGCGCCGTCGCCTGTTTGGCTGACAGCGCCTTGGCCGCGATGACGTCGGCGGTGACTTCGCCTTTTGCTGCAGCGATCTGGTCACGCAGCACCACCAGCAGTTGCGGAAAAACGAACAGGCGGCGGTTTGCAGCCATCAGTTTCAGCGTGTTGGATGTCAGCCCCATCAGAGCCATTTCCTTGCTGATCGCAGCAACGGCCCGGCCCTGGTCATCGCGCGAATAGACTGGCGACGAAATCAGGCTGCGCAGATCGGCACTTTCGGTCAGGGCGACCTGCAATGCCGAAACATCGGCTTCCAACGCGCCAAGACCGCCGGTTTCCCTGGCCAGTTCAAACAAGGCGGTCGCATAGCGCGCAGCGATGCCTGTCGAGATCGAAGCCGGTTCGGACACGTCCACCCTTTCGATTTTTACCCTTCGCCCGATAGCAGATCACCAGAGCGCAGGCTTGTTCCCCCAAGGGCGGCAATCGGGTTGCCGCCTCAAATCGGGGGTCTGATAGCAGAGCCTCTGCAATGCCGCAACCGCTAAGGACACGTTAATTCGAGCGGTCGGAAAGGGGCAATTGCTGCCCCACCCGGGTTGCGCAGCCACGCGCCGCTGATTTGATCCGGTGTTCCGGCCGCTTGTCCGCGTGGGAGCGGCAGTCAGTCGCACCAGGTCAGTTGCCGGGCCTGCCAACGCCGCACGGGTCAACCCCGCTGAACCCCAGTTCCGGCACCGGCTGCGCCACCGCGCCCAGCGCCTTCAGGGGCCGGCCCACCGCAGCGACCAGCCCACCGCGCGTCGGGGCATAGACCTGTTTGCTGGCCTCCAGGATCAGCACCCCGCCCGACAGCCACGATGAAACCCGCCGCCCCAGACCTTCCCATACCGGTGCGGTGCGCAGCCAGAACCGGCGATGCGACGGCGGGCCATACAGCGCCGACAGGTAGCGCTCGGGCGTGAAGCCGTGGCGGCGGATCAGCACTTCGAGCTGGCGCATAGAATAGGGGCGGCCATGGCCGAAGGGCGTGCCATCGGCCCGGCTCCACAGCCCGGCGCGGTTGGGCACGATGAACAGAACGCGCCCCCCCGGCCCCAGCACCCGCGCGCATTCTTCCAGCAGTGCATCGGGCCGCTCGCTGGCTTCCAGACCATGCAGCACCACCAGTTTGTCGACAAAGCCGGTCGGCAGCGGCCACTGGGTTTCCTCTACCAGCACCGTCACGTTTTCCATCCCGGTGGGCCAGGCCATCACCCCCTGCTGGCCCGGCATCAACCCGATGACGCGGCGGGCATCGGCCAGATATGGCCGCAGCACAGGAACGGCAAATCCGAACCCGGCAACCGTCTGGCCCTTGGCCTCGGGCCATAGTTTCAGCACCTGATCGCGGATGGCGCGCTGCGCCGCGCGGCCAAGCCCGGTGCGGTAGTAGAAACTGCGCAGGTCGATCACATCCAGATACATTGCAAGCCGGGGTCTAAAAGTTCACTCTGCGCCACCTTATCTGCCCTGCACGCCCTTGCCACCCCCAAGAAAGCCCCGCCATGCCGCTTGACCTGGTGACCATCCCCTGCCTGAAAGACAACTATGCCTTTCTGATCCACGATCCAGCCAGCGGCCAGACCGCCGTGGTGGACGTGCCCGACGCCGGGCCGGTGCAACAGGCGCTGGCGGCGCGTGGCTGGGTGCTGACCGATATCCTTATCACCCACCACCACGCCGACCACATCGACGGGGTGGCAGCACTCCGGGCGGCAACCGGTGCGACGGTTGTCGGCAATGCCGCCGACGCCCACCGCCTGCCCCCGCTGGATCTGGCGCTCGATCCGGGTTCGACCTTCACCATTGGCGCAAACGTGGTGCATGTGCTGGATGTGCCGGGCCATACTGTCGGTCATATTGCCTTCCACATCCCCTCTGCCGCCATGGCCTTTACCGCCGACAGCCTGATGGCGCTGGGCTGCGGGCGGCTGACTGGCGGGACAGCGGCGCAGATGTGGGCCAGCCTGTCGCTTCTGGCGGCACTGGACCCGGCAACGCTGATCTGTTCAGGCCACGAATATACCGCCAACAACGGTCGGTTTGCCCTGACGATCGAGCCTGACAACCTTGCATTGCAGGCCCGGGTTGCAGACATCGCGGCGGCATGGGCGGCAGGGCAACCCACGGTGCCGTCGCTCCTGTCACTGGAACTCGCGACCAACCCGTTTTTGCGGGCATACCTGCCAGCGGTCAAAAACGCCATCGGGATGCCGCTGGCGGATGATGTTGATTCCTTTGCCGAAATCCGCGCCTGCAAAGATCGCTTCTGATCCGTTCGCCAATTGCTACAAACCGAGTCAATTCGATCACATTTTCACTTGCCCCTGCGTCATCTTGGAAAATCACCTAAAAAACACTTGAAGCTGCCCGAATAACACCGAACTTTAAGAGGATGAGTTGATGGTCAGTGCGCGGCTTGCGTCGCCCGCCGACCCTCTGGATAGGAGCACCGACGTGCCTTCGTTTTCGAATACGCTTGAGCAGGCTATCCACGGCGCTCTGGCCCTTGCCAATGCCCGCCGCCATGAACTCGCAACGCTGGAACATCTGTTGCTGGCGCTGATTGATGAACCCGATGCCGCCAAGGTGATGCGGGCCTGTTCGGTCAATCTGGATGACCTGCGCCGTACGCTGGTCGAATTCATCGACGATGATCTGTCGACCCTCGTCACCGATGTCGAAGGGTCCGAGGCCGTTCCGACCGCCGCGTTTCAGCGGGTGATCCAGCGTGCCGCGATCCATGTGCAATCGTCGGGCCGCACCGAAGTGACCGGGGCGAACGTGCTGGTGGCGATCTTTGCCGAGCGCGAGTCGAACGCCGCCTATTTCCTGCAGGAACAGGATATGACCCGCTATGACGCGGTGAATTTCATCGCCCATGGCGTGGCCAAAGACCCGTCTTTCGGCGAAACCCGCCCTGTGACCGGCGCGTCCGAGGAGGAGGCAAAGCCTGCCGCCGCCACCGAAGGCGAGGGCAAGGAATCCGCCCTGTCGAAATACTGCGTCGATCTCAACGCCAAATCGCGCAAGGGCGACGTTGACCCCCTGATCGGCCGCCACGCCGAGGTGGAGCGGTGCATCCAGGTTCTGTGCCGCCGCCGCAAGAACAACCCGCTTTTGGTGGGCGATCCCGGTGTGGGCAAAACCGCAATCGCCGAAGGGCTGGCGCTGAAGATCGTGCGCGGCGAAACCCCCGAGGTCCTGTCCAAATCCACCATCTTTTCGCTGGATATGGGCGCGCTCCTGGCCGGAACCCGCTATCGCGGCGATTTCGAGGAACGCCTGAAAGCGGTGATGAAAGAGATGGAGGATCACCCCGACGCGATCCTGTTCATCGACGAGATCCATACCGTGATCGGGGCCGGTGCCACGTCCGGCGGGTCGATGGACGCCTCCAACCTGCTGAAACCCGCGTTGCAGGGCGGCAAGCTGCGTTGCATGGGCTCCACCACCTACAAGGAATTCCGCCAGCACTTCGAAAAAGACCGTGCCCTGGCGCGCCGGTTTCAGAAAATCGACGTGAACGAGCCTTCGGTTGAAGATACCGTCAAAATCCTGATGGGGATCAAAAGCTACTTCGAGGATCACCACGATCTGCGCTACACCAATGATGCGATCAAGGCGGCGGTGGAACTGTCCGCCCGCTACATCCATGACCGCAAACTCCCCGACAAGGCGATTGACGTGATCGACGAAGCCGGGGCGGCGCAGCATCTGATGACGGAATCCAAACGCCGCAAGACCATCGGCCCCAAGGATATCGAAGCAGTGGTGGCGAAAATCGCCCGCATTCCACCGAAAAGCGTGTCGAAAGACGACAGCGAAGTGCTGCGCGATCTGGAAAAATCGCTCAAGCGCGTGGTGTTCGGGCAGGATGACGCGATTACCGCGCTGGCGTCGGCGATCAAGCTGGCCCGCGCTGGCCTGCGCGAGCCGGAAAAGCCGATCGGCAACTACCTGTTCGCCGGTCCCACCGGGGTCGGCAAGACCGAGGTGGCCAAGCAGCTTGCCTCATCGCTTGGGGTTGAGCTGCTGCGCTTCGACATGTCGGAATATATGGAAAAACACGCGGTTTCCCGCCTGATCGGCGCGCCGCCCGGCTATGTCGGCTTCGATCAGGGTGGAATGCTGACGGACGGCGTCGATCAGCACCCGCATTGCGTGCTGCTGCTGGATGAAATGGAAAAGGCCCACCCGGATGTCTACAACATCCTGCTGCAGGTGATGGACCACGGCAAACTGACCGACCACAACGGCCGCTCGGTGGATTTTCGCAATGTTATCCTGATCATGACCACCAACGCCGGGGCGATGGAAATGTCGAAATCCGCCATCGGCTTTGGCCGGGAACGGCGCACTGGCGAGGATACTGCGGCGATCGAGCGGACCTTTACCCCCGAATTCCGCAACCGGCTGGATGCGGTGATCTCGTTTGCGCCGCTGTCGAGAGACGTGATCAATCAGGTGGTCGAGAAGTTCGTGCTGCAACTGGAAGCGCAACTGATGGATCGCCACGTCCATATCGAACTGTCGCCCGAGGCCGCCGCCTGGTTGGGCGAACGCGGCTATGACGACAAGATGGGGGCCCGCCCGCTGGGACGGGTGATCCAGGAGCATATCAAAAAACCGCTGGCGGAAGAGTTGCTGTTCGGCAAGCTTTTGAAAGGCGGCGTGGTGCGGGTTGGGGTAAAGGACGACAAGATCGACCTTGTGATCGAAGAGCCGCAAAAGCCGCGCCTGACCGGCAACAAGCCGCCACTTCTGACGGCAGAGTGATCCGGGCGGCGGCCATGCTGCTGCTTCTGGCGCAGCCAGTGGCGGCGCGCGATATCCTGCTCGGCCTGCCAGTAGCCTGCGACATGGCGCAAACTTGCTTTCTCCAGAACTACATGGACCGCGATCCGGGGCCGGGTGCCGCAGATTTCACCTGCGCCCCGCAATCCTACGATGGCCATGACGGGGTCGATTTCGCCCTGCCGGACGAGGTGATGATGGCCGCAGGCGTTGATGTACTTGCGGCAGCCCCCGGCACCGTCAAGGCAATCCGCGACGGGATGGCGGATGCCCTGCAAGGGGTGCCCGGTGCCCCGGACATCACGGACCAGGAATGTGGCAATGGTCTGGTGATCGACCATGGCGGCGGCTGGGAAACCCAATATTGCCATATGAAGCAAGGCTCCGTGGTGGTGCAACCAGGGCTGCATGTAGCGATGGGGCAAAGGCTGGGTCAGGTCGGCCTGTCGGGCCAGACCGAATTTCCCCATCTTCACCTGACCGTGCGCCACGACGGCGTGGCGGTGGATCCGTTCCATCCCGATGACACCCTGACCTGCGGCACCCCGCCCGATCACACCTTGTGGCTTCAGCCGCTGCCCTACGGCCCGGGTGGTATGATCGCCGCAGGCTTTGCCACCGAGGTGCCCGAATTCTCCGCGATCAAGGCGGGCCTGCCCTCGCCCGCCGCCCTGCCCGGCACCGCCCCGGCACTGGTCTTGTGGGCTGAACTTTACGGTGGCCGCAAGGGCGATTCAGTGACCTTGACGATCACCAGTCCCACCGGCCCGCTGCTGACCGAGGATATTATCCTTGTCAAACCCCAAGCCCGCCTGTTCCGCGCGGTCGGGAAACGGCTGACCACCCAAAGCTGGCCGCCCGGTACTTACATCGGCACCGCCATCTTTACCCGCGACGGGAAAGAACTGGATCGGCAAAGCGCCAGGCTGACCATCGGGCCCTGACGACCTGTTTGCCAGTTTTCTGTTCGCAAATATCCCATGGGGGTTTGGGGGTGTGAAACCCCCAACTTTTCCGCAGTCCCGCCCGGCGAAATCTACCGCTCGGTCAGTTTCAACTCGATCCGCCGGTTCTGTGCCCGTGCCTCGGGGCTGTCGCCCAAAGCAACCGGGCGAAACTCGCCAAAGCCGGTGGCGGCGACACGGTCTTGCGGGAAACCCAGCACTTCGACCATATGCAGCACCACCGACAGCGCGCGGCCCTGACTAAGCTCCCAGTTGTTGGTATATTTCCCCGAACCCGTCAGCGGCACATTATCGGTATGACCGTCGACGCGGATCATCCAGTCGATCTCGGGCGGAATTTGCCCGATGATTTCCTGCAGCGTCCCGACCACACTGGCAATCTGTGCCTGCCCGGCGGGGGCAAGATCGGCAGAGCCGGGCTGGAACAGCACTTCGGATGAAAACACGAAGCGGTCGCCGACAATCTGCACCCCTTCGCGCCCGACCAGCAACTGCCGCAACTTGCCAAAGAATTCAGACCGGTAGCTTTCCAGATTTTTCGCCTCTGCCTCCAGTCGCGCCCGTTCGGCGGCCTCCAGTTCGGCGCGGCGGCGCTGTTCGGCGGCCACGGTGGCCAGCGCCGAATTCAACTGCCCGCCCAGATTTTCGATCTGGACCCTGGCGTTGGAATCGCGGGCGGCGGTATCATCCAGCGTGGCCTGCAGCGCACCAAGCTGGCCACGCAGCGCGGTCAGTTGCTGATTGAGCAGCGCCATCTTGCGCTCGGCATCGGCCGATTTGACCTGTTCCTCCGACAGCCGCATATTGGCGGTGGCCAGCAGGGCAAGGCGCTGCTCCGCCTCGGACATCGCGGTCTGGCCGGCATTCTCGGCGGCCAGTTTTGCCGCCAGCGCCGCAGCCAACTCGGCCCTGATCTCTTCCTGGGTAGCCAGCAAACCGCTTTCGCCGGCCAGTTCCGCCGCCGTCTTTTGCTCGGCAAGGATCGCCGCCGCCAGCCGCAGATCCAGATCCTTGCGCGCCACATCGGCGGCGGCAAGCTGGGTCAGGGTATCTTCGGCCCGCTTGCGCTGTTCTTCCAGCGCCAGCGTCATCGCGGTCAGTTCCGTATCGGCGTTGCGCAGCTTTTCACGCAGCGCTTCGGCTGCCGCCACTTCGGCCAGCCGCGCCGTTTCCTCGGCGCTGAGGTCGGCAGATGCCCCGGCCAGCCGTTCGCGCAAAGCAGCGGCAGCGGCCTGTTCCGCCAGCTTCGCCCGCTCCGCTTCGCTCAGATCGGCCTGAAGGGCGCTGAGGTCGGCAGATGCCCCGGCCAGCCGTTCGCGCATAGCGGCGGCCGCGGCCTGTTCCGCCA